>Ga0247729_10000086_pt1 | contig 42916 bp, 53 predicted proteins | sample UWRJL133311R2_FD_180958 | JGI IMG/M metagenome (GOLD analysis project Ga0247729, IMG submission 180958) | Plant litter microbial communities from Arlington Agricultural Research Station in Wisconsin, United States - UWRJ-L133-311R-2 | ecosystem: Environmental > Terrestrial > Plant litter >... | reverse complement strand
TGATGTCGGAGTGGGTGGGGTCGAGGGTCCAGGTGCCGGCGGTGTAGCCGGGGACGGTTGCGACGTCAAAGCTCATGATGATAACTCCAGTGATGTGAAAGTACGAGCACGGCGGTGCCCACGGGTCTATTCAAGTGCATAGACCTGTGGGCTATTCCCGAATCGGCAGAAAACTTTCAGCGACAACTAAATTCGCGCCCGAGCACGCGCGAACCCGGCCTAGAGCGTGTGCTCGAGAATGACCGCGGAGTGTGTCGGCAGAGTGAGTGTCGTCTCTGAGACGGATGCGCCTTCATCCGTTCTCAGAATCACCGACGCCGCGAGAACCGGCAGTTCGATCGTCTCGGGCCCGAAGTTGACCACGATGGCGAGGTTGTCGCGCTCCAGCCGGAACCAGCGCAGCTCGTCGTCGTAGGAGGCCCTGAGGTGCGCGAAGCTGGGGTCGCTCAGCGCCGGCTGGGAGCGGCGCAGCGCGATGAGCTCCTTGTACAGCGCCAGCAGGGAGGCGTGCTCGCGGTGCTGCAGCTCGCTCCAGTCGAGCTTCGAGTTCTCGAAGGTGCGCGGGTCCTGCGGGTCGGGAACCGTGGCCGGGTCCCAGCCCATCTCCGCGAACTCGCGGATGCGCCCCTCGGCGGTGAGGCGGCCGAGCTCGGGCTCGGGGTGCGAGGTGAAGAACTGCCACGGGGTCGTCGCGCCCCACTCCTCGCCCATGAAGAGCATCGGGGTGTACGGCGACGCGACGGTGAGCACCGCGGCGATGGCGAGCTGTCCGGCGTCGAGGGTGGCCGTCAGGCGGTCGCCCGCCGCGCGGTTGCCGATCTGGTCGTGGTCCTGCGAGAAGGTGACCAGGCGCCAGGTGGGCATCACCGGGTCGATCGGCACACCGTGCTTGCGCCCGCGGAACGAGGAGTACGTGCCGTCGTGGAAGAAGCCGAGGGTGGAGACCTTGGCGAGCGCCTTGAGCGAGGCGAAGTCGGCGTAGTAGCCGCTCGTCTCGCCGGTGAGGGCCACGTGCAGGGCGTGGTGGTAGTCGTCGCTCCACTGCGCGGCGAGTCCCTGGCCGTTCGCCTCGCGCGGCTCGACGAGGGTCGCGTCGTTCATGTCGCTCTCGGCGATGAGGGTGAGCGGGCGGCCGAGGAAGGCGCTCAGGGCGTCGACCTCCTCGGCGAGCTCATGCAGGATGTGCCGCGGCGAGGTGTCGACGAGGGCGTGCACCGCGTCGAGACGGAGTCCGTCGACGTGGTAGTCCTCGAGCCACATCAGCGCGTTGTCGAGGATGTAGCGGCGTACCTCGGGCTCGTCGAGGTTGACCGAGTCGCCCCAGGTGTTCGAGCTGCCGCTGTGCAGGTACGGGCCGAACTCCGGCAGGTAGTTGCCGCTCGGGCCCAGGTGATTGTAGACGACGTCCTGGATGACGCCGAGGCCGCGCGCGTGGCACTCGTCGACGAAGCGCTGGTACGCGGCCGGACCGCCGTAGGTCTCCTGCACGGTGTACCAGAGAACGCCGTCGTAGCCCCAGTTGTGCGTGCCGTTGAAGCCGTTCACCGGCAGCACCTCGACGAAGTCGATGCCGAGCTCCACGAGGTGGTCGAGGCGTCCGATCGCGGACTCCAGCGTTCCCTCGGGCGTGAAGGTGCCGATGTGCAGCTCGTAGATCACACCGCCGGCGAGCTGGCGGCCCTTCCACGAGGCGTCGCTCCAGCTGTACTCCGAGGGGGAGAAGGCGGCGCTCTCGCCGTGCACGCCGTCGGGCTGGCGACGGGACCGCGGGTCGGGCAGCACCCGCTCGCTGCCGTCGATGGAGAAGCCGTAGCGGGTGCCCGCGGCGCGCGGAACCGTGACGGCCTTCGGCACGGCCCAGGAACCGCCCCCGATGCTCTCGAGCGCGACGGTCTCGGCGGTGGAGCCCTCGCCGAGCTTCAAGTCGACGCGGGACGCGGTGGGCGCCCACACGCGGTAGTCGGACGTGCTCACTCGGTTCCTCCATCGGTCGCCGGAGCGAGCAGCGCTACCGGGTACTTGTCGAGCAGATCGGCGATGCGGGTGAGGCCGCCGGGGTGGTGGCGCCCGGTGAAGACGTCGACCAGCTCGTGGCCGGGGAGCATCACCGTGGTGTCGCCCCAGCCGCCGGACTCGTAGAGGCCGATCGGGAAGCGGGTGGCGAGCGTCACGGCGCCGCCGCGGTCGAAGGCGATCACGTTGCGCGCGCGCTCGCCCATCGCGTCGACGGGCGCGTAGCGGGTGAAGAGCTCCGGACGGTCGCGGCGCAGGCGCAGCGCCCGTGAGGCGATCAGCAGCTTTGCGGCGCCGGAGTCGTCGATGGGCGGGTGCGCCCCCGCGTCGACGGCGGCGAGATACAGGCGGCGGATGTCGAAGTCGACTTCACGACGATTGTCCGGGTCGACGAGACTCGTCTCCCACAGCTCGCTGCCCTGGTAGACGTCGGGCACGCCGGGCGCCGTGAGCTGGATCGCCTTCGCGGAGAGCGAGTTGGACCAGCCGGCGGCCTGGGTGGACTCGACGAAGTGCTCGATGATGCCGGAGATCTGCGGGTCGCTGAAGATCCGGTCGATGACCGCGTGCATCCGCTCCTCGAACTCCTCGTTCGAGTCGATCCACGCCGTGGAGTTGCCCGCCTCGCGGGAGGCCTTCTCCGCGTAGCCGTGCAGGCGCTCGACGCTCGCCGGCCAGGAGCCGACCACGGCCTGCCAGAGCAGGTTCTCCAGGGGGCCGTCGCCGATGGGGGCGAGCTCGCGCAGCCGGTTCAGCACCGCCTCCCAGCGCTCGGGGATCTCGGCGAGCACGTTGATGCGCGCACGGGTGTCCTCGCCGCGCTTCGTGTCGTGGGTGGAGAGGGTGGTCATCGAGCCGGGGATCGCGGCCTGGCGGAGGGCCTGGCGCTCGTGGAACTCGGCCGCGCCGATGCTGAACTCCTCGGGGTCGGCGCCGACCTCGGTGAGCGAGCCGAGGCGCGAGTAGCGGTAGAAGGCGGTGTCCTCGACGCCCTTCGCCATCACCATGCCGGAGGTCTGCTGGAAGCGGACCGCGACCGGCTCGGCCGGATCGGAGAGCACGGGCAGCAGCGCGTCGATGGTCGCGCCGAGCTCGGGACGGTGGCGGCGGGCCAGCTCGGCCGCCTCGCGCAGGTGGGCGACGCCCACCGGGAGGTAGGACCGGTACACCGGGAAGCAGGCGAGCAGCTCGGCGATGGCGTCGGCGACCAGGCCGTCCCCGTCGTCGGGGCGGCTGGCGTGGTACTCGCGGGCCAGGCGCTGCACCTCGGAGTTGAGAATGCCATCGGCGATGGCGCGCTTCGTGCCGTGGATCAGCGTCTTCCACTCCACCGGCTGGGCGCGGTCGCGCAGGCCGGTGTCGATGGCGTCGAGCTTCTTGCGGCCGTGGCGGTCGACGAGCACGCGGTCGATGTCGGCGAGCGCGTCGTAGCCCGTGGTTCCGGCGGTGGCCCAGAACGCCGGCAGGCGCTCCTCGCCCTCGAGGATCTTCTCCACGAGCACGTAGCTGCCGCCGGTCGCGGTCGCGAGCATGTCGAGGTAGCCGCCCGGGTCGGCGAGGCCGTCCGGGTGGTCGACGCGGAGGCCGTCCGCGATGCCGGACGTGATCCAGCGCAGCACCTCGGCGTGGGACTCCTCGAAGACCCACGGCACCTCGACGCGGATCGCGGCCAGACTGTTCACCGCGAAGAAGCGGCGGTAGTTCAGCTCGGAGTCGGCGCGGCGCCAGTTCATGAGCTCGTAGCTCTGGCGCTCGTGCACCTCGCGCGGGGACGCACCGTCATCCGCTGTTCCCTCGGCGATGGGGTAGCGGTTCTCGAAGTAGCGCAGCTCGCCGCGCTCGATGGTGAGGTCGTCGAGCGGGTCCGAGCCCTCGGATGCATCGCCGAGAACCGGGATGCGCAGCTTGCCGCCGCCGAAGTCCCAGTCGATGTCGAAGGCCTCGGCGTAGCGGGACTCGCGGCCCTTGGCGAGAACGTCCCACCACCACGCGTTCTGGATCGGGTCGGCCACGCCGAGGTGGTTGGGCACGATGTCGACGAGCAGGCCCATGCCGGCGTCGTGGCAGGCCTTCGACAGGGCCTCGAGGCCCTCCGGCCCGCCGCGGGCGGGATCGACGATGCTGTTGTCGGTCACGTCGTAACCGTGGTTGGAGCCCTTGGTCGAGCGCAGGATGGGCGAGACGTACACCCAGTCCGCTCCGAGCCCGTGGATGTAGTCCACGAGCTCGGCAGCGGCGAACAGCGTGAAGTCCGCCGTGATCTGCAGTCGGTAGGTGGAGACCGGGAGCGGACTGAGTGTCGTCATCGCTACACCGCCGGTCGCGCTGGCGAGTTGATCGGCGTGGTGCTGGAGCCCGAGAGGGCGATCAGCGACGCGGCGACCGAGTTGTCGCTCTCCACGTCGGGGCCCGACGTCTGGCGCAGGATGAGCGCGGACACCGCCTGGGCGGTCACCGTGTCGCCCGCCTTCCGCGGCTCGGTGGAGACGCCGGCACCCGCGGTGTCGACGACGATCTCCCAGGCGGACGCGTACTCGTCCTCGGGGAGGGTGAACTCCACCGACTCGGTGTGCGCGTTCAGCAGGATGAGGAAGTGCACGTCGGTGATCTTCTCGCCGCGCACGTCCTTGCCGCGGATGCCGTCGCCGTTGAGGAAGACGCCGATCGAGCGGCCGAAGCCGGAGTCCCAGTCCTCCTCGTGCATCGGCGTGCCGTCGGGGGAGAGCCATCCGATGTCGGGCAGCGGGGCGCCCTCGGCGCGGCGCACGGGGCGTCCGTCGAAGAAGCGGCTGCGACGGAAGGTGGGGTGCTCGCGACGCAGGTGCGCGATGGCCGCCGTGAACTCGAGGAGGGGCGCATCCGCTTTGTCCCAGTGGATCCAGCTCAGCTCGGTGTCCTGCGCGTAGCCGTTGTTGTTGCCGTTCTGGGTGCGTCCCAGCTCGTCGCCGTGCAGCAGCATCGGGACACCCTGCGAGATCAGCAGCGTGGTGAGGAAGTTGCGCTGCTGGCGCGCGCGCATCTCCAGCACGTGGGAGTCGTCGGTCGGACCCTCGACGCCGAAGTTGCTCGAGCGGTTGTGCGATTCGCCGTCGTTGTTGTTCTCGCCGTTGGCCTCGTTGTGCTTCTCGTTGTACGACACCAGGTCGGCGAGCGTGAAGCCGTCGTGCGCGGTGACGAAGTTGATCGACGCGACCGGGCGGCGGCCCGAGTGCTCGTAGAGGTCGGCGCTGCCGGTGAGGCGCTCGGCGAACTCGCCGAGGGTGGAGTGCTCCCCACGCCAGAAGTCGCGCACGGTGTCGCGGTACTTCCCGTTCCACTCGGTCCACTGGGGCGGGAAGTTGCCCACCTGGTAGCCGCCGGGGCCCACGTCCCAGGGCTCGGCGATGAGCTTCACCTGCGAGACGATCGGGTCCTGCTGCACGAGCTCGAAGAAGGTCGACAGCTTGTCGACGTCGTAGAACTCGCGGGCGAGGGTCGATGCGAGGTCGAAGCGGAAGCCGTCGACGTGCATCTCGGTGACCCAGTAGCGCAGGCTGTCCATGATCAGCTGCAGCGTGTGCGGGTGGCCCACGTTGAGCGAGTTGCCCGTGCCGGTGTAGTCCATGTAGAACTCGGGGCTGTCGTCGACGTGGCGGTAGTAGGCCTTGTCGTCGATTCCGCGCATGGAGAGCATCGGGCCGAGGTGGTTGCCCTCCGCCGTGTGGTTGTACACCACGTCGAGGATGACCTCGATGCCCGCCTCGTGCAGCGAGCGCACCATGCCCTTGAACTCCTGCACCTGCTGGCCGAGCTCGCCGTTGGAGGCGTAGCCGGAGTGCGGGGCGAAGAAGCCGATGGTGTTGTAGCCCCAGTAGTTGTTGAGGCCCTTCTCCTCGAGGGAGGAGTCGTTGATGAACTGGTGCACCGGCATGAGCTCGACGGCGGTGACGCCCAGCTTCTGGAAATGTTCGATCATCAGCGGGTGCGCGACTCCGCCGTAGCTGCCGCGCTGCTCCTCGGGGATGCCCGGGTGCAGCTTCGTGAGGCCCTTGACGTGCGCCTCGTAGATGAAGGTGTCGGAGTACGGCGTGCGCGGGTGGCGGTCGCCGGCCCAGTCGAAGTACGGGTTGATGACGACGCTGAGCATCGTGTGAGCGGCGGAGTCCTCGTCGTTGCGCGACATCGGGTCGCCGAAGTTGTACGGGAACACCTCGGTGCCCCACTCGATCTTGCCGGTGGTTGCCTTCGCGTACGGGTCGATCAGCAGCTTGTTGGGATTGCTGCGCTCGCCGTTCTTCGGGTCGTACTCGCCGTCGACGCGGTAGCCGTAGCGCTGGCCGGGCTGCACCTGCGGGAGGTAGCCGTGCCAGACGTAGGCGTCGACCTCGGTGAGTGGGAAGCGGGTCTCGACGTGGTCGTCGTCGAAGAGACAGAGTTCGATGCTCTTCGCTGATTCACTGAAGATCGCGAAGTTCGTTCCATTCCCGTCATATGTAGCGCCAAGTGGATAAGCAGAGCCGGGCCAGACAGTCATTGATCCCCTTATTGAACGAATTGAGCCGACCCCCACGATAGCCGGGGGTGCGGAGGGTGCCAAAGATAATTTGGCAGGCCCCCGGTGTGGTATCGCGGGGGAACGCGCGCGCCCGACGCCCCGACCGCCTAACCTGTCAGCATGCTGACCACCACCGCCATCGACGTCGTCCGCTTCGCCGTCACCAAGTTCCGCGAGGGCTACGAACAGGCGTCCGTCGACGCCTTCCTCACCGAGGCCCGCGCCGCCCTGACCGTCTGGGAGCAGGGGGCCGCCGGTGCTGCGCCCGCTCTGACGGGCGACGCGGTCGTCGACCGGCGGTTCCCTCCCACCAAGTTCGGCAACGGCTACGACCAGGACCAGGTGGACGACTTCCTCGACAGGATCGTGGTCGCGCTGCGTGCCCACGAGGCCGGGGCGGCGGCGCGTCCGGCCGCGGCTCCGACCCCGCTGCCGCTCGCGAAGGCCGCGCAGGGCTCCGTGCTGCGTTCCTCGGCGATCCCCGACAAGCGCTTCACCGTCACCCGGTTCCGCGAGGGCTACTCCCAGGCGGGCGTCGACGGCTTCCTCGAGGCGGCCCGCACCGCTCTCGCCGAGTACGAGCGCAGCGGCGTCCCCGCCGCGCCCCCGCTGTCGGGCAACGACGTGGTCAACGTGCGCTTCCGGCCCACGAAGTTCCGCGCCGGGTACTCGCAGGACGAGGTCGACAACTACCTCGACGAGATCACCGTGGCGATCCGCCACCACGAGCAGGCCTCCGGCCGGGTCTGAGCGTGACCGTCTACGTCGCACTGCTGCGGGGCATCAACGTGGGCGGGGCCAAGCGACTCCCGATGGCCGAGCTGCGCGCCGCCGTCGAGTCGCTCGGCTACACCTCGGTGTCCACGCTGCTGCAGAGCGGCAATGTGGTGTTCTCCTCCGAGGCCGCCGCGGACGCCGCCGCCCTCGAGGACCGCATCGCCGACGCCACCGGGGTGCGCGCCGCCGTGGTGCTGCTCACGGCCGCGCAGCTGCGCACCGTCGCCGAGGAGAACCCCCTGCGCGACAGCGTGACCGACCCGTCTCGGGCGACGATCACCTTCGTCGAGGGGGCGACGGATGCCTCCGCCCGGCCGAGCGACGCCGAGCTGGCACCCGAGATGGTCGTCTTCGGTGCACACGCGGTGTACCAGTGGTGCCCCGACGGCATCTCGAAGAGCCGTCTGCCCGCGCGGTTCTTCGCGTCGCTCGGGCCGCAGGCGACCGCGCGCAACCTGCGCACGGTCGACAAACTGCTCGCGATGGCGGAGGAGCTCGACGCGTAGCGGCGGTCTAGCGGTCGCGCTTGGGCAGCCACTCGGCGCCGAGCACCGCCGCCTGGGTCCGGCGCTGCATGCCGAGCTTGGAGAGGATCCCGCTCACGTTGTTCTTCACCGTCTTCTCGGCGAGGAACAGGGCGCCGGCGATCTCCCGGTTCGACATGCCCTCGGCGATCAGCGCGAGGATCTCCGTCTCGCGCGGGGTCAGCGACCCGAGCGGGGAGGCGCTGGCGCCGGGTGAGCGCACCCGGTCGAGCACGCGCTCGGTGACCGAGGGGTCGAGGAGCTTCGCGCCCGACGCGACCGAGCGGATGGCGTCGACCAGGCTGGTGGCCCGCACCTCCTTGAGCAGGTAGCCGTCCGCGCCGGCGAGCACCGCCGCGAGCACCGCCTCGTCGTCGTCGAACGAGGTGAGGATCAGGCAGCGGATGCCGGGGTCGGCGGACTTCACGTCACGGCAGACGTCGATCCCGCTCCCGTCGGGCAGCCGGCCGTCGAGAATGGCGACGGTCGCGCCGGAGGCCAGGATCGCGGCGGCCGCACCGGAGGCGACCCCGCTCTCGCCGACGACGGCGAAGTCGCTCTCGCCGGAGAGCAGGTCGACGAGTCCCCGCCGCACGATCTCGTGGTCGTCGAGCAGGAAGAGCCGGATCGGCGCGGTCATGTCGCGACCACCGGAACGGACCAGTCGATCGTCGTGCCGCTCGGTGCCCGGGCGGCCGTGCGGAAGGTGCCGCCGCGGGCGGAGGCACGGTGGCTGAGGTTGTCGAGGCCGCTGCGCCGCACCAGGTCGCCGAGTCCGCGGCCGTTGTCGGTCACCACGACCCGCACCTCGGTGGCGGAGACGGCGATCAGGATGTCGACGCGGGTCGCCTCGGCGTGGCGCACCACGTTGCTGAGCGCCTCGCGCAGCACGGCCGAGACCTCCTCGCCGAGCTCGCTGTCGATGAGCGTGTCGACGGGGCCGCGGAAGTCGAGCGAGGAGTCGATGCCCTCGCCCTCGAGGATCTCGCGCACGAGCTGGTTGAGCCGCTTCTTCTGGCTCCACGCGGTGGCGCTCGGGGTGCTGCCGAGCTGGAAGATGGTCTGGCGGATCTGCCGGATCGTGACGTCGATCGCGTCCACCTGGCTCGCGATGCGGGCGGCGACTTGGCCGCTCGCCGAGCCGACGATGCTCTGCAGACCGAGCCCCACGGCGAAGAGGCTCTGGATCACGTGGTCGTGCAGGTCGCGGGCGATGCGGTCGCGCTCGTCGGTGAGCGCCACGCGCTCCCGGTCGTTGCGTGCCGCCGCGAGCTCGCGGGCGATCGCGACGCTGCGGGCGAAGCGCTTCGTCATCCGCCGCTCGGCGACGGTGTACGGATGCCCGTGGCTGTCCCGCGAGATCACCAGCGCGCCCTCGCGGGTCGCCTCGGTGTCGCCCCAGGGGATCACCATGGTGGAGCCGATCAGCGCGCTCGCCCACAGCTCGATTTCCCGGAACACGGCGGGGCGGTCCTCCTTGAGCTCGAGGGCGCTGCGGATGCGGGAGGGCAGCTCGCCGATCTCCTCGTCGGCGAACGACGCGGCGGAGTCCGCGCGGGGCCCGAAGATCTGGGCGAAGGGGGCGGCGTCCACCCGGTCGGAGGGCAGGACGAGACCGACGAAGGAGGCATCCGCCAGATTCAGGATGAGGTCGGCGATCGGCGCCACCTCGTTGTCGGCCAGCTCGCCCGACAGCAGCAGCTGGTTGATCTCCTCGGAGGCCGCGAGCCAGCGCTGGCCGAGGTGCGCCTCCTCGTAGAGGCGGGCGTTGGCGATGGCGGTGCCGGCCATGCCCGCGAGGGTGAGGATGATCTGCTCGTCCACTTCGTCGAAGGCGCCGCGCGCCGACCCGGTGAGGTACAGGTTTCCGTAGACGACACCGCCGATGCGCACGGGCACACCGAGGAAGCTCTCCATCGGCGGATGCCCGGGCGGGAAGCCGACGGAGCGCTCGTCGCGGGAGATGTGCTCCAGTCGGATCGGGCGCGCGTCGCCGATGACGGCGCCGAGCAGGCCGTGGCCGCTGGGCGGGGCGCCGAGCTCGGCGACGATGCCGTCGCTCATGCCCACGTGGATGAACTCCTCGAGCATGCCGTCGGGGGAGATCACCCCGATGGCGCCGTAGCTGGCGGAGACCAGGTCGCACGCAACCTGCACCACGTTGTGCAGCGCGGAGGGGAGTTCGAGGTCGGAGGAGATGGCCTGGGTGGCGGCGATCAGTCGCGCGAGCTGGTCGCGGGTCGCCTCCGGGGTCTGGGCGCGGCGGAGGATCTCGTCCACGAGGTCGGTGAGGCTGAGCCCGTCAGCTGTACCGCGCGTGTGACTCATGACACCAGAGTATTCGAGCTTGGCTGGGCGCGTGGTGCGCAGCGGGCCGCGGGCAGCGGATGGCGGCGCCGCGCGGGCGAGCGGGTCGCGGCCCGCAGCGATGTCGGTGGCCGGGTCTACCGTGATCGCGGGAGGTTGCCGTGGCTGAATCGGTCGGTACCTGGTGGGCGCGCCGCCAGTGGTCGAAGGGCACCGACGTGCCCTACCCGATCGGCAGCTATCGCGGCGACTGGGAGCGCTACCCGGTGCTCATCCGCCAGTACCACCCCGAGTTCAACAGCGGGATCACCCTCACCCAGATCCCGCCGGTCGCCGAGGTGCTGCTGGTCTGGCAGTGCGATGCCGGCCACACCTTCGTCGCCACCCCGGAGGAGCAGCGCAACCGTCCCGGCCGGGAACGCCGCCGCTCCACCTGGTGCCCCGACTGCGCTGCGCTCGCCGTGCGGAGGTCGGCGCCCGTTGCCGCCGCGCCTGCCGTGGCCCTGGCGCCCTACGCCTGCGGGCATCCGCGCGACCCGAACCGCATCGAGGCCGGCGACGACGACCGCTGCTACCTCTGCCGGCGGCTCGACGGCTCGGCCGTCACCCGCGAACGGCTGCTGTCGATCGTCACCCCCGGCCAGCGCGAGGCGCTCGCGGCGGAGACCGGCACGGCGGGCCGGTACCGCTGGGTCTGCGGCCGCGGGCACGGCACCTGGGAGTCGACCGTCGAGAAGATGCTCGGTGGTCGCGGCTGCCGGGTGTGCTCGAACGCCGCGGCGGGCGCGGAGCGGGTGGCGGTTGGCGAGGCCTTCGTCAGCGCGCTCGCGCCGAAGCCGGCGTCGGTGGTCGAGGGCGACCTGCGCCAGCGCGTCGCGCAGCGCTACGCCTTCGACCTCTCGAACACCGCGATCCGGGTGGCGAAGCCGTTCTTCCACCAGCTGGAGATCTGGCCGGACATCATCATCCCGGAGCTGCGCGTGGCGATCGAGTACGACAGCGTCGGCAGGCACGGACTCGAGCACGTGGGACGCCACGAGGTGAAGGACAGGCGCAAAGACCGGATGCTGCGCGCCGTCGGCTGGGAGGTCGTGCGCATCCGCACCGGACGTCTGCAGGCCATCGGTCCGCACGATCTGGTGGCGGGCTCGGTCACCGCCGGGCTCCTGGACCGCCTCGACGACGAGTTGGCGCTGATCGCCGGGGAGCTGATGGTGGCGTCGTACCGGAGGTAGCGGGCTTGGCCGACACCCGCGCTGTCAGACCGGCGCGGCGCTGTCGTTCCGGCAGGAGGCGCTGTTCGAACGGACGGGAGCTGTCCGTTAACCGACAGCTTCCATCCAGTTGAACAGCGCGCCCCCAGGGCCCTAGCCGGAGGCGTAGCCGGAGCCGCCGCCACAGCGGGAACGGGCCCGCGCCGGACCCCGCGCCGGACCCGGCACTGGGCGCCGGGGCGCGGCGGGCCTACCCTGAGGCATGGTCCGAACCGTTCCCGTTCCCCGCGGAGGCGGCCCCGGCGGCGGCGTCCTCGCGTGGTGGGCGCTCCATCCCGTTCGCGGAGGCGCCCTCCTGCTCGGCGCGCACGTCGTTGTGGCGCTCTGCCTCAGTGTTGCGCTGTTCCACACAGCCATCGGGTTCGGCGGGGGACTGCTGTCTCCCGACCAGCTCGGCATGCTCGGCGACGGGCCGTTCCACGGTCTCCTCGGCATCTGGCTGCCGGTGCTGCTGCACCCGGTCGCCGCGCTGCTCGCGCTCGCCGCGGCGCCGCGCCACGCCTGGCCGGGACCTGTGCTCTGCGCGCTCGCAAGCGTGGTGCTCGCGGCGTATTCCTCGACCACCTTCGAGGCTCCGGTATTCGTCGGCGGCTGAGCTCGCACCGCATCCGCTCGCCGCGTTCTGTGACACATCGGGCGGCGGTCGCGAACGCGGGGGTTAGACTTTCTGCGAACACGGGAGTCCGGTGAGCCGGGCTGAGAGGAAGCTAACCCAAGCTTCGACCGTCGAACCTGATCTGGATCATGCCAGCGCAGGGAGGCATTCTCGAGGAAGACCATTCTTCCGATACCCGTGCCCTCTTTTCACGATGAAAGGGCACGACCAGTGCAGAAACGCAACACAATCATCGGGCTGACGCTCGCATCCGCTCTCGCGATCGGCCTCGCCGGCTGCGGCAGCACCGGCTCGGTGAGCGACGACGCCCAGAAGCTCGTTCTGATCACCCACGACTCCTTCAACCTGAGCGACGGGGTGCTCGCCGAGTTCAGCAAGCAGACCGGCTACGAGGTGGAGGTGCAGGCCGCCGGCGACGGGGGAGAGCTCGTCAACAAGCTCGTGCTCACCAAGGACTCGCCCCTCGGCGACGTGGTCTTCGGCATCGACAACACCTTCGCGAGCCTGGCTGTGAACGAAGGCGTGCTCGAGGACTACGCATCGAAGGACCTGACCGCCGCCGAGGAGCAGTACCTGCTCCCGGCAGGCAGCGGTCGCGAACAGCTCACCCCGATCGACAACGGCGACGTCTGCATCAACGTCGACCACGAGTGGTTCGCCGACGCCGGCATCGAGGAGCCCGTCACCCTCGACGACCTCGTGAAGCCGGAGTACAAGGACCTGCTCGTCGCCCCGGCCGCGAACTCCTCCTCGCCCGGGCTCGCCTTCCTGCTCGCCACGGTCGCGGCCTACGGCGACGACGGCTGGCAGGACTACTGGCAGCAGCTCGTCGACAACGGCGTGAAGATCGACGCCGGCTGGAGCGACGCCTACTACGTCGACTTCTCCGGCCCCTCCAGCGAGGGCGACCGCCCGCTCGTGGTGTCGTACGCGTCGAGCCCGCCCTTCGAGGTGCCGGAGGGCTCCAGCGTCGCGCCGACCGGAGCGCTGCTCGACACCTGCTTCCGCCAGACGGAGTACGCGGGCGTCATCGCCGGCACCGAGCACGAGGAGGGCGCGCAGAAGCTGGTCGACTTCCTGTTCTCCGTCGAGGTGCAGAACGACATCCCCGAGAGCATGTACGTGTTCCCGGTGAACGCGCTCGCCACGCTGCCCGAGGGCTGGTCGGACTACGCGCGCGTCGCCGAGAACCCCTACGTGATCGAGCCGGCCGAGATCGACGAGAACCGCAAGCAGTGGATCTCCGAGTGGGCGGCGATCGCCACACCGTGACCGCTCCAGCCAGAGTGCGGCCGGCTCCGGGCACGATCCTCGCGATCGTGCTCGGCGCCGGCCTGCCCCTGGCGTTCGTCGGGGTCTTCTTCGCCTGGCCGGTGGGCGCCATGGTGCTGCGCGGTCTGGTCGAGAACGGCGCGCTCGACCTCGGCGGCTTCGGCGAGGTGCTCGGCCGCCCGCGCACGCTGCGCCTGATCGGGCTCACCGTCGGCCAGGCGGCCCTCGCCTCCGTGATCTGCGTGGTGCTCGGCCTGCCGATCGCCCACGTGCTGTACCGCCTGAGATTCCGTGGCCAGCGGATGCTGCGCGCGCTTATCGTATTGCCCTTCGTCCTACCGACGGTGGTCGTCGGAGTCGCCTTCCGAACCCTGCTGCGCAAAGGCGGACTCCTCGGCCCGCTCGAGCTCGACGGCACTTTCGCGGCCATCATGCTCGCCCTCGTCTTCTTCAACATCGCCGTGGTGGTGCGTACCGTCGGCAGCACCTGGGAGGGTCTGGACTCGCGCCAGGAGGAGGCGGCGCGCGTGCTCGGCGCCTCCCCGCAGCGGGTGTGGTGGACGGTGACGGTGCCGCGGCTCGCGCCGGCGATCGTCTCGGCGGCGTCGATCGTGTTCCTGTTCTGCTCCACGGCGTTCGGGGTGGTGCTCGTGCTCGGCGGAACCCGCTTCGGCACCATCGAGACCGAGATCTACCTGCTCACCACCCAGTTCCTCGACCTGCGCGGCGCGAGCGTGCTCTCGATCACCCAGCTCGTGGTGGTCGTCGCCGTGCTGCTCGTCGCCGCCCGGGCCCGCGGACGCCGCACGGCGCAGCGCCGGGTGGCGGCCGCGCAGTCGTCCCGGCGTCCGCGCCGCGGGGACGCCCCCGCGATCCTGGTGACGCTGCTCGTCGCCGCCTTCCTCGCCCTGCCGATCGTGGCGCTCGTCGCCCGCTCGCTGCGCACCGCCGACGGCTGGGGGATCGGCAACTACCTCGCCCTCGGCGGCACCGGGTCGCGCAACGCGCTGGTGGTGCCGGTCTGGGCCGCACTCGGCAACTCCCTCGCGATCGCCGTGCAGGCCACCGCCATCGCGCTGCTGATCGGGCTCGCCGCGAGCCTGGTGATCTCCCGTCGCCCCCGCTCGCCCGGGCTGCGCCGTGCGCTCACCGGCTTCGACGGCGCGCTGATGCTGCCCCTCGGGGTGTCGGCGGTCACCGTGGGCTTCGGATTCCTGATCACCCTGAACCAGCCGCCGTTCGACCTGCGCTCCTCGCCGATCCTGATCCCGATCGCCCAGGCGCTCGTGGCGCTGCCGCTCGTGGTGCGCACGATCCTGCCGGTGCTCACCGGCATCGACTCCCGCATGCGCGAGTCGGCCGCCGTGCTCGGCTCCCCGCCCTGGCGGGTGCTGCGCGACGTCGACCTCGCGATCGGCTGGCGGCCCGTGGTGGCCGCCTCCGGCTTCGCCTTCGCGGTGGCGCTGGGCGAGTTCGGCGCCACCAGCTTCCTCTCCCGACCGGACCGGCCGACGCTGCCGGTGGTGATCTTCCGGCTGATCGGGCTGCCCGGCGGCGACAACCTCGGCATGGCCCTCGCGGCCTCCGTGGTGCTGGCCGCCGTCACGGTCGGGGTGATCGCGCTCGTCGAGCGCCTGCGAGTGGGAACGATGGGGGCATTCTGATGGACACGGCACTGCGAATCGACGACCTGGCCGTGCGCTTCGACGGCGTCGCCGCCGTCGACGGCGTCTCGCTCGACGTGGCGGCGGGGGAGGTGCTCGGCATCCTCGGCCCCTCCGGCAGCGGCAAATCGACTCTGCTGCGCGCCGTCGCCGGCCTCGAACGCCTCGACTCCGGGCGGGTGAGCTGGCACGGCGCCGACATCACCGCCCTGGCCGTGCACAAGCGCGGCTTCGCTCTGATGTTCCAGGACGGACAGCTGTTCCCGCACCGCAGCGTCGCCCAGAACATCGCCTACGCCCTGCGGCTCGCACGCACCCCCGCGGCGGCGCGTGTCGACGAGCTGCTCGAGCTGGTCGGCCTCCCCGGGTTCGGCGGACGCCGCGTCACCGAGCTCTCCGGCGGCGAGCAGCAGCGGGTGGCGCTCGCCCGCTCGCTGGCCGCCCGCCCGCGGCTGCTGCTGCTCGACGAGCCGCTCAGCGCGCTCGACCGCGAGCTGCGGGAGCGTCTCGCCGGCGACCTGCGCCGCATCCTCGTCGACACCGGAACCACCGCCGTCTTCGTCACCCACGACCAGGACGAGGCCTTCGCCGTCTCCGACCGGGTCGCCGTGATGATGGGCGCGCGGCTGCAGCAAGTCGGCACCCCCTCCGACGTCTGGCGGCACCCGGCGTCGGAACAGGTCGCGCGCTTCCTCGGATACACCACAGTGCTCGACGCGGCGTCGTCGCGCGCGCTCGACCCGCGTGCCGCCGGGAGGATCGCGCTGCGGCCGTCCGCGGTTCGCGTGGCGGACGGCACGCCCCTCACCGCGACGGTCGTGCACAGCACCCACTCCGTCGACGGTTGGCGCCTGCGCCTGCTGGTGGACTCGCTCGGCGAGGTGGATGCGGTGGCCGGGCCGCAGCATCCGCTCGCCCCCGGCGACCGGGTGGCGGTGCGCTACGACCGTGCCGCGATGGCGGAGCTGCCGTGAGATCGACGGTGCTGCTGATCGACGGCCGCTCGGGCTCCGGCAAGACCGAGCTGGCGAAGGCGATCGTCGCCGGGGTGCCCGGGGCGCAGCTGATCCGGCTCGACGAGCTCTACCCCGGCTGGGGCGGGCTCGAGGCGGGCAGCCGCTACCTGCACGAGTGGATTCTGGCCAGCGAGGCGCCGCGCTGGCAGCGCTGGGACTGGGCGACCTCGACCCGCGACGAGTGGCACGCGGTCGACCCCGACCGTCCGCTCGTCGTGGAGGGCTGCGGCGCGCTCAGCCACGACAACCGCGCCCTGGCGAGCTTCGGCATCTGGGTCGCGCTCGACGCCGCGACGCGCAAGCGCCGGGCGCTCGCCCGCGACGGCGACAGCTACGCCCCGCACTGGGACGAGTGGGCGGCGCAGGAGGACGAGTTCCTCACCCGCGAGAATCCGGCGGCCCTCGCCGACGCCGTTCTCGACGGTGCGGAGACGATGCGCGACCTCGCCCGCTGGCGGGCAATGCTCGTCCAGCCCGAGGCAGCTGCCCCGCGCTCCTCTCCGAGCGGCGGGGCAAGGTTTCGACCCTCCGGGGCCGGCTGAGGGTCGATTGTTTGCCCCTCCTCCCTGTGCGGGAGCGGCGGGGCAAGGTTTCGACCCTCCGGGGCCGGCTGAGGGTCGATTGTCTGCCCCTCTGCTCGGGATCGAGGGGCGCCGGCGCAACTCGCCCGCTGGCGGGCGCTGCTCGTTGCTGCGAGAGTGGGGCGGTGACCTCTCCTTTCGTCTCCGTGTCCGAACTGGCCGACTCCCTGGCCGGCGCCACCCCTCCCGTCGTGCTCGACGCCAGCCTCGAGCTGCACGCGCCCGCCTTCGACGGCGACTACCGCAAGGACAACGGCAGGCCCCGCTGGCTGGCCGGCCACATCCCCGGATCGCACCACGTGGACGTCGCCACGCGCTTCTCCGACACCACCGCGCCCGTGCACTACACCCACCCGGAACCGCAGGAGATCGCCGACGAGCTCGCCGCCCTCGGCATCGCCGCCGACACCCCCGTGGTGGTCTACGACACGACCGGCACCATGTGGGCCGCCCGCCTCTGGTACCTGCTGCGCTGGATCGGTGTCGAGGCGCGCGTGCTCGACGGCGGCTACGCGGCCTGGGTCGCGGCGGGACGGCCCGTGGAGACCGGCGAGACGCCCGACCGCGCGCCGGTCGCGCCGTGGACCGCCGCCATCGCCCGCCGGGCCTGGGTGAGCCAGCAGGAGCTCGCCGAGCGCGGCGCCGACGACGCGACCCCGCTGGTCTGCTCGCTGCCGGCATCGAGCTTCGACGGGTCGGCGCCGACGCGCTACTCGCGCCGCGGGCACATCCCGAACAGCGTGAACGTGTCGAGCCGCGACCTCTTCAAGGCGGATGGCACGCTGAAGAGCCGGGTCGAGGTGATCCTGGCCTACGAGGGTGCGGGGGTCGACCCGGGCTCCGAGGAGGTGCTGCTCTACTGCGGCGGCGGCATCTCCGCGTCGGCCGGCGCACTGACGCTGGCGGCCATCGAGGTGACGGCGGTGCGCATCTACGACGGCTCGCTCGAGGAGTGGTCGGCGAACCCCGCGCTGCCGCTGGTGACCGTCTAGTCCCAGCCGAGCTCGTGCAGCTGCTCGTCGTCGATCCCGTAGAAGTGCGCGATCTCGTGCACCAGCGTGACGTGGATCTGGTCCTTCAACTCCTCGAGATCCTCGACGATCGCCAGCAGGGGTTCGCGGTACAAAATGATGCGGTCCGGCAGTTCGCCGAAGCCGTACTGCCCGCGCTCGGTGAGGGCCACGCCGTCGTAGAGCCCGAGCAGGTCGAGCGAGCCGTCCTCCGGGCGGTCCTCGGTGACGAAGACCACGTTGTCGAGCCCGTCGATCATGTCGTCGGGCAGCGCGTCGAGCTCGTCGATCACGAGCGCCTCGAACTCGTCCGCGGTCAGGTCATCCATGGGGTTCCTCAATCGTCCAGCGCATCGAGCAGGCTCTCGGTCACGTAGGCGAGCCAGTCGTACAGGTCGTGCAGGGCCAGCGCCGAATCGCTGTCGGTCGCGCCCTCGTCGCCGTCGCGCTCGATCCCGAGGCGCGCCGCGATCGTCAAGCGGATGTCCGAGAGAGTCCGCAGCCAGGCCTGCGCCTCCTGCCCGCTCAGCTCCAGAGATTCGCCCGACCGTGCGAGCGAGTCGATCACCGAGCGCGCGTTCGCCACCTTGCGGGTGGCGAGACTCTGCTCCGTGAGCCGGCGGAAGTCGCCGGATGCCACGGCGTCGTCGCCGTACGCATCGGGGAGCAGGCGCGCGATCGCCGGATCGTCGTTGAGCAGCGAGGTGCCGCCGATGCCGACCGCCTCGAAGAGCGGGTCCCCGGATCCCACGAGGGAGCCGAGCATCCCCGCGATCTGCGCGGCGAGGTCGGCGATGATCTCGGTCTCGACGTCGGTGAAGCCGGCCACGTACGAACCGTTCTCCGTCTTGGTGAAGGGGATCACGCATCCGCTTTCTGCAGTGTGGCCCAGAGGCCGAAGTCGTGCATCGCCTCGACGTGCCGCTCCATCTCCTCGCGGGAGCCGGTGGCGACCACCGCGCGTCCGTCGTTGTGCACCTGCAGCATGAGGCGGTCCGCCTCCTCGCGGGTGAATCCGAAATAGCTGCGGAAGACGTAGGAGACGTAGCTCATGAGGTTGACGGGGTCGTTCCAGACCAGGGTGATCCAGGGGCTGTCGAGGACCGTCTGCTCGTGCAGCTCGGTGCCTTCGAGGGTCTGGTTCATGCCTCAAGCCTGACACACGGAGACTGTGGGGAAACACGAAGGGCCCGATCTCTCGACCGGGCCCTTCGTGTGTTGCTGTGGTGCAACCCTGGGGTGAACGACGGGGCTCGAACCCGCGACTTCCGGCTCCACAAGCCAGCGCTCTGCCAACTGAGCTACGCCCACCAAGCGGATGCTTCCTGATCTCTCACGAAGCAACCAGATGATTCTATTACAGGTGCGGAGCGAATTTCTCCACGACCTCGGCCGAGATGGCCTGCACCTGGTCGGTGGTGGGCCCGGGATCCGCGGTAAATACGGCTTTTCGGTAGTACTCGAGCTCGCGAATTGATTCCAAAATGTCTGCGAGGGCGCGGTGTCCGCCGTTCTTGGCCGGCGCGTTGAAGTACACGCGGGGGAACCAGTGGCGTGCCAGCTCCTTGATCGAGGAGACGTCGACGCTGCGGTAGTGCAGGTGTCCGTCGACCCGCGGCATGTACTTCGCGAGGAAGGCCCGGTCGGTGCCGATGGTGTTGCCGGCCAGGGGTGCCGCCTGCACGCCGGGCACGTACTTGAGGATGTACTCGAGTACCGCGTACTCGGCGTCGGCGAGGCTGACGCCCTCGGGGATCTCGGTGATGAGGCCGCTCTCGGTGTGCATGTTGCGCACGAAGTCGCCCATGTTGTCGAGTGCGCTCTGATCGGGCTTGATCACGATGGTGAACCCGGGGTGGATCGGCACGAGGTCGTAGTCGGTGATGACCACCGCCACCTCTACGAGTTCGTCGACCGCGAGGTCGAGTCCGGTCATTTCACAGTCGATCCAGACCAGTCGGTCGCTCGCAGTAGCCATTCCGGAAGTCTACCTTCGGCTCGCTGCATCGCTCACGCCAGGGCGCCGTCGCTGATGGCCTCGGCCTCGACGAGGGGCTCCTCGGCCCCGTCGTTGACGCGGCGCAGTCGCGCGTGCCCGGCGATGACGATCACCGTCGCGACCAGCACGGAGCCGCCTGCGACGTAGTACGGGGTGGCCGCGGTGAAGACGCCGGCGAGGGTGGTGGCCAGCGGGGGAGCGACCGCGCCGCCGAGGAAGCGGATGGCCGAGTACGACGACGAGGCCACCGAGCGCGGCAGGTCGGTCGCCTCCATGACGCACTCGGTGAGCACGGTGTTGAGGATGCCGAGGAGGAGTCCGCCCACGACGACCGTCACGACGAGGCCCGCCTGGGATCCGACGAACAGTCCGGCCGCCCCGAGGTCGAGCGCGAGCAGCGGGAGCACGGTGCTGAGCACGGTGGTCCGCTTCATGCGCGCGGTGAGGAAGGGGGCCACCCACACCGACGTGACCGCGAGCCCGACGCCCCAGCCGAAGAACGTCAGGCCGATGCCCATCGCGCCGAAGCCGAGCGGGAACGGCGTGTACGCCAGCAGGGTGAAGAAGCCGATGTTGTAGAACAGCGCCGCGGCCGCGAGCAGGGCCAGCGCGGGCTGGGCGAGTGCGCGGAACGGGGCGGAGAGCTTCGTCGGCACGCGGTCGGCCCGGTCGTCGCCCTTCAGCAGAGCGGTGATGGCGATGAACCCGATCGCCATGAGCGCGGCCGTTCCGAAGAAGGGGGCGCGCCAGGTGACGCTGCCGAGCAGGCCGCCGAGCAGCGGGCCGATGGCGATGCCGAGGCCGAGTGCCGCCTCGTAGAGGATGATCGCGGAGCCGGTGCCCCCGCTCGCGGCGCCGACGATCGTGGCGAGGGCGGTGGAGATGAACAGGGCGTTGCCGAGTCCCCAGCCGGCGCGGAAGGCGATGATGCTCTCGACGTTGCCGCTGAGCGCGGCTGCCGTGGCGAACACCACGATGAGCGCGAGTCCGATGAGCAGGGTGCGCTTGGCGCCGATGCGGCTGGAGATCCAGCTGGTGAAGAACATGGCGATGCCGGTGACCACGAGGTAGCTCGTGAACAGCATCTCGGTGTCGGTGGGACTGGCGTGCAGCTGCTCGGCGATCGCCGGGAGGATCGGGTCGACGAGGCCGATGCCCATGAACGCGATGACGCTGGCGAAGGCGACCGCCCACACCTGCTTCGGCTGGTGCAGGATGCTGGGCTTCGCGGCGGCGCTCACGCGACGTCCCCCTTCGTCGACGTGGTCTTCTCTGCGAGGCGGATGGCGAGGATGCGCGCGGCATTGTCGAGCGTTGCCCACTCGGTCTCGCTCAACTCGGCGAAGATGTCGCGGGTCGCCTCGGCGAGCTGGGTGCGCCATCCGCTCAGGGCGTCCCGACCTTTGTCGGTGATGGCGATGAGCCAGGCGCGGGAGTCGTCGACGTCCGCGATGCGCAGCACCCACTCCTCGTCGACGAGGCCGGCGAGCACCTTGGTCATGCCGGGCTGGCTGATGCGGGCGGCCCGGGCGAGCTCGCCGTTGCGCTTCGGGCCGTCGGCCACGAGTACGGAGAGTGTCGACCAGACCGCGGAGGAGACGGTGGTGCCGGTGGACTGCGCCGCCATGCGGGTGAGGCGGTGGTGCGAGGTGAGGAGAGATTCGATGATCTCGGTCGGATCGTTGTGCATGACACCAATTGTATAACCGAGTTATATAACTAGGTTAACTATCGCGTTCGCGCGCTGCGAACACGCGGATAGGGTCGAATCACCATGAACGTGACCCTGGCAGTACTGCTCATCATCAACGGCGTCTTCAACTTCGCCGTCTGGCCCACCTTCTTCCGCAGAGTCGCCCGCGACCCGCGGGCCCGCGATGCCGCCGGAAAGGCCACCGCCTTCTTCACCGTGCACCTCGTCATCGTGACCGTCGCGCTCACGCTGGGCGCGGCATCCGCTCTAGCAGGAATCATCGCCCTGCTCGGCGTCTGGTAAACCTGTACCCATGACAAACAACGAGGTAACGCTTACGCGCGGCGACGAGTACATCGTCTTTTACACGGGCGGACCCTACGACGGACAGACCGATACCCGCGTCAGCACCGACGGCGGCTACGACTCCGAGGTGACGGTTCTCGTCTCGCTCGACGGCAAGGAGTCGCAGGTCGTCTACGGCAGCGCAGAGGCCAAGGACGTCGGCGGACAGGTGCAGGTTCACTACACCTGGGACCCCGCCGCCAGCGAGGCCCTCGAGGACCCCGAAGACCGCCTCGCAGACCAGTAGGAATTTGTAACGCTCCGCACCGGTTGACCCTCCCGTGAACCTTCTCTTCTTCTCCTCGTCGTTCTGCGACCCCTGCATCCAGACCAGGGGCGTGCTCAAGCAGGTGGCCATGCTGCTGCCCGACGTGAAGATCGCCGAGCTCGACGTCGCCCGCGACACCGCTCAGGCCGAGAAGGCAGGCATCCGCTCGACACCGACCATCGTGGTCGCATCGGCGGACGGCACGGAGGTCTTCCGGGCGGAGGGCGTTCCCACCGTCAACCAGGTGCTGACCGCCCTGGCGAAGGCCGTCTGACGCCCTTCGCTGCGCTATCGTAGAGACCGCGCCTCCGTAGCTCAGGGGATAGAGCAGGACCCTTCTAATGTCTTGGCCGCAGGTTCGAATCCTGCCGGGGGCACCATGCGACATGGCACGCACGTCGACCGACAGTCCGGCGCGGACCGGATTCGGCTTGATGCGTTTCGCCGCCTCGACGCCGCTGGTCCGCTGGATCAGACGCTCGCTCTAGGCTGACTGGATGCAGTCACGCATCGACAGGCCCAGCCCGACCACGGTGCGCACTGTCGCATGGATATCCGTAGCGTTCGTCGTTATCCTGGCGCTGGTGGAGGTCTACTACGCCACAGTGCTGGCACCCCGGCTTCCCGCGAGCTTCGAGATCGCCGTGATCGGTCAGCGCCAAAGCGGCGTCATCGACGCCACCCCGGGCGGGCTGGCCCTATTCGGCTACCTCTTCGCGGGCGCGGCGTTCGTAGCCGCGATCGCGGGCGTCGTGTTGTCCCGCTCCGGCTCGAACACGGCCTACGCGGTCGGGGTTCTCATCAGCCTGTTCGTCCCCGCCTACATCGGGTTCCTGCTCGGTGCTGTCGGAACGATCCTGACCTCCGACGCCTCGCGCACGTCCGGCGCCAGCATCTACGCGGGCGTGGGTGTGGCGATCGGCTTTCTCGCGGTGTACGTCGCGCCGCGTCTGAGGCGGGATTCGGGCGCTGCTGCGGACGCGGGTTGAGAAGCGGCTCGTTGATCGTCAGCTGTGGCTATGCGCTCATGGATGCCGGAGGAGACGATCCGCAGCGGAGCGGGACGACGTCGCTCCGAACCTAATTGGAACGATCTGGAATTCCCTCGCACGGGTCATCCGTGAGTGTTCCGTCCTCATGAAGCCACTTCGACTCGCTGAACCCCTCGGATGGCAGGTGGAAGTATCCGGAAACTTCCAGCACTGATTCGTCCTGGTTTGAGAAGGACACGTACAGCCTGTCGTCAGGCAACAGCAAGGGCGTTCGCCGGATCTCGCCGGGGACGGGCGGTGTCACTGCCGGATCGCTCGACAGGACATCGCCGCGCCGCAATTCGATCTCGCGCTCGAACGCCCAGAAACGCTCGTCGCCTTCCTCGATCGCTGACGACTGCTCGCTGAACGTCATCCGCGTTGCAACCGTATCGGCGCATGCTGCGACGAGTATGTTCGCACCGTCACGCTTGACAGTCGTTAGGCCGCTCGTGATTCCTTCAGAGAAAATGCAGCCGGTGAGCACACTCAAACAGAGAGCAATCGCTGCCCCATCAGCAACTCTGCGCACGATCATTCGGATTCGACAATCCCTGTGCGCTGCGGGTCGGGAGTTTTTCCGGACGGGCGAGGGCGAACCTCGTCGCACGCTTCCGGCCGCAGGCCGTTCATTGCACGGGCGATCTCCGCCAGGTATTCCGGCGTCTGCGATGCCAGGCATCTGAAACCGGGTTTCATGACGACGAATTCGAGGGTTCGGGCTGGTCCTCCGCCTTCCACGACATCGACAACGAGACCGTTGTAGACCCGCGCCGGTGTGCTGATCAGTCCCGGTCTCACCTCGGAGGCGTCCGACCACTTGACGGAATACCAGAGCTTGGGGTCCCAACCGCCCGTGCGCACCTCGAGGCCGTTCTCGTCGGCCAGAAGTGCGAGAGCGACCGGTGGCGATTGTTTGGGAAGACGACCCGACGTCTGCAACGTCTCCTTGATGAACGACTTCAGTGACGGGCTTCGTTCGGTACTCACGACGATCGCCCCGGTGCGTTCCGCCGACAGCATGCCCACGTACCGGCTTAAGGAACGGTGAACCAGCACTGCGTACAGGTACAACGCGGCGGTGAACGCGAGCAAGGCAATCACCATGGTGGCCGACTCCCAGACCCTGTTGCGGCGGTCGGAAGAAGTTGGCAGGGTCATGGTGAAGATGAATTGCCCCACCGGAGCTGAGACGCCGACCAGAATCGGAGCCACAGAGAGTCCGGCCCTACGCGGCGTCCGTCGCCCATTCTGGTTGTCCGGATTGGTCATCTGTCTTCCACTGGTCACGGTTTCGCTCGAGCGCATTTATCGAAGCTTTGCTTTGGCATAAGCATGTCTTATGAGCCAACGATGATTCGACAAATGCTCTGAAGTTCAGAGTAGCCATCTCTTGAGAGCATCGACCCTGAAGCTCGAAGGTTCCAACGTGATCGTGTTGGAATCGACGCTGGCACCTCAGCGGAGATTACTCCGCCTCCATGGTCAGTTGGCGTTCACGCTCCGCGAGAAGCGCGGCCGGCCATCGAGCGATGAGTTCAGTCTTTTCGAGCGGATCGAAAGCCACGTGCTCGACGAAGGGTACGCAGACCGCGTTCTGCACCAAACTATCGCCGCACGTGAGGGCGAGGTCGACACAAGCGAGCAGACGATCCACTTCGCCGAGGCGGCCGGCGTGGAACGCGCTGACCGCGTAGTGGAGAGGGTGCAGCAGAAGCGCCCCTTCGTAGAACAGATCTTCGTCAACTAGCGCGTCCCCTTCGTGTGCGGCGCACAGCAGGAGCTCGGCGATCGCCGCCAGTATCAGCGTCTCGAATACACGCGGAGAACGCCAGCTAAAACGCCATGGCAGCGGCCAGCACGGTGGCGGCCACCGCAAAAGCGGTCAGAATGAGCTGGAAGGTGCTCGATTCTTTCCTGCGCCGGTGGATGATGACGGCTCCGGCCATCAGGATGGCCAAGCAGGCGCCGGCTATGGGGCTGAGGATCTCGGCGGTGTGCAGGGCGATGGGTAGTACCAGCCCTACCGCGCCGAGGATCTCGGCAAAGCCAATCAGTTTGATAATTGGCGGCGACACGTTCTCGGTCCAGCCCATTCCGGCAGCTTGCAAGTCGGATTTGGATCTCACCATTTTTATGCCGCCGAAGCCTAGGTATAGGAGGGTATTGAGGCCGGCGATGAGCCAGAAGGCGATAGACATGAGGTGCTCCTCGAAAGACGAGATGGGAATGGGACGGGGTGGGTCAGGTCGTCTTGCGCGGCTTAGTATGCGGTGATGACGAGTCGGCCTGCGCCGGACGTGGGGGCGTTCTCGAGATCGATCAGAGCCGGTATCGAGCTGGCGAGGGGGACGGTGCGCCGGATGCGCGTATTGATGTCTCCTCGTCCGGCGGCGTCGGCGACACGTTGGAGGTCTTCACTGTTGGGCTTGCCCATGAAGGCGGTATACGGTCCGGGCAGGATGCTGCGTGCGAATTTGGTGACAGAAGGAACGATGTCGATGATTCTGCCGCCGGACCTCAGCATGCGACGTGCGGTGTTGTAGGGCAGACGCCCTGGCGTGTCGAAGATCACGTCAAAACGGCCGGTGAAGGGTTCAGGATCGAAATCGAAGGCGACGACAGGATCAACGCCCAGCTCGCGAGCCTGCTCTTCTGACCCCGACCGGCAGCTGCCCGTCACTGAGGCGCCAAGACCGACAGCGACCTGGACGGCGAGTCGGCCGACGCCACCCAGGCAGCCATTGACGAAGATGTGCTGGCCGGGTTGGAGCGCGCCAGCTACGGTGACAGCCTGGTAGGCGGTGAGCCCGGCAACGGGCAGTGTGGCAGCTTCCGCGAAGGTCAGGGTGCCGGGCTTGTGAGCGACCGACTTCTGGTCTGCGATCACGAATTCCGCGAACGCTCCCGCATGTTGCAGCCGAGCCGCCCCCAACACCTCATCGCCAACTTTCAGGCGGGATACCCCGTCGCCAACTTGCGCGATGACTCCGGAGAAGTCATGACCGACTCCGCGCGGGAACCTTCTTCCGGTCATGGCACGCATCTCGCCGCGGCGAATCTTCCAATCCATCGCGTTAGCCGCGGCCGCACGCACCCGGACCAGCACTTGACCGCGGCCCGGCGTCGGGATGTCCGCCTCTCCGAGAGTGAGCACATCCGGACCGCCGTAGCGGTCGTACTGCAGACGCATCATCAGGCGTTCCTCCCGCGCTTGAGCCCATGGCGCGAGAGGGCATAACCCGTACTGATAGCGGCCAGGATGGGGATCGTGAACCGCAGTTGAGGCCAGTTGTCTTTCCCTGGCGGGTCGACGCTCGCTGTCCCCGGGTAGAGAAACGCGGAGAGCTGGCTGACCCAGTAGACCGATGCTGACAGGGCAGCAGCATCCAGGCCCACACGTCCAGAGCCAGGGCGCCACAGGTTCACGAGGGTGGCCACCGACAGAGCGACACCGGAACTCATGGTCTGTGCGTTGTGGAACTTAGCGTGCGGAGGCCAGGACTCGTTATAGATGTGGGTCCGGTTGAAGTCGAACAGGTAGGGGCCGATCATCTGCCCTACAGCTGTAGCCGAGATGAGGAGATTGCCGACCGTTGCCACTTTCATCAGTGCTTGCCGCCCACAGCCGCGCGGATGGGCAGGATGACCCGTCCTGCGATCAGCCAGCGGCCTTCGTGCAGGGCAACGGTGTCGTCGTACACCACCGCGTGCACGGCACCATCGTTCATGATCATCAGCCCTTTCGATTTCACCGATACCGTCGCTTCGCTGGACTCGGTGATGACCGTGTTCGTCACGAAATGCGACAAGGGCGCGTGCCCGGAGCCGGACAGCTGCACCATAGCGGCACGAAGGGCGTCGACGCCCTGGAACGAACCCATCCCCGAACTGGTCATTTCATAGGTGGCCTCCGGGGTGAACACCTCCCCGAGCTGATCGAATCGATCCTCGTCGGACACGAACGCAAGACGAGCGACGGTTTCGGCGATCAGTTGACGATCCAATGCTGTGAGCATGATTCCTCCTTGTTTGGTACTCAGTACCGTATCACACGCAGTACTGTTTGGGACGCGTATGCGAGTCGCGGTAAGATATCGTCATGGATGAGCACTCCTCCGAGGCGAACAAGACTCCCTTGTCGTTGATCGAACGGAAGCAACGCGCCGCGCGGGCCCGGATCGTCGACGCCGCGGACCAGCTGTTCGCTGACCGTGGCTTCGACGGCGTCTCCGTCGCTGATATCGCCGAGCGTGCCGAGGTGGGCCGCACCACGTTCTTCCGGCACTTCAAAGACAAAACGGAAGTTGTCTTCGCCAAGGAGCAGGCGATGTTCGACGCGATCACCAATGCAACATGGGAGGATCCGACGCTCACGCAACCGGTTGACTCCCTCGCCGGGGCGCTGAGCACACTCGAGCCTCTAGTCATTCGGCTGGTCGAGTACGCGACTGCCGACGTTGACGCCTATCAGCAGCACGCACTGCTCTTGGAGGCGCACGAAGAACTGCGGTCGCGCGAAGCCCTCAAACACCAACTCGTCGCGCATGAATTCGCGAAGGTGCTCGAGAAACAGGGTGCCCCATTCGTCATCGCCGCAACGGCAGCACAGCTCGCCCTGGCCTGCTATTCGATTGGCCGCACCCTGTCCACCACTCCGGGCGACCTCGTGGGCACCACACGCGCCGCCTTCCGAAGCGTCCTCGCGATCGACTCGGCACGGAGCTGACTCCGCTCGAACCACGTGATCGCGCGGGGGAGCGACCGGTGAAGGATCCCTGTCCGACCAGGCCGAGAAGACCGACCGCGCGGACGAGTTTATTGACCGTTTAGGCAAAAACTGGGGTAGGGTGGAGTCTCCGACCTGGACACACCGTGGTTATAGAGGAGAAGGCATCATCATCCCGCACACAAAGCACGACCCCACCAGCAAGGTCATCAGCGCGTACTACACAATCCACCCCGACGATCGACAGGCATTCAGCGACGCCGTCATCCCCCACCTGACCACCACCGCCCAGCAAGACGGATGCACGTACTACGTCTTCGCCGAGGACCTCACCGACCCGAACACGATCCACCTCACCGAGGGGTGGCGCGACCAAGCCGCCATCGACGCCCACATAGCCGATGAGAACTTCCTGAGAGCCGTCACGACCGTCCTCGGAGGTATCCGCATCCTCGACTACCAGGCCGAGTACTACGACGTGACCGCCCAGACCGCCGGTGCGCTCCCCAATGCGAGCTGACCACACCACCGGACGAACCGCGGTACGAAGACCGAGCGGACGCCCGGCCCCCAGCCCCGCATAGGATTACGCCATGCCCCGACCTCGGAAATTCAACGAGGACACCGTTGTCGAATCAGCAGCTGGCGTCTTCGCCGCCGCCGGCTACGGCGGCACGACCATGGACGAACTCAGCCGGGCCACTGGGCTCGGCAAACAAAGCATCTACAACACCTTCGGCGGCAAACGGGATCTCTTCCTCCGCGCACTCGACCGGAGCACCTCCACGCAGATCGACCGTCTGGCCGTCGAGCTCTCATCCGGGACACCCTCTCCGCTCGAGCGGATCACAGCGCACCTGGACGCACTCGCTGTCACCTTCACCTCGGAGGGCCCGCTGGACTCGTTGTTCACGAAGGCCACGGTGGAGCTGGCCGACCGCGATCCGGACGTCGCCGTCGCCGCTCGCCGCGCCTATCGGCGTCTCGAGGACGAGTACGCCGGGTGTATCGAGCAGGCGCAAGCAGCCGGAGAAGTGGATGCCACTCTCGACGCCCGGGCCCTGGCGACGTACTTTGTCGCGGTTACCCGCGGCATGGAGGTCCTCGGAGCCGCCGGCGCCGATCGCTCAGTGATCCTCGACGTCGGCCGAGTAGCGCTGACACTGCTCACCGGTAGCGCCCGAGGATCCGGATCCGGGGCGCCCTGACTGCAGCACGAGCGCGGGGCGGTGACGGTAGACAGGATGGTTGTAACGATCGAAGACCCGTCGCCCGATTCGAAGCGCCGACACTGGAGCGACAGTCGTTTCGGCGGGTCGATCGTCAGCACGAGACGGATTCGTCATCGGTTCCCTCCAGCGCTCACCCGCTCCGCTATCAAGTCGAGCCGCCGTCTCCTGTCCTCAGGACTGTCAACCAGCCACACCGGGGAGTCTCCCTCTGTCACGCCCCAGGGCACGAGCACGTCGAAATCGATATCACGCACCAAGGCAAGGCTGCTGAGATACTGGTCGCGTAGTGCCGGGTTGAGGACCACGGCCTTCCATTCACCGTTCTCTACCCAGATGAAATCGCCCGTGAAGAGGAAGCGGTGTTCCCCGGTGTCCCATAGGAACGAGCATGTTCCTGGAGTATGGCCTGGCGTTGGGATGACCTCGATGTCGGAACCTATCCGCTGTCGCTGGTCGAACGTTCCGGCTATCTGAAGGGTCTTGCCGACCTCTTGTCGGTCCGCCCTGTGGATCCACACCTCGATGTCGAGATCGGGCTGGCCGTACATCGCTTCATGCGCATGGTTGACCAGCAACCGGTCTGGTGGTCCCAGCTGCTCAATGGCTGATGCCGCTTCACTCACGCCGGGGGAGTTGTAGACGATGACGCTACCCCCGGTGCGTTGTAGGACGTAGGAGCGTAGGAGCACGTTGTGCTGGTAGGGCAGTCGGGACGGAGGCGTCGAGAGCAGCCCGTCGAAGGGGGTTTCCAGCGGCGAGCTCCCGGTGGGTGTCATGGTCGTGCTCCCTCGGTAGCGTGATTGAGGTGGGTAGTGCCTTTGTTGGCGCCGGTGATCAGAGCAAGTATCTTCATGCCGACAGCGTCGCTCGGATAGCGACTATGAAGAAGGTCGAGCTCACACTGGCATCAGCTGTACCACCCTCACCGCTCACGAGGGGGAGATACTGGTGAGGTGAGCGACAGGACGGATTTCAGCACCTTTCTTCGCCAGCAGCGTCACGGCATCACCCCGCACCGAGTCGGTTTACCAAGTACCGTTCATCGTCGAACGCCCGGGCTTCGTCGTCAGGAAGTCGCCCAACTCGCCGGGATCTCGGTTGACTACTACATCAAACTCGAACAGGGTCGCGGAGCCAGACCCTCATCGCAAGTGCTCTCCGCCTTGGCGCGAGCGCTCCTGCTCACCCAAGACGAACGCGACTACCTGTTCCGCCTTGCCGGCGACACAGCTCCACGGACCCCGGAACCGTCAACGACCGTGTCTTCCTCCGTCAGATTCCTCATCGAGAACATGCCCGAGGTCCCTGCCTACGTCGTGGATGCGGCGTGGAACGTCCTGGCGTGGAACGGCCTTGCCGAGTACTTCATCGGTGAGCTGACCCGAATGCCACCGAGCGACCACAACCTCGCCCGATGGATGTTCCGATCCCCGCTCGACGACCCGCACTGGTCGAGCCAGTCCTCGCATATATTTGCACAGATCGTGGCAACGGATCTCCGATCATCGTTTCTTCGATACCCGCACTTCGCTGAGATCAACCTCTTAGTCGCTGAGCTGAAATCCATGTCCCCGATGTTCCGTTCCCTCTGGGAGAGAAAGCCAGGCCAGCCGCTTCCCGTCCAGAAGAAACTCACGATCCCGGACCGCGGAGATTTCTACTTCGACTGCCAGATGCTCCGCATTGGAGACACCGGGCAGCAACTCGTCACCTACTGTGCCGAGCCCGGATCTCCCGTCCGCGATGCGTTACGCGACTACGCGAATGGGGACTCAACAGTTGCACCTCAAGCTGTCCACTACCTTCGCTGACGCCGCTCTACCTCTGCGCCGTACCGACGGCCGAGAACATTCCAGACGTGTCAGAAAAGTTGCTTCTACCCATTGTCTTACGGACATCTGAGCTCTTCGAAGAACAATGTCCAGTGCCGAAAGCGGCAGTATCTATCCATGGTGAACTGACCGTATGGTCGCCCTTGATGAAATCTCTGACCAGGAACGACGAACCGCACATCGTGCGAGCCATCTCCCCATTTGGTTCGAAGCCTCCGGCGTACTGACTACCGTCGCCATTTAACTGGGCGTCGTTCTCGGGTCAAATCGAGACGACGCCTGGTTGCTCGCTGCGGAGAACGTTCACCAAATCACGCTTCGTTGAAGGATGCTCTACTGGGTCGTTGCCGTGGACTTCGCATCCAAGGAGAAAAGATATTCAGCGTTGCCGCGCAGCGCCGGCTTGTAGCGATCGAGCTCCGGAGTATTCACATGATCCGCTAGAAGTCCGAGAAGGGTGGCGAGTGCCATGTTCAATCGTCCGGCGGCGTGAAGCGTGAGAGCTTCGAAAGCTCCAAGAGCCACGGATTCCGGGAATTCGATACGCGCCCGCGAGAAGATCTCCAACGACTCGTCGACCCTGCCGAGGTTGCGAAGAGTGCTTCCGTACTGGATGTAGCAGCGGCGGCGAATATCTCCCGCCAGGCCCTTCTCCATGGCCTGCTCATAGAAGCCGAGGGCTGTCGCCTCTTCTCCCGCGGTGTCGTAAGCGCCTCCCAGTTCGTAGAGAACCCTCGGATTCTGCGGGTGCTCGTCGTAAATGGGCAGAAGTGCATCGATGGTGGGGCTCATGTTGTCCCGGTCTCGAGCGGCGAAAATGTTGTCTAGCTTTGCATCGAGCGAATCCGACATGATCAGGGTCTCCAAGAAAGATCTGGCGGCCCGCGGCGGCCACGACGACAGAGTACCGGCCGTCTCACTAGACGGTCGCTGAACGGGCACAATTCCCTCAGCGCGGGCCGTCGACTTACGGCTTCGAGGTGATGCCCGTTTAGCCCGCCCGGTGAAGAGGCCCGCAATGTGTGATGAAGCGTGCAACAGTCCTGGCATTCACCTGGACGTCGGAGAGGATCGGCCGAGTGATCCTGCAGTAGCGTTGGACTCGGTCTCGCCCTAGTGGCAGCACTCGCCCCACGTGCTGTTGCCTTTTCGGAGAGGGAGGCAGCCGCAGTTCGAGCCGGGCCGAGGCGGGGCTGTATCGGCGCGCCCGAACTTGCGCGACGAGCGGCGCGGAGAGGATGGGGGCATGGGAAACCTCCCCGGGATCAGTGCTGCTTTCATCTCCGAGATCGTCCGTCGTGAGGTGTCATCGATCCAATGGGTCGAGGAACTGCCCGGACTGTGGGCAAGTGTCGCGCGTCAATGGGGACTCGAGATGACTGGCCCTTTGAGAACCGGTGCAACATCCCTCGTCATACCGGTGGTCACTCGGACTGGATTGCGCGCCGCAGTGAAGCTCGTCAGTCCGGTGGTCACGATCGACGCTGAAGTATCGGCACTGCGTGCGTTCGCGGGACGTGGAGCAGTGACCCTGCTCGAGGCCGAAGACGCTCGGCAGGCGATGCTGCTCGAATGGATAGACGGCCCGGCCCTGAGCGAGATGACCGACATGGGCGCCGCGGCGGCGATCGCCGGGCGACTGACGCGCGAGCTCGCCCTTGCCGTTCCTCCAACAGGCGCGCCTCGACTCGCCGACCAGGCGGGGCCCTGGGCAGCGCAACTGCGCGGACAGCACGACGCCGCACGACGGAACGGAACCGCGATGTCTGACGAGCACCTGGAATCGGCCCTGGGAATCATTCGGCACCTCGCGTCGGACAACACCTCGACCCTGACCCATGGGGACCTCAGCCTCTCGAACATCCTCAGGGCGGAGGGCGATCGATGGGTCGCAATCGATCCCGTGCTTCTTGTCGGGACGCCGGCGAACGAGGCGCACACGGTCGTCCGAAGCCACTTGACCGCGGCCATCCGCTCTGAAGATCGGGGTGCGCGTCTCACGGACTGGACTCGACGATTCAGCGAGGCTGCAGGAGCCGATTTTGCCCTCGCTCGAGCCCTCTCCTTCGCGCGGTTTGTCGCGTCGTACTACTGGGAATCGCAGAACGGGGGAGAGGCCATCGACGTGGCCAGACTCAGGAAGGCGGCGTTGCTGCTCGCTCCGACCCTGACCGGGCCGCGCGAGGAGCTCATCGACATTCTCTGCAGTCCGACAGCGTGAGGTGAATCGAACTCCGACGTTACAGTCATGAGTATGTCTTTGATTCAGCAGCGCATCGCGATCGACCGCACTCGGGTGCTTGGGATCGTGATAACCGCCATCGGTGGGGGTGTTCTCATCATCGGCGCTCTCGTCCTGACGTCTTCGCTCGTCAGCCCCGGCACCATCACAGGGACCGTCGTCTGGCTCGTCGTCATGGGGAGAGGAATCACCTTCCTGCTGAAGGCGCGGCGACAGCGGCTCGCGTTCGAAGAGGCCCACGGCTCAGACGCCGGAAAGCAGGCTCCGGTCAGATAGCCGTGCCGGAAGCTCCGGCCCGACACGAGTATTGCGTACAGATACAACGCGGCCATGCCCACGAGTGAGACGATTATGAAGGAGGCAGCTTCCCAGACTTTGTTGCGGCCATCGTAGGAAATTGGCAACGTCATGGTGACGATGAATTGCCCCAACGGAGTTGCGACGCCGACCAGAATCCGAATCAGCCCTCTGCGGGGCAAGGCCACTGTTCCCCGAAGGCGTGAAGCACTCGCTTCTTCGCCTCCGAGCCGCCCCAGATCTTGGTCTGCCCACACTCAACCAGGGTTTGTCCGGCAACGATGCCGTAGTCGCCGACGTAGGTGAACGAGTAGATCAGGGGCATAGCGGAACTCTGAAATCCGCCTCCGCCTGCCTTCTTCTCCATGGGGACTTCTGTCCCATCGGGAAATACGAGTGTCGCCCCAAGGAGATTGCAGTCGCTGCGTTCCACGCCGAGATCCTCGACGTGGATCGGCGAAAGGTCGGCGCATGCCGACGCATCTATCTCGTCAGGATCGAGCGTCAGAATGTGCCGATCAGCGCAACCGGTCACCGCCAATACCGACGCAAGACATACCGCCAACCACGACACCCGCGTCATTGCTCCCATGCGAACAAGAGTATCCCTTAGGTAGTGCCGAGATGCCGTTTGTGGGCGCCCGAGTGGGCATCCAGCACACTCGCGTAAACGGAAGTGCTGTGGGCGCCGAGAGCCGCCCGAGATGGTCGGTCGACTCGCGGTGAGCACCGAACGGGGGTGCACCGACTAGAACAGGCCGGTGACGAGGGCGGTATACCCGGCGACGAACAGAACCATGTTCACGGTGATCGTGCGCAGTGCGCGGATGCCTTGACGGCGTGCGGATCGAGTGAGCGCGACGGTCATCGCCCCGAGCACGATCAGGGCGCCGAGCAGCCCGAGGACGGTGGCGAACCCCTCCTCACCGTCATTGGAGTTGGGGTCTCCGAGCCACCAGCCGTTCACGGCCCCGATGGCCTGAATTCCGATGCCGAGGGAGAGGGCGGGGAGTAACCCGAAGACGAAACCGAGAAAGTCGACCGCGACGATGCTGGCCCACAGCGGAAGGCCATTTCTCGACGACGTGGTCGTGGTGTACCTCGTGCGAATGCTCATCTGGTTGGCGCGTCGACGCCCGCCGGTGCTGACTGCATAGTGCGGTTCGTCGGGCCGAGCAGGGTGACGTTGTCGGCGGCGAGGGCGGATCGGGCAGCGGCTCTGAAGCTGCGCATTGCCCTGCCCCAGTATGCAGTAGGTCTGATCCCGCACGCCCGCAGTGCGGTGCCGTGGTCGACGACCAGAACGGTGGCCGCTCCGGCAGCCACGAGCGCCCACGCGGATCCGACCAGGAGCCGGAGCGGAGCAGGTGTGTGACGGAAGCCCACCCGCAGCCGGTCTATCTGGAACCTGATGTGGTTGCGCTCGTCGGTCGCGATCCGGTTACCGATTCCTCTCAGAACCGGGTCGGGGGCGTGCTCGGCCAGTGCGTCGAAGTAGCCCATGGCGACACTCTCCGCGATCAGGAACAATCCGATCTCTGTGCGCAGCCCGAGGAGACGCCGAAGCCTAGTGAACGCCGCATCGGTCCAGTGTGAATCCATCGACGAGGCGTCCAGATATCGCAGCCCGCGCCCGAAGAGCGCGGAATGCTTCTGCTCCTCGAGAACGAGGAGGCCGAGCGCCTTCGTGTACACGGGATCCCCGGCCGCCGCGGCCATCGCGAGCAGGTGCCTGCCGTCGCCCGACTCTCCGAGCTCGAATCGCCGGAAGGACCGCACGAACGCCGTCCTGGTGCGAGCGTCGATCGCCGGATACCCCTCCCAGTCGATGTCTGCTTCCAGCGCGGCGTGCCGATCGGTGTTGGCCTCGAAGTGCCGCACCCAGCTGTCGAATGGAGTCATGTCGTCGCTTGTCCTTTGTAATGGCTGTGATCGTGCGTGAACTCGACCGGTGCACGTGCGAGCGCAACGGTGGTCAGGTTGGTTCGATGCCGTTCCTCGCGCTGGAGAGATTCAGTACGTCTCCGGGATACACGAAGGCGTAGCAGTTGATCCCGCCGCGGAGATCCTCGTACTGCAACTGAGCCCAGGCGAGCCCAAATCTGTCGCATATGACGCCTCCGACGTCGCCGTCGGCCACGATGTAGGTGACTGTCCCGTCCGGATTCGTCGTCGCGGTGCCGTTGGCCATCTCCTGCGCGCCGCCGTCGATGATCGGGAACGGTGATGTCGTCGGTTTCGGAGTGGGTGAGGCTGCAGGTGCGTTCTCCGCCGAGGTCGGCTCCGCAGCAGTCAGCTCGTCCATCAGACCGCAGCCGGTCAGGCTGACGGTCAGCCCGATGGCCAGTAACGCGCAGCCGAGCACGGAGGAGACGGTTCGTCTGGCGTGCACGTGACACCTCTCCTCGACGGGGCGGTTCGTGTGTTTCCCCGAGATCGGTGGCAACACTACGGGCACCCCGTACGGGGCGCTATGCGACTAGAGGATGAGAATCAGCGGTCAGCAATGGAGCTTTCATCGTCGGCGCGAGGAATCCGCTCGCGGGTCGGGGCCGCCCGCGCCATGATCGCCGCGACCACCTCGGTCTTCGCGTCGGAATAGGCGTTCATGTCGTCGAAACCGCGCTCCAGGAGCGCCCGCTTCGTGGCCGCGTAGAGATCGCGGTCGTCGGCGTCGGCACGGAGGCGGTCGCGGAACACGAGGTATCTGTCGATCGCCGGGTCGCCCTCCTGCATGATGTGGACGTGCACGTCGAGTGCCGCCGTGCGCACGAGGCGATGCCCGGGCTCGCGGGTGCGCAGCAGGTAGCCCGCGGCGAGAAGCGGGACGAGGTAGTCCTCCTCGGCGGTGATGTCGTCCACCGCGACCACGATGTCGATGATCGGCTTCGCCGCCAGACCCGGAACGGACGTCGATCCGATGTGCTCGATGGCGACGGCCGCCGAACCGAGGGCCTCCCGCAGCCGCGCCTGCTGGTCGAGGAACGCATCGCGCCAACCCCCGTCGTACCCGACCACGTCGAGCTGCCGCTTCTCGACGCCTCCGACGAGTTCGATATCGACGACGTCGGGTCGGCGCGGACGGCTGCTGTTGTTCATACGGTCATCCTTCCATCCCGGTGGTGGGGGCGTCGTCGCTACAGTGACTCCTAGGCCGTTCGACTCGACGAGGAGAGACATGCCCAACCAGATCGTCCACTTCGAGATCATCGGGCGTGAGCCCGCAGCGCTCCGCGCGTTCTACCGGTCCCTGTTCGGGTGGGAGGCAGACACTCGTGCGCCTGTCGCCCCCGAGGTATCGGACGCCGGCGAGTACGGCTTCATCGACGCGCCGCCCGCGCAAAGCGGTGTGGCCGGCGGCATCGGCGGAGGCCCGGGGTTCGCTCCGCACGCGCTGTTCTATGTCGGCGTCGACGACGTCGAGACCGCTCTCGAGCTGGCCGAGAGACTCGGCGGCAAGCGGATGCTCGGACCCGCCGAGAATACGGACGGTGCGGTGGTCGTCGGTCATTTCGCCGACCCGGAGGGGAACGTGGTCGGAGTCGCCGCTCCCCGGAAGTGATCACGGAGGGGTCTTGACGAGCCACTTGTTTATTGCAAGTGTGGACGTCATCGAACAACCGCACTAATGAGAGGGAGACCACGATGGCTCAGATGTTCGTCAACCTGCCGGTGACCGATCTGGATCGCGCAAAGGCGTTCTACACGGCGATCGGCTTCACCATCAATCCGCTCTTCACCGATCACAACGCCGCCTGCGTCGTGGTGGAGGAGGACCACAGCGCGTTCATGATCCTGACGCGCGAGTACTTCCAGACCTTCTCCGACGTGCCGATCGGCGACCCGGCGACAGCGCCCACGGTGGCGACCGCGGTCTTCCTCGACACGCGGGAGGGCGTCGACACCGCCGTGACCAACGGACTCGAGGCGGGCGGCAGCGAATCGCGGCCCGCGACCGACTACGGCTTCATGTACCAGCGCCAGCTCACCGACCCCGACGGCAACATCCTCGAGTTCGGCTACATGGACCCCGTGGCAGCCGAGCAGGGGCCCGAGGCCTTCGCGAACCAGCAGGCCTGAGGCAGATGGCCGCGCGCGACTACGGGCAGTACTCCGGCATCTCCCGTGCGATGGAGATCGTAGGGGAGCGCTGGGCGCTGCTCATCGTGCGCGACCTGCTCGTCGGGCCGCGCCGCTACGGAGAGCTCGGCGCGGGACTCCCGCGGATTCCCAGCAACATCCTGGCGGCGCGGCTCAAAGAGCTGCAGGCGGCGGGCGTCATCCGCCGGGTGCCGAGATCGCGCGTCATCGTCTACGAGCTGACGCCCTACGGGCGCGAGCTCGAGCCGGTTGTGCTCGCCCTCGGCGCCTGGGGCTTCAAGGCCATGGAGGATCCGCGGGACGAGCAGATCATCACGCCGGACTCGATGACCATGGACCTCCGCTCCGCCTTCCGGGCGCACGTGGCGGCGGACCTGCCCGCAACCGCCTACGGCGCGCGGGTGGGAGACGCGGAACTTCTCATCCGGGTGGACGGCGAGGCCCTGCAGGTCACGCGCGGGAGCGGAGCGGTCGACCTCGCCTTCTCCGCCGGGCCGGACATCCGCCGGCTGATCTCGGGCGAGATCGCTCCGGACCACGCGATCGCGACGGGCGTTGTCGAAGTGCTGCGGGGGCGGGGCGCCCTGCTCGCGCGGTTCGCGAGCACCTTCCACCTCGCCGCCTGATCCGGGCGCGCAAGCCCCGATCTGCTGTGAGCAGAATCGCTGTCGTCGCACCGCCGCGCCGACCTACCCTGAACCATGGCCGAGATCATCCCGCTGGTGCATCCGAGACGACGTCCATCCGCCGAGCCGCTCTGGCGGCACGTGCTCGGCAGACGCCTGCGTGCTCTGCGCGAGCGCCAGAACCGCACCCTCACCGATGTCGCGGAGAGGGCGGGCATATCCCCGCAGTACCTCTCCGAGATCGAGCGGGGGCGCAAGGAGCCGTCGAGCGAGATGATCGCCGCGGTGGCCGGAGCGCTCGGCACCACGCTGGTAAATCTCAGCGGGCAGATCACCGACGAGCTGCGGAGGCAGCGTGTGCTCGACCTCGCACGCGAGAAAGAGCTGGAGTTCCAGCACCTCCGCTCGGGAGAAGACGACCCGGATCGCGGAGAGACCGCCGCCCGGGGCGGCATCCGCTCGTCTGGTTCCTTCGAGGTGCTGCTCGCCGCCTGACCCGGGAACACCTCAGTGCCGCAGGCTGAGCACCTCGTCGACCAGTCCGTACTCGACCGCCCGCGACGCGGTGAAGATGCGGTCCCGGTCGGTGTCCCGGCGCAGCGTCTCGACGCTCTGCCCGGTGTGCTGCGACAGGATGCCCTCGATGTCGGCGCGGATCCGCACCACCTCGTCGGCCTGCAGGATGAGGTCGGGAATGGTGCCCTGCCCGCGTACAGCCGGCTGGTGCAGCACCACCCGGGTGTGGGGCAGCACGGACCGGCGTCCCTCGGCGCCCGCGGCCAGCAGCACGGCGCCCGCGGCGATCGCCTGCCCGACGCAGGTGGTCGCGACCGGTGCGCTGATGTACTGCATGGTGTCGTACACGGCGAGCATCGACGTCATGTCCCCGCCGTCGCAGTTGATGTAGAGGTTGATCTCGGTCCCGGAGCTCTCGGCCTCGAGGTGCAGCAGCTGGGCGATCAGCACGTTGGCGACATCCGGGTCGATGGCGGTTCCCAGGTAGATGATGCGCTCGGCCAGCAGGTGCGAGTAGACGTCCATAACGCGGTCGCCCCGCGGATGCTGCGCAACGACGTTCGGGATGGTGAAGGTGCTCACGCGCCGACCCCCAGCCCGACACGACGGCGAGCCGTCGGCATGATCTGGTCGAATCCGTCGACGACCTGGTCGATGAATCCGTACTCCCGGGCCTCGACGGCCGAGTACCAGCGGTCGTGGAGCGAGTCCTCGAAGACGCGCTCGAGCGGTTGGCCGGTGTCCGAGGCGATCAGGGCGAGCACGGTGTCCCGCGTGTAGCGCAGATCGTTGGCCTGCACCTCCACCTCGACGGCGGAACCGCCGATCCCCGCCGAGCCCTGGTGCATGAGGATGCGCGCGTGCGGCAGGGCGAACCGCCTGCCCGGGGTCCCGGCGGAGAGCAGGAACTGGCCGGCGCTGCACGCCAGGCCGAGGGCGACCGTCGCCACGTCGCAGGGCACGAGGCGCATCACGTCCCTGATCGCGAGCATCGAGGGCACGGATCCGCCGGGGGAGTTGATCCAGAGGGCGATGCCCGTCGCATGGTCCTCTGCGGCGAGGGTCAGGAGCTGGGTGGCCAGGAGGGTGCCGTTGTCGTCGTCCAGCGGTCCGTCGAGGACGAGGATGCGCTGGTGGTAGAGCTGCTGGCGTGCGCGTTCGGTGAAGAGGGGAGGTCTGCCGTCGTCTGTCATGGGAGCAACTGTGGTGCGTGCGGTGACGGCCGGGCGGATTCCTCCGCTCTCGGCAGCTCTGCTCTGAGCAGCTCTGCTCTGAGCAGCTCAGCTCAGCGCAGAGCTAACCCACCCGCGCGGCCGTGGCAAGGGGCAGTGCCCTTCGCCGCATGCGCGCAGGATGTGTCAATGAGCGCAGACAAGAACCTCTCCGGCAAGACCATCGTGATCACGGGCGCATCCAGCGGCTTCGGCCGCGGCAGCGCCGAGAAGCTCGCCGGCCTGGGCGCGAACGTCGTGGTGGCCGCCCGCCGCGGCGAGGTGCTCGACCAGCTCGTCGCCCAGATCGCCGCGGACGGCGGAATCGCCGTCGCCGTGGAGACCGACGTGAGCGACCCCGCCGCCGTGTCGCGACTCGCGACCACGGCGATCGAGCACTTCGGCCGCATCGACGTGTGGGTGAACAACGTGGGCATCGGCGCCCTCGGCCTGTTCTGGGACATCCCGATCGAAGACCACGCGCGGGTGATCGACGTGAACCTGAAGGGGCTCATCTACGGAGCGCACGCGGCGCTCACCCACTTCCGCGCGGTCGGAGACGGGGTGCTCGTCAACGTCGGCTCGGTCGACAGCGAGGTGCCGCTCGCGTACCAGGCCTCGTACGCCGCGTCGAAGGCGGCCGTGCTGAGCCTGAGCCGCACGCTGAACGAGGAGCTCCGACTCGTCGGCCAGCACGAGACGATCAAGGTCGGCACGATCATGCCGTGGGCCGTCGACACCCCGTGGTGGACCCATGCCGCCAACTACACCGGTCACGAGCCGCGCATGGCGCTCATGGACGACCCGTCGATCGTCGTCGACGCGATCGTCGCCGCCTGCACCGATCCGAAGGAGGAGCAGCCTGTCGGCCCGAAGGCCCGCGCCTCCGACATCTCCCACCATCTCTTCCCCGACCTCACCGAGCGCCTCTCCGCGAAGATCGCCGACGCCGAGGTCGGCAAGGCCGGTCCGCTGCCCCACACCACGGGGTCGATCTACGCTCCGACCGCAGACGGCACCGGGGTCGACGGGGGCATCCGGGAACGGATGAAGCGGGAGGACGCCGCGAGCTGAGCGCGCCCGCCCCACCTGACTGACTCCCGCCACAGCGATCGGAACCCCGTGACACCCTCTGCCGTCCTGTTCGACATCGATGGAACGCTCGTCGACTCCAACTTCCTCCACATCGAATCGTGGGCGCACGCCTTCGGGCACCTCGACCTCACCGTGCCCGCATGGAGGATCCAACGCTCGATCGGAGCGGACTCCGACGAGCTGCTCGACCGTCTCATCGGCGACCAGCCGGATCACGTGAAAACGCGAGCGCAGGAGCTGCACTCCGCGTACTACCGCGACCTCGCGGGGCGGCTGACCGTCTTCGACGGCGCGCGGGAGCTGGTCGCGGCGATCGCCGCACGCGGCACGCGCGTGGTGCTGGCCACGTCCGCTCCCGAGGAGGAGCTGGCGCGGCTGCTCCCCGTACTCGACATCGACGGCGACACCTATGCGGTGACGAGCGGCGAAGACGTGGAGACCGCCAAACCGAGGCCGGACATCATCGAGGTGGCGCTCGACAAGGCCGGGGTGCAGGCCTCGTCGGCGTTCATGGTCGGCGACGCGGTCTGGGACGTCGTCGCGGCGGGCAGGGCCGGAGTGCCGTGCATCGGTCTGCTCTCCGGAGGAACGGGCGAGGGCGACCTGCTGGAGGCGGGCGCCGTCGCCGTGTACGACGACGCGGCCGCGCTGCTCGACGAGCTCGAGAGGAGTCCACTGCGCGCGCTGTGGTCGTAGGCTGTACGCAGACTTTATGACACTCTCACGCATCGCCTTCCTCGACGTCGACGGCACCATCATCGATTCCGGCGAGTTCATCGCCCCCTCCACCATCGACGCGGTGCGCACCGCGCGCGCGAACGGCCACCTGGTGTACCTCAGCACCGGACGGGCGAGCGTCGAGATCTATCCGGCGATCCGCGACATCGGATTCGACGGGGTGATCAGCGCGGGCGGGGGCTTCGCCGAGGTCGGCGACGAGCTGGTGATCGCCCGCACCATGCCCGAAGAGGCGGTGTCACGCATGATCGACTTCTACGAGTCGAGCGGCTTCGACTTCTACCTGCAGTCCTACGACGAGGTGTACCCGAGCCCCGGCGTGCGTGCGCGCTTCGCCGAGTACCTCTCCGGAGACGTCGCGGGCTCCGGCACGCCCGACGTCGAGGAGCATCCCGCCCTGAAGGCCTTCGCCGACGTGCGGCCCTACAACCGGGTGGGCATCGCCAAGTCCATCTTCCTCGGCGGCGACCTCACCGCCTTCGACCGGGTGAGCGCGGCGCTGAGCGACGATTTCCACGTGATCACCGGCACGATCCCCTACATCGGGCGCGGCGGTGGCGAGGTGACCCTCGGCGGAGTGAACAAGGGCAGCACCATCCTCCGCCTGCTCGAGCACCTCGGGCTCGAGGCGGCGAGCGCCATCGGAATCGGCGACAGCAGCAACGACATCGAGATGCTCCAGGTCTGCGGGGTCGGCATCGCGATGGGCAACGCCGAGCCCGAGATCAAGGCCCACGCCGACGAGGTCACCACATCGGTGCTCGACGACGGCATCTGGAACGCCTTCCGCCGGCACGGACTGGTCTAGGCGCCCCTCCGCCCCTCAGGACTCGTCGGCGGGAACGCGCACGTTCAGCGCGCCCGGCTCGATCCACGTCTTGAAGGCCACGGCCTTGCCGAAGCCGTCGCCGTCGAGCTCGATCTCCTCGGGGCGGTTGAGCCGCAGCGACAGGGTCGAACCGGTCGTGTAGTGCAGGGCGTCGACATCCTTGGTGGCCAGCTTGCTGCCGAGGCGGGTGCGGCGCAGCACGCCGTTCTCCCAGAACACCTTCGTGATGATCTGCACCCAGCCGAGGATCCCGTCGGGCTTGAGGATCAGCACGTCGAAGACGCCGTCGTCGACCGCGGCGTCGGGCATCAGCAGGATGTTCGCGGGCAGAGAGCCGCAGTTGCCGACCATAATCGTGTGGGCGCGCACCGCGCGGATCTGCTGGTCGTCGAGGCGGTAGCGGAAGCGCAGCGAGTTGTTGTCGCGGATGACGGTTCCGATCGCCTTCACGTAGGCGAGCCAGCCGGCCTTGGCCTTGAGATCGTCGTCGGTGTTCGCGATCATCTTCGCGTCGATGCCGAGCCCGGCCATCACCACGTAGACG
>Ga0247729_10000084_pt1 | contig 43526 bp, 53 predicted proteins | sample UWRJL133311R2_FD_180958 | JGI IMG/M metagenome (GOLD analysis project Ga0247729, IMG submission 180958) | Plant litter microbial communities from Arlington Agricultural Research Station in Wisconsin, United States - UWRJ-L133-311R-2 | ecosystem: Environmental > Terrestrial > Plant litter >... | reverse complement strand
GAGCATAACCTGCAGGCCGTGCGCCGCACCCTGGAAGCGCTGCGAGCCATCGAGCGCCACGGCACCTCCCAGGTGCAGGCCGCTGCTTACGCCGGTCTGGCGCTGCCGGCCGGCCCGGAGCCGGTAGTAGGGGAGGAGCCCTGGTGGCTGGTGCTGGAGCTGCCGCGGAATGCCACGGCCGACGTGATCCGCGAGAAGGCCCGCAAGCTGCTCACGGCAACTTTCTCCATCGTGGCCGACGAGCGCCGAGAGGAGCTGAAGCTGCGCATTATGAACGCCCGCGGTCGGGCCCTAGATCAATTCTGATGAAACGCTTCCTGCGCCTAAAGCGCTTCCTGCACCTGTTTCGCCTGCTTTCCGACAAAGCCCTGGGCCTGTTGGCCTCGGGTATCAGCCTCATGTTTGCCGGCGGCGTGCACACGGCTTTTCAGCCCCTACCTGCCTCCTGGCTGGGCTGGTGCGTCTGGTGCTTCTGGCTCGGCAGCCAGCTGCTGCTGGCCCTGACGGCCGGCCTGATCTGGCGTGAATACTTCGACCGCATTGCCTTAACCAACCCCCGCTAGGTACACCTTTTAACCAGAATCCGATGCGCTACACCATCCACCTGCGCTACGACCAGCTCGTCGCTATCCTAAAGGCCTTGAACATTGCTCAGGCGCAGCTTAATGCGTTGGGCCTTGCGCTGACCCAAGCCGAAATCAAGCTGATCGTGCAGGGCATCGTGGCGCGCATTCGCGCCGGCAAGGAGCCGTTGCTGCAGGCCATGGCAGACGCCGGCGTGCCAGCCCTGGGCACGCCGAAGGTGCTGCCAGCGGATGCGCCCGTCGCGCTGAGCCTGGAGCAGCATGCCCTGGAGGAGCTCACCCAGGTGCTGGCCAAGATCGTGCTCACCTTCGACGAGCTGGCCGATATGATCCCGGATCCGGTCCTGCAGGAACAGTTTGCGGCCAGCTGCCAGGCATCCGCCATTGCCACGCTGCCTTTCCTCGACTCGCTGCGTGTGGCCGGCGTGCCCGGGTGCCACCTGCAGTCCTCCCCACCACCGGTGCCCATGGCGCCCTTGACCTACGAGTAGCCGATGTCCGCTATCTATTTTCATCAAAAAAATCAGCCTTCCTACCGGGTAGAAGGCCGCGAGCGTGCTCACCTCACGCTGCTGACCCAGAACATCGCCAACGCGCTGATTGGTGCTACCAGGCAGTTTGGCAGTAGGATGCCCGGGGAGCCTACGCCTTACGGGTTCGAAGTGGGGCGCTTTTGTGAGATGCTCGACCGGCTCACCGTGCTTGAGTCCGACGTGCTCAACCTGGCTGCCCGTATCCACGGCACCTGTGAGCTCTGGGGTTGGGTCGACGGGCCCAACCGGGCCTGGCTGGCCGAGCTGATTGGTCGGGCTCGTGCCGCCGGCGTGCTGCGGGCCGAGATGGGGTGGGAGGGACTACAGGAGTTGTTACGGCAGGATGCCAGCAGTCCGGTGGTAATGAGCTACTCGGTTTGCGAGAGCTTCCCCAGCCGCCACCTGTACCTGGCTGGTGTGAGCGTTTGGCCGGCCAATGATGAGGAGGGCTGGTACGCCATGAGCGATGAGCAGCAGTGGGATTTCGCCATGCGGTGGATGCGTGAAACCGCCCCTGCCCTTGATATGGATGTCGAAATGAAGCCGGAAAACTGGCGCACGTGGCGCTTTGCTACACCTCTTAGCGGCGAACAGCAATGAATCAGCTAGAAAACGCAGAAGTTATCAAGACGCCCGTTTCCGAGGGCGTGTACACCATCGACGGGAAGCGGCACACCGTCGAGCAGCTCTGTGAGCGGGGCCTGGCCTACGATCAGAGTCTGCTCAAGCCCTGGAGCTTGGGTACCCGCACGATCCTGGCCGTGGCCAGCCACGAGGCGGCCGAGGTACTGCGCCGCCATGGCCACACGGTAGGCAGCCACTTGGTCCCCGAGCAGTGAAGCGCCGGCGCTTCGACTGCCACGGCCGCCGGCTCTACGAGTGGCGGCGTGCCAGACTCCCAACAATTCGCATCAGCCTGCGCGGCTGGTGGGCCCGATACAACTAACTTTTTTTCACCGATGAAGCGAGCAGAACACCTCCAGTGGGCCAAAAACAGGGCCTTCGAATACATCGATGCCGGCGACGTGAGCACCGGCTGGACCTCCTTTGTCTCCGACCTAAGCAAGCATGCCGAGCTGGCCGGGCACACAGCCATCGAGCTGGGCATGCTGCAGATCCTGGGCGGGCTGCTGAGCACGCCGGCCCAGATGCGCGAATTCATTGACGGTACCAACTAAGCCAGCTATGTACCTGCCTCGATTTACGCGCCCTGATACCGCTGAGTACGACGCGCTCCGGGTCGGCCGCCGCGCCGCCCTGGTGCTCGTTACCCAAGAACTGGCCACCACCGGCAAGGCCCCGGCCAACCTGTTTGTTGCCGCCGGCCCGGATCCTCGCTGGCCCGGCGACCTGGTGGCCACCTTCGACCTGATGGAGCAGGACCAGCGCGCGGCGCTGCCCTACGTGCTGCGCCAACAGGCCGCCCAGCTGCTGGAGTGCCACGAGAGCCAGCTCTACGTGGAGCTGCCTGCCTGCTTCGCCAATGAATCAATGGTCTCAGTGAAAGAGCCATTCTGGCTCTATTACACGCCCTTCTGAGCATGTCGACAGCGGTAGAAAAGCTGCTCGACGAAGGCTTCATCGTGCTGGAGAAATTCAGCAGCCTGAAGCGGGTTCGGAACCCAGACGGTCGCGGCACCCACCTGATCTGGCGGCCCCAGATCCGGGCCAAGTACGGGGAGCGCCGGCGGTGGTACGTGCTGGAAAAGGGCTTTGCCACCCCGGAAGCCCGGGACCAGCGGGTCGCTGAGCTGCTGCAGCTGCCCAAGTATATCGAACACACCTACCTCTGAAACCATGATTACCACTATTCAGACTTCAGACGGACCGATTACGGTCCACCTGCAGACGGTGACCCCACCGCGGGTAGTGCCGAGCGCTGAGCGCCACAAATGGGACCGCAAAGCGGCCTGGGGCGAGTCGGCCACGTGCACCAAATGCGGCTGCGTGAAGGAGCGCCGAAAGACGAACCCTTATTGGACAGAAGTTTTCCTGATGCCCGGTGCCGCAGCGGTAACGGAGCGCCCAGCCTGCTCAGTCCCCGAAAAACAGGCTTCGCTGAATCTCTAGCGAGCTATAAAACCGACCTCAACATGCAGACGCTCAACGTTACGCTTTACGAAATAGCTAAAGACGGCTTGCCGGACAAAGAAAACTTCCCCATCGGCCGCGTGGCCTTTCTCTGGGACGGCAACATCGTGAACGGGTGGCCAATTCTGCCCGAAGAAGACATCCTGCGCGACGAGCAATTCAAGGGCATGCCCTACGTGTGGGAATGCGACAGCGACTCCACCAGCAGCGGCATTGTGGCCAAAAATGGGAAAGACGGGATGCTGTTTGCCGGCGTTACGCACTGGCTGCTGTTCCCAGAACCACTCTGGGTGATTTCGCCCCCGGGTAAGTATGTGGTCCTGACCGAAGCCGAGCGCGACGCTTACCAGGGCGGGCTACCTGATCGGGAAGGTGCAGCAGCATTGTACCTGCGGGGGGCACTAAGACTGGCTGTAGATGCTAATGCCAGTTGGCTCGGCGGCCCATACGTGGTGCAGCTTTTCTGGGAGAAGTAGTCGCTATGGTCAAGAAAGCCAAATCATCGATGAGGCTAGAGCCCGCCTATGATGCCGTTAATGACTCTACTTTCTGGGTTGCTATCGTGATTGAGGAACGACTTGGAGGCCCCCGGATAGGCTTCCTGAAGTGGGAAAATCTTACTTGGGACGTCCGCAATAAATGGGGGTGGTATTTTAAATACCGCGCTGCGCTGGCCCAGGTTCAGAATCCGCGGGCTTACGTGGATATGCGCTGGGGTATAACCCCGAAGCCGAAATCCGACCTTATAGATCTTCAGAATAAGATAAGAGCCAAAAAGGCCAAAATCACAGAGATAAGCAACAAAATGGAGGTTGTTCGCTCCAACTGGCGCGAAATGTTTCCCGTCACAGAACACCCGAAGTACCAGGCGGCCGCGGCCAAGCTAGAACGATTAAAGCAGGAGCTCGAAAGCTTGAATACCCAGCTACTTCTCCAAACATCGCCTTGATGTAAGGCCAAGAACAAACCACCAATGGGAAATATCGCTTACGCCGCCGCACTGCTTGATGCCTGCCGCGGCGCATTGGATGCCTTCAGCCAGGCGCCCAATGCCACAGCCGAGCAAGTGGCCATCTTTCAGGCCCGGCAGGCAGCCGGCCTCAATCCGTGGCCACCATACGAGCCCGGCTGGCAGGCCGCCGAGCCCTGGCCACCTGCAGCGACTACCAAACCCGCCGAAGCCGGGCCACCCCCAGAAAACAGCCCTACTGAAAAAGCCCAACCAATGAACTACCAGATTCACCGGAGTCATCCCAGATCCAGAACAGAGCCCAATCCAGCCTTTGTAGCTCAATTGGATCAGGCTGCTAAAGATGCCTACGCCCGTGAGCAAGCTTGGCTTCAGCAGCAGTACCGTGAGCGTTTGCCCTGGTACGAGCGCTGGCTGGTGCGGCTGATCTATCAGCGCTTACTACCCTGGGCAGAATACCGCTTCATCCAACTAAAGGGTACCGGATTGTATGGGGGCATCGGTGTGCGCAGTAAGGGAAAAGATTATTGGCGACCGATGGCGGAGTACCATAAAGGTCGCGGCTCATTTGTCTTATAATTTACCTTATGTTAAGTAAGTACAAGATAATCAAACAGATACAAAAAAACAATGCCCCGCCCCAAAATGCGCCCCGAGTACTTGCGCAAGTACCGAGTCGCCCAGGCCAAAGTGATAGCCGCCTCGAAAGCGCTAGACGCCACCCTAGCCGAGTTCAACCAGCTGCTGCTGCTGCCTGACCACGAGCGCTACCAGATCCGCAAGCCATAGCATCCCCAGTACCCAGCCTTTTTCAAATCGCCCTATGAATACCCAAGACACCCCCACCATCACCCCGCCGGCCGAGCCTGTTAAGGTTCGCATTTCCGCCACCGATTTCCTGCGCAAGTGGGAACAGTACCCCATCGGCGCGACCGACAAAAACGGTAAAGCCATCTGCTACGGCCACACCGTGAGTTACAACGGCGAGCAGCTCCTCGTGTGCTACCGCTACGGTAACACCATCCTGAAGCAGCCCTTTATGCTCGCCGGCCTGAGCCTAAACGACTACACCGCCGTCGAAGTGACCAACCAGGTCACCGCCTGCGAGGACTGGCTGATTATCGGCCTCAGCGACGAGCCCTTTATCAAGGCATTGCCTCCTATTGAGTAGAGCAAGTGACTACCATGCGCGACATCATCACTCTGGAGCAAACGCCGGCACGCCAGGCCTTGCTCGACGCCCTACTGGAGCATCTGCGCGACAAGCAGCAGCCACACCACAACCACGCCGTGAAGCTGAAGAAAGCGGAATTCACGGCCCTGAAGCAGCTGGCCGAAGCCGCCGGCGTGGAAGTGCGCAACAGCCGCATTGTCCTGGTGCAGGGCCCCTACCGCTTCGAGGCCTACCGGCGGCACGAAAGCCGGAATGCCGGCATTTTCGTCACCCGCAACGCCTCCATCCTGGAAGTGCTGCACACCTTCGGGAAAGGACCGAAGCCGGACGAATTCCCGGCCATGATCTACTCGGACACTGAGCGTCCCATCACCCCTGCCGAAATTCCGAACATCTACCAGTGGCTGCACGATACCCACGCGGAAACGGAGCGTATGGCCCAGCGCGGGGAGAGCCTGGCTGATGTGCCGGTCCTGTACGACGTGCACCATCAGGCGCTGAATGCCGAGTACTCCTCCGGCTACATTCTGCTGCTGCGCCTGGCCATGCGCCTGGTGCGGGGCCTGGTCGCTGATCAGCGCCCGGTCGCGCGCCCAGTGCTGGCGAATGCCATGTTGTATGGCTCCCCGGTGCCGGCCGAGGACGAGAAATACCGCGTGGCCGTGCTGCTGGATCCGGATGCGCCGGTCGGGGCTGAAGTGCTGGCCAACATCCTGGACATGCCCCAGCTGGATCCAGAGAATCTGGTGCTGCGCACGGATGACCCCTCGCTCACCGAGCGGGCCGGCTGGGTGCTGGTAAAGCGTCTGGCCAGCCAGCTGCAGCGCGATCAGCGGCCGCCGGCTACACTTCCTCCTGGCTACTCTGACGCCGCCACGGTAAACGAGCTGGCCGATCTGATCGACGGCAATCCTGATGAGCTGCTGACGGCCTTGGAGCAGGACTACTCCCGGCGTGCGATGCAGCACCCGGAAATGCTGAAGATGCCCTACCTGGAGCGGGGTAAGGTGCTCTTGCGCACGCTGGAGGCCGCCCGCGACCTGGCGCGCCATCAGTTTCAGAGTGGGCAGACGAGCGAGCACCTGGTGCGCACGCTCGAGCACGTGGCCACGCACCTGGCCGTGCTGCTGGCCAACTACCAGCGCGAGCTGCTCAACTGGCAGCGCCTAGCGCTTACCGCCGGCAGTTTGGGGCACTCCATCATTTCCCGGGGCGAGCCTTTCGGCAACGAGTCGGTGCTGGTGGGCATGTGCCTGGGCTTGGCTGTTGCCCACGCTCCGAAGGGAACTGAAATCATCAACCTGACGCCGCAGCACTTTGCGGCCTTCAAAGATCAGTGGCCCCACCGGCCGCAATAACCTCCCACCGCTGTCAGACCCAGCCCCATGCAATTTACTCCCGCACCCCGCGACCCAGAAAACCCCTGCAACGTGCAGGCCTGGCAAAGTGAAAACGGTACCTGGCGCCTAGAAGTGGAGCGCGTCATCTTCGGCTACCGCGTGCAGCTGCGCGACGCCCGCCAGCACCAACCCTGCGCGGTCGTGGACTACTGCGCCGGCGCTTCTACTACGTGGGTTGAGGCGCTGGTAAACGTGCTCCAGCGCATTCTGACCATCGTGCCCGACTTTCTGCCGGAGGCGACCATGCAAAAGCTCTTCCCCCGGGCTACGGTCCGCCCTATGGCGATGGATCTGGTCTGCTGGCATGAGCTGCTGCGCATGGCGAACCTGCCCATTACCGGCACCATCGACGACAAAGCCGACGGCGTGGACTTCGACCATGGCTCGGCCAGCCTGGTGGCGCTCTACCTGCGGCTACGCTTTGCCGGCGTGCAGCACCCGGAACAGGTCCTCTCGCTGCCGTAGGCCCACAAGGCCGCTACTATCCAAAACCATCCAAAACGATCCAAACCCCACTCCAAATGCCTGACCGTCCCAAAACCCTAGCCCTGCAACAGCTTCAGGAGCAGGCCCGCGACCTGCAAGCTGACCTGGCCATCGGCCTGACCGACGGCGCCACGGCCGAGCACGTGCGCGAGATGGATAAGAAGTTCGAAGCGCTGGCCACCGAATTCCAGCAGGAAATCGAGAACTGGCAGCGCCTGGCCTTGACGGCCGCCTCGCTGCTGCAGCCCGAGGCCCACGGGCAGGAGATTACCCGGGCCCTGACCAAGGCCGTGGCAGACGCCATCCCCGTGCGCGCCACTACCGACCTGCGCCCCTTCTCGATTAGCGAGATGCAGAGCCTCGACGACACCTGGTCCTATTGGATCGACAACGACTAACCGCCCCATGCCCAACCCAGCCCCCGCCGCTACCTACGGCTTCCCCACGACCGAGATTCTGTTCCACTCCAGCTACACGCTGCTGCCGGGCGTTCTGCCCGACTTTGACCCGCTCACTATTGAGCAGGAGCCCCAGTTCTTCTCCGCCGACCTGGCCTACGCCCAGCACTTTGGTGGGCCCATTACCCACGCCTTTCTGACCTTGCTGCCGCCGGATTGGCGCGGCGCCGACGTGATACTTGACTCGCGCGTGCACATGCTCATGGAGGGCTGGTATCCCTGCATTCCGGGCTGGCACCTGGATGATATCCCCCGCACCCGAGCCGATGGCCAGCCCGAGCATGCCAACCCCAGCTACCGGGCCGAGCACGTGCTGGCCCTGGTGGGCAACTGCTCGCGCACGGCCTTCCTGGTCGGCGACATCGTGCTGCAGGATGTGCCCGATGGCCAGCTGGGCCCCGGGGGCATCTTCCCCGAAACCAGCATCTACGGCAAGTGGCACGACGACATCGAGCGGTGCCTGCACGGTCCGCGCCCGCTCCTGGCCGCTGGCCACGGTCCGCTGGGCGAGGCCTACGCCCCGGAGCGGCGCCTGCTGGCCTTCAACGACCAGAGCTTCCACCGCGGCTCGCCGGCCACGCATAGCGGGTGGCGCTGGTTTGCCCGGGTTTCGCGCAACACGCCCCGCCCGGCTTACAACAAGATCCGGACGCAAACCCAGGTCTATCTGCCGACGCCGACCCAGGGCTGGTAGTGCTCCAAAAAAAACACTCTCCTACAAAAGCAGAATCAGACCCAATGGATTTGAACGCCATTCCCGCCATGACCGACCCGCTGGGCCGTCATTGGCGCCAGCCATTCGACATTCGACAGGCACCGATGGACGATTCGCACGTGCTGCTCTCAGTAGAGCAAGTGGCTGAGTTGATGGATTACTCCAGTAGCTACCCGAGCGGTACTTACGACGGCAAATGCTGGAAGCGAGCGCAAAAAGACGGCTGGTACCTCTGCTGGTACCAGCCGCACCCGGACCCAAATAAAATCGGCATTGGTCACCGCATTATTCTGGAAATCGAAGCCTGACTAAAGTTTGCGCCTAAAGGCGAGGATTAGCCGCCCGTGGCATTACGGGAAAATCAACCACCAATCACCATGTCACCAGCCAAAGAACAAGCCGTCCGCGAACATGTCACCAACCTGCTCGCTCACTATGGAATGCCGGCATCGGGCACTCTGCACGTCATTCAGGAAGGCGCTGAACCCGTGCACAAAACCGAAGAGCTTGACCCTGATTTCCACGCCGAGAGTGCAGTTATTATGCTCATTCCGGAAACGGGTGAGTTTCTGGATGGCAAGTGCTATGATGCACAGGGCTACGAAGTATTTCCTCAGTAATTCTCCAACCAGACTATGAACGTTGAGCTCCATTCTACCAGCCAAATCGTCGATTTAAACGGCGTGCCAGCCCGCGTATGGGAAGGCCAGACCGATTCCGGCATCCCCGTGCACGCCTTCATCACGCGCATTGCCGCGCCGGCGGAAGCCGACCAGGCCGAGTTTGAGCGGGAGCTGCAGCAGCACCGCCCGCCCATCGAGGTGTATCCACTGCGGCTGATCCTGTAGTGCCCACGCGGCGCCTGGCCACGTGGCCCATGCCCGAGTACTGCGGCAAGCTGGCCAAGGTCACCGAGCTGGGCGTGCTGTTGGCCCGGGAGTACGAGCTGCTGTTCGGCGTGGGCAGTGAGTGGCAGACCCAGCGCGCCTACGACTACTGCCACGCCGGCGGCCGCTACGAGCTGGTGCTGCTCTTCATTGACCAGGAGCCCTGGCACGTGCACGGGCTGACCTTCTACTGCCTGAAGGAAGTCGGCGCCGGCGCGCTGGGCGACTGGCACTATTACACCCTCGATCAACTCGTTTTATGCCCCTGAAACGCCCCAAGCGCATCTGCATCACCTCACGTGCTCAACGAGCCAGGCGGGCCGAACGGCTTGAGCTTGAGCGCCTATTGCCGCGTGTGCTCAACCGCGACATTCACACGGCGGAAGTAGGCCTGCTCAACGGTCCTCAGCTGGTGCGCCGCCGCCGGCAGAGCCAGCGCTTCCTGCTCAGTAAGCCCGACGTAGCCGAGGCGATCAAGCGCATTGTGGCCGTCGACAACCATGGCACCCTACATGCCGGCGCGCGATACTACCCCGCCTCACATTTGCTCGGTGCCCTCGACGTGGTGCACCAAATGATGCTGGCCGAGCGGTTCCACCGGCAGTTGCTGTATCGCCCGGGCCCTACTCTGGACTTTCGACCGCGGCCGCGCCTGGATCCTGGCCCCTTTCGCATCGAGCCACTCAAGATTGACTGGGTGGTACTTGATGATCCTGGTCTTGTGGATCAGAACCAACTGCAGGAGCACATGCGCGACCAGATTCTGAGCACCTACGGCGTGACGCCTGAGCAGCTCGGGCAATCCAAACCTTATAACACCACCATCCACCCCGTGCCCCTTCCCCCTAAACTTCCCGGCAAACCCCTGCTGCACTTGCTCGACCTGGCCACTCAGCTCTGCGAGGATGTGGACTGGTACAAGAGCTACCGCGGCATCAACCCCGCCTCGCCGGTCCTGACCCGGGCCCGCCACCTGCGCGAGCGCATCCGCGTGGCCCGGGAGGGCCTGGAGTTTTCCAACCTCAACGCCATTGCCCGCGATGCTTCTGCCGTGGGCCGTGGCCTGGCCGCACTCGAGGAGCTGCTCGATGCCGCGGTACCGCGCCGGGGTACGGCCACCTTCGCCACGTGGCAGCAGGCGCTGCAAGAATACCATGCACTTCCCCAGGCCCAGAAAGATGAATAGCGTGTCCCTGCCCACGCTGGCCCGCCACCTGGTTGCGCTGGTCGTGCGCGCGGAGCGCGTGCTTGAGCAAGACGCTCTCCGGACTCGCTTCTTGACCGGCAAAGACGAGTATGAGTTCTTCTACACGTGGTACATTTTGTATTGCCGCATCCGCGAGGCCCTCGATGCGCTGGCCACGGCCGAAGTCTCCCGCATTGCCAAGGCCCATGATAACCTTTTAGCCGCCTACAGCCCCGCCCTATGAAACATATCTTGCACCTGGTGCAGCAGCTGGCCACGCTGCGGGCCCTCACGCTGCAGCAGCCCTACGCCTCGCTTTCCGTCGACGGCCACAAACACCACGAAACCCGCAGCTGGTCGGTGAGCTACCGCGGCTGGCTGCTGATCCACGCCGGCAAAGAGGAATTCAAGGGCTGGCGAGAAAACCAGGACCTGGTCGACTACATGCGCATGAGCTACCGCGGTAAGCTGCGCGGCCACGCCCGCAGCGGCCTGGTGGGCGCCGTCTTCCTGAGCGATGTGCGGCCGGCCGAGCAGGTGAAAGCCGACCGGCTCACCATGCCCCAGGAGCTGGCCTTTGGCAACTTCGACGACGGCCGCTTCGGCTGGAAAATGGAGGCCCCGCTCGCGTTCCCGGAGCCGATTGACTGCGGTGGCCACCAGGGGCTCTGGATCCCGCCGGCGGCGCTGCTCACCCAGCTGCCCTACGCCGTGCTGGTGCACCTGGCCACCAACCTGACCGAGCCCAAGCCCTGGGCTCCCGCCCTGGTCGATTTTTACCGGTCCCACCTATGAGCAAGCCCCGCTGGCGCCTGAAGGACTACCTGCTCGGCGTGGCCACCTCGTTCCTGATCGGCCAGGTCTTTCACCCCGCCCACACCCCGCAAGAGATGCTGCAGGATAGCTGCATTGCTGCCGGCGGCTACGTGCTGCTTTACCTGCTGATTGCCCCATGAGCCCAGAAGAGTACCTCAAGTTTTTCGTAGGCCCGCCCACCTTTCTGCGCCCGAGCTGGCCGGCGGATCCGGTCCACAGTCGCCGCATCCGGGAGCAGCTGCGCCTCGACGATCCCAAGCCTGGTGGCTGGTACCTCGACGTGGCCAGGCTGCGCGAGCTGGCCGAGCGCTACCAGGCCGACACGGTGCACGTGGTGCTCAGTAATGTAAAGCTGCTGCTGCGCGCGGTCGACCCCTTCGATGATCTGACCGGCTTTGTGCTGGAGCACGGCTGCTGGAACGCGGCCGCGGTCTCGGCCCTGGCCTGCACGCCCATGCCGGCAGCGCTGCCCGTGCGCTTCGGCGCCATCGAACACCTGGACTGCTTCACCCAACAACTACCCGAATGACTACTAAAGAAATCGAAGAGCTGGTCGCCGGCGAGCAGCTCGACAAGCTCGTGGCCACCACCTGCTGCGGCTGGCTGGAGCTGCCCGTAACAGCCGACGCCCAGGGCAAGCCCCTGGCCACGCCCCGGCGCATTATGTTGCCGCCCGGCCTGCGGCATAAGCAGATTAAGGGCAACCTGCTCAACGGCGTGCAGGTGCCGGCCTATTCCAACAACCCCGTAGAAGTCTACCGGGCCGCCCACCGGGTGCTGGAGCAAGGCCATCCCCACGATCCGCAGAGTGACCGCCGGCGCTTGAGCATTACCCAGGGTGTCGACGGCTGGAGCGTGGTGCTGGAGGGTAAGTACCGCCGTGGCTTCGGCCGCGCCGACACCATCGAGGTGGCCCTCTGCAAGGCCCTGCTGGAATACTACCTCTACCACGAGCTGACGATGCCCGAGCTCAGCGCGGCCCGGGCATGAGCAGCCCGGTCCCCACCCCCGGCGGCCTTGTATTCGACGACGCGCCCGCGCCGGCCTCGGCCGAGCTGAGCCCCTGCGGCCGCTACCGCTACTACCTGAGCCGGAGCTGGTCGTTCGGGGTGCACCGGCGCGTGCTCTTTATCATGCTCAACCCCAGTACGGCCGACGGCCGGCTCGACGATGCCACCATCCGCCAGTGCCGGCGCCTGGCCCAGTACTGGGGCTTCGGTGGGCTCGACGTGGTGAACCTCTACGCCTGGCGTTCCACCGACCCGCGGCAGCTGCTGCAGGTAGCCGACCCGGTCGGGCCCGACAACGACGAGCGGATCCGGCGCGCGCTGCAGGCGGCCGATGAGGTGCTGGTGGCCTGGGGTGCCAACGCCGGCGCCGACCGTGCCGACCAGGTGCGGCTGCTGCTGGCCGGCTGCGGCAAGCCCGTGCAGTGCCTGGGGCTTACGCGCAGTGGGACTCCCCGCCACCCCCTGTACTTGGCCCTGAAGCATCCCAGGCAGCCTTTTACATGAAAAAACCCAACTCAAAAAGCCTAAAACAGTCCTTTACGCGTCAGTTTGTACATTTGCGCCTCTCCGACCCGCGCCAAAGTACCAATCAGACCCCGAATGAAGCTGTTCCTTTCCGCGTTGCTCAGCTGCCTGCTGCTGAGCTATTGCCTGGTTGCTCAGGTACCCATCGACACGCTACGCCTGCTTCGACGGCCGGCCGGCTGGCGCCTGACCCAGGTACAGAGCCCGGAAGGGCGCATCCTGGCCACGGCCACGCAGCGGGCCATCCTGCGCCTGCGCGCGGACGGCACGTTCCGCGTCGCCTCGGCCACCGGTGCCGGCCAGGCCGGCCGCTACGAGCTCAGCACGCACCCGTCCAACGTGCTGCGGCTCGATACCAGCTCTCCCTCGCCGGCTCGCACCGGCTACTGGTTTCTGCGCACGATCACGCCCTCGCGCCTGGTGCTGCTCAGCGACTACGGCGCCGTCTTCACCTACCAGGCTGTGCCCCCCTCGCGCAAGCCCAAGTAGCGCCTGGCCGGCGCCCCGGCGCATGAGCTCCTGGCGTGACTACCTCAGCCACCCGGATCCGGAGCACTGGAGCCACGTGCTCGGCGTGCACCAGAACTTCCCCGAGTGGCGCCTGCGTCTGAACACGCAGCAGCTGCTCACCTCCCTGCAGGGCCTGCCCGAGGCAGAGCACGCGGCCGCCCGGGGGCGCATCATCCGCGCCGTGCAGCAGCGCCTGCAGCTGGCCCCGCCGCCGGCGCCCGTGCTGCCGGCGGCGGCCTGCCCCTTCTGCCAGGTAGTGCCCTGCCTCGACTTCGAAGCCGAGCCGCAGCTGCATCTTTACCAGCACGCGGGCGGCCTGGCCTACCGGCTGCTCTGCCAGGAGCCCAGCTGCCCCGTTCGCCCGGAAACGGCGCCCCACAAAACGCCTGATCAGGCCATCAAGGCCTGGAATCGTCCCTACGTAATGAAGGATAAAGACATTCGGGTGCACCTGCGCCCCTGGCTGAAGCAGCGCCACGCCACGCCCGGCGTGCTGATCAAGGAGGAGTGGGGGCAGCTCTGGAATACCCGGCCCGACGTGGCCATCTTCGAAAACCACAGCTTCCATGCCTACGAAATCAAGTCTGACCACGACAGCCTCACCCGCCTGGCCAAGCAGCTGGAGGGCTACGGGGAGTTTTTCCACAAGATTACCGTGGTGACGGGCAACGTATATGCCCAGAAAGTAGCCGACATGGTCCCCGACTGGGTGGGCCTGCTCGTGGTGGCGCCCGCCGGCGGTGGCCAGGCGCATCTAAATGAGCTGCGCGTAGCCCGCCCCTCCCCGCTTCGGCGGAGCCCTGAAATTGCACTTTGGGTAAAAGAGCTGCAGCAGCTGCTGCGCGACAACGGCATCACCGGCGCCGCCAAGCTGCGCCAGGATGTGGCCCTCGCTATGGTGCGCCGACTGGGCTTGCCCGAGCGCGAGCTCCTGCCCTTCATCGTTTCTGCCCTTACTAAACGCTACCGTTAAATTAACCAGGAGTAAAAAAAAGCGTCCAAACTGCTCTATTTGCAGTTCAGACCAGTCCAACCCCCATGCAAACACCAGACAGTGATGCAGACCCACCGCAGCCGAATTTGCCCAGCCGACCCCGTCCAGGACGTCCACCCCGCCCCGATCCACCGGGGCGGAATGTTTTGGAGGAATATAACGGACTATTAGAGTGGTATGCCTTCCGGAAGGGGTTATTCTCCCTTTCCTGGATAGCGAAGAAAGCCAAACTCAGCCACTCGCTGGTCAAGGCGCTCTTCGCTGGCACACTGAAACGGGTTCAAGCACACCACCTCGACGCGCTTTACGAGGTGTTTGACCGAGCCTTAATCAGCCCCAACCCGAACGCCCGCCGGCCAGAGTAGTTATTTAAATGCCCAAAAGGCTCCCTAATTCAGCAAGAAATAGGGAGGTTTTTTGCGTCCTAATGAAATATATTTGTGCCCCATCAGTTAAGTAATTAACGGCTCTGGCATTGTATTAGAGAGCTACTTAGTCATTAAATTACCCTTTCACCTCTAAACTTAATTGTCCACTAAGACAACTATTACGTAAAAATAGGACCCTATTTACAAGTCTGATTTGGCTACTTAATTATAAGCCATTAGGTTTGTAGGTAGTCGGAAAGTCCCCGCGGCGCCCCACCGCTTCTTACCTGTTACTCTAACTTCCTAACCCCGCCTTATCAGCGTGCTGGCCCGGCTCCCCAACGGAGCCAGCTGCTTCCCCCGTCTTTTATTGCCCGGCGGCTACCCACCGCCGGTTTTGCCCTGACCCGATTGCCCATTGCAACAACCCAGCCCAACCCAGCCGCTGCCCTGAGTACCCCTATTGCAACTCTGATGCCCCGCCGATTTTGCCGCCCCAGCTTGATCGGCGGGGCATTTCTTTTGCAGCCACGTGGTGGCCACCAGCTGCGGGGAACTCGCTGCCCGTCTGAGTATCTTTCAGGGTACCCCTCCCCACATTTTCTTCTCTCACCTCGCCGATGAGCGCTGCTTCGAACGCCCCCGATTCCCCCACCACCCCAGCCTCCCCCCTCGACAGCCCTTTCGAAGTGCTGGACCAGAATATCAAGCAGCGCACGCTGCGCGATAAGGCCTGCATGCGCCTGGATGAGCGCGGCAACATCTACATCACCAAGCTACTGATTCAGGCCATGGAACTGGGGGATGGCAGCCGCCTGAAGCTGCTCTACCACAAGGATAGTCCCATGGACTGGTTCCTGTTCCCAGTCAGCTCGACTGATAAGAGCGGCTACCTGATCAAGCTGCGCCGCGGCAAGAGCAAGAGCAGCACCGCAACGGTCGACACACTGCTCGAGTTCGGCGCGGTGCTCAACTGCAAGAACCTAGCGCTAAAATTCTTTGAGATGACCGGCCGGGAGCCCGGCACCTTCTCGTTCTACGTTGTCACCACGCCGGAGCATCACCAGGTGCCGGGCTATCCCCACCACGACAAATGCTTCCGCATCTTAACGACCCAGCCTATCTCCTAAAGGAGATTAGAATACAAGCTCAGCAGGGCCGCGACCTCAACGGCGCGGCCCTTTACTTTAACTGCAGCCCCGAGGAGCTCGACGCCTGGTGCCTGGCCAACGCGCCGGGCAAGCAGGGCTACACGCTCTACGCGGGGCACATTCGCAGTAAGTACGAGAGCGACCTGCTCTTCAGGCAGCAGAAGATGGCCACCGATGGCTCCCCCGTAGCCCAACGCGGCCTGCTGCAGCACTTAAAGCAGTCCGGCCGGCGCGAGGGCTCCCAGGGCAGTGGGCTGAGCCTGGGCCAGCTGCTCGGCGCCGAGGACGCGCCCGTGCCCTCGCCGGCCGTGTACGTGGGGCCCCACCTGATTGAGGCCTTCGAAATCTACACGGCCACGATCAAGACCGGCTACGACTACAACCGGTGCGCCCCGGAGTACGTGCTGATCCTGAACCCGGGCGCCGGCGAGCGCACGCCCTATGCTAACTTCCAAGTAGCCTTTACCACCCGCGCAGAGCGTGACGCGGCCCACGCCCGCCTCAACGAAGCCCGCCTAGCCAACCAGAAAGAACCTCTGGAGCTGCACGGCGCCTAGCCCAATCGCTCCCTGCTCGGTGTGACATCATCGCCTCGGTCGTTTTACGCCCGCTCGCTTGCTCACCACCACCCCGCCTGCCGGCCGCCCCAGCCTGCTGTTGCCTTCCCAGGATACGCATGCCCTGCAGCTAGGCAAGAGCGTTATCGACCAACTGCCCGACGAGCTGGTCTTCGAGCTGCTCAACGGCGGCTCTGAGGCCGATCTGCAGGGCATCTTCGACGACATCATCGCCGAGAGCCGTCGGCTGCTCGACCCCTCCGCCGTCGGCGTGATTCCGCCCCAGGCCGACGCGCTCCAGCTCATCCCCAACCTGGCCGACTCCATGCACGAAACGTGCATGCGGGAAAACCTGCTCTACTTCATCCAAACGGCCCTGCCCAGCTTCGATCTGAACTGGCATACCGTGGAGTGGGCCCAAATGGTGCAGTGGCACCGGCAGCTCTGCATACTCGCCGCCCGGGACCACGGCAAGAGCTACTTCTTCTCCTTTGCCTACCCGCTCTGGATGCTCTACCGCTACCGCAAGAGCACGAGCTACCTGCAGCAGCCCCTGCGCTACCGGCTCTGTGAGAAAGGCGTGCTGTTCACCAACAGCCTCGACCTGGGCAAAGGCTTCCTGGAGGAGATCAAGACGGCTATCGAGGAAACCGAGATGCTGCGCGAGGTCATGCTGCCCCGGGGACGTACGGCGGCCGGCACGTGGGGCGCCGAGAAGATCCGCACGGCCAACGGGGCCAACCTGATGGTGAAGTCCTACCCGACCAAGCGGGGCCTGCACCCAGGCTGGGGTGTGTTCGATGACCTGCTCGACGAGAGCATGACCTACTCCCAGACGGCGCGCGATAAGATGTGGGCCTTCTTCACCCGGGTGATGATCCCCATGATCGTCCCCCACGGCCAGCTGATCGGCGTGGGCACGCCCCTGCACCAGAATGACCTGTACGCCCAGATCCGGAAGAAGATGAAGTCCTTCCGCTACCTGGAGTACCCGGCCCTGTTCCCCGACGGTACGCTGCTCTACGAGGCCCGCCACAGCTACCAGGCTATCATGGACAAGAAGCGCGACCTGGGCATTATCGCCTTCACCCAGGAGCTGCTGGTAAACGCCGTGAGCAACGATACCACGCTCTTCCCGCGGCAGACACTGGAGATGGCCACCCGGGGCATGGAGGTGTACTCGCTAATTAGCAACATCCAAAGTGCCCCTATGCCCTTTTCCCGGGTGGTCATGGGATGCGACTTTGCTATCAGCGGTAACGTGGGCAGCGATGATAGCGTGTTCGTGACCCTGGGCGTGGAGATGCGCGGCGACGTGGAGCACTACTGGCTGCTGAACATCTTCCGCGGCAACGCTATCGGCTACAATGACCAGCAAAGCATCATCAAGATGCTCTGGCAGCAGTTCCGGCATGATCTGATCGGCATGGAGGACAATGCCATGCAGGACATTTTCCGCCAGGAGGCTGAGCGCGCCGGCCTGCCGGTTATCGGCATTACCACCGGCGTGGATAAGAACTCGCTGCTGAAGGGCATTCCGTCGCTGGTGGTCCTCTTCCAGCAGGGGCGCTTCCACTTCCCCGTGGGCGATGAGCATTCCCGCAACGAGGTGGACTGGCTCTTCGGCCAGCTGGGCTCGATGGCCTACACCAACAAGGGTATCCAGGGCGTGGGCTCCCACGATGACGGCCCGTCGGGCCTGTGGAAAGCCGTGCAAACGGCCCAGCAGCAAGTCTTCCGCTGGGGTAGTGTCTAAGTGGCCCCCGCCGCTGCAGCAGCTAAATTTAAAGTACCCCCTCACCCTCACCCCCAGCAGTCCGCCATGAGCGACCAGACCAAACCCATTTTACTCCTGCACCAGGCTGACCTGGAGCAAGCCCGCGCGGCCGGCATTTACGAGGTGTACAGCCGCGAGAAAGTGTCCCAGTTCGTGAATAAGAGCGTGCAGAACGACGTGCCCGAGGCCACCTACCGCGCGCAGCTCGAGCAGCTGGAGCCCTGCCTGATGATCTTGCCCGGCGAGGGCGAGGTGCCCTGCCCGATGTACGTGCGGCCGCTGCAGCCGCTCTCCGATGCCGTGGAGAAAGGCATTCTCTCCGACGTGTTCGGCCCCTACGGTGAGGCTAAAAACATCATCGTGGAAAAGAAGGGTACCGAAATCAAGGCCCAGATCAGCCTGCTGCAGCCGCAGATGGAAGCCGAGGCGGCCGTGCTGCGCACGAGCATGAGCACGCTGCAAACCACCATCGGCGTGGCCCCGCCGGCGCGCGACACCACCCAGCTGAAGGGCTACACCAGCGGCGACTACATCGACGTGCCCACCTACCCGTGGAAGGAAACCTACTGGAGCGAGAACAGCGACGGCCGCGACCTGAGCTTCGAGGAGCCCGCCGTCGCCTTCGGGGGCGCCACCAGTGAGGCCGTGGCCACCACCGACCGGGCGCCCAAGAGCAAGGAGGATGCCCAGAACCGCGACGCCTACAACGACCTGGCCTACCGCCTGCGCGAGAACCTGCGCGATCAGCAGACGGCCCGCCGCCTGCAGGCCGCGCTGCCCGGCGAGGCGACCTATAAGCTGCCGCTCTCGATCCTGATGGCGCTACGCTTCGGCGACACCGCCCCCACGGAGGTGACCGGCTAACGAGCCAAAACACACCCGGAAACCAGTACGCTCCGATCCATCAAACGAGCCCGCACACCGTCCGCACACCCTGAACGATTCCCCGATTATGGCCGAAAACAACCTCACCCCGTATTACGCCGCCCAGCAAGAGTACCTCAATTCCCTGATCACCGAGCAGGCCGATGACGCGGTCCTGGTGCCCATGGATCCAGCCGAGTTTGAGCGCCGCTACGCGGGCCTGCCGACCTACACCGAGAAGAGCTTCGGCGCCTACACCGAGGCCCTGGTAGAGAAAGGCCTCAGCTCGGCCGAGGCACTCTCCCACGTGGCCACGCACCGCGCCGGCATGCGTAAGCACCTGCTGGCCCAGCCCGACGGCACCACGGCCGCTGCCTACGTTGATCCACGCGACCAGGCCACCATCACCAGCGTGAACCACTTCCAGGCCGAAACCCGGGCCGCGGAAGTAGCCAAGGGCATGGGTGCCCCCGCCGCCCGCGGTCCCGTGGACCTGGCCACCATCACCACCGATGCCGAGCTGGTGGCCGCCGTGGGCGCCGAGAACATCTTCACCGATGCGAGCTTCTCGGCCTACCGCACCCAGCTGCTGGAAAAGAGCTTTCGCCCCACGGCCGTCGAAGACCTGGTGAGCAAGGGCCGCGCCGGCCTGCACGAAGTCACCGTCGCCGACCGCCGCGGCAACCAGGTGCAGCGCTGGGTGAAGCTCCCCGCCGCCCCTGCAGCTGCCGAGTAACCCCGCTCCCCAGCCAGTCCAGCCGCCGCCGACCCCGGGCGGCGGCTTTGTTACCGCCCGATTTGAAGCACCTACCACCCCGTGCAAGACGCTACCACCCCACCGGTGGGAACCCCGCTACCCGTGAACCCGGGCGGCCTTTCCCAACAACTCGCCACCATTCAGCGCCAAAAAGAGGAGCTGCAGATGGCCGAGGTTATTGCCATCGAGAAGGGCCTGGCCAGCTCTGACCCGGCCACGGCCGTGGTGGCCACGCGCAAGGCGCAGGAGCTCTACAATGCCAAGCTCAAGGATGTGGCCGTGCGCGAGCCCACGGGCCAGAAGGCCTACACGCTCGACCCGCAAACCTTCCTGGGCAACGGCAGTGGCTTTCGTGACAAGCAGACCCCGCAGCAGCTCAGCTACGAGATGCTGCGCAAAATGGGGCGCACCCCGCTGATCCGCTCCATCATCGACACCCGCATCGAGCAGGTGGCCGCCTTCGCCGTGCCCCAGAGCAGCAAGTACGCCACGGGCTTCAAGATCGTCAAGAAGCGCCCCTGGGGCCTGCAGGACAAGGAGCCCAAGCTCACGCTGGCCGACGAGCGGGAAATCGAGCGCATCACCGAATTCATGCTCAACTGCGGCTCAGCCCAGAATCAGTGGCACGGCGACACCTTCGAGGAGCACCTGCGCAAGACCACCCGCGACAGCCTGGTCCTGGACCAGGAGGCCTTCGAGGTGATCCGGGGGCGCCGCAGCGGCATCCCCGTGGAATTCGTCGCCGCCGACGGGGCCACCTTCCGCTTTGCCGAAACCGCCGGCATCGAGGAGCAGCTGGTGGACCGGCGCCGCGGCATCATCCACATGCCCAGCAGCCGCTCGATTCTGCCCGACGTGAACGGCTACCGACCCACCATCGTGCAGATCCACGACAACCAGATCGTGGCCGAGTTCTACCCCTGGGAGCTGAGCATGGGTATCCGCAACCTGCACACCGATTCCAGTCTGGGCGGCTACGGCATCTCGGAGCTGGAGGACCTGATCACGGTGGTGACGGCCATGCTCGACGCGGATGCCTATAACCGCAACTTCTTCAAGCTGGGAAGCGCCCCCAAGGGCTTTCTGAAGGTGAAGGGTACGGTCGACCGGGGCACGCTCAACGAGTTCCGCACCGAGTGGCGCATGCTCATGGCCGGCGTGCAGAACTCGCACCGCACGCCGGTGCTGCCGGCCGATGTGGACTGGGTGGACCTGGGCCACACCAACCGGGACATGGAGTACTCCCACTTCAGCGAGTACCTGCTCAAGCTCACGTGCTCTCTCTACAAGATCGACCCAGAGGAAATCGGCTTTAAGACCGGTACCGGTGCCGACGGCGGCGCCCCCGCCTTCGAAGGCAACAATGCCGCCCGCATCAAATTCGGTCGTGACAAAGGCCTCTATCCGACTCTGAAGGGCATTGCCGCCCGCCGCAATAAGTTCATCGTCAATGGCCTGAATCCCCAGTTCGAGTTGCAGTTCGTGGGCCTCGACGCCCTGACCGAGGCCGACGAGCTGGAGCAGGACGTGAAGGCGCTGGGGGCCTACATGACCTTCAACGAAATCCGCAAGCGCCGCAACCTGGCCCCCGTCGAAGGCGGCGACATCATCGGCAACGCCATCTACACGGCCGCCGTGCAGCAGGCCGCCCAGCAGAAGATGATGGAGCAGCAAGCTGCCCAGGGCGCCGCCGGCACGCCGGACGACGGCGGCAACCCGGCCGCCGACGCCGGGCGCCTCACAGATCCCACGGCTGAGGGCGGTCCCGATGACGAGAGCAACCCCTTCCTCAAGGCCTTCCACGATTCACTCACCTTCTAAAACCTCATTTCCAGCGAATGGACCAACACAATCACGTAACTGAAACCGCGGTCGTCACCCGCTCCGAGCGTCAGCCCGCCCCGCTGGTGGATGCGGCCGCCGGCGCCACCTACAAGGGCTACGCCCCACTGGGCACCCCCGAGGACGCGCCCGGCTGGCTGATCACCAAGACGAGTACCACGGGCACCGTAACCCGCGTCGAGTACGCCTTCGGCAGCCAGGCCTTTAATCAGCGCTGGAGCCAGCGCACCCTGCTGGCCTATGCCCGCTAAGAAAGTAGCCGCCGCCGCCGCTCCCGCCACCCGGGAGCTGCCCATGGCTCCGCACCTGAGCACGCCGCTGGAGCTGCCCTGGCTGACGGCCTACGCGGGCACGCTCCAGCAGATCAGCACCAAGCTGGGCAGCGCGCTGGCCGGCTACGCGGCCCCACCCAAACCCGCTGCCCAGTCATGATCACTACCACCGAGTACCTCGACCTGATCCACGAGGTGGGCGCCTGGCTCGATACCCCCGAGGCGGCCGACCTGCACCAGGCTGGCCAGGCCCGCTACGAGTCCCACGCGCGAAGCCAGGGCGATCAGGGCAAGCGGCTGATGCCCTTTGCCGAGCTGCCCGCCTGGGCCCAGATCTACTGGATGGATCTGGCCACCACCTTCACCGAGCCAGCCTAGCCATGGGACGCGGATGCCCTAGTTACCTGCTCAACCCGATGCGGCCACCCCAGCCCACGCCTGGTGGCCACCAGGCCCACTCAACGCCGGCGGCCGTCCCCACGCCGCCGGCACCGGCGCCACCAGCGGAGCCCCTGTTCGTGCTCAGCAGCGACGGCAACCTGGACCTGAACCTCGGAGGCGGGCTCACGCTCGACCCCGGCGACGGCAGCCTCGGCCTGAACGTCGGCGGCTTCGGTCTCGACTTCTGATACCCCAACCCAGCCTTTTTCCATCGCCCATGAATCTGACCGATGCCCTGCATCTGGAAATGCTCTCCCTGCAGGGCCTGAGCCTCAAAGCCCAGAGCTTTCTGCAAGCCGCTCATTACCTGCCGTTCTTCGCCGACGGCACGCCCACACGCCACGCCGGCCTGGGCTTTATCGTCGAGGGTCCTGTGCTCGACGAGCACTTAGAAACCCTAGCGCGCCTGATTAACACGGCCGTGCACTACGACTACATCGAGGGGGCCGTGGTGCTGCCCCCGGCCCGCATGCCCCTGACGACGGGCAGAGTAAACCCCGACGGCAGCTATGACTACGGCTCGCCCCTGCGCTCTGGTGATTGGAGCCTTGATACGCGCCCCTGGGGCCCGGAGCGCAGCATGCTGCTCTGCTACGGCTACACCCGCCACAGCTGGCACTACCTGCGCTTCTTGCCTCTCAGCCACGCGGCCATGTTCTTCAACTCAGAGCAGCCTGGCGAACTGGCCAAGCTCTATCCGCTACCCGCGCCCCTGCAGGAAAGCTCCGACGTGATCCGGGCCCGCAGGGCTTACCGTCGCTACGCCCAGCACACGGGCTACCTCAACTGGCAGCAGCTGCCCATGCCCACCTTCGACGAGCTGCCCGAGCTGCAGCGCGGCGCCTGGATTGCGGCCCTGACCGATACCGAGTAATTCCCCAAACCCAGCCAGTCCCCAACGCCCATGAGTGCTCTATTCCCCCCCAACTCCATCCCCGGCTTTCACCTGCAGGGGCTCACCCCCGCCGCCAGCGACTTGCTGGACAGAGTGCACCCCGAATACCAGCCCATTCCCTTCGGCCTGCGGCCGCTGCGCGTGGGCGCCATCTTCGTCATCTCGCACCAGCAGATGCTAACGGCGCCCGAAGCGGCGGTCGTTCCGCAGGAGGCCTTCGCGGAGCTGCTCAACGAGCTGGTGCTGCGCGGCGTGCTGCAGGGCGCCACGGTCCTGGGCCCAATGAGCATCGGGCTGGCCATAATCAGTCCAGCTCATCGCACAGCCGTGCTCTACAGTGCCTTCACCAGCTGGACCGACGAGCAGCTGCGCGAGCTGCCCGAGGAGCTGCAGTACTTCTTCCCGGATGACCTGGACACGCCCCGGGTCTGGGGTGCACCGCTGCAGAAGCCGCGCGCCAGCAGCAACCCCTATCCGGTCGGCTCGATCAACCACGAGCGCTGGGAGCGGGGCCTGAACATCCTGACGGAGCCCAATGCTTCAGCACCGCAAGACGGCACCTTCCGCGGCTTCCTGGAGGTAGAGCATGCGATTAACCAGGAGGCCCCAGCACCACCTGAGAAGCCCATGCCCAGTCGCCTGCAGCGCTTCCGCGCCGCGGCCAGGCGGCGCATCGACATCGTGCAGGCCTGGATGGCCGCGCTGCTCATGGGGGCCGGCGGCCTGCTCGGCATCGGCCTGGCCCTGGTGGCCATCGTGGTGTTCTACGCCGCCCTGCTCGGCGTGTGCTGCGGCGTGGCCGTGTACGTGTTCAACTTCTTTTTCAAGCTGCTTTAAGATGGAATTTCTCAATATCAAAGGCTGCAGCGCGTGCGGGCAGGATCACCAGGGCCTGGCTCTGGAGCGTACTGTGACGTGCCCTTCGACCGACGTACAAGTATTTGTGGACCATGGCCACAACCTGCAGATCAGCTATTCAGGTACCGAGCCGCTCTGGCTCTACATCGGCTCGGCCGAGGAGCCCTTCGTGTACTACCATCAGCCCCTGGAGGCCGGCCACCCGCCGCTGAAGCTGCGCGTGCCCTTCGATCAGGAGCTGGAGATTACCACCCGGCACTATCTCACCCACGTGCGCCGCAGCATGCAGCTGCTCACGCTGCGACCGGGTGGGGTCACGCGCCTCGATCTGGCTGCTCAGGGTGCCCTGGATGGCAGCCAGAGCAGCTGCGTGGCCACCGACGCCACCGGCACCTTTAGCCACCACCCGGGGGCGGATGCCCCCAGGCTCACTGCCAAGCTGACCATTTACCACCAGCTTCCTCTGGTTCGCCCGGGGGAGTGCATGGGCCTGCTGCGCACTAGCACGCGCGTGTTGGTCCACCGGCTCAAGCAGGCCCACGAGATTGGCCTGGGCGAACAGCTCTACGACGGATACCTCGGCGCCCCGGTAACGTTGGACGTGCCGCTGGGGGAACTGGTAGTGCAGACCTTCCAAGGCAGCTATCGGCCCACCATCGTCTTCGTAGCCGTCCGCGACGCCGATGTGTCCTACACGGTGGACATCAAGCTGGAGCGCGACCTGCAGCGGGAGCAGGCCGGCCTAGCTAAGTTGGAGCTCATTAAGCAGGAGCCACCCATCACCACGCCGGCCGAGCGTCAGAATACGAACAACCTGCTCCAGGGCATGATCAGAAACTATAATGGCAGCGACGAGATGTGGCTGCAGATGCGCGCCCTGGGCGACCGTATCCAGGTCTACGACGTGGCCACTAAGGACATGGACAGCTATAACCCGGCCTTCCAGCGTGCGGCCGCCAGCATGCCGCCCCAGGGCCCCTGGAAAGTCTGGTGGAGCTGGGTGCGCCACGACTTCGGCGCCGCGGCCCGGGGCGACTTCAAGTACCTGAAGGAGCGCGCTAGCTACTGGGGGCCCGACCTGAAGAAGTGGTGGCGCACCCAGCTCCACGCGCGCCTGGTCGCCGAGGTAGTCCTGGGCGTCCTGGTAGGCCTGGCCATGGGCGCCTACCTCTCGGCCCGGATCCTGCTCTAGCAAAATTCATCTAACGGGCCTATATTTGAGCGCTCAGGAGTTAGGTGCCAGGTACACTGCTTTGCCAGAAGCAGCCCGAAGAAACGCCGCCCCAGGCCAATGGGGCGGCGTTTTGAGTTATATTCCGGCATGACCCTGCTTACTCCCGACCAGATTGCCGAGCTGCTCACCATCATCGAGCAGCTGCACTTCCACTTCATTGGCCAGAGCCTGGGCAGCGACATGCTCACGCCGGCGGAGCTCGACGTGCTGACGGCCGCCGGCTTCGACGTGGCCACGCTGCCGGCCTCGGCCCAGGGCCCGCTGGCCGACGTGTTCCGCTTCGGCATGCTCAGCGCCACGCTCAGCCAGGCCGAGCTGCTGGAGCTCACGTTTCCCGAGCTACGCCAGCAGGTAGCCCGGGCCTCGGGCCTGGCCATGACGCCGCAGCAGCAGGCCAGCTTTGACTATGCCCGTCGCACGGCCGCTATCGGTATCAAGGGCCTGGGCAACCGGCTGCGCGGCTCTTTCGAGCACGTGCTGATCGAGGTCGACATGCAGCAGCGCGCGGAGCTGGAGAAGCTCATCAACGACGAAACGGCCCGCGCGGTCCTGCTGCGCCACGCGGCCCCGGATCTGGGGCGGCGCCTGCTCAAGCTCACCGGAGACAGCTCCCGGGACTTTCAGCGCATTGCCGACTTCACCAGCCACCTGGCCTTCGACCATGGGCGCGCGGCCGACATCGAGCGCCTGCACGGCGCCCGGGCCTGGGTATTCAAGCGCCCGGGCAAGGGGGCGTGCCCCTCGTGCCTGAAGCTGCTGCTGGAGCAGCCCGTGGTGGGGGGCAAGCCCAAGCTGTTCCGCCTCGACGAGCTGCTGGCCAACGGCACCAACATCGGCCGGCCGGCCGCCGAGCACAAGCCGGTCGTCGGTCCCCAGCACCCCTGGTGCCGGTGCCCGCTGCACCACGCGGATCCGGACCACTACGAGTACTCGGCCGATACCGGCGGCTGGACCGTGCCCATCAAAGGCAGCGTGAGTGCGCGCGTCAGGAGCGGCATCAAAGTGACGGCAGGATAGTAGCTTCCGGATATGACGACTACCACCTCTTCCCAAAGCGCCGGGTATGCCCAGCTTCCGCCCTTGCTGATCGCGCCCATGATCGGCGAAACCATCATCTACGTGCTCACCGCTGCCGAGCGGCTGGAGCAGCGCTTCAACGGCGCCACCGAGCTGCCCGCTATGGTTACCCAGCCCCTGGAGGGCGGCACGCTGCTCAACTGCGTGGTAACGACGCCCTACGGCGAGCTGGTCGCCAAAATGAGCATCCACCACAACGAAGACCCCGCCGGCGAGCTCAACCGCGCCCAGTGCGGCAGCTGGCGCTGGCGCGGCGTGCTGCTCAGCCCGAGCAGGCAGTCGTTCCAAGAGGACTGGCGCCAGCTGGTCGACGGGGCCGCCGTGCACACCGACCCCGCCTACGGCAGTGCCGAAGGGCACGTGCTGCAGGGACCGGGCGCCACGCCAGCGGCCGGCGGCCAGCCGTAGTCCCCCACCGCTGTTGCCCCTGCAGAAGCCGCCCTGATTCGGGGCGGCTTCTTTGGTTTTGGGCCTGGCCCGGGCTGGCTCAGTTGCCGCCGGCGTGCTAATTTCAAAGCACCCAAGAGTGCCCAGCCATCTTTCTCCCCCTTCTTCCTTCCCCAGAAGATGAAACGCCCGATCAACAACCCCAAGCCAGGCTCCCTGGTGAGCTACACCCCCACGCTCCAGCAACTACTGCAGCTGGGCTTCTCCCCGTTCCCCATGGACCTGCACGGTCGGGTCACGCTGCCGGCCCGCCCGCAGCTGCTGGCCACCGTGCTGCAGGCCCAATCCTACCAGGGCCGCAAGAGCGGTCCCACCGGCCAGCTGCTGCTGGCCGTGGCCACGGCCGCCGGCCACCAGGTGCTGCAGGCCGGCTACGACCCGCTGCACCGCAAGCCTGGCTCCTGGCACCGCAGCCACCAGAGCGCCACCACGCGCCTGCCGCGCACGCTGGGTGCGCTCAGCCTGCGTACCCACCGCCCGCTGCTGCTCAGCGCCACGCCGGCCTGGTGCATCGGGGGCAAGGTGATTCCCGTCGACGAGCTGCTGCAGGGCAGCACCGACGGCCTGCGCCTAACGCTGCTGATTACCGGCCTTGCCGCCGTGGCCATCACCGAGGCCTAACCAACGCCCTAGCTTTTCGCTACCCACCCCATGCCTGACGTGCACGAGCACCTGGCCGCCCTGAAAACCCCGCAGCGCGCCGCATCCCCTTCCTCTACCGACGCGGAACGCGTCGCCGTTTTCCAGGGCACCGAGGCGCAGTTTGAGCGCCTCTGGGCCCGCAATCCGCTGGCCTGCGAGGCGCTGATGCGCCCCGAATCCGACACGGCCCCCGGCTACCTGGAGAAGGCCCACAGCCTGGGCAACCTGGTAAAAAAGCAGATTACCGACTCTAACGGCAAGCGCACTACGGTCTATGTGCGCGCCAACGGTGAGGAGGCTGGCAGTGAAGACCGCCACCAGGTGGGCAAGCCCGCGGCCAAGCAGCCCGCCGCGGCCGCGGCGCCGCAGCACTCGGCCGATAAGCTGCACGAAATGGCCGGCGAGGCGCCGACCCATAAGCTGCTGGAGCACCTGCAGAATCTGAAGAATCCCCGGGCGCAGCGCAACATTGCTAAGGCCGAGCTTCAGAGCCGCGGAGTGGACGTAGACGAGGCAATTAAAAAGCTAAAAGAGCCTGCTAATCAAGTAGATAAGCACAAGAAGGCACAAAATAGTCCTACTACCCCGGAAAAGGTAAATACTGGTATAAACCAAAATAAACCATCTAAAGCCCAAGTAGCTAAGCAGCAACCGGATGTCTCGAAGATGCCCGGAGCGGCCAAAGGCACGCCCAAAAACTGGGCGGGTGACGAGAGCTTCTCACAGGAAGTGCGCAAGGCCTACGACGTGAACGTGCGCAGCATCACCAAGACCGTCGATAAGATGGTTAATGGCAATGACGTAACGGCCATCATCTACGGGGAGGGCGGCGCCGGCAAAACCTACAATGTGCTTAAAAAGCTCAAGGAGGAGGGCAAGAAGGAAATCACCCTCGGCGATGACCCCAGCACCGGCGACTATGTGAAGATTACCGGCAAGATCACCCCTAAGGCGGTCTATGAGCAGATGTACAAGTACCGCGACAAGCTCATCATCCTCGACGACTGCGACAGCGCGCTGCGCGACGAGGACACGGTTAATATGTTCAAGGGGGCCCTGGATACGGCCGCCAAGCGCATGGTTTCGCGCGTGACCCCGGAGGGCGCTAAAAAGCCGGCCCCCAAGCCAGCAGCTGCGGCCAAGGATACCAGCTCGGCTGAGCTCAAGGAGCTGACCAAGCGCGTGCGCGCCGGCGATAAGACCCTCAAGCCGGCCGACTACGACCGCTGGGCCCAGCTCAAGGCCGGCAAGGCTACTGCTGCACCTGGTGCAGCGCCGGCGGCCGCTGAGGACAGTGGCGAGGTGCCCCCACAATTCGAATTCAAGGGCAAAATCCTGTTTATCACCAACAAAAAGCCCAACCCCGTCGCGCTGCAGCCGATTCTGAGCCGCGGCAGCGCCCACAATGCCACCATGGACCGGCAGGAGATCCTGTTTGCCATGAGCAAAAACCTGCCTTTTATCGGCGTACGGGCCGACGAGAACGGCAAAGCACCCGACGTACCCTTCGCTGAGCGCAAGGAGATCTACGACTTTATCAAGGAAAACGAGCACCTGTTCCCCGACATCACCATGCGCCACTTCGGCCAGGTGTACGAGGATAAAAAATTTGCCGAGCGCGAGGGAATCGACTGGCAGGAAGAGGCAAAAAACACCCTGGAAGCCCAGATGAAGGAAAAAGCCGAGGAAGAGCACAAGTCCAAGAAAACCAAGAAGAGCTTCGCCGGCGAGCCGGACTTCGTGGAGAAAGCCCAGCCCGGGGGCAAGCGCAAGCAGGCCGTCACCGTGCACGGCAAGCACGGCACCTACCAGAGCACGCGCGTGGTGGGCTCCGATAAGCAGAAGCCGGCCCCCAAGCCCGCCGCGGCGCCGCGGCCGACGCTGACCTTTACCAGTGCCTTCCCGGCGCAGGGTAAGCTCGGCGGCGTGCCCTTCGCACCCTGGGCCGACGTGCCCACCACCGATGAGGGCTGGGCCGCCGTGGCCGGCCAGAACGCCGACCTGCACGAGCCGGCCGTTCCGGAGCTGGGCCACAAGAAGCTCGGCTCGGGCGTGATCATCCAGGAGGCTGACGGCCGGGTCTGGTTGGTGAAGCCCACCAAGAGTTTCGGCGGCTACCGCTACACCTTCCCCAAGGGCGGCGTAGAGGAGGGCCTGAGCATGCAGGCCAACGCCATCAAGGAAAGCTGGGAGGAGAGCGGCCTGCAGGTGGAAATCACGGGCTACGCCGGCGACGTGGAGCGCGACACCTCGGTCGCGCGCTACTACTTCGCCAAGCGCGTGGGCGGCACGCCCACCGATCACGGCTGGGAGAGTGAGGCCGTGGTGCTGGTGGATCCCAAGTTCCTGCACCAATACCTGAACAAGCCGGTCGACCAGCAGCTGGCCCACGAGCACGCCGGCGCGCCCACCCCGCCCCCACCGCCGCCGGTGGAGCGCAGCGCCCCGCTGAGCAAAGCCGAGCTGCTGCTCAAGTACGGCCACCTGCTGAAGGACTATAAGCCCTCGGCCACCGGCAAGAAGGGCGGCAGTGCCGGCCCGCAGCTGAGCCTGTTTAAGGGCTTCAGCGACGAGCTCATCGAGAAGGGCATGGCCAGCAAGCAGCACCTGGTGCTGCAGTTCGTTAAATCGAAAAGCGGCGCCTTCGTAAAGCGCTGGGTGGACACGAGCAGCAACCAGCACGGTCCGGCCGTCCCACACTTCAGCCCCGATCACACGCTGGGCGCCGCGGCCAGCAAGCACGCCAAGCAGATTGCCGACCACGCCAATGCCGGCGCCATCGAGGAGCTCAAGAACCTCAAGCCCGACGAGAGCTTCAACAAGGAGGAAAAGCAGGTTCTGCAGGACATCCACAAGCAGGCCGTCGAGCACACCGAGGGCCACCAGGCCGCGGCCGTGGTGCACCTGGCCGCCAAAGCGCCTGATGTACTGGATTTCGTGAAAAAAGAGTTTTGGGCAAAACCGGTTGCCGACAATAAGAAGCTCCCGCCCTTACATCATTTCACCCCGGTGGCTAATCTCTCGGCCATTCTGAAGAAAGGGGCTCTGATGCCCTCAGAGGACCATTTCGAGGAGGAGCATAAGTGGTGGAAAGAGAACGAGGGGATGGAGCACTACGGCAAATTCATCTACACCTCGGTTCAGGACAAAATCAACTTTGGCTCTGATGAGGAATCGAACGCAGCTGTTATTACGATCAAGGCGAAAAAGCTTGATAAGCCGGTTATGGCGGCCAGTAAGCAAGTAGAGGGGAAACTGCACATGATTATGGGCAGCGTTCCGTTCACGTCCGAATACATCGCCAACGTTCAGATTGCCGAGCAGGACGTCACCCCGAAGCTGCTAAAGGCCCTTGCTAAGCTGGGAATACCCGTTAATGGCACCCTCTCCACTGAAAAACCGGCATTTGCCCACGGCGTGGATACGGCCAAGTGGAAGCAGGAGCACAGCGGGGCCAAAACCGCCCAGAAGAAGATAGCCCACATCAGCGACCTGGCCCACGCCGGCGACCTGGTGAGCCTGAAAACGATGGTACTGCCGTCCTCGCCCAAGCCCAACGCCTACCAGAAAGGCGTACTGAAGGCGCACGCGGCGGCCCTGGCCCACGTGCATGCCCACCACGAGGCGGCACCAGCGGCGCTGAAAGCCGCCCTGGTGAGCAAACCCGCGCCGGCACCCGAGCCGCTGCAGGCCCTGGCCGAGCTGGCCAAGAAGCTCAAAAAGGCCCCCAAGCCAGCGCAAGCCGCGCCGGCGCCGACCGGGGGCGGGGCCGGCCACATCGTCGGCGACCTGTGCCGCGACGAGCACGGTCACTTCATTTCCTGCGCGCTGCCCGGGGCCATCCCCGTGCACGTGGGCGAGCTGGACACGCCCTTCGTGCTGGGCCTGGATACGAGCAAGTGGAAGCAGGGCCACTCCAGCGTGGTAACGGCTCAGAAAAAGCTGGCCGCCATCACGGCCCTGGCCAACGCCGGCGACCTGCAGGGGCTGCTGGCCACGAAGCCCAGCTACGGGGCCGGGGCTAACAACTACCAGAAAAACGTCATGGCCGCCCACGCCCTGGCCCTGGCCTACGTGCAGGCCAAGCACGAGGCCAAGCAGCAGCAGCTGGCCCACGTGCCGGAGCTGCCCATCCCGGTCCCCGGTCCGGAGGCGCCCGTAGTAGCGCCCAAGTCAACCAAGCCCAAGAAAAGTAAAGCAAAGGCAAGTGATTCTGCCCCAGAGTCAATTGACACGACAGCAGCACTTGACCCCAAGAGCACCGACGGCTGGCAGAAAGTCGGCGGGCAGCTGGGCTCCAATCCCGGGGCCGTGATGCTCGACGAGAACGGCGTAAAGCACTACGTGAAGTTTTCCAAGAGCAACGACCACGCCCGCAACGAGGTGCTGGCCGCGCGGCTTTACGAGCTCACCGGCGTGGGCGTGGTCGATTACCAGCTCGTGAGCCACAAGCCCGGCGCGCTGGGCACGGCCACCACGTGGGCGACGACGGCCCCGCTGAACCTGGCCAAGGGCTCCGAGGCCCTGAGCCAGACGCAGGCCGACTTCGCCGTGCACGCCTGGCTCAGCAACTGGGACGTCGTCGGGCTGGGCTTTGACAACCTGTCCGGCATCGACGGCAAGCCCACCGTGCTCGACACGGGCGGTGCGCTGCTCTACCGCGCCCAGGGCACGCCCAAGGGCGAGCAGTTCGGCGCCACCGTGACCGAGTGGGACACGATGCGCTCGCTCACCCACAACCCCAACTCGGCCGCCGTCTTCGGCTCGATGACCAGCGACCAGCTGATCGCCTCGGTAGCCAAGCTCGAGGCGCTCGACGACAAGCTCGTTTTCGACACCATCCTCAACCACGGTCCCGGCACGCCGGCGCAGCGCCAGCTGCTGGCCGCCAAAATGGTCGCGCGCAAGCATGACCTGGTGAAGCGTAAAAACGAGCTGCTGCCGGTTGAGCAGCAGCCGGCCCCCGCGGCGGCGCCCGTGAAGCCGGCCCCCGATGCGCCCACGCCGGTGGCCCCAGCCTTCCCCTCACCCCTGACGGAGGCGCACCTGAGCTCGGTTACCAACCCGCTCAATCAGAAGCTCTGGGCCAAGAAGCTGGCCATCGATGCCGCCGCCCATGGCTTTGCCAGCGGCACGCTCACGGCCGAGCAGGCCATCGAGCAGCTGCAGGGCCTGACCTTCGGCGTGCAGACCTACCAGAAGAAAGTGGGCACCTATCACGCCCAGATCCTGGCCGGCCTGCACCTGGCCGCAGCGGGCGCCGTGGCGGCCCCACCAGCAGCGGCCGGGGTGCAGCCGCTGGCCACGCCCGAGCCCATCACCGAGCAGGCCCCGCTGCCGGCCACGATGATCGGCATTGACCCCAAGCAGCTCGGCAAGCTCAAGGCGCCGGCCTGGCTGGTTACTTCGGCCAACGAGGTAAATGCCCTGATGCAGAAGTTCAACACGGGCGAGTCCTCGGCCGAGCAGATCGCCGGCCAGCTGCAGCACTTCCACCAGATCGACGAGCCCACCACGCCGGCCGAGCAGCTGTACTTCAACCACGTGCAGGAGCTGATCCACGTGCTGGAGGGCGGCCCCAAGCCGGTCGAGCAGACCGATGACGCCCCGCAAGCGGCTCCGCAGCCCCCGACGCCGGCCCAGAGCCTGCAGCTGCCTCCGCTGCTGAAGGCTACGGACGTACCCGGCGTGACGGCCGGGCAAAAGCTGCTGCTCTCGCAGATGGACTCGTTTGTAAAGGACTTTAAGGCGGGTAAAATCGAGGCCGACCTGGCCGTGATGCTCCTGGACAAGGTCATCGGCATGTGCTCGCAGCCGGGGGACTTGCCCATCAAGCAGAACGCCACCAAGCTGGCCAACGTGCTGGAGCAGTACACGGCCCAGGGCTATGACTATAAGCAGGCCGAGGAGGCCTTCTCGCTGGCCTGGTCCGGGGCGCCTGGCCACCGCAAGCACGCCACCCCCGAGGGCCCGAAGGTGCCCACGCACCTGGCCGCGCCCACCTTTACGGTCCCCGTGTACCTGAGCCCGGGCCAGATCGGCAACCTGGGCCCGGCCAAAAAAGCACTCTACCAGCAGATGCAGGCCGAGCTCACGGCCGTGGCCACGGGCAGCAAGCAGGCCAGTGCCGCCCTGGCGGTGATTCAGAGTATGAAGATCGGCTCCAGCGGCACGCTGATCAAGTTCTCGACCATGGCCACGGATGCCCTCAACGCGCACGTGGCCAACACGCCCCCGGACCTGCCCCTAGTGCCCACGCCGCTGCCGGCCTCGGCCCAGGTGCCGGTGTACCTCTCGCCCAACCAGATTGCCAAGCTGGGCGCGGCGAAAAAGCAGGTGTACAACACCATTGCCGGCGAGCTGCTGGCCGTAGCCGAGGGCCACACGACCCCCGCCGCGGCCCTGGTGGCGGTGCAGCTGCTCAGCGCTGGCAACAGCGGTACGCTGACCAAGTTTAAGAAGATGGCCATTGACTCGCTCATGGCCCAGTCCGGTCTGAGCGTGCCGGCAACGACGCCGGCGGCCGCCGCTGCTGCACCGGTGGCCAAGGCCCCGAAGGGCCCCAAGCCTTTCGACGCCAGCAAGCTCAGCCAGCCGGTGAATTTCCTGCAGTGGGGCTCGACCGGCGCGCCCGGTCCTTCCAGCTCGATTCACTACAACCAGGCCAACCACAACGCCTCCCGCCTGATCTATAAAACGGCTCAGAAAGGGGACGTAAAGGCCCTGCAGGAGCTCAAGGTGATGGTCCCCAACAAGGAAACCGGCACCAGCCAGGGCGAGGTGCTCGCCCTGCAGCACCCCTCGCAGTGGGTAAAGGGCTACGCCCAGCAGCTGGCCAACGAAATCGACCAGCAGCTCAACCCGCCCAAAGAGTTCCGCATGAGCTCAGGCCACCCGCTGGCGGCGCTGAAGGACGGCTTGCCAGCTATCACGGGCCCGGCCGCGCTGACGGCCAAGAAAATCGGCTACTATCTGCTACTGGGCTCGGCGGCCGACGCGCTGAAGAAAAACAACGGCGGCACGCTGCCCAGCAGTGAGCAGCTGCTGGGCGGGGCGAAGCTCAGCTACAAAGCCGGCACGATCACCCAGACCACCTACCAGGCCGAAACCAAGGAAGGCTGGAGCAAGATGCCCCAGCAGCAGAAAGACGCCGTGAAGAGCTACACCGGCTCGGGCTACCATGCCATCAACAAAAGCCTGTGGTCGGGGAACCCGAGCGGCGCCGCGCAGGCGGCTCACGAGGGGATAATGACCCTGGGCCACGTGCTGAAGCCCGGCACGCTGCTCAGCCGCCGGATCCAGCTCACGCCCGCGCTGATCACCCAGCTCAGCGGGGCCGTGGGCAGCGTGATTCAGGAGCAGGGCATCAGCTCCACCACCATCGACCCCAACATCTGGAGCGGCAACGTGCAGCTGAAGATGACCATTGGCCCGGGCGTGAAGGGCATGTACGTGGGCACGGGCTCGCTGGGCCCCCACTCGGGCATCAGCACCCACGCCGGCGAGCTGGAGGTGCTGCTGCCCTCCAACACGCGCATGCTGATCACCAAGGTGGAACCCACCTCGGGGGCCGATGCGGACGGTTTCGGGGGCTACGGAACGACCGTGGTCCATGTCGTAGTTTTGCCCAACCACTAGGCTGGGCGCGTACGTATAGCCAGACATACTTTTTTATGAAAAAACCTACTCAGCCGGCCGCGGAATCTGCCGCGGCCGGCCCCAGCCGGACAAACGACGGCACCGGCATCAGCCAGGCGCTGAGCGCGGCCGCCCCCAGTGAGGCCACCCCCTACCTGGCCACCTACTCGGTCGTCGAGGACCTGGTGCGCACCTTCCTGAGCGAGGAGCTCGGCCGGGCCATTGCCCTGGGCGAGAAAACCCTCACCGCGGCCCAGGCCGGCGAGGCCAGCCAGGCTGCCGTAAAGCGCCTGGCCCGCATCTTCACCGGCCAGGACAGACGCTTCACGCCCCTGGTGGGCTGGAACACGCCGGCGCCCACCAGCAGCCGCACGCTCACGCAGGAAATCCAGAGCCGCATCGGCCACGTGGTAGAAGCCGAGCACCTGCAGGAGCCCGAGTCGGCCGCGCAGGCCCTGTTTGCCATTGCCCTGCACGAGTACCGCGAGGCCATCGGTGCCTACGCCCAGAGCCAGGACGCCGCCGCGCTGACCGAGAAGGGCGAGGAGCTCGTGGAAAACTACACCCGGCTGCTCGTGGGCCTGCCCGCGGACGAGGACGAGAGCGAGTAATGGCGGCCGCTATCGAGAAGTGGCTGGTCCTGGCGGACGGAACCCGCCACCGCCTGGCCGACCTGAGCTACGAGGAATTCTGTGTGCTGGGCCGTTTCAGCGGCAGCAGCGACACGGGCTACGACAGCTACCTGCGGCGGTATGGCATGGTGAACGTGGAGGACTTTAACCAGGACACGCTGCTGCAGGCACGAATTGAGCTGGTCGCCGACGGGGAGTACGTGACGCTTACCCACGTGCCTATTTATCTCGACTTCGACGGGCAGGAATACGACCCGGAAAAAGACTGATAAAAAGTCGTAACCCGGCCGGGGCCGGTCCCGTAAAAAGCCCTGGCCTCACGGCCTATTCTATTCATCGCCCCCCTATTCTTCATTTTCGGCCCTCGGGCCATTCGCATTCGAGCTCCGCTTTTTTCCCCTGCGCAGCCGACGCCCCCACATCGCCCAAAGCCCTGACCCACCGGTCGGGGCTTTTTTTGTGCCCGGCCCGGCGGGGCATTATTAGCTAGTTCGGCGTAGCTTTTAGCAACAGTACCCGCCGCCAGGCTTCCAAGCCGGCTGGCCCGATCACCGCCCCGACCCTGCACCAGCTGGTGCAGCTCCAGGCCCGACCCGTGTCGCAAACCGAGTTTATCAAGTTCAATGTGCCCCTCGACTACATCGAGAAGGGCACCAATAAGGCGGGCATCAAGGTGATGAAGGTCGGCGGCTGCGCCTCGACCGAGGCCGTGGACTTCGACGAGGAGTCGCTGGATCCTAACGGCTTCGAAACCTCGTATTTCCTCACCCACGGTTTCATCAACTACAACCACCAGGGCAAGGTGAACCCGGAGGCCAACATCGGCGAGCCGGTAACGGCCGAGGTGCGCGACAACCAGTTCCACATTACCGGGGAGCTCTACTCGGATAATGCCATTGCCAAGAGCACCTACCGCACCATGCAGTCGCTCAAGCTCAATAAGAGCAAGCGCCGCATGTGCTGGAGCGTGGAGGGCAAGGTGCTGGAGCGCGACGCGAAAAACCCCAAGCGCATCACCCGCCTGCTGGTGACCGGCGTAGCCCTCACGCTCAACCCCAAGAATCCTGATACCTACGCAGACATCCTCAAAGGCCACGTCGACTCGACCATGCACGACGGGGATGTCCTGAGCCAGGTGGAAGTATATGCTCAGATCTTCGACGCCTTCCCCGCCCTGGAGAAGGGCATGGCCGACCAGATCATGGAGCTGATTGAATTTATCGCCGCCCCAGATGCTACCACCCCCATGGCTGAGAAAACCGCCAAAAACACCATCATCCGGCCTGATCACGTTGAGAAGGCATTCGCAACCCTACGGTCCACTGCGAGCGTAGAAGCCGGCGCCGTAGCGGCCGAGCCGGACGACATCGAAGACAACCCCGATGAGCTGATCCAGAAAGGCATCGACTCCAGCGTCGAAATGCTCCGCCAGGGCCTGGGCCGCGCCACGATTATGAAGAGCCTGCTCAATGAGGGCCTGGACGCCCCGACGGCCGCCACCACCTTTTCTACCGCCGCCGCGCAGTTCGCCGACGAGGAAGGCCAAGAGGAGGAAGAAGAGGAGGAGCCCGAGGCCACGAACCCGGAGCCCGAATACATCGAGGATGACGAGCCGGAAGAAGACGAGCCAGCGCAACCCGCACCCGGTAAAAAGTCTGGCACGCCCAACGCGCAAACGACCCGGAAGCCAGCCGAACCGAGCCGAAACAATGCTGGCGTCACTGCCGCCGTGCGCGAGCAGCTCGACGAGGTGATCAAGGGCCTGGGCTCGGCCATCGACAGCCGCTTTGCCTCGGTGGGCGTGCTCTTCGAGAATGTGCTCGACAAGGTGGACCAGATGCAGGCGGCCATCGAGCAGCGCCTCGACGCCATCGATGACGCGCCGAACCCGCGCAAGAGCCAGAACGTGGTTAAGAGCTTCCAGGAGCGCCCATTCGTGCAGCAAAGCGGTCAGACCGTGGAAAAAAGCCTCGACGGCGAGCCTGGCGCCGCCGGCGGCCGCCGCGTGCTGAGCCTGAAGGCCAACCGCGACGAGGTGCTCAACCTGCTCGACGCGCGCATCAATTACGACGACCCCAAAAACACGGTTTCCAAGGGCATGCTCGACGACATGATGCACTTCGAGCAGATCGGGACCATCTCCAAATCCGTGGCTGCCGAGCTGCAGCAGAAGCACCAGGTAGTGCTGATCGACTAGACCCGCTGCTACCTTAGCCACCAGCCGCCCGGCCTACCCAGCCGATTCGCGTGAACGGGTTATCCGTCCCAAATCGCCCTTTCCTTCCACCCCAAACCCCAATGGAAGTCAATTTGACCGACTTCTCGCTCGACCGCCTCGGCGCGAGCGATGCCAACGACCTCGCCAAAGCCATGACGGCTGGTCACACCCAGGGCGGCCAAACCATCGGCCAACCGCAGGCCGGTATCGGCAACCTGATGATGGAGTCCCTGGACAAAACCATCAAGGCCCTCACCTTCAAAGAAAGCGACCTGGTTTTCTGGCGGAAAATCCCCCAGAAGACGGCGTTTTCGACCGTTGAGGAATTCGTGCAGCAGAAGAGCTACGGCTCGAAGGGCGGCGCTTTCTTCGGCGAGGGTGGCATGCCGCTCGAAAACGACGGCAGCTACGTTCGCAACATGATGCTGATGAAGTATCTGGGCCGCACGGTCCGGGTAACCCATCAGTCCACGCTGGTGCAGCAGATCGGTGGTACCGCCCTGCAGAAAGCCACCAACAATGGCACGCTCGACCTGATGCGCGAGGGCAACACGGCCCTTTTCCACGGCGACAGCTCCATCGTAGGGGAGGAATTCGACGGCGTATTCAAGCAGCACCGCGACCAGTTCGCCAACCTGGAGCAGCAAGCGGGTGCCGCCAACGTGTTCGACCTGCGCGGCCGCCCAATGGAGGACGGCCACTTCGAGGACGGCGTGGAAGTCATCCTGAACGCCAACGGCTCGGCCGACACGTTCTTCGCGCCCCCTTCGGTGCTCAACGACTACTCCAAGTCGGTGAATGCCACCCGCCGCACGATTGCCGACGCATCGAGCCGCACGGTGACCCTGGGCCAGCGCGTGAACACGTTTGCTTCCCAGTTCGGCGACATCAACCTGCAGTTTGACAAGTTCATGCGGCAGGGCTCCGAGCCCAAGAAGATCACCTACGTGCCGGACCGTCCGACCGTGGTACCACCCAAGCCCACCAAGGACGGCACCGCCCCAGCGGCCGCCGTTACCGACGTGCTGAGCCGCTTTGCCGGCTTCACGGGTGACTATCTCTACGCCGTTGCGGCCGTGAATGCCGCCGGTGAAAGCCCCCTGGAACTGCTCACCACGAGCCTGCTCAGCGTGGCCACCGGCAAGAGCGTGGATCTGAAGTTTGCGGCTACCGCCGGCATCGTGGCCACGGGCTTCCGGATCTACCGGACCACGGCCAACCCCGTGTACACGAACATCAACGACGTGGACTTCTACCCGATCTTCACGATTCCCGCCAGCGCTATCGACGGCGCCGGCTACGACGGGGCCCTCAACGGCCTGACTCGTGACCGGAACCGCGACATTGCCGGCACGGAGAAGGCGTTCCTGATCCAGTTTGACGAGGAAGTTCTGGAGTACGCCAAGCTGCTGCCGCTCATGCGCGTGCCGCTGGCCCAGATCGACCTGTCGACCCGCTACGCCCTGGTGATGTACGGTGCCCCGATGGCGTATGCCATGGGCAAGTGCGTTGTCTACAAAAACATCGGCCGCCGCTCCAACGTGGCCTAAGCATCGGAGCCCCGGCCGACCACCCCTTCAGGACCCACCCCTTCGTCCAGCGGCCGGCGGCTCCCATACTATCCGTAAAAAGCCGGCACTTGCTAAGTGCCGGCTTTTTATCTTTCTCCCCTAACCCATTTTTTTCAACAACCCAGCCCCATGGCAGTAAAGATTCAAACCACCCAGCCCCACCGCTGGGGTCAGAAAGTACAGTTCGAAGGCATCGGCGAGGTACAGTTCGACGGCCTCGGCCAGGCCGAAGTAGAAGACAGCCTCGAGCTGCAGGCCCTGGTCAAGGAGCGCACCAACTCGCTGGTGGTGCTCACGGAGGAAGAGGCGGCCTCCACGGGTCCCCTGACGCTGGAGCAGGCCACCGAGAAGCTCAGCAAGATGGGCGTGCCCATGCTGCAGAAGGTGCTCTCCGACGCTCAGGTGCCCGAGGCCAGCTGGAAGCACATGCGCTCGAAAAAGGAGCTGATCGATTTTGCCCTCGATACTGTGTTCCGGCCAGCTATCGAGGAAGCTGACGCCGCCCAGTAGTCCTCTGCCCTGACCCGCCGCCGGCCTTCCCCAAGCCGGCGGCGGTGTCTTTTTCCACCGCCCCGACTGCTTGCCGTTTCCCCATGGGCAGTTTTGCCTTTACCATCCGTACCGCCACGCCCAGCACGCCCGTGCTCGGGGCTCCAGAGTTCCGGCGGGACTTTCTCACGGGCCTGGCCCACACCCGCCTCAGCGACCAGGCCATCCGGGGCTGGCTGCTGGCGGCCGAGCGCACGGTCGAAAACCTGCTGGGCATCAAGATCAGCCGGCAGCTGGTGACCGAGGACCTCGACCAGTGGATCGACGAAACCAGCTTTTTCTATCTGCGCACGATCTACCCCGTTGTGGATGCCGTGGAGCTGAAGGGCGGCGTTACCGAGCAGGCCAAGTCCCAGTCCTACCCCAAAGCCTGGCTGCAGGTGAAGCGCACGAATCAGCCCACGGGCTACGAGCGCAAGATCTTCGTCGTGCCCCAGGGCGGTGGCCAGAGCCCGCTGAACTACCAGGTAGCCTTTACCGGGCTAATGATGCAGAATTCCTGGTCCCAAAACGGCATCCTTCCCCGCTACTGGCGCCTGAGCTACCTAACCGGCTACGACCAGGCCCCGGAGGAGCTCGTGCAGCTGGTGGGCAACCTGGCCCTGATTCCGGCTCTCTACAAGCTGGCCAACCTGGTGCTGCCGGCAGGGCTGACCTCGCAGAGCATCTCGCTCGACGGGCTCAGCCAGAGCCTGAGCACCAGCGACCCGTTCGGCAAAACCATTGCCGGGGCCATCGACCAGACCAGCAAGCAGCTCGACCAGCTGCGCGGCATCTACCAGGGCATGGTCTTCACGGTCCTGTAAAACGCAAGAACCCCCAGCTCTCCGGACGAGCTGGGGGTTCGAGTGCGGGTCGCAACCAGGGCCTTAGCGCAGCCGCTTTGTTTTCTCTCCTTTCGGGTTACTGGCTACTAGGGCGTGCACCGTGCGCCTGGTACAAAGATAGCAGCCCGCACGAAAACCAATTGCCCGCACGAAACCCGGCCGCCCGCACGAAAACCTATCGAATTCGATAGGTTTTGCTCGGTTCTACCACCCTCCCCCGCGCCACTGCAGCGCACCACCACCGCCCGATATGCTCCACATTACCACCCCATGGCTAAGCAAGCCGTTCCCCTCACCGACATCGTCGCTGAAGCCCAGCCCGACGACATCAGCCCCAACCAATTAAGCGTATTCGACGCTCCGATCACGGCTGACGACATCCCGCCCGAAAACCCGGGCAAGAAGAAGCGAAAGAGCCAGGAGCCCAAGGAGCTGCTGCGCTGGACGCACAAGCAGATTCCGCTCGATGATCTGTACCGGCTGCAGCACAACCCGCGCAAAGCCAACGAAAAGGGCCGCAAGGACCTGAAAAAAAGCATTGACAAGTTCGGCCTGGCCATGCCCATTGTGGTCAACCTGGACCACACCATCATCGGGGGGCACCAGCGCATCGAGGAGCTGCTCAGCTCGGGCCAGACCTTTGCCGACTGCTGGGTCTGTGAGCGGCAACTCTCGGCCGAGGAAGTGGACGAGCTCTGCATCCGCCTCAACAAGAACATTGCCGGCGACTGGGACGGCGACCTGCTGGCCGAGCACTTCAGTAAACGCCAGCTCGAGGAGTACGGCTTCGAGGATAAGGAGCTGCGCGACCTGGACGGCATCGACCTGAGCACCCGCGGCGATGACGACTTCGGCAGCATCGGTACCGATCAGGATGAGAGCGACGACATGGACCCGCGCCTGCAGGACCTGATTACGGTCAGCCAGAGCGGTGACCTGTTCGAAATCCGCACCGAGGACGGCAAGGTGCACCGGCTGCTCTGCGGCTCCTGCACCGATGCGGCCGAGGTCGAGCGCCTGTTTGCCGGCGAGGTGGCCGACATCACGGTCTCCGACGCGCCCTACGGCGTGAACTACACCGGCACGCTCACCAAGCAGCGCGAGGGCATTGAAAACGACGCTATCGAGGACTACAACAACTTCTTTGGCGACTTCCTGCGGGCCGTTCCCGTGGCCGACTACAACACCTTCTACCTGTTCATGTCGGATGCCGAGATGCACAGCATGCGCCAGGCCTGGGACGAGTTCGGCGGCAGCTTCGGCTCCTACCTGCCCTGGCTGAAGGATTCCTTCGTATTCGGCCGCAAGGACTACTCGGCCCAGCACGAGCTGATCCTCTACGGCTGGAAAGGCAAGCATGAATTCTTCGGCGCCACCACGGCCACCACGCTGCTCAACTACGACCGGGACCTGGATACGCTCACCTATGAGGAGCTGCAGGAGCTGGTCCGGGGCTTCAAAGCGCAGCTGAGCACGGCCATCCACGAGAAGCGGCCTACCAAGAACCCGTATCACCCCACCATGAAGCCCGTGGAGCTGATCGGCCGGCTGCTGCGCGATGGCTCCGCGCCCCGGGCCCGGGCCTACGACGGCTTTCTGGGCAGCGGCACGATGCTGCTGGCCTGCGAGAAGTACGAGCGCAACTGCTACGGCTGCGAAATCGACCCCTTCTACTTCGACGTGGTGATCGGCCGCTACTGCAAGTGGATGGCCGAGAACGGTCGGGCCTACGAGCTGGTCCACGTGCAGGACGCCTCGGGCCAGGCCCCGGCCGAGCCCAAACAGCCTGGCCACTTCCTGCAGGCGCTGGAAGACCGCCTCGCTCCCGCTGAATAACTTCCCCGATGCGAAAAATATATAACCTCGGCATTATCGCCATGGCCACCGCGCTCATGGCCACGCAGCGAGCGGTGCACCCGGAGCATTTAGGTCCACGCCTGAAGCCCAGCTACGAGCCCGACCCGGCGCCCCAGCCGGCGACGGCCGTCTCCATCGAGCCCACGCCCGAGCCCTACCCACTGGGTACGCTGGGCCTCGACGACTGGCAACACCGGCGCCGGGGGCTCCGGCCGCGGCCAGGAGCGCCGCTCGACCAGGCGCCCGGCCGGCCACCGGTGGCGCGCGTGTCCCTCTTTGACGGCCACGTGCGCACGCCCCAGGAAATCGAAACCATCCGCCGGGCGGAAGAAAAACGCCTCCGCAAGCAACAGGCCCGCCCGTGAACCAGGCTCCTATTTCCGTAACCGGCCCGCCGCCGGCGCAGCAGCTCTCTCCCCCGGGCCAGGTGCAGGCACGCTTCGACGGCACCCTCTTCGACGGGCAGACCTTCGACAAGGGCAACGAGGCCCGGCTGGAGGTAACCTCGCCCTGCCCCTGCGCGGGGCCCACCGCGGGCTCAGCCGTGGCCACCTGCATCAACTGCGGTGGCCACGGCTTCGTGGTGACCGAGCGGCGCAAGATCCACGCGCTGTTCAGCGGCATGAATGCCGGCCGCAAGCAGCTGGCCTGGAGTGAGAACCTGGTGGGCACGAGCAGCATCACGCTCGACAGCCACGAGTACGTGACCGTCG
>Ga0247729_10000083_pt1 | contig 43541 bp, 33 predicted proteins | sample UWRJL133311R2_FD_180958 | JGI IMG/M metagenome (GOLD analysis project Ga0247729, IMG submission 180958) | Plant litter microbial communities from Arlington Agricultural Research Station in Wisconsin, United States - UWRJ-L133-311R-2 | ecosystem: Environmental > Terrestrial > Plant litter >... | reverse complement strand
ATCAGCCACTCCCAATCCAGCTCGGCATACCACACCGGCTGGCTCACGTCGAGGCGCTTGAGCACGGCCGGCGACACGGCCCCGAGCTGGGCCACAGGCTGGTTCTGGGCCAGCAGCGTGAGGCCACCGGCCAGGTAGGGGTGCTGCACCGGCTGCGAGGCGGGCTGGGCAAAGCCGAGCGAGGCCAGTACCTGCTGCACGGCTCCGGCCAACTGGTGGTAAGTGGCCTTGTCGGATTTCTGCTGCCAGGTTTCGGCAGCCGTGTTGCCGGTCAGGTAAATGACGAGCTTGTTTTTTTCCGAGTACTTGCCGTCGGCCTCGCGGTGGTAGGTTTTGCCGAACTCGTAGAGCTTCAGGTCGCGCTGGCGGCGGTTCACGTTGTAGCGAATCACCTCCAGGCCCGAGTGCAGCATGGTGGGGCGCATCACGTTCAGGTCGGCGCTGTTGTAGTTCAGGATCGGCACCAGCGTCTCGTCCTTTTCGCCGACTTTTTCGAAGTAGAGCGAGTTGGTCAGCGAATTGGTAATAATTTCCGAAAAGCCCTGGCCGCTGAGCAGGCGGGCCGTGTTCTGGCGCAGTACCTCGGGGTCAGGGTTGGGAAACTTGGCCAGGTACGAGGCCGAGTTGTGGGGCCGCAGGGCCACGTGGTTGTAGCCGTAGATGCGCAGGATTTCCTCAATCACGTCGGCCTCCCGGGTTACGTCCACCTTGTGCGGGGGCACGCTCAGGAGCCATTCGGCATGGCCGGCAGCATCAGAGGTTTCCTCACTGATGAAGATGTCGAGGTCGGTGAGGATCTGGCGGATGCGCTCCGGGGCAATGAACTGGCCAACCAGCCGCTCGACGCGGGGCAGGCGCAGGCGCACTTGTGTGTGGCCGATGGGCGTCGGGTACTCGTCCACGATGGGCGCGGCCACGGTGGCACCGGCCACTTCCTGGAGCAGCAGCGCGGCGCGCTTCAGAGCCACGGGCACCATGTGCGGGTCGGTGCCCCGCTCGAAGCGGAAGGAGGCGTCGGTTTTAAGCTGGTGGGTCTGGGACGTTTTGCGGACGGCGGCGGGCTGGAAGTAGGCGCTTTCCAGGAATACGCGCGTCGTGGCGTCCGATACGCCCGAGGTTTTGCCCCCGAACACCCCGGCCAGGGCCATTGGCGCACCATCCGCGTCGGCAATGACCAAGTCGGCGGCTTTCAGGGTGCGCTCCGTGCCGTCGAGGGTGACGAACTTCTCCCCTTCCGCGGCGCGCTTGACGATGATTTTATGGCCCGTAATCTGGTCGGCGTCGAAGGCGTGCAGGGGCTGGCCCAGCTCGTGAAGTACAAAGTTGGTCACGTCCACCACGTTGTTGATGGGCGAGAGGCCGATGCTGCGCAGGCGGCGCTGCAGCCACTCCGGCGATGGGCTAACTTGCACGTTTTCGAGCAGCAAACCGGCGTAGCGCGGGCTGGCTTCGGGGTCCTGGATTTCAACGGCAACGTTCCGCGCGGCCGTGGCCGGAGCCTGAAACTGGCTGATGTCGGGCAGCTGGCAGGGCTGGCGCAGTAGGGCGCGCAGCTCCCGGGCCACGCCGTAGTGGGAAGCGGCGTCGGCGCGGTTGGGCGTCAGCCCGATTTCGAACAACGAGTCGGAGGGCAGGTCGGTATCTAGCTCCATGATGCCGGCGTGGGACGTGCCCAGCCCGATTTCGTCCTCGGCGCAGATCATGCCCTCGGAGGCCGCGCCCCGGATCTTGGACTTCTTGATCTTGAACGGCTCGCCCTGGCTGGGGTAGAGCTGGGCGCCTTCCAGGGCTACCACTACCTTGAGGCCGGCGCGCACGTTGGCGGCCCCGCACACGATCTGGCGGGGGGCGCCGTCGCCCACGTCCACGGTGGTGAGGCTGAGCTTGTCGGCGTCGGGGTGCTTTTCGCAGGTTAGCACGGTACCCAGCACTAGGCCGCGCAGGCCGCCGGGGATGCTTTCGAGCTCCTCAATGCCTTCCACCTCCAGCCCCGAGCCGGTGAGCAGCTTGCCGATTTCGACGGCGGGTTGGTCGGTAGGAATGAGCGTGCGGAGCCAGTCGAAGGATATTTTCATTGGTTGGATCAGTTGCCAGTTGCGGGTTGCCAGTTGCCAGCCAGGTTTTGCCAGCGGAATGTTGTTCAACAAACTGGCAACCGGCGGCCGGTAACTGGCAACGGAATCAGGACAAAGGTAGGGATTCGGGCGGGCGGCGGAAAGTGCGGGCCGCGGCGCCGTTTTGCGTAACTTCGAAAAGCTAACCACACAGGCCAAGCTGGAGCAGTGGCTGCGCAACGGCGTGCAGCTGGGCTTCCTGCTGGATTGCGACGCGGAAACGGCCTGGGTGTACCGCCCCGGCCAGCCAGCCTAGGCTGTGCAAGGCTACGAAGCCGAACTGAGCGGAGAGCCGGTGTTGCCGGGCTTCACGCTGGATCTGCGGCCGTTACAGGAAGCCTGAGCGCCAAGCCGCGGCGACTAGTGGGCCGCTTCGGGGAAGCTCTTTTCGCCGGCTTTCACCTCTACCGTCAGCCGGTTTTCGGCCGGCGGCACGGGGCAGGCAAAGCCGGCCCCGTAGGCGCAGTACGGGTTGTAGGCCTGGTTGAAATCGAGCCGAACCTCGTCTTCACCGTCTGGGGGCAGCACCACATCGAGGTAGCGGCCACCGCCGTAGGTGTCGAAGCCGTTGGTTTTGTCGGTGAAGGGAATGAACAGCTTGCCGTCTTTGTCGTCGAGCTTGAGCAGCACGGTGAGCTGCCGCGGGGCGCCGCCCAGCTCAAACGTGGCTCGGCCCCAACGCAGGTACGACTCGGTTTTGCCGTCGGTAAGCGGAATCTGCAGGGTTTCGCCCGTGGTGGAGCGCTCCAGCCGGGCATCGACCACGTACTCCTTGTCCGGCAGGAAGTAGCGCAGGCTGTCGAACTGGTCGCGCTGAGCGGCGGTGAGGGGCGAGTCCTTGGCGCGGCGGAAGGCGTCGTTCTTTTCCTTGCGGACCTTGTTGATACCGGCGGCAAACTGGTCGTTGCCCAGAACGAGGTCTTGCAGAAAGTAGCCGAAGACGACGAGCAGGCCGAGGCCAATGAGGAGTTTGGGCGAGAGGCGCATGCTGCAAAGGTAGCTTCAGTTGCCGGTTGCCGGTTTTATCGTTAAACGAACCTGCAACTGGCAACTCATAAAATGCCCTCGTCGGCGAAGCTGTAATAGCCCAGGTCGGTGTAAATCAGGTGGTCCAGCACCGGCAGATCCAGAAACTGGCCGGCTTCCTTGAGCTTGCGGGTAAGGGCAATGTCGGCGGCGCTGGGGCTGCGGTTGCCGCTGGGGTGGTTGTGCACCAGGATGATGCTGCTGGCCAGCTGCTCCAGGGCTTCCTTAAATATCAGCTTCGGGTCGGCGACGGTGCCGGCCACGCCGCCGCTGCTGACGCTGGTTTTGCGCATCACCACGTTGGCCCGGTTGAGCAGAATAACCCAGAACTCCTCGTGGGGCAAGTCCTGCAGGTGGGGCCGCACCAGGTTGTAGATGTCCAGGGAGCAGGTGATGGTGACGCGGGCGGCGGCGGCGGTTTCCTTGCGGCGGCGGCCCAGCTCCAGCGCGGCAATGATGGTAATGGCCTTGGCCTCGCCAATGCCTTTATGGCGCATCAGGTCCTTGAGCGACAGGCGGGCCAGCTCGTTGAGGTCGTTCTGCACGGCTGCCAGAATCAGCTTGGCCACGTCGACGGCGGAGAGCTTGGCGGTGCCCGAGCCGAGCAGAATAGCCATCAGCTCGGCGTCGGAAAGGGCCGTGCGCCCCTTCTGCATGAGCTTTTCGCGGGGCCGGTCTTCCTCGGCCCAGCTCTTGATGCTGAAGCTGGCGGGCGTCTGGTACGGGGCCGCGCCGGATGCTGGCGCGGGAATAGCGGCGGATAGATTTTCGGTCAGATTGTCAAGTTCTTGCATAAGGTACCGTTGTTGTAGTGCCCGGAATTTAAAGCAAAAACTCTGTATCCTCGTCTGCCTTAGTATGACGGCCCGACCAAAACCAATTCTACGTGGCGCGGGTTTGCCTTCCACTCTATGTCCAGAACTTCGCTTCCCTTCTTTTTTCTCGCTCTCATCGCCGTGGCCGAATGGTACGGCTTCCAGGCCGTCCGCGGGGCTATGCAGCACGCCGCGCCCGGCACCCGCCGCCTCACCGCCATCCTGTACTGGGTTCTGACGGTGCTCATCTGGGCCCTGGGCTTCTGGGCCCTGCGCAACCGCCACGAGCATCCGTCCTTCAAGTCGTACCTGGGTGGGGTGCTGCTGGCGGTAATAGCCGCCAAAATCGTGATTCTGGTTCCGCTGCTGCTGGAAGACGTGGTGCGCCTGGGCCGCTGGGCCGTGCAGGCCGCCACGCGGCCGGCGGGCAGCCCCGGCACCGGCATTTCGCGCAGTGAGTTTCTGAGCAAGTTTGCCCTGGTGCTGGGCGCCATTCCCTTTGCCTCCCTGCTCTGGGGTATGGCCAAGGGCGGCACCGACTACACCGTGCGCCGCGTGACGCTGCGCTTTCCCAACCTGCCCGCCTCGTTCGACGGCTTCAAGCTGCTCCAGATTTCGGACCTGCACACGGGTTCGTTTCACTCCAAGGAGCCCCTGCAGCGCGCCGTGAAGCTCATCAACGAGCAGCAGGCCGACCAGATCTTCATGACCGGCGACCTGGTCAACAACTACGCCCACGAGGTGGAGGAGCACATCGACACGCTGGCTGGTATCCGTTCCAGCCGCCCCATCTACTCCATTCTCGGCAACCACGACTACGCCGACTACGTGAACTGGGCCGACGAGGGCGGCGTGCCGGCCAAGGCGGCTAACCTGGCGCGCATCAAGCAGAACCACGCCAAAATCGGCTGGGATCTGCTGCTCGACGAGGCCCGCACCGTGGAGCGCAACGGGGAGAAGATTGCCATTTTGGGCGTGCAGAACTGGGGCGCCCGGGGCTTCGCGCAGTATGGCAAGCTGCATCAGGCCCACGCCACCGCCGATGCCGCCGCGCCGTTCAAGATCCTGCTGTCGCACGACCCTTCCCACTGGGACGGGCAGGTGCACGAGTATCCCGATATCGACCTGATGCTGGCCGGCCATACTCACGGCATGCAGTTCGGCGTCAACCTGTCGTTTCTGAAGTGGAGCCCGGTGCAGTACGCCTACAAGCAGTGGGCCGGCCTTTACCAGCGCGGCAAGCAGTACCTGTACGTCAATGCCGGTCTGGGCTTTATCGGCTACCACGGCCGGGTAGGCTTTCTGCCCGAAATTACCGTCATCGAGCTGCGCCGGGCCTGAGCCGCTTAGGCCCGCCAGCATTACTGTTCTGCTAAAAAAGCCTTCCGTTACATAATGGAAGGCTTTTTTGTGCTTAACCAAGAACAAAAAGCAACCACCGCCGAAACCGCCGCGTATAGCCGCCATCAGTCCTTTTTTGGACAATTCCTTTCTCAACCGCACCTGACCATGAAAACTTCCCTCCTGCTCCTGTCCTGCGCCGCGACGCTGGCAATGGCCTCCTGCTCCCAGGAAAAAACTGCCGAATCGACCACCGACGGCGCCGTGACCACCACCACTACGACGACCACGACTTCGCCGGCCCTGTACACGGACGCGGCCTACAACAGCCGCGCCGACCGGATTGCGGCCGACATAGCCGCCAAAATGAAGCTCGACGATGCTACCCGCACCAAGGTGCGCACGGTATACTACACCCGCTCGAAGCGCTTGGGTGAGCTGCACGACAAATACGCCACCGATACCACCGGTATGGCCGCCGACATGCGCTCCGTCTACGCCGACACCGACACGGAGCTGAAAACCGTCTTCACCGACCCCACGCAATATTCGGCCTACGAGACGAGCCGGCAGGATTATTACGAGGACCGCTACATGGATGACGCCGCCATGGCCTCGGATGCCAGCATGGACTCTTCCAGTATGAGTTCTTCGTCGAGCATGAGCTCGTCGGACCAAATGAGTTCTTCGGATAACTCGGCCATGGCCAGCGGCGCCGATGCCGGCGTGACCAAGCTGAAAGCCAAAGCCGACGACGGCAGCAAGCTCAAAGTGAAGGACAACGGCAAAGTAAAAACCAAGGATTCGGACGGCAATAAGTCTAAAACCGAGTAGTTGGACCACCGTTCAACCATCTGAGAACAGCCCGCTTCCCTTCGGAGGCGGGCTGTTTTGGTAAAGTGAGGCCGACTAATAACCGGCCCGCAACCTCCACCGTATAGCGGACCCTACCGGATGAGCTATATCCGGCCGCACCTATTTCTCCCGCTGATGAAAAACACCCGTTTGCTCTTGCTGAGCGCCGTAGCCGGCGCCCTCACCGTAGCCTCCTGCACCCAGGACAAGCCCGCTGACGCCACCACGACGACTACGACCACCGTGGCCGGCGACACCGCCGTGGTCGTAACCGACCCTGCCGATGCCGAGTATCAGGACCGTGCTGACCGGATTACCAACCGTTTCGCCAACGACTTGGCCCTGACCGACTCGGTGGTGGTGACCAAAGTGCGCACCGTGTACTACAACCGCGCGAAAAGCCTCTCCGAGCTGCACAAGCAGTACGCCACCGACACCGCCGGCCACTACGCCGCCGTGCGCGCCGCCAACGTACAGGCCGACAATGACCTGCGCGCCGCCCTCAACAGCCCCGATAAGTACAAGCAGTACGAAACCAACCGCATCAACTACATTGATGACCGGTACGTGGGTGGCGACCCGGAGCCGGTAGTGGTAGCCGCCCCGACCACCGTGGCACCCGTACGCCGGGCCGTGCCGCATAAGGCCATCAAGAAGCTCGAAAACGACAACGACGACCACAAGGTAAAGTACGTGGACGGCTCCAAGCGTAAAGTCAGCAAGGACGGCGACGTGAAGATCAAGCGCGCCGACGGCACCAAGGTGAAGATTGACGCCGACGGCGAGCGGACGGTCAAGAAGTTCTGAGCCGCACTTATTGTCCCGGTTCCGGGTTTAAGAGCCCGCACCTGCAACGGTGCGGGCTTTTTTTGGCTCGGTAGTTAGCTACCTTGTGTGCGGTGGCGTGTTAGTACTTTTGATGACTGGCCTATTTTATTTCGTGCGGCGTTTCCTGTTCTCCCGGCTTTCCTTCCTCCTGCTGATTTTCCTGCTGCTGGCAGCCTCAGCCTCGGCGCAGGTGCGCGTCTCGGGCACTATCTCCACGCTGGCGGGCCGCGTCCCCATTCCGGGCGCGGCGGTGTTTATCCAGGGCACGCGCAAGGGCACGGTGGCCGATAAGGAAGGCGACTTTGCCATCGACGTGGCCAACACCGACACGCTCATGTTTCGGGCCGTGGGCTTTAAGCCCCAACGCCTGCCCCTCGGCCGGACCGGCCTCTCCCAGATTATCGTGCAGATTTACATGGTGCGCGACAGTATTCAGCTCGGCGAGGTGCGCGTCGAATCCGGCCGGCCCGACCGCACGCAGATAAACCGGGCCCTGCGCAACGTGCGCCGCCCCGCCCCTTCCACCAACGTAGTGCGCCGCGCCCCGCCGCCCAAGCCCCTGTTTCCCGTCGATACCATTGCGCCCAAAGCCCCTGTGCCCACGCTGGCCAGCCCCGTTAGCCTAATCTACGAGCAGTTTTCGCGGGCCGGCAAGGAGCGGCGCAAGATGGAGGAAATCCAGGCCGAGCAGAAAGCCATTGAAGCCGAAAAAGCCCGCCAGAAGTACAACCGAAACTTCAAGGACAACCGCGGCTATGAGTAGCGGTGAAATGGTGAGTTATTGTGCTGTCATTGCGAGGACGAAGGACGAAGCAATCCTTCCTGAACAATGAGCTAAATGCTGTCGACTTACAAAGCCCCGAAGTATACCAACGTCGGGGCTTTGCCGCAAAAAGGAGCTATTCGCATTCCAGAGGACGGATGGCCGCATCTCTGCTTGATGCGCAGAATGCTCGCCACAACAGTTTTTTGGCAGTTTCCGCACTGCCGGAGGTCCGATATTCTATCCAAATTCCCAAATTCCCGTAAGCCCCGGTATGAGAATCGGGTATCCCTGCGTCAACGAATCCCTCGACTGTTCTTCCTCGTCCACGTTTCGGCTGGCGTCGTACTCGGCCGAGCGGGTGGAAACGGCCGTGGCCAACAACTTAGCCTGCCTGCGGCGCATTCTGGAATATAACGTGGCCCACGAGCTGCGCTTTTTCCGCATCAGCTCCGGCATCGTGCCTTTTGGCTCCCACCCCATCAACACCTTTCCCTGGCAAACGCGCTTCGCGGCGGAATTTCGGGCCATTGGCGACTATATCCGGGCCGAAAACCTGCGCGTGTCGTTGCATCCCGACCAGTTCGTAGTCCTCAACTCGCCCAATCCCGACATCGTGCAGCGCAGCATCGCCGAGCTGGAGTACCAGGGCGCCATGCTCGACTTGATGGGCCTGGACAGCACGGCCAAGCTTCAGATTCACGTCGGGGGCCTGTACGGTGACCGGGAGGTAGCCCTGGCGCGCTTTATTGCCACGTACCAAACGCTGCCGGAGGCCGTGCGCCGGCGGCTGGTGATTGAGAATGACGACCGGCTCTTCAGCCTCCAGGACTGCCTGCGGGTGCACGAGGCCGTGGGTATTCCCATTCTGTTCGACAATTTCCACCACGAGTGCCTCAACCACGGCGAGCCGATGGCTGCCGCCCTACGCCTGGCCGCCGCCACCTGGCACCCGGAGCGCGACGGCGTGATGCTGATGGACTACAGCTCCCAGCAGCTCGGCGAGCGGAAGGGCAAGCATACCTCGACTATCGAGGAAGACCGGTTCCGCGAGTTTCTCAGCCACCTGCACGGCCTTGATGTGGACATTATGCTCGAAATCAAAGATAAGGAAGCCAGCGCCTGCCGCGCCGTGAGCGTGCTGCGGGAGCTGCAACTGGTGGCTGCCGAGGCTACTTCCGACCTGTAACTCTCCACCCCGAACCCCACTTTTCTTTCCCTTATGGCTACTGATTCCTCCGGCGTTGCACGCCTCCAAGAAACCGTCCGCGCCCTGCAAAACGGCCTGACCGGCCTGCCCCTGAGCGCGGCCATGGACAACACCGAAGCCTGGCAGCAGGAGTTTTTGCAGAGCGGCATTCCCGGCTTACAAGATATTGCCCGCGAAATCGGCACGCTCCAGTCGTTGCTCACCGCGGGCAAGCTCGACGGCGCGGCCATCGGCGACTCGCTCAGCCTGCTGGGCACCCAAACCAACCAGTACGCCTTCCAGGCCCCCGAGGACCAGCAAACGGCCCTTCGCTCCCTCGGTGACCTGCTGCTGCGCCTCGCCGCCGACTTGCAGGGCAGTAAGTAGTCTTTTTAGCCGAAAAAGCCCCGCCTGCAGGTTGCAGGCGGGGCTTTTTCGTTTTGAACAATCGTCTGTTTAGCGCTGGGGCGTCGGCACGGTTTGGGTGGGCGAGGTGCCCCGACGGCCAGCGCGCTGGCGCAGCAGAGGCCGGTCCGGAGTCGTGGGCTTGCTGGCCGGGGCCGTAACGCGGTCCGCGGGCAGGTCGGTGGCGTTGCGGTTGATGGGCTGGCCCTGGGGCACGTTCACGTCCAGGTTGTTATTCTGCTGCATGGTGGGCACCTGGTCAGCGGACTGCTGGCTGATGGTGCCGGGATTGGTGGGCGTCGTCGGGTTGGTGGGTGGCAGCGCCGTCTGGTTGTTGCGGCCCGAGTACTGGGGCGACGTAGGCGTGGTCTGGGCCTGGGCGGCGGCGGCGCAAAGCAGGAAGGCGGCGAGGAAAGGGAGTTTCGTTTTCATAGAACAGAAGGCTTGGTGGAAAGCCGCGGCGGATAAGCGCGGCGTAGACCCTATACGGTTTCAGGCGACGCGCAGGCTAAATAACGCTACCACTCTATACAGCAAACGCCCCGCTTCCAGGGCTGGAAGCGGGGCGTTTGGGTGATTAACCGAGCGTTGTTACGGGCGGCGGTTGATGGCGTTGAGGTCTTCGAAGGCCTGCTTGAGGCGGGTTACGAAGGTTTCTTCGCCCTTGCGCAGCCACACGCGCGGGTCGTAGTACTTCTTGTTGGGCGAGTCGGCGCCGGAGGGGTTGCCGATCTGGCCCTGCAGGAAGCCTTCGTTTTTCACGTAGTAATCCTTGATGCCTTCCCACAGCGCCCACTGCAGGTCGGTGTCGAGGTTCATCTTGATGGCGCCGTAGCTGATGGCCTCGCGGATTTCTTCCTGCGTGGAGCCCGAGCCGCCGTGGAATACGAAGTCGATAGGCAGGGCTTCGGCGATGTTGTGCTTCTGGCGCAGAAACTCCTGCGAGTTGTGCAGAATCTTGGGCTGCAGCTTCACGTTGCCGGGCTTGTACACGCCGTGCACGTTGCCGAAAGCCGCCGCAATGGTAAAGCGCGGGCTGATTTCGCTGAGCAGCTCGTAGGCGTAGGCCACTTCCTCGGGCTGGGTGTAGAGCTTGCTGGAGTCTACGTCGGAGTTGTCGACGCCGTCTTCCTCGCCACCGGTTACGCCCAGCTCGATTTCCAGCGTCATGCCGATTTTGGCCATGCGCTCCAGGTAGCGCTTGCAGATTTCGATGTTTTCCTCAATCGGCTCTTCCGACAGATCGAGCATGTGGGAGCTGTAGAGCGGCTGGCCGTACTGGGCGAAGTGCTTTTCGCCGGCCGTGAGCAGGCCGTCGATCCAGGGCAGCAACTTTTTGGCGGCGTGGTCGGTGTGCAGAATCACGGGCACGTTGTAGAGCTCGGCCATCTGGTGCACGTGGTGAGCCCCCGAAATGGCGCCGGCGATGCTGGCCCGCTGCCCATCGTTCGACACCGACTTGCCGGCGAAAAACTGCGCGCCGCCGTTGGAAAACTGGATAATCACCGGCGAGTTGACGGCGCTGGCGGTTTCCAGCACGGCGTTTACCGTGTTGCTACCCGTCACGTTGACGGCCGGCAGGGCAAAGGCATTGGCCTTGGCATACTGGAACAGGGATTGTACTTCGTCGCTGTGCAGGACGCCGGCCCGCAGCCCGGTAAGAGATTGTGCTGTCATGTGGAAGGAGAATGAGGATTCAGAGAACGAAATTGTTATTTATCGGGCACACTACAAGCACCGCCGCCCGAAAGGGCCAATATTTCCCACTCCCCGGGCCACTGCCGAAGCCAGCGCCGGCGGCCCGGAAGCGCCGCCGATTAGGAGTAAACAGCACTCAGTCCAGATCGGTTGGCTTGGTGCGAATGCCGAACTGCCGGGCCAGGTCCAGCAGCCGGGGCGTATCGGCGCGGCGCACCACGATGACCTGCACCTCGTCGCTGAGCGAGTCGCCGAATTCGAGCAGCTGGTAGCCGCCAGGCTGGGGGCCGCGGGCCCGCAGCAGCTCGTCGAGCCAGCGGAAGTAGTCGGCGGCGTAGCGCAGGCCGGCCGGGGCGGGCGGCAGCGGCGGCTCGAAAGAATCCTGCAGCTGCTCGTAGAGCTCGTCAATTTTGTCCGAAATGCACAGCTCGTGCCATACCACGTCGGTCAGGGCGGCTTGTACCAATGACACGCCGGCGTCCAGCAGCCAGCCGTCTTCCTCCTCGTCCAGGTATTCGGCGAAGTAGCGGTCCGGGTCGGTGTAGGCCAGCAGCACCCGGGCCACGCCCTGCGCTACTTCGTCGGGCTCCAGCGCGTCGGTCAGCAGCTGCACGTATTCCGTGAGCAGCGGTTCGGCAACATCGGGCGGCAGTATGTCGGGCATGAATAAGGAAAATGGTGAGTGGTAGTGACGGGCAAAGATGCGCAGCTTACTCCACCCGGGTTACGCGCAGGTAGTCGAGCAGGGCCTGGTTGACCTCGCCATGCATGTTTTCATTGGCGGCCTCGAAGGTTAGCAGCAGCGTCTGGGGGCCTTTTTCCAGCCGGGCCAGCACCGGGTTCGAAAAGCCCCAGTCGGACCACTCCTCCACCCCGCGCTGGGGCAGCACCACGGTCCCGAGCACCTCGGCCCCGCGCCGCAGCGTCCGGATTGCGCACTTGTTGCTGGTGTTGATGGGTCCGTTGCCGTTGGCGTAGCGAAAATCCAGGGCGTACAGGCCGGCGGCGGGCACCTGTACTTTAATAGCGAGGGTGCGGTTTACGGCTTTGCTGATTTCGACGAAGCCCCGGCCGGAGTAGCCCTTGGCCGACTTGTCAGCTTTCGGCGCGGCCGTTTCCAGCTCGTAGGTGCGGCGAAACCGGTCGGTGGTCACGGGCAGCGGCTCACTGGCGAAGCTCTCGAAGCCCTGGGTATCGACGGCCAGCACCTGGTATTCGGCGTAAGCCGTGGGCGCGGGCACGGCATAGGACGTTTCGGTGGTGCGGGCCGCAAACTGGCCGTTGCGCAGCACCTGGTAAGCTTTGGCGCCCTCCACCGGCGCCCAGCTCAGGCGGCCCGCCGCGTAGGTCACGGCCGGCGTCATGGGCGCGACGTGGTGAGCTACTTTGTTCTGGGCGGCAGCGGCCGGAGCCTCGTTGGTCAGCTCGATGCGCAGGGCGTGGGCACCGGTGAGCGAGGCGGGAATGGTGGCCGTGGGCAGCGGCTGGCCGTCGAGGGACAGGCTGCGAATGGTGCCGTAGCCGCTCATCTCGATGCTGAGCACGGCGTCGCGGTAGCGGAAGTTAGTGAGCTTGCGGGTTCCGCTTAGGGCCCGGGGCACCAGGGGCCGAAACGTGAGCTGGTCGGGCTGGAAACGCAGGCCGAACAGGCCCTTATACACCAGCCCCAGCGTGCCGGAAAGGCTCCAGAGCATGTTGCTGGAGTTGATCTGGGTGCCGGCGAAGTCGCCGTTGGAGGCCACGAAATTCTCCTTGTTGGTCAGAAACAGCGCCGCCGGGCGGGCCACGGCCATCAGGCTTTCCATAAACGCGGCTTCGTTGCCCACCTGGGCGGCGGCCAGGCCCCAGTAGCTCTGCACGAAGGGCCACACGGCGTTGTTGTGGTAGGGCGGAATGCCGGAAATCTGCGGGTAGATGCAGGCAATGCCGTAGTCCATGACGGGCGTGCGGGCCACCACCGTGCGGGCCCGCGCCTCGTCGGCCACGCCCCACAGGACCGTCAGGGCCTCGCCTAGCGCCTCTGCTTTCGGGGAAGGCTGCAAAAAGCTGCGGCCGTAGAGAAACTGGCCGTAGTAGCCTTTTTCTTCGAGCCAGAGGTGGCGGTTGAGGCCGGCCTTGATCTGGTCGGCGCGGGCCTGGGCCCGGCGGGCCACGGCGGCTTCGCCCAGCCGCTCAGCCATCAGGGCCAGCACCCGGTTGCCCTGGTAGTGGGCGGCGTTGGTGCCCAGGTTTTCGCTCTGGTAAATGTCCGCGGGCTGCATCCACTGGGGGTAGGTTTGCTCGCGCCAGTCCAGAAACGACGACTCGCCGCGCACCAGGCCGGTGGCGGGGTCGTAAGCCGTCGGCTCGTCGTCCTCAATCGTGTTCCTGATAATCGGGTAGACTTTGCGCAGCCAGGCCTCGTCGCCGGTGGCCAGGTAGATTTCCCAGGCCGCAGTGGCCCAGATAATCCGGTCGGTGGAGCACGGGTAGGCGCCGCCAGTGCCGGTGTCCTGAATGATGCGGCCCGCGGGCGTCACCTTGCGCAGCAGGCTGGTCTTGGCCACCTCGGGCTGCAGCAGAGCCTGCGAGAGAATAATGCTGTAGCTGACGTCGCGGGTCCAGACGCCGGCCCACTCCTGACCGGTGCGGAAGGTGCCGTCGGGCTCCACGGCGCGCTTGGCCTCTTCCAGGGCCAGGTTATACAGCGCGTCGAGCAGCGGGTAGTCGGAGGTGAACTGGGGAAAGGCCGATACGTCGAGGCTGGCGCGCCACTGGCCGGCGGTGGTTTTCTGGTCGTCGTGAGCGTTGAGCACCACGGTCGTCTCGTAGATTCCGTCGCCGTCCGGGTCGGTCAGCTCCAGCCCGGGCTTGTTAATCAGGTTGTCGAAGTCCCAGCTCAGCGGCGCGGTGTTGCCGGCCACGAAGACGTGCCGGAAGTCGGCTTGGTACAGCTTCTGCCCGTTGTAGAGCGAATAGTAGCCCTGCTTTTTAAACGCGGCCAGCACAGGGCGCAGGTCGAGGCGGATTTTGAGCGGCGTGTTCGGGGCCAGGTAGGTGTCGGCCGGCAGCGGCGTTTTATCCACGTACTGCTGCCCGAATACGATAAGCGGCGTTTCGAGCGGTGGCCCGGCGGCGGACGTCACGGCCAGCAGCACGTGGTCCTGGCCGGGCGGCATCTCGTTGTCCTTGCCGTTGAAGCTGAACTTGAAGCTGACTTTAGGGCTCTGAAACGAGTTGGCTGGGCTCTGGTAATTCGAGGTCAGCTCAGTGCGCGACAGGGCGCGGGCCACGTGCCGGCCCTGCACGACACTGTCGCGGTACACGCTATAGGCGGCCGACTGCCAGACCAGCGGGGAGGAAACAATGGGCGCGGAAGAGGAAGCAGTAGTACTCGGCATTTTCTGGGTTTGGCAGGAACTCAGCAGCGAACCGGCCAGCAGCAGGCCGGTAGTAAGCGGGGTGGGCTTCATGGGCGCGGGGGCTGGGAATGTGGCTCCGAAAAGTACGGCTTCTGCCCGTAACCGACTGCCGCCCGCGAGGCTCTACGGTTTCTGCTTCAGCCGCCGAATGCTCGGAATGGCATGCTTTTGCCAGCTTTGCCTGCTCGTTCTAAAACAAATCGTCCTTCTCGGGCGCGACGTAGGGCTGGGGCGTAGCCGTGGAAGCGGCCAGGCCGAAGAAGAAGTACAGCGTGCGGCGGCGCGGGCCGCTCAGGTGATTGAGCTCACCGTTGGGGCCCAGGTTGCGGGTGTTGGCGTCGATGTTGAGGGCCAGCTTGGTGCCCAGTGGCGGAATAGCGTCCAGAAACGACAGGTTGCCGGCCGGCAGCGCCGGAAACGGCTTCACCCCGGACAGGCCGTAGAAATCAAACAGGCGCACGTACAGGCCGGGGTCGGGGCTGGCGACGAGGAACTTGCCTTCCACGGTGTTTAGCTCCAGCCAGGCCACGTCGGCGAAATAGCCCTTGAACTCGGGGTAGAGCCAGGGCGCGGCCCCGGTCTGGGTGTTGTTGTAGGCGTTTTCCCATACGTTGTCACTCACGCCCTGCAGCCGGTTCTTCCAGACGCGGTACGGCCCCTTGCCCAGCCAGCGGGCCCCCAGCACGTAGTTTTCGGGGTAAGTGAAGCTCAGGCCCGCGAAGGGAAAGTCGCCGGTGAGGCGGTACTCGTAGTCGAGGCGCAGCCAGCCGCCGGGGCTGAATAGCCAGCGCACCGTTTGCAGGTCGCCGGCGTAGGTGGCTTCCACCACTTCGCCGCCGGCTTCGGCGTGGTGGCGCAGGCCGGTGAACGTGGCCGCGCCGGCCGCCAGTACCGGGCCGTGGGCCAAAGAAAGCGGGCTGCCGTTGTTACCCTTGATGCCCGTCAGCTCGCCGGTGCGCTTGCTGAAGCCCACCGTGATGCCCGCCGCCCGCAGCACCAGCACGCTGTCGGTTTCGGTAACCTGCACGGCGGGTAGCGGAGCCACGCCGGCAGCCGGAGCGGCGGGCAGCAGGTGGCGCAGCTGGCGGGCGGGGTCGCCGATTTTCCAGGTCCACTTGTACACCAGGTTTTTCTGCGGGTCGAAGGCCGATACCAGCAGCGCGTCGTAGTCTTGCCAGTCGGCGGGCAGCCGGAGCTTGAGCTGGCCCCGGCCCAGCGGCGGCACGCTGGGGCTGTCGATGCGGCCGCGCGGCCCCGGCACGGTGCCAGCAAAGGCCTCGCCGGGCTGGCGGAACGTCACCAGCTCGTACTGAAAAAAGCACTGGCTCAGGTTGGTGAAGTGGTAGCGGTTTTCGACCGGCAGCTGGCCCCGAAACTTGGCGGGCAAAGCCGGCAGGTCGATTTTGACGGGGGAGAATATTTCGCGCAGGGCGTAGAAGCTCCCCTCCTTCTCGCGGTGCGGGCCCAGCACGCCGTCGGGCGCATTCACCCCGTTCACGTCAATGATGTTGCGCTGGTCGGTGCGCACGAGGCCCTCGTCGAGCAGGGCCCAGAGGAAGCCGCCGCCGGAGCGCGGGGCGGCCCAGTGCAGCTCCCAGAAATCGTGCAGGCCGGTGCCGCCCCCGCCGTCGTCCTGGGAGTGCAGAAACTCGGTGGGCATGTAGATGAGCGAGTCGGCCAGGATTTTCTGGGTGCTGTAGTAGTCCTCGTAGTGGTTGGTATCGATGCCGCCAAAGGCGTTGCCGGGGCGGTGGTGGGCATGGATGACGGGCCGGCCGGACAAGTCATAGCGGCCGAAGTCGGCGTCCAGGGCCTTGTTGGTGCCGCCCTCGTTGCCGTTGCTCCAGAACAGGATGCTAGGATGATTCACATCCTTGCGCACCATCTCGCGCACCAGCTTGCGGCCCACGGCGGTGCCGTAGGCCTTCTGCCAACCGGCCAGCTCATCGAGCACATAGAGGCCCAGCGAGTCGCAGAGGTCCAGGAAGCGAGCGTCGGGCGGGTAGTGGGCCGTGCGCACGGCGTTCAGGTTCATTTCCTTCAGCAGCCGCACGTCGAGCAGCTGAATGGAGTCGTTGAGGGTGCGGCCGGTTTCGGGCCAGAAGCTGTGGCGGTTGATGCCCTTGAGCTTCACCTGGGTGCCGTTGACGAAGATGCCCCGCCCCCGCCGCACCTCGATGGTCCGAAACCCGAACCGCTCGGTGGTCTGGTACAAGGGTGGGCCCAGTGCCGTCAGCGTGAGGCGGGCCCAGTACAGGCTGGGCGTTTCGGCGGTCCAGAGCCGGGGCTTGCTCAGCCGGGTTTGCAGCTGGATAACCGTGTCGGTGGCAGTGGCCGGGGCCGTTACGGTGCCCACGACCTGGCCCCGCGCGTCCAGGATTTCGGCCCGCACCTGGGCCGGCTGGCGCAGGCCACGCAGAGTGGCCCGCACGGCAAACAAGCCGTCGGCGCGGGCGTTGATGGCCACGTCGGCCAGGAACTGCGGCGGGTAGGCCTCCAGGTACACGGGCCGGAAGATGCCGCCGAAAATCCAGTAGTCGGCCAGCCGCTCGGCGTTGTTGATCGTCGGCTCGGCCGACATCTTGCTCACCGTCACTTCCAGCAAGTTTTCCTGGTCGAAGCGCAGCTTGTCGGTGAGGTCGTAGCGGAAGCGGTAGAAGGCGCCCTGGTGTACGGGGCCCACGAGCTGCCCGTTAAGCTTCACCTCGGTATCCGTCATCGAGCCCTCGAACACGATAACGACCTGCTTGCCGCGCCAGCCGGCGGGCACCCGGAACGCGTGCTTGTAGCGCCCCTGCTCGTCGGCGAAGCGGAAGTTTTTGCCGTAGGTTTTGTAGTCACGGCCGTAGTTGTAGCTGCCGAAGCCCTGCTGCTCCCAGCACGAGGGCACCGGGATGGTAGTCCAGGCCCCACTGCGGCGGCCGCCGGTGCAGAAGAAGTCCCAGGCCACGGTGTGGGTGTTGTCGCGGCCCGAGAGGTACTGTACCTCCTTGACGGGCGCGGGCTGAGCCGAAGCGGCTACTATCGACCATAGGCTGAGCAGGCCAACGAGGCAGTGAAAAAGGGAGGAGCGCATGGGCGGCGGAGCGTGAGTGGGCGGCTAAACATAGCATTTGCCGCCGGCTGCCGCGCCCTGTACCATCCTGCCCGCGCGGCTTACGGCACCCATTCGGGCGGCCTTGCGTATGGATTTCTCCACCCTCCCCACTCCGCTATGGATCTGCATTACATTCGCCGCGGTACCGGCCGGCCCCTTCTGCTCGTACACGGCATCGGCGGCAGCTGGCGCTCCTGGAATACCATTCTCGACGCCCTGGCCGCGGAGCGCGACGTTATTGCCATCGATTTGCCCGGCCACGGTGACTCACCCAGCCTGCCCGGCGAAAATTCCATCGGCACCTTCGCCGACGCGCTGACCTCTTTTCTCACCCGCCACGACTGGCTCGGTATCGACGCGGTGGGCTCCTCCATGGGCGCGCGGCTGGTGCTGGAGCTGGCCCGGCGCGGCGGCGTGCTGGGCGCAGTGGTGTCGCTAGACCCCGGCGGGTTCTGGCAGGGCTGGCAGGTGCCGGTATTCTACCATTCCGTATCCGTTTCGCAGAAACTAGTGCGGGCCCTGCAGCCGGTGATGCCCGCGCTGGCCGGGTCGGCCGCGGGCCGCACGGTGCTGCTGCCGCAGTTTTCGGCCCACCCCTGGGCCGTCGACTCGCAGCAGGCCATCGACGAAATGCACAGCTTCGCCCACACGCCGGTATTCGGTGAGCTGCTCGACCAGCTGGCCCACGGCGCAGTGCAGCAAGGCGCGCCGCGGGGCAGCAGCCAGGAGCCGCTGGTTATCGGGTGGGGGCGGCAGGACCGCGTGTGCCTGCCTAGCCAGGCAAAGCTGGCGCAGGCCAAGTTTCCTGACGCCCGCCTGTACTGGTTCGACGACTGCGGCCACTTCCCGCAGTGGGACCAGCCCGAGGAAGCCACCCGTCTGATTCTGGCCGCCACCGGCCGCCACGCCTTCACCGATGCCGACATTGCCCAGCGCGAGCCGTTCAAGGCCCGCGCCAAAGCCCTGCCCCGAGCGGCTGCGGCCGGAGTGGCGCTGGTGCTGCTGGCCGGCGGGGCGTTGCTCCTGGCCGCGCGCCGCCGGGGTTAGCCAGATTCGACCGGGCCTCAGTTAAAGCCAAAAAGCCCCACCGGTGTTACCGGTGGGGCTTTTTGAAATCCTGGAAAATCACTTCAGGCCATGCAGCGGCAGCGCCGGAAACCATTCTAGCGCCTGGTTGAAGGAGTGACAATTCAATAGTTGCTGTACGTTTTATTTTTTTTGAAAAAATGTACAGCAAAATACCAGCAGAGCCGGGCAAGGCTCCAAGCCGAGAGGCAGTTTAGGAGTAGGCCCGGCTACACGGTGGCCTCGTGCCCGGCGGTGCTCAACGCGGGGTGAGTGGCGGGCTCCCGGTCGGCGGCCAGGATTTCGTAGGAGCGCAGGCGGGCGGCGTGGTCGAAGATGTGCGACACGGCCAGCAGCTCGTCCACCTGAGTGTCGTCGACGAAGGCCTGGAGCTCCTGGCGCACCTTGGCCGGGCCACCGATAAAGGAATAGGTCATCATGCCACCCACGGCTTCCTGCTCAAACTCGTTCCAGAGTTCGCGCATGCTTTCCACCGGGGCCTGCAGCGGCCGGCTGGCACCCCCGCGGATGATGCCCAGCGCAAACTGGTAAAACGAGGTAGCCATGCGCTCGGCCTCGGCGTCGGTGTCGGCGGCCATCACGTTGACGCAGGCTGCCGCGTAGGGCTCCCGCAAGTGCTCGGACGGCTGGAAGTGGGTGCGGTAAAGATTGAGGGCGGCGTGGAGCTGGGCCGGCGCGAAGTGGCTGGCGAAGGCGAAGCGCAGCCCCAGCATACCGGCCAGCTGGGCGCTGTAGGTGCTGGAGCCCAGCAGCCAGATCGGGATGTCGAGCCCCTCGCCGGGAATGGCCCGCACCTTACTGGTTTGGTTTTCTTTGGAAAGATACGCCTGCAGCTCCTGCACGTGGCGCGGGAAGTCGTTGACGGAGCCTTGCATGTCGCGCCGCAGGGCCATGGCCGTGAGCTGGTCGGTGCCGGGGGCGCGGCCCAGGCCCAGGTCGATGCGGCCGGGATGCAATGATTCTAGAGTGCCAAACTGCTCGGCAACAATCAGCGGGGCGTGGTTGGGCAGCATGATGCCGCCCGAGCCGACGCGAATGGACGAGGTGCCGCCGGCAATGTGGCCGATGAGCACGGCGGTGGCGGAGCTGGCAATGCTGGCCATGTTGTGGTGCTCGGCCAGCCAGTAGCGGGTGTAGCCCCACTGCTCGGCGTGGCGGGCCAGGTCGAGGCTGTTGCGGAACGTATCGGCGGGCGTGTGGCCCTCCCGGATGGCGGCTAGATCGAGCACGGAGATGGGCAGGGCGGCGAGTTTTTTTGCGGTCATGAGCTTGGCTTGGATGGCGCCTCCCCGGTGAGCGGTGGCGGGAGGCAGCAGAGCTAAACAGCCCGCGAGGGAGCAGTGTTTACGGCCGGGCGCCCAGGAAAAGGAGCGGAAGTATCCTGGCCAAAGTTTGGACAGCCTTCTGCCCGGGAATTCCGGTATACCCCCGGAGCCCGCCCTTCTGAAACCCGCCATGAAAAAACTCCTGCTCTTTTTCGCTCTGCTGAGCTGGCCGGCCCTGGCCCAGCGGCCCGCCTCGCCCCGGCAGCTCTACCCCAGCCTTTTCGAAGCCGTGCAGCTCACCCACGTCTACCCCGACAACAAGACCTTCGTGGACGCGGTAGCCCAGGCCAGCCCGGCCGACATTATGCGGGCCTACCAGGAGCAGAAAAGCCGGCCCGATTTCGCCCTGGGCTCGTTTGTGGCGGCTTACTTCGCCGCGCCCACCGCGGCCACGGCCAGCTACCGCAGCAGCATTCCGGGCGGCCTGCGCCACCACATCGACACGCTCTGGACCGTGCTGCAACGGCGCCCCGACAGCACGGCCCGGGCGGCTACGGCGTCGTCGCTGCTGCCGCTGCCGCACCCGTACATGGTGCCGGGCGGCCGGTTTCGGGAGGTCTACTACTGGGATTCGTACTTCACGATGCTGGGTTTGCGGGAAAGCCGCCGCACGCCGGCCATCCGACACATGGTCGACAACTTCGCCTACCTGCTCGACCACTACGGCTTCATTCCCAACGGCAACCGCACCTACTACCTGACCCGCTCCCAGCCGCCGTTTTTCGCCCCGATGGTGCAGCTGCTGGCCCAGGCGGAAGGCCCGCCGACGCTGGTTCGCTACCAGCCCCAGCTGCTGCGCGAGTACGCCTACTGGATGAGCGGCGCCGACTCGCTCAGCCCCGGCGCGGCCCGCCGCCGGGTGGTGCAGATGCCCGACGGCGCGCTGCTCAACCGCTACTGGGACGACAGCGCCGAGCCCCGCGAGGAGTCGTACGCCGAAGACGTGACGGCTGCCCAGCTCAGTTCGCAGGCCCCCGCCGCCTTCTACCGCCACGTGCGCGCCGCCGCCGCCTCGGGTTGGGACTTCAGCACCCGCTGGTTTGGCCCCGACGGCCAGCTGGGCTCCATCCAGACCACCGACCTCGTGCCCGTCGACCTCAATTGCCTGCTCTATTATTTGGAAACGACCCTGGCCCAAACCTACCAGCTGCAGGGCAACAAGGCCCGAGCCGCCGTCTTTCAGGCCGCTGCCCAAAAGCGCCGAAAAGCCGTGCTGGCTTACTGCTGGGACGAGTCGGCCGGCTGGTTTCAGGACTACAATCTGCGGCTGCGCCGACGCTCCGCCATCCGCACGCTGGCCGGCGTGTACCCGCTCTCGTTCGGCCTGGCCACCCAGCCCCAGGCCGATAAGGTGGCCGCCGAGCTGCAGGCGCACTTTCTGCAAGCCGGCGGTCTGCTGACCACGCTCAGCCGCAGCGGCCAGCAGTGGGACGCGCCCAACGCCTGGGCCCCGCTGCAGTACCTGGCCATCGACGGGCTGGAGCGGTATCACCATCCGGCGCTGGCCCGTACCATTGCCACGCGCTGGGTGCGCCTGAACGCGGCCGTGTTTCAGCAGACCGGCAAGCTGATGGAGAAGTACAACGTGGTCGATACCGGGCTGACGGCCGGCGGCGGCGAGTACCCGCTGCAGGACGGCTTCGGCTGGACCAACGGTGTGCTGCTCACCCTGCTCAACCGCTATAAGCTGCCGGAAAAGTAGGCCCGCCGCGGGGTTTGCGGAGAGAAAAATTGGCAAACCCACCGATTCTTCGGGGGCTCCTGCCGCCGGCTCAAACCAGTCAGCAGAAACCATTTTCCATTGCACGGAAAAAATATTAACCGCACCTTATATTCTCTACATTTGCGCTACACTCTCGCTTTAACCACACCTCATGGAAATCATCCAACTCCTGATTGTACTGCTCACTGCTTCGCCCTCTACGACGACCAGCACCGCTGCCTTTGCTCCGGCTACCACCGTGCCCACGGCTACCGCCACCGACAGCACCTACGACGCGGCCCGCAGCATCTACATCCACGGCACGAACAAGGAGTAGCTCTTTTGCCACTTCCGGCGGCAAAACTGCCCAAAGCCCCAGCCAACCGGCCGGGGCTTTTTGTTTCGAGGTTGGTCTGCCATGCCGATAAGCGCGCAGCCACCGGCAGCCGGCTGTGCCTGCTTCTAGCTCCGCGAATGGTAGCTCCAGCTTTAAAAAGCGCCAATCGGCTGCGCGCGTCCTGCTGGGATGGCTTCCGCGCGGCCCAGGTGGGTGTCCTGGAAGCCGGTAGTATACTTGAGGCCGTAGCCCAGCAGCCGGTCGAAGGCGCTGTGAAAAAGCAGCCCCGTGCCCGCCAGCAGCAGCAGCGGTTGGCCGAGCAGCCAGCCGCTCATTCCCACCGCCACGGCCAGTGCCTTGTGGTGGACGACGTTGTAGCTGAAGGCGCCCACGCGGGGCCCGGCCGCCTCAATGCCCGGTTTCCCGGCTCACGCGGCGGATGCGGCTCAGCGACACCGGCGTCACGTCGAGGTAGTTGGCCACCAGATGCTGCGGAATCCGCGCCAGGATTTTGATTTTGCCGCTTGGTAATGAAGATAACCAGGCATCGCACCTGGCGAGCCTTTCAGCGCTACGTCAACATTACCAAGCAGACGGTGGAGCGGGAATTTGCCGAAGCCTACGACATGCCCAAGCTGCTGATGGTCGGCCGCTAGGTTACCACAAAAAAGATGTTTTTAGAGGTGCACTATCGGCACTGTCGGCACTATCAAAGTGTGCTAGAACGCTGGAAACGCAGTTTGACAAAGTGCCGATTGCCTACCAAAGTGCTCTGCACGTTCTGGATAGGCTCGTTTTAATTAAGCATAAGCAGGCAGCCTAAACCGGGTTCTGACTGGCTGCGGGTGAAAGGCTGGCAGTAGAGCTATTGCTTGAGCAGCTTGGCTGTGAAGTGAGTGGTGCCGTTGCTATAGCGCACCAGGTACTGGCCGCTGGCGAGGTGCTGCAGGTCGAGCAGGGTTTGCTGGCTGCCGACCGGGCAAGATATGGTCGTTACCCGCTGCCCCATCGCGGAATAGACGGTGATGGCGGATTCCTGCGTGGCCATGGGATGCATCAGCAACGCCTGTGCCGTAGCTGGATTGGGGTACAGCTGCATAAGGGTGCTGGCCGCGCGGCGCGTGCCGGTCACCACCTGCGCTTCGCCTTTCACCAGCACGTTTTTCAGAGTCGCAAAGCGAGTCGTGGTGGTCGTGGAGCCACAGCTGAAATACATCCGGAACGTAAGGCGCTGCCCGGCCTGCAACGTCGTGCCGCTGGCCCCGGCAACGGCCAGGCGGTAGGCGGCCTGCGTGCCTAGGAAAACCGGAGTAGTAAAGCCCGCATTCGCCGTGCTGGGCAGCAACCCACCAGGGCCAGCGCCACCACTCACGTCGGCCGAGTCGGTGGCAAAGCCACTGCGCGACCATACGACCGCCATTTTCGTGTTGCTGGTCGAGCCCGTGACGTAGGAGGTGAACAACACTGAATCCACCCGTACGGGCGTTGCCCCGCTGGGCGTCACGGTGAACTGCTCGTAGTATGTACGGTTCAGGTTGCCGCCGGGGCCGCCCAGGGCCGTGGTCCAGCCCCCATCGGCTACCGGGGCAAACGCCTGGCCGTAGCGGGTAGAATAAGGCGGAATGGTGGCTGCGGCGGAACCCGAGGAGGCAACCAACCTGCGAAACGTAGGCACGCTACTCGTCACGGCACTGCTGCGCACGGCAGCGCTGTCCTGGTTGGTGCGGGCCATCGGCCACCATAGCAGCGGAAACGACTGCGGCAAAGCGGCGGCCTGCGCCGTGCCGTTCACCGGCAGGCTGACAGTTGCCGCGCCCGGGCTGGTCAAGCTGAGGCTGCCCGTGTACATGCCCACGCTGGCCGCATTCAGGCGCACGCTCAGGATGGCGCTGGCTATGGTGCCGTTGGCGCTGGGCGTCAAGGTAGCGCTTGAGGACCAGGAACTGCCGCCATTGACCGACACCTGGAAGTTCGCGGGAGCCGTGATGACCAGCCCGGCCGTCAGGTTTTCGCTGCTGACGAGCAGGTTCTGCGCCGCCGAGGGCTGGCTCCCCCCCTGCAAGAACGCCTGGAAGCTGCCCGTGGTCAGGATGGTGGGCGTACTCGATACCTGCAGCGTGTCGGTCACGTGCGCAGACAAGCCGGGCTTGGAAGCGCGCAGGTAGTAATAATAAGTGGCGCCCGGCGCGGGGAGTGGGTCCGTCGTGCCGAAATTGATGTTGGTGGCCACGGTCGACGTGGTGGTGTAAACCGGGGTGTAGGTGCCACGGCGCACGCTGCTACGGAACAATTGGTATTGCACGCCGCCGATGGGCCAGCTGAGGTTCCACTGTAGGGTGGAAGGCGCCGTCCCTGTGCCTTTCAGGGCCAGGAAGTTCGACACGGCAATGTCGGGGGCCTGGTGGCCGCAGAAGTTGGGCAACGCGCTGCATGGGTTCCAGGTGCCGAGCACGGCGGCGCGGGTGTAGTTCACGGTATCCGCGTCAGCGAGTTGGATGGACCAAGGCACGCGCTGGCTGATGTCGACCAGGTTGCCGCTGAAGTCCCGGCTCTTGTACTCGGCGTACTGGATGACGCTGGTCACGGTACCGGCGTCCCACACCTGCCAGCCGGCGGGCTTGATGGAGCTGCCCATGGTGGTGTTCAGCCACACCACTTTGGTGTGGGAGCGGTCCGTGGGGGTCGAGCCCAAGTCGTTCTGCCAGGGGCGCCCGAGCGTGTAGGTGGTCGTGCCCCGGTTTTCCGGAATCAGGCAGTTGCGGAACACGAAGCCGTAGGGCTGCCCGGGCTGGGTGTTGGCCGCCGTGATGTAGCCGCCATTGCCGCCGTCGCGCCGGGTGCGGGCGTAGATGATGCAGTTTTCGAACACGCCCCGGGCCGCGCCGAAGATAAAGTCGACCACGCCATCGATGTAGCAGTCCTTGAAGTAATTGCGGTTGCCCGCCTGCGAGTTAAGCTGCACGGTGTCCTGCCCACCCAGGAAGCGGCAGTTCTTGAAGGCTATCCGGTCACCGGTGGTGTACAGGGCCAGGGCCTGCGGCGACTCCCCCCAGAAGTTTTCGAAGGTGATGTTCACCGCCGTAATGTCCGAGGCGTTGATGATGACGGTGGACGTGTTGCCGGGGAACGACGGCACGTTGGCCTGGTTGAAGGCGATGCGGGTATTGGCCACACTTTCCCCCGTAAGCTGAAGAAACGGCTTGTTGGCCGGAATCGTCACCCGCTCTAAGTACTTACCGTTCTTGATAAAGATGGTAAAGGGCGTGGTGCGGCCCGTGGGCGCGGCGTTGATAGCGGCTTGCACCGTGGTGTAATTGCCGGTGCCGTCCTGGGCCACGGTTAAGTCAAACGTTTGCGCGAAGGACACGAAGGGAAAAGCAAACAGGAAAAATCCTAACAATACCCAGATTTGGGTAGGGAAAGCCCGACGAGTAAGAGCATGTTGCATAAGATGATAAAAGGCTGATGCACAGGAATAATTCGTTAATAGTACTTGCTATTTATCCCCGTCACTGCTCGCTCTCACCTTATTAGTTGTGCAATCGTTGCCGGCAACGATGCCAACTGGCGTATGGGCCGGATTCTGCTAGTCGGCAATTCGTCCAACAGGCCAGTTGTTGTCCTTTCTTATTCAGGTAGTATAGTGGCGGCAGGACCAGTGCTGTGCAGCAAAACAATCCGAAGGTAAACGCGACTATTGAGTTTGAGAAGGGTAATCTCTCTACTGCACTCACTAGGCCCGCTAGCCAGAACCATTTTAACACGCTACCAGTTACAAAACATTAACTCATGCGCATGAGTTAAGCACACTGCTTATCTTTGCCTTCTATGGATACTAAGTCCCTTGTCAAGTTAGCCAAATCTCTCAGCGACCCTACCCGTCTTCGCTTGTTGCAAGAAATTGCAAAAGGGGAAATTGCGGTGTGTGCTGACTTGTTTCAATACGTGCCCATCAGCCAGCCCTCCATGTCCCAGCACCTGAAATCTCTCTCCGAGGCGGGCTTAATTGAGTCGCATAAAGAAGGTCGGAATATGCATATGTCCATCAATGCCGAGAAGCTGCAGGAGTTAGAAGACTTCCTGCAACTGCTTAAGCCGGCTGTTGTTAAAGGGTAACTAACCCTGTAGTCCGCTGGCGGTATCGTCAGCGGTTTTTACTTTCTTAAAACATTATAACTTGCTTATGCATTTATGGCTGATACCTTTGCCGAAAGGTAGAGCAGAGAGTACTCGCTGCCAGCAAACACCTTTGTCTGGTCTTTTTTTTGGCTAATTACATAAACCAATGCTTATCAGACAATGCATTAGCTCTCATTAGTACCCCCTCCAACGCACCTACCATTTCACTCACCACCCTAGTATGGACTGCTTTTCACCCATGAAATTATCTTCTCTTTTAGCTGGCAGCGTGCTGCTGGCAAGCTGCACAGAGCAGCAGGCCCCGCAACAGGCCCTGGCCCCGGCGGCCCTACCGGTACAAGTACTGCATACCAGCACCGAAACCACTTACCAGGAGTATCCGGCTTCCATTGAGGGCGTCGTCAACGTGGAGATTCGGCCGCAGGTAGCGGGGGTACTCGACCGCATCCTGGTGGATGAGGGCGCGGCGGTGCGCAAAGGCCAGCCGCTGTTTAAAATCAACGACGCGCCGTTCCGCGAGCAGTTGAACAACGCGCTGGCGGCCCAGCAGGCGGCAGCCGGGTCCGTGGTCAGTGCCCAAGTAGAAGTCGACCGGTTTGCCCCACTGGTGCAGAACAAGGTCGTATCCGAGGTGCAGCTGCAAACGGCGCAGGCGGCTCTGACCGTGGCCAAAGCCAACTTGCAGCGCGCCAAAGCAGCAGTTAGTAGCGCCCGTATCAATATGGGCTACACCACCATTACGGCCCCGGTGAGCGGCTACCTAGGGCGGCTGCAAACCAAGCAGGGCAGCCTGGTAGGCCCCACCGATGCCCAGGCCTTGACGCAACTCTCCGACGTGCACGAGGTGCATACCTATTTCTCGCTGGGTGAGGACGACTTCATCACCTTCCGCCAGCAGTACGCAGGCCGGACGTTGCAGGACAAGCTCACGCACTTGCCCCCGGTGGCCCTGGTGCTAGCCGACCAAAGCACCTACCCCACCAAGGGCAAGGTGGACATGGTCGACGGGCAGTTTGACAAGACGACGGGGGCCGTGACGCTGCGCGCCACCTTCCCTAATGCCAATGGGCTGCTGCGCTCGGGCAACACGGGCACTATCCGGCTAGCCCTGGCGCACCCCAATGTGCTGCTGGTGCCCACCGCCGCCACGGTCGAGCTGCAGGACCGTGTGTTTGTGTACGCGGTAGGCGACAGCAACCGCGTCAGCCGCCAGGCCATCACCATTCAGGGCAAGAGCAGGGCCAACTACCTGGTGAGCGAGGGCGTGAAAGACGGCGACCGGATTGTGCTGCAGGGACTCGACCATCTACAGGAAGGCCAGGTTATTCAGCCCACCTCAGCTCATAAGGCCAGCGCCGCCGTGACGGGCAAGGCAGCCGCTCAATCCGTTCATAATTAATCGTTTTCGGTCATGTTTAAAGTATTTATTGAGCGGCCCGTCCTGGCCACCGTCATCTCCATTCTGCTGGTGATTCTGGGGGGGCTGGCGTTGTGGAAGCTCCCGCTTCAGCAGTTTCCCGACATTGCTCCCCCCGCGGTGCTGGTGACGGCTACCTACCCCGGGGCGAATGCCGAGACGCTGCTGCGCTCGGTGGCGCCCTCGCTGGAAGAGTCCATCAACGGCGTGGAGAACATGGTGTACATGAGCTCGACGGCCAGTAACGATGGCTCGCTGGCGATTACGGTGAGCTTCCGGCTGGGCACCGACCCCGACCAAGCCGCCGTGAACGTGCAGAACCGGGTGGCGCAGGCCACCAGCCAGCTCCCCGCCGAGGTAGTGCAGCAGGGCGTGACCGTGGCCAAGCAGCAAAACAGCATGGTGGTCGTGCTCAACCTTTACTCCGATGATGCGCGGCAGTACGACCAGACCTTTTTAACAAACTACGCTCAAATCAACCTCGTGCCCGAGCTGAAACGCATTCCGGGCATCGGGTCGGCGGTCCTGTTTGGGGGCAACCGCGCCTATTCCATGCGCATCTGGCTGAACCCGGCGCAGCTGGCGAGCTACAACCTCACGCCGGCCGAGGTGATGGCCGCCATCCAGGACAAAAACCTGGAGGCCGCCCCCGGCCGCCTAGGCGAGAGCAGCCAGGAAGCCTTCGAGTACGTCATCAAGTACAAGGGCAAGCGCAGCCAGCCCGGCGACTACGAAAACATGATTATCCGGGCCAATGCCGACGGCTCGATGCTACGCCTCAAGGACGTGGCGCGGGTGGAGTTCGGCGCGGCCACCTACAGCGGCGATGTGCGCATTTCGGGCAAGCCGGGCATCAACATCGGCGTCTTCCAAACGGCTGGCTCGAATGCCAACGAACTGCAGATTGCCGTAGCCAAGGTGATGGCTAAGCTGGAAAAGGGCCTGCCCAAAGGGGTGAAGCAGCAGACGCTCTACACCACCAAAACGGCGCTGGATGCCAGTATCGAGCAGGTGGAGCACACGCTCGTGGAGGCCTTTGTCCTGGTGTTCATTGTAGTGTTCATCTTTCTGCAGGATTTCCGCTCGACCCTCATTCCAGCCATTGCCGTGCCGGTGGCCATCGTAGGCACGTTCTTCTTTATGCAGCTGGTGGGCTTTTCCATCAATCTGCTCACGCTCTTTGCCTTGGTACTGGCCATCGGCATCGTGGTCGACGACGCCATTGTGGTTGTGGAGGCCGTGCACAGCAAGCTGGAGGAAGGCGCCCAGTCGGTAAAAGCGGCCACCACGCAGGCCATGCAGGAGATTACCGGGGCCATTATCTCCATTACCCTGGTGATGGCGGCCGTGTTTCTGCCGGTGGGCTTACTGGAGGGCTCGACAGGGGTATTCTACCGCCAGTTTGCCTTTACGATGGCCATTGCCATTGTCATTTCGGCCGTCAACGCCTTGACGCTGAGTCCCGCCCTGGCGGCGCTCTTTCTCAAGCATACCCCGCACGACGGGGAGCATGCCGCACCGAGCACGTTTAAAACCCGCTTTTTTGCGGGCTTCAACCGCAGCTTCGAGCGGCTAACCGACCGGTACGTGGGCAGCATCAAATTCCTGATTCGCCACAAGTGGGTGGGGTTGAGCGGTCTAGTGCTGGTGGCAGTGCTCACCGGCTGGCTGGCCAAGCGCACGCCCTCGGGCTTCATCCCTTCGGAAGACCAGGGCTTTGTGGCTATTGCCATGTCCTTGCCGGCCGGCGCGTCGCTTGACCGCACGAACCACGTGGGCTTGCAGCTAGAGGAGCAACTGCGGACCATGCCATCCGTCGACAAAATCAACCTGCTGACGGGCTTTAGCATTCTGACTTCGTCGAACAGTGCCTCGGCACTCACGGCGTTCGTCATTTTGAAACCCATCCCGGAGCGGGGCGCGGTGCAGGACATCAACGCCATCATGGCCACTATCCGCGAGAAGGCGGCGGCGACCATCAAGGGAGCCGATACGTTTGTATTTACCACGCCCACCGTGCCGGGCTTCGGCAACGTGGAAGGCCTGGAAGTGGTGTTGCAGGACCGCACGGGCGGCGAGCTGCCCAAGCTCGGCCGGGTGGGCCAGGATTTTATCGGCGAGTTGCTGAAGCAGCCGGCAATCGGCGTGGCCTTCACCTCATTTCGGGCCGACTACCCCCAGCTAGAGGCAGAAGTGGACGAGGTGAAAGCCGCCCAGCTGGGCGTGGGCGTGCAGCGCGTGCTGCAAACCATGCAGGCGTATTTTGGCAGCGCCCAGGCCTCGGACTTCAACCGCTTTGGCAAATACTACCGGGTGGTGGTGCAAGCCGACAAGGCCAACCGTGCCGACCCCACGGCCCTGAACGGGGTGTTTGTGAAGAACGACCGGGGCGAGATGGTGCCCCTGCGCACGCTGGTGCGCCTCAAACGGGTGTTCGGCCCGGAAACGGCCTCGCGTTACAATCTCTTCAACTCTTTAACCATTAACGCAGTGCCAAAGAAAGGCTATAGCTCCGGCGATGCCATCAAGGCGGTGGAACTAGTGGCCGAGAAGTACTTGCCCTCCGGCTTCACCTACGAGTTTTCGGGCTTGACCCGCGAGGAAATTTCATCGGGCAACCAGTCGACCATCGTGTTTCTGATGTGTATCGTGTTCGTGTACTTCCTGCTGGCAGCCCAGTACGAGAGCTACATTCTGCCCTTCGCCGTGCTGCTGTCGCTGCCGGCGGGCATTGTCGGGGTATTCGCGGCCATCGGCTTTGCTGGTATCACCAACAACATCTACGTGCAGGTGGCTCTGATTATGCTCATCGGCCTGCTGGCCAAGAATGCCATCCTCATTGTGGAATTTGCCTTGCAGCGCCGCCACGCGGGTGAGTCGCTGGTACAGGCCGCGCTTAATGCCTCGGCCTCCCGCTTGCGCCCCATCTTGATGACGTCGCTGGCCTTCGTGGCCGGGATGCTGCCCATGATGCGGGCCCAGGGGCCTTCGGCACAAGGCAACCATTCTATCAGCATTGGCGCGGCCGGGGGCATGCTTACGGGCGTCGTGCTCGGCCTGCTGCTCATCCCCTTGCTGTTCGTAATTTTTCAACGCCTGAACGAGCGCCTCAGCGGTACCCCTCCATTGGCCAAAGCCCGCCCCGAGCGGGCGCCGGTTCACGCCACGGTTAGCTAATACAATGACTACTAAACTAAAAATCTCCTGGCATCAACTCCCGCTGGTGCTAGCCGGACTGCTAGTGGCGGTGTCCTGCAAGGTTTCGAAAGACGTCCCCCTGCCGACACTACCGCTACCGGCCACGTACCGCACCGCTTCTACTGGCGATACCACGTCCGTGGTCAATCTGCCGTGGCGGAGCTTCTTCACCGAGCCGTCCTTACAGCAACTGCTCGACAGCGCTGCGGTGCGCAATAACGACCTGCAGCTGGCTATCCAGAATATCGCCTCGGCGCAGGCCACGCTCAAGCAGGCCCGGCTGGGCTACCTGCCCGCCGCCACCCTGCAAGCGGGCGTGACGACCAACCGGCCCTCCAGCAACAGCCTGAACGGCATTTCCTACAGTCAGTTCCTTGGGGTCAAGCACCTCGAAGACTATAACCTGTCGACGGCCGTCAGCTGGGAGGCCGACATCTGGGGCAAAATCCGCAGCCGCAAGCAGGAGGCGCTGGCCGCCTATCTGCAAAGTCAGGAAGCCCGCAAGGCCGTGCAAACGCAGGTGGTGGCGCAGGTGGCCGAAGGCTACTACAACCTGCTTATGCTGGACACCCAGCTGGCCGTGGCCCGGCGCAACTTCGCCCTCACCGACAGCACCCTGCGCTTCACCCGGCTGCTATTCACGGCTGGCCAAGTTACTGCCCTAGGCGTGCAGCAGGTCGAGGCCCAGCGCCTCACGGCGGCCGGCCTCATCCCCGAGTTTGAGCAGGCCATCACGGTGCAAGAAGATGCCCTAAGCATCTTGGCCGGGCGGATGCCGGGCGGCATTAGCCGCACCGGCAACCTGCTGCGGGTGCAAGTACCGGTCGTGGCCGCGGGCGGGGTACCAGCGGCGCTGCTAGCCCGGCGGCCCGACGTGCGCAGCGCCGAACTGGCCCTTGACCGAGCCAATGCCACGGTAGGCTACACCAAAGCCCAGTTCTACCCCACGCTGGCCATCACGGCGCAGGGTGGCCTCAACGCCTTCCAGGCCAGTAACTGGTTTAGCGTGCCGGCTTCACTGTTTGGCCTGGCCACCGGGGGACTTACGCAGCCGCTGTTTCAGCGCGGGGCACTGCGCACGCAGTACCAACAGGCCCAGATTGACCGCGAGCGGACAGTGATTCAGTTTCGCCAGCAGGTGCTAGTGGCGGTAGGCGAGGTGTCGAATGCACTTGGGCAAATCACGCGCACGCAAACCCAGCAAGCCCTAGCGACGGAGCGCGTCAGTGTGCTCCGCCAGGCGACGACCAACGCCAACCTGCTGTTTCGCAGCGGCCTGGCTAGCTACCTGGAAGTCATCACGGCTCAGAGCAACGCGCTGCAAAGCGAGCTGGAGCTGGCTTCGCTGAAACGCACCCAGCTAGGGGCGAATGTGGAGCTATACCGGGCCGTGGGCGGCGGCTGGCAGTAACAAACAGCTACCCACTCTACTCGCACTGCCCTTCGCCAGGCAAAATCCTCCTACCCCACCCCACTGCTATGGATACCAAGTCCCTCGTCAAGCTAGCCAAGTCGTTGAGCGACCCCAGCCGCCTGCGCATGTTACAGGAAATAGCGCGGGCGCAGCGCCTGGGATGCGCCAATCTGTATGAGTTCGTGCCCATCAGCCAGCCCTCCATGTCGCAGCACGTGAAGGCCCTGGTAGATGCGGGCCTGGTCAATTCGTGCAAGGAGGGTCGTAACATGTACCTGACTATCAACACGGAAAAGCTGCAGGAACTGGAAAGCTTTCTGCAGTTGCTGAAGATGAGCTAGTTCTTGCACTGCAAGCCAACACATGCGCTGCTTGACGTCTAAATGCCGCCGACAAAATTGATTCTTTAGGTGCTCGGTCGCCGGCAGGCAACCGGTGTCGCCCCCATTCAACCACCAGCAGTCATCCCCTTTTTCACCTAACAACCAGCAAAACCATGAAAATAGGCATCATCGGGGCCGGCACCATCGGCGAGACGTTAGCCCAAAAATTAAGTGCCAAGGGGCATGAAATCCGCATTGCCAACTCCCGCGGCCCGCACACCATCCCGTTTGCCGATAACGAGCGCATCAAGGCGGTCGAACTACGGGATACGACCACCGCGGTGGACGCCGTCATTCTGACCATTCCGTTTGGGAAGGTGCCGGAGTTGCCGAAGGACTTATTTAGCCAGCTGGACCCAGCGGTTCCCGTTATCGAGACCATGAACTATTTCCCCCAACGGGATGGGCTAATCGAGGAGTTGGAAAAGGGCAAGCCGCATAGCGTATGGGTGCAGGAGCAGATTGGTCGCCGGGTGGTGAAGGCGTTCAACAACATTGTGACCCATAGTTTCCGAAAGTATGGCCAGCCCACTGGCACTCCGGGTAGAATTGCTCTGACGGTATCGGCCGACGAGAAAGCCTGGAAACAGATAGCCGCGCAGTTCGTCGACGAAACCGGCTTTGACAGCTACGATGCAGGTCCTGTCGCTGATTCGTGGCGCCAACAGCCCGGCAGCCCGGCGTATTGCACCGACCTGACCGTGGAAGAATTGCAGCAAGCTCTGGCCCGCGCCGACAGGGAAACGATTCTGGTTAACCGGGACATCTCGATAAAAAAGGTTGGCGAGCTAGGCGAAGCGTACATGAACATCGTGGTGAGTGCAAAGTACCCGGAAGGTTTCTACGACCCGGTTATCAATATCTATCGGTCAATCAATGGCCTTCCGTTGAAGTAAAACTTGCGCTGCAAGTAACTCTCGTTGCCTTAACCAAAAACGAAGACCGCTACCATGAGCACACAGGAAACAGCGGCCCTGCCGGGTCAGAAGGTCTGGTTTATTACCGGCGCGGGGCGCGGAATCGGCAGCGACCTGGTCACGGCAGCGCTGGCAGCAGGGCACTACGTCGTCGCCACGGCCCGTGACGCCGCCGCGGTGACGGATGAGGTAGGCCAGCACGAGCGGTTGCTCCCGCTCGCCCTGGACGTCACCGACCTGGCGGCAGTCGATGAGGCCGTTCACCAGGCACTGGACCGCTTCGGGCGTATTGACGTGCTGATTAACAACGCCGGCCGGTTCTACACCGGCTTTTTCGAGACACTGTCCCCGGAGCAAGTGCGGGCCCAGATGGAAGTCAACTTTTTCGGGACGCTCAACATCACCCGGGCAGTCCTGCCGGTGATGCGGGCGCAGCGCCGGGGGCACGTCGTCACCGTCAGTGCCCTGCTGGGCATCATAGGCGCGCCGTTCGTTTCCCTCTTCTCAGCCTCGAAGTTTGCGCTGGAAGGTTGGATGGAATCCTTGGCGCCCGAAGTGGCGCCGTTCGGTATCACCACCACCATCGTTGAACCAGGGGCCTTCCGCACCAAGCCCCCTAAAGACCGGGGGCGAACGGTCTTCCCCGAAATCGCCATCGAGGACTACGCGGAAGCGACCGAAAAGAGTACCGCGAGCGTCAAGGGGTTCAACGGCCACGAGCCCGGCGACCGGAAGAAGCTGGCGTCTGCTTTCGTCACGATCGTAGATATGGAGCAACCACCCAAGCGCTGGGTCGCCGGCAAAGATGCGGTAGAGGGGATTGTCGCCAAAGGCCGTCAGCTCATTGCCGACGCCACGGCCTTTTCCGAGCTATCAACTGGCCTCGCGCACGAGGACTAACCTGGGGAGAAGTTTCCTGCTGCATGTGATGAACATTAGAAAAACGCTAAAGCTGGCCGCGGTCATCGATGGGCCGGGGTGGAATTTCTCCTCCTGGCGCCACCCCGCCATGCCCGCCGATGCCGGCGAAAACATTGATTTCTTCATTCAACAGGCGCAGCTGGCAGAACAGGCCAAATTCGAAACCCTGTTTTTGTACGATGTGAGCCACGTCGGCCCCGGCAACATTCCGTACTACCTGAGCATGTTCGAGGGAGGAACTCTCATGTCGGCGCTGGCCATGAAAACGGAGCGCATCGGCCTCTCCCTGACGGCTTCGACCTCCTACACCGACCCCTACAACCTGGCCCGGCAGGTCTTGTCGCTAGATAAAATCAGCAAGGGCCGGGCCTCGCTGAATGCCATCACCTCCAACCCGGGCGGCATGGTGAACTTCAGCCGGGGCCACCTGGGCAAAGCCGACCAGTATCCCATGCACGAGGAGTTTCTGGAGATTCTGCTGGGTTTGTGGGACACGTACGAGGACGACGCCTTCCCCCGAAATAAAGAAAGCGGCGTCTTCCTGAACCCGCGCAAGATGCACTCTATCAACTACCGGGGCAAGTACTTCTCGGTGGATGGGCCGCTGAATCTGAGCCGCTCGGTGCAGGGCCGACCGGTCCTGTACATGGCCGGCAGCTCCCCCACCTTCGTGGACCTGGCTACGTCCTACACCGACGGCGTCTTCATGGCCGGCAGCACCTTCGAGGAAACGGTATTGCTTGCGAATGCACTGACCGCAAAGTTGCGGGAAAAAGGCCGGCTGCCGGAACACTTTGTGCGGGCAGTGTCGCAAAACCCCATTGTGGGCCGCACCGATGCCGAGGCCTACCAGAAGTACTGGGAAATCCTCGCGCTGGGCCCGTATTCGCACACCCCCGTCCCCTTGTTTATGGGCTCGGCCGAGCGCGTCGCCGCGGAGATACAACGGTGGTACGAAGCCGGGGCCATCGATATGTTTATGGTTCGCCAGGACCACCCCCACGGGCTACAAGACTTTATCGAGCTGGTAGTACCCATTCTGCAGCAGCGTGGCCTCTTTCATCGAGAATACGAAGCGCAAACCCTGCGGGGAAATCTCGGTCTACCAACCCCAGCGTTCCGAACCATTTAAACCAGCGTCTCCTTCTGTTGCTAATCAAGCACCTGGCCTGCTGCTACTAGCGGCCACTTATCTAAAGAAGCCATGCCTACTCCTGTTAACGAGTTCAACAGTCCGGAAAAGCCACCGGTCGCTTATTCTATCCTGGACCTGGCCATGGTGTCGCAGGGCCACACGATCCAGCAGACTCTGCACGACTCGCTGGCCTTGGCCCGGACTGCCGAAACACATCACTACACCCGCTACTGGCTGGCCGAGCACCACAACGCTGACAACATCGGCAGCAGCGCCACCTCGTTGCTCATCGGCTACGTCGCCGAAAACACGACCACCATCCGCGTGGGCTCGGGCGGCATCATGCTGCCGAATCACTCGCCCTTGATTGTCGCCGAGCAGTTTGGCACGCTGGCGCATTTGTATCCGGGCCGCATCGATTTGGGCTTGGGACGAGCCGCCGGTACCGACTCGCAAACCGCGCAGGCCATCCGGTCGGACTTCATGCAGGCGGCCCACTCCTTCCCCCGCGAAGTCGGTAAAATCCAGGAATACTTCTCGCCGGCAAATAAGCACGCCGGGGTAAGAGCCCCGGTGGCCGAGGGCACCGACGTGCCCTTGTACATTCTGGGGTCCAGCACCGACAGCGCGCACCTGGCGGCCCAACTGGGCTTACCCTATGCGTTTGCCAGCCACTTTGCCTCCACCCACTTGCACCAGGCGTTGCGGATTTACCGCGAAGAGTTTACGCCGTCGGCCGTGCTGCCGCAGCCCTACACCATCGTCGGCATCAACGTCTACGTGGCCGACACCGATACTGAAGCCCGACAACTGTTCACCAGCCTCATCCGCATGTTCGTGGCCATGCTCACCGGCGGGGCGAGAGTGCCCGTGCAGCCTCCCACGGCCATGACTGAGGAATTGGAAGGCCTGTGGCACCACCCGTCCGTCCAGCAAATGCTGAAGTACTCCTTTGTCGGCAGCAAGCAGACCGTCAAGCAGCAACTACAAGTGTTTCTAACCGAAACCCAGGCCGATGAGCTCATCACCGCATCCACCATGTACGCGCCGGAGGACCGGCTGAAATCCGCCCGACTATTCGCCGAAATTATGACGGAGATAAATGGCAGCAGTGAATAGAATCTTTAGCCAAATAGTCATTACTCCAATCCTGGAAGGGGTATGGGGCGACGCTATTCCTATACCCACGCCGACAAGCTTATAGTGTTAGCCTGATCGGCAGAGACTGAAAGAAGTTGATCCGCTGCTGCCTAAGCTGTCCTGTGTACCGGCTGGTCCGGCCCTACGAGGAAGAGGACTGGATCAACCTCCATAGCGTCGGCTTTTCTGTCGGCTTAAACAAAAAAACCGCCCTCCCGAATACGGGAGGGCGGTTTAGGTGGAGCTGCAGGGAGTCGAACCCTGGTCCAGACAAGGAAACCGTCGAGCCTTCTACGTGCGTATCTACGCTTGAATTTTCGTGGTACTCCGGGCGCGCATCAGGCCCGTAGAGTCCCCTTAGATGCAGTTGGGTTTCGCCAGGAAGTCACACCTCCTTCCTGACTATCTTCTACTTACGACGCCCCGTGCTCACCCGTGTAAAAGAAAACGGATGCGGGACGATGGCATTACTTAGTACCTAGACTAAGCAGCCATGGCGTAGCTATACTCGCCAGTTATTGTTCGGACGATTTGTTTACGAGTGATTCGCCCAACACTCGGCACGCTTACTCGCGACTTGCGCAAGCTGTCAATTCCGGTCAGCCCCAAATGGTAAAGAACGATGCCCGCCACGAAGAGCGGGGTGCGAATGTACGCACATCGGGGACAAAACGTTGACGGCGGGCTAAAATGTTCCGCCCGGCCGCTTACTGGCGCACCAGTTCTACCCGGCGGTTTTTGGCTTTGCCCAACTCGGTGGCGTTGTCGGCCAGGGGCTTGCTCTGCCCGAAGCCGGCGGGCTTGAGGCGGTCGGCGGCAATGCTTTGGGTGGTCAGGGCCGCTACCACGGCCTGGGCACGCTGCTCGGAGAGCTGCTGGTTGTGGGCGGGTGTGCCGGCGTTGTCGGTGTGGCCTTCCACGGTGAGCTTCAGCGCGGGGTTGGCCTGTAGCAGCTTCACTACCTCCGCCACCACCGGCCCCGACTCGGGCTTGATGGTGGCCTTGTCGGTGTCGAAGTTGATGTAGAGCGCCACGTGGCCGTTGGCGTCCAGCTCCTTTTTGAGCTGCTCGGCGGGCAGCACCGACGCCTCCATGGGCAGGGCCTTCTTCTCGACCACCGTCAGCCAGTAGTTTTCGGGGTCGCTGGCGTAAGCTTTGTACACTTCCACCCAGATTTCGCGGTCGGGGGTGCGCACCATGTACACGCCCATTTTTTCCGTCCCGATCATGCCGTAGCGGTTGCGCTGACGGGGGTCTTCGTACTTGAGCTTGAGGTCACTTACCTTCTGGCCGCTACCCTCAAACACCGTCACGCCACCCATGTCGTGCACCAGCTTCTCGTAGGTTTTCTGGGCCTGAAAAAACGACGCCGTCTTGCCCAGCGCGCTGACCGTCCGCAGGCGCCCGGCCACGGGGATGAGCTTGGTGCCGTCGAAAAACTCGTACTGGTCGAAGTTGACGTCCTTGTTGAACTCACGGGACGCGTTGCCGGGGGCCGTTTTCTCGTCCATCTTCACGTAGCCATCGAGCAGGCTGAAGTAGGGAAACGCGCCGAGCGTGGGGTTGGCTACGGGCACCTGCGCGGGGTCGAAGCCGGCAGGAGCCGCCGGGGCCGCCGGAGCCGCGGCCGGCTCAGCGGCGGCCGGTGCGGGCGCGGCAGCGGGCGGCGCGGTAGTGACAGTGGTGGTAGTGGTGGCGGGCTCCGTGGTTTTGGGCTCCGAGGAGCAGGCCAGCAGCGCGGCGGGCAGGCTAAGCAGCAGCCCGAAGCGCAGGAGGGCAAGCGTGGGTTTCATGGCCAATGATAGTTAGGGTTAAAGCTGGCGTTTCCCCGCCCGCGATATGGGCGGGAAAATCAGGCGGACCGATACAGGCAAATGACTGGGCGAATCGGCAGCAGCGGTGCGGCGGCCGCTTATTTGGGCACCGTGTTGGCTTTCCACTGCACGCTGGTGAGCTGGGCGGCAGGGATGTTGGGCGTGCCTGAGGCAAACGTGTAGTTGCCGGCCGAGAGCAACAGTAGCACCAGGAACTGGCCGCTGGTGCCGCCTCCGCCGCCCAGGGCCTGCTGAATCTGGCTCTGGTTGTAGGAGTAGCCGTAGGAAAAGCTCGTGGCGCTCAGGTCGAAGATGTCGAAGGTGGTAGTATTGGTGCCGTTGGTGATAGTGAACTGGGTTTCGTTGTTGGCAAAAGCCCAGGTGCCGCTCGAGGTAGTGCCGCTGGCCGAGGTAGTCGTCACTTTGCCGTCGCGGCCGAACTGGTAGCTTTCCGCGTCGGTGGCGGCGATGGTGCGGGTGCCTTCACTGGTGTTCAGCCGCAGGCTTTCCGACTGGTCTTTCCAGGTTTTGGCCGTTATCAGATCAGTTTTAGAGGGAGCCGGATCTTTATCCTTGTCTTTTTTGCAGCTGGCCACCGCAAACAGCAGGGCACACAGGAAGAGGAGATGACGGAAGTTTTTCATGGCAGCGGGGAAAAATCAGGGAAAATAAATGACTGGGTGAGTCCGCGAGGGCTTAGCGGAAGCGGGTGAAGGTGAACGTGCCGTTGGTGACGGTCTGGGTGCCAGTGGCGCTGGTGTTGGGCAGCGCGCCGCCGACGAAAGTGAACGTGCCGGTGACCTTCTGGCCCGTGCGGTCGTACTGGGTCACGGTGGCGGTGCCATTGGAAGTGCTCGGGCCGTAGAGCGAGACGAACTGCGTGCCGGTGCTGCCGCCCAGCGTAATGCCCGCAATGGAGTAGCTGTCGTTGAGCACCGAGCCTTTCAGCAGTGGATAGGTGCCGGGGCCGGTCTTGTAGATACGCCGCAGCCGCAATGAAATGATGTTCTTCAGATCCTCGGAGCCGGCCGTAATCAGCAGGGACGTGTCGCTGTCGACGATGGCGCTGGCGGTGGTAGTGCTCGTGTAGCTGGTGCCGTTGTGGGTCCAGGTCACGGTGCCATCGGCCGCGGGCGTGGAATCTTCCTCATCATCGCCGCCGCAGGCGCCGAGCAGCGCGGTGGCCAGCACGCCCAGCAGGAGCCCGGCGCGCAGAGTGGGGAAAGCAGAAGTAAGCTGATTCATAGTCGTAGCAGGAAAGTGAAAGGCGGGGAAAACTGGCGGCGAAAACCCACCACAGGGCGGTAGTAACGACAGTGGCAAAGGACGGAGAGGTGACGGCCGGCGGCTTTCTTGCAGGTCGCAAATGCTTGCGCCAGCGTCGCACGACGTTTGCGCAGGTCGCATTACGGGCCGGAAACGCACTTTTTCGACTGTTGCAGCCTCCGCTGCCGCGCCGGCGCCCGGCGGCAGTGCTTAAGCCCACTTCCCAGCCAAAGCCCCGCCCACGACGAAGCGCGTGAGCGGAGCGGACGGGCAAAGGCAGAGAAGCCGTGGCGCTATGGCACGCGCACCCCAACCACTTCGCTGCGGCCGGCCTCGTGGCGCTGGGCGTCGAGGCTGACCACGTAGTAGAAGTAGGTGCGGCGGGGCTGCACGGTGGCGTCGCGGTAGGTGGCGGGGCGGGCGGCCACGGTGGCCACGGCCTGGGGCTTGGTGCCCGGCTCGTAGCGGTACAGGCGGTACTGGGGCGCGGCGGCCCCGACGGCCCAGCGCAGCTCCACGGCCTGACCAGTGGCGGCGGCCGTCAGCGTGGCCGGGACCAGGCCGGTGGCTTCCCCGGCGGATAGGATGAGGCGCGCCGGGGCGCTGCGCTGCCCCTGCTCGTCCACGGCCACTATTTCGTACTCGTAGGCCAGGCCGGGCCGGGCGGTGGAGTCGCGGAAAGCGGGCTGGGTGAGTGGGCGGCGCGCCGAGCCGGGGCCCGGCAGGCGGGGCCCAAGCGGCAGCACCTGGGCCTGGGCTCCCCCAGCGACGCGGCGGCTTACTACGTAGCTCATAGCTCCAGCAGGAGCTTCCCAGCGCACCAGCGGCTGGCCATCCTCCCACCGTGCCTCCGCCCCGGCTACGGCCGGCACGGCGTGGGCAGTGGTAGCCGTAGCGCGGCGCGGGCCCGGCGCGGCCTCGGTCGTGTCCGACAGCACGCTCTGGACATGGCTGGAATTCTCGGCCTGCACGGCGTAGCGGTAGCGCAACTCCGGCTGCAGAGTGCGGCTGCTGTCTACGAATACCTGCTCGGCAGCCTTTTCCTGGTGCGGCCGCAGGGCCCCGATCAGCGTGAGCGGCGCGGTGGGCCCGGCGGCACGATACACGTAGTAGCCCTTCGTAAAGGTGTCGCCGGGCAGCCAGCGCAGGCGGATACCGGCGGGCACCGCGGCCGCGCGGATTTCGTGGGGCGGCAGCGGCTGGCGGAAGTCTTCGAACAGGGCAAAAACCTTGCTACTGGCCACGCCGGGCTCCTGAAGCAGGCCGGTAGGCTGCACGTAGTAGTAATACTTCTGCATGGGCTCGGCGGTGGCGTCGAGGAAGCCGGCCTGGGTGGGGTTTACTTCGGCCAGCAACTTGAAGTCCTTATCCGAGAGCGTGCTGCGGTACACCCGCACCGAGCGCAGCTTGTTAGCGTCGGGCAGGCGCCAGCTCAGCCGGATACCGGCGTCACCGTCGGCGGCGGTTAGGGGCTGGGCGCGGAAGTCGCGCAGCACGCCGGCGTCGAGGAAGTCATAGGAAGCCGCCAGCACGGTGTCGGCAGCGGGGCCGGGGTTGCCGTGCAGGTCGTAGGTGCGCAGGGTGTAGCGGTAGGCGTGCACGGGCTGCACCTGTTGGTCGTAGGCGGCCAGAGCCAGGGTTTTCTGGTAGCTCTGCAACGTGAGCTGGGCGGCGGCTGGCCGCCATTCGCCGCGAGCATCGTCCTGGCGCAGCAGCTGGGCGTACACGGCACGCTGCGGGCCTTCGAGCTGCTGCCAGCGCACCACCACCTGCTTTTCCGAGGCCAGCGTGGGCAGCCGGCGCAGCGTGCCGCCGGTGGACCGGCCCGGCCAGCTCATCCGGCCCGTAACGACGGGCCCACCAGCCGCGCCGCCTGCCAGTACGGGCGTCAGGCGGTAGGCGTAGGCGGTACCGCGCTGGGCGGTGCTGTCGAAGTACACTAGGCCCAGGGCCTGCTGCACGGGCAGCAGCTGACTGTAGGCGCGCAGGCTGTCGAGGCGGTGGGTGCGTTCCCAGGCCCGGCCCAGGCGCTGCAGAAAGGCGGGCGCCAGCGTGAGCGGAACGGGTAATTGGCGGTTGTAGCGCAGCACCCGGGCCACAAACTCGGCTCCGGCCGCCGGCGCCGCCAGCGCCGCTACCGGCACGAAGGCCGCAGTGGCCGCGCCGGCCGGCTGGCGCTCCACGCGCACGACGGTGGCCGCCGCATTCAGCCACGGGCCGGCGGGCTGCAGGGCGGCGTACACGTAGATGCCCCGGCCGCCGCCCACGGCCCGCAGCTGTGCCGCCGCGGGCTGGGCCGCGCCGAGCAATAGCAACAAACCCAGCGACGCGCGGAAAAGGGATTTCAGGTGGTGGCTCATTTCAGGTAGACTTCATAGTTGGAACCCTCGCTGCCCACGCTCACGCGGGCCCCGGCGGTGATATTGACGCTCTTAGTGTGCTTGTCGCAGGTCGACCAGGAGCAGGAGGAGTTGCAGATGCCTTCGCCGCAGTAGGCCGTGCCGGTGATGGTGAGCGAAGCGTCGCCGGCGGCACTCCAGGTGCCGGTGCTCACGTTCACCTTGCCGTCGGCGCTGACGTCGGCGTGCACGCCGGCTTCCACGCCGCCGCAGGCCAGCAGAATCGAGCCGCCCACGCCCAGCTCCACATCCACGAAAACGCTCTGGCCGATGCCGAACTCAGCGCCGTTGCTGAAGTCCATACCCATGCGCATGTCGCCGCCCATTGTGGCCGAGAGCTTGCCGCTGATGACGACCAGGTCAATATCGAACTGCGGGATGATGGGCACCGGAATTTCGGCCTTGCCCTCGAAGTAGAAGCCCTTCACCTGGCCCGGAAACGACGGCGGCATTACGCCCTTGGTCTGGTAGTAGTAGGAAAACTTCTGGAACTGGCTCACGATTTCGGGTTCCAGGCCGTGGGCACCCACGAGCAGCATGGCCGCGCCCTTCATGGTGGGGTTGGTTTTCTCCATTTCCCCGGCCGAGAGCATCATCCAGCCAGTGGGGTCGGCCAGCAGGTTGGCCGTGCCGTGCACCTGGGTGCCGCCGCCCATGTCCTTATCGAACGGCAGGGAACCCAGGAGGCGCTTTTTGGGAATGTCGAAGGTGAGCTTCATGTCGCCGAAGGGCGTGGGCACGTTGCTCACGGTGACCTGCTGGTTGTCGGCCATCAGGTCGCCCTTGATCTGCAACGAGAGCACGCCGCTCAGGCCGGAGGCGTTTTTCACGTCGCCGCCGAAGGTCAGCAGGGGCCACACCCCGCCGGCGGGCCGCGTCCAGCCGCGCACGTTGTCGAGGTAGCCGCCGCCCTGGGCCAGCTCAAACTTCTGCTTGGGCCGGATGCCGAGGGCGGTGGAATCGGGGGTGCGGTAGAGGCGCACGTCGAACTTAACCACACCGGGCTCCTCGGCCGTGCCGTCGAGCGAGATGCCGCCGGTGGCCAGGGCCTGGAAGGTGCTGGCCGGCAGCTTCACCAGCAGCGGGCCGGTCTGAAACTGCATATCGGGCATGCTCACGGCCAGCTTGTTCTGCTGGTTTTCGCGCACCACGGTCAGCTTGCCGTCCTGCTCGCCCAGCTGGGGCACGTTCAGGTTGATGCTGCCGCCGAGCTGCAAGTTGTTGGTGCCTACCACGAGCGTGACGGGCCGGAAAGTGACGACTTTGTTGAGCGTCAGCGCCGGGCTGTTGTCGACCAGCTTCAGGGCCTGGGTCTGGTTGGAGAAGAACGTGAGCAGGCGCATATCGACGGCCCCGACCACATCGGGCAGGCCGCTGAGCGTGGCCACGGCTGCGCCGGTATTGCCGGGGCGCGT
>Ga0247729_10000082_pt1 | contig 43583 bp, 33 predicted proteins | sample UWRJL133311R2_FD_180958 | JGI IMG/M metagenome (GOLD analysis project Ga0247729, IMG submission 180958) | Plant litter microbial communities from Arlington Agricultural Research Station in Wisconsin, United States - UWRJ-L133-311R-2 | ecosystem: Environmental > Terrestrial > Plant litter >... | reverse complement strand
TAGCAGCTCCGCCACCTGCGTCGGACGGGGTTTGGGCACTTCGTCGGCCAGCAGATAAAAGCTCAGCATCTATTTCACCACAATCTTGTTCAGCATCAGCGCCGCCGACTTCTTGCTGGGCCGGCTCACGCCGATGATGGTTTTGGCATCGAGCCAGCCGGTGAAGTCTTTCACGTAAGCTAGGTTCTGGTCGGCGGCAACGGTAAGGCCGAGGCCTTTGGTGGGCTGCACCACGCCGGTCCGGGCATCCACGCGGCGCACGTACAGATCCGACTTGCCGGCCAGCTTTTCCTGGGTCAGGATCTGAAGTTCGGGCCCGAACACGGCGGCGCGGTAGCCGATACCGGTAAACGACTCGGCAGGCGGCGCCACCTGGTCTTTGGCGATGATGCGGTGCCAGCTCGGGCTCTGAAACTCGTTGTAGCCGAACAGGTGCAGCTCCCGCGCGTGCACCGGCGACTCGTCGCCGCCTTCCTCATACTTCTTCTCCGCCACGACCACCAGCTGCTGCTCGTCGGTGAAGAGCAGATCGGATAGGTACACGTCTTCCAGCCGCTTGGCGCTGCCCTGGGTGGCCTTATTGACTTCGGCCAGGTACTCAGGCGTGAAGCGAAACTCGGGCGCGTACTTCATGTCGCCTTTGGCGGTGAAGTCGAACTTGACCACTTTCAGGCTGTAGTACTGGCCGCTTTCCCGCTCGTTGCAGATGGCGGCGGCGTAGAGCATATTGTCGGGTTGCAGGGTGTAGCGCGAGTCGAACACCGTGACGGCCTTGCCCCCAAACGTGCCGCCCACGGCTACGGCCATGACCTTGATATCGGGGTTGTCGTTTTGGTAGCGGCGCACGGTGAGCTTCTGCATATGGTCGCTGATGAGCGTGGCGTACTGGGTGCCGTCGTTGCCGACGTACACAGTGGGGGAGAAGAAGTCGCCGAGGTCGTGGAAGTCGTAGGTGCGGTCCTTGAGCTTGGCGAGCTTCTGGTCGTAGACCGTGGCGCTAATGGCCTTGATCTGGACCTCGCGGGTAAGGTAGCGGTACGCCACCAGCTTAGTGCCATCGGGCGAGATGGCGATGCTGGGGCGCCGGTCGCGGATGGAAGCGTCGATTAGCTTTTTAGGCGTGCCTTTTTGCCCGTTGCGTAGGTCTACTGGTAGCACAGTCAGGTTCTGGCTGGTGTCGTCCTTATGGTGAATAACAACCCAAGCCTGCTCCGGGCTATGGCTAAAAGCCTCGATACTTTCGCCAGTCGCCACAGGCACAGCCGCCGTCCAGAGCTGTTTGAGGTCAGTGTCGTAGCGCTCTACGGCGTATTCCGTGGCCGACTTATGCGCCAAGATGATAAAGCCGCCGTTTTCCAGCGGCAGCATCTTGCGCGTTACGCGCTGGTTGTAGCGGTCTTCAGCCTGCTCGGGTAGGTAGCTAAACGGCGCTGACTTAACCTTCTGGGCCTGGGCTATAGAAGCACCCGTGAGCAGGTTGGTCAGCAAAAAGCTGGTCGCAATCAGATATGTAAAGCGCACGGAAAAAGGCAGTTAAGTTGAAGGGGTGCTAAAAAACGAAAAAAAGTGTGTGCCAAAGGTATCCAATCCTGAATGCCGAGCGTACATGCCCCGCTTCCCATTGAGCAACCGGCTTGTGGGTAACGATTTGTTCATGCTTCCTTAACGGGTGAGAGACTCGTAATACGCCCTCCGCCCCCTTTCTTTGCCCCAGAAAGAAAAAGGAAGCAACAGTTGGACCTGTCGATATTATTGTATAATATTAATACAATATATGATTGATTGGTTGGCTGGCAGATCAGGCGGGAAAAGCTGGAATCAGACTTATTCTAACTTTTCCTGTTAAAATTCTCTTTTTTGGGGTTTGGGCAGCTTTTTGGCTTTAACTTTGCACTGGCCCGCGCCGCTCACTATTTCGCGTTCTACTATGAAATTTCTCTTACGATTCGCTCTGCTTTTTGCCCTCATCGTGGTTGGCCGTATCGCCAAGCAACCCGCTGCTACCACGGCTACTGCCAAGGTTAAGCACCAGGACACTCCCGTGCGGAATGCTTCATTTTTTGTCCGACAGACCAACTTAGAGCCAGTTGCTGCAGGTAGTGGCAGCCGACTCTGGCAGGCCACCGCTCCCAGTACCCGAACTAACGTTTCTTTAGAGTAACTAGTAACCCGACCGACCCCGCAGGCGACTATTCCCACAGTCGCCTTTTTTGTGCCCTTTAAGGAAGGATTTGAAAAAGCTGCTTAGCTGATCCGGCTCCAGTTTACCGCTGTAGCAGGCAGCGAGGCAATGTGCCGGCGGATGTTCAGGTTGTCAGGCTTCGCCAAATCCGGGTCGTCGTTAATTAACTCCTGAGCCGCCGCCCTTGATTCGGTCAGAATCCTGCCGTCTTTGGCCAGGTCCGCAATCAGCAGGTCGAGGACGCCGCTCTGCTGGGTGCCCATCAGGTCGCCAGGGCCGCGCAGCTTCAGGTCGATGTCGGCAATTTCGAAGCCGTTGTTAGTCCGCACCATTGTTTCGAGACGGGTGCGGCTGTCTTTGCTGAGCTTATAGCCCGTCATCAGGATGCAGTAGCTCTGCTCGGCGCCCCGGCCCACGCGGCCCCGCAACTGGTGCAGCTGACTCAGCCCAAACCGCTCGGCGCTTTCGATAATCATCACCGAGGCATTGGGCACGTTTACGCCCACTTCAATAACGGTGGTAGCCACCATAATCTGGGTTTCGCGGTTCACGAAGCGCTGCATCTCGAAGTCCTTCTGCTCAGCCTTCATGCGCCCGTGCACGATGCTGATCTGAAACTCCGGGAAAGCCCGGGCCACGCTTTCGTAGCCGTCGGTGAGGTCCTTGTAGTCCATCGTTTCCGACTCCTCAATGAGCGGGTATACGATGTAGACCTGCCGACCCAGCTGCACTTGGTCGCGCAAAAACTGGAATACCTTGAGTCGGTTGGCATCGTAGCGGTGCACGGTCACGATAGGCTTGCGGCCAGCCGGTAGCTCGTCGATGACCGACACATCTAGGTCGCCGTAGAGTGTCATGGCCAGGGTACGCGGGATGGGCGTGGCCGTCATCACCAGCACGTGCGGTATCACGTGGGGGTTTTTCTGCCAGAGCTTGGACCGCTGGGCTACGCCAAAGCGGTGCTGCTCGTCCATGATGGTGAGGCCCAGATTTTTGAACTGTACCACGTCTTCGAGTAGAGCGTGGGTGCCCACCAGCATGTGCATTTCGCCGCTGCGGAGCTGCTCGTGCAGCACCCGGCGGTCGGCGGTGCGGGTGCTGCCGGTGAGCTTGCCCAGCTTGAGGCCCAGCAGGTCGGCATACACTTTCAGACCCACATAGTGCTGGTCGGCCAGGATTTCGGTGGGCGCCATCAGGCAGCTTTGAGCCCCGTTGTCGGCGGCCATGAGCATGCTGATGAAGGCCACGATGGTTTTGCCCGAGCCCACGTCACCCTGCAGCAGACGGTTCATTTGCTGGCCGGTGCAGAAGTCCTTATAGATGTCGTGGATAACGCGCTTTTGGGCCCCAGTCAGGTCGAAAGTCAGCACGTTTTTGTAGAAGTGCACCAGCGTGGGCACCTCCCGAAAAATCTGGCCGGCTAGGGTAACTTTGCGCTGGTCGCGCTGGCGTAGCAGCTTGAGCTGCACGTAGAACAGCTCCTCGAACTTGAGCCGGAAGCGCGCCGCTTGCAGCAGATCGGGCGTCTGGGGAAAGTGAATCTGCTGGTAGGCATCGGCCTTGCTCATCAGCCCGTAGCGCTGCACCAGCTCCGGCGACAACGACTCCTGCACGTGGGGCAAAGCAATCTTGAGCAGGTCCGAAACCATGCGCCCAATGGCTTTGCTGTCGATGCGGTGGTAATTCTTGAGCTTCTCGGTGGTATTGTACACCGGCTGCAAAAAGCTCTGGCCGGGTTTGGCCTCGGTTACTTCCTCCAGCTCCGGGTGGGCCATCTGGGGCTTGCCGTTAAATATGCTGGGCTTGCCGAAGACGATGTACTCCTGGTGGTTCTTGATGATGCTCTGCAGCCACTTCACGCCCTTAAACCACACCAGCTCCAACTCCCCGCTGCCGTCCGACACCTTGGCGACCATGCGCTGCTTGGGCCCTTCGCCCAGCACTTCGCGGTTGCGCAACGTGCCCTTCACCTGCACGTAGGGCAGATCTTCGTGTAGGTCGACGATATTGTAAAACTGCGTACGGTCGAGGTAGCGGAAGGGGTAGCGCTGAATCAGGTCGCCGTAGGTGAAGATGTTCAGCTCCTTCTGCAGCAGCGTAGCCCGTTGCGACCCGACGCCCCGCAGATTCTCGATTTTGGTGTTGAAAAAGCTCATGCAGAAGCTGCTAGCTATTGGTCGTTAGCTTTTAGTTTATCTAATAAAGTAAGGAAACCGCCCTTTTCCGGCCTACTGATACTTCAGCGTGTTCAGCATCTGTACGATGTCCTTCTTGACGTAGTCGATGACCGGGGCTAGGGAGTCGTTGGCGGTGGCGGTGGGGAAGTAGAGGGCGCCGCGGAAGAAGTGCCGGGTGCTGTCGGTAGTGTAGAACTGGAACTGGCTGGGCACTTCCCCCGACAGCTCAAATACGGCCACCCGCATGCCATTGGGAGTTTTGATGATGCTTTCATCGATGGCCGTAGCTTTGATCTGGTGCTTGGCCGTGAGCTTGCGCGCATCTTCCATGAGCTTGCCAAACCGCCGCTTGTCGTTCTGCACGTCCATGTAAGTTATCTGCACGTTGGCGTGGAGCTGCGGATAGATTACGTTGATCCAGTGCGGCTGAGCCATATACGAAGAGTCGCGCCGCACCTTGGCGTAGCGCGAATACTGGAACGTGTACGGATGGCCGGGCGCCAGCTGCTGGTAGGCGTGGGGCGGCAGATCGATGCGGTTGTAGCCCTTGGGCTTGGGCGTGAAGTCGGCCGGCGACGAGCAACTGGTCGCCAGAAGCCCCAGACCCAGGAACATGCCCAGGCTGCGCAGAAATTGGGAGAGAGGCATTAGGGAGCAATGCGGTTTACTATTCAAAGGTAGCCGGAATTGGGCAGTGACCGGCTGCGGGCCGTGCCCACGCAGCAGGAAGCGGCGTAATGTCGTTTTACCCCAACGAAAAAAGCCCCGGCAACGTGCCAGGGCCTTTTCACGAAACAAAATGGAGAATATTCTTAGAAGGGCAACTGATCAATTTCCGGCTCCTGCCGGAATGTCTGCGCCTCCGCCATCTGGGGCTGGCTCTGCTGGCCGTCGGCGTGGGGCCGGCCGCCCAGCATCGTTATTTCGTCGGCCACGATTTCAGTGATGTAGCGCGTCTGGTTGTCCTTATCCTGGTACTGCCGGGTGCGGATTTTGCCTTCCACGTAAATCTGGTGACCCTTTTTAAGGTATTTCTCGGCTACTTCGGCCAACCCGCGCCAAGCGGTGATGTTGTGCCACTCGGTCCGCTCCACGCGGGTGCCGCTTTTGTCCTTGTAGTAGTCGTTGGTTGCCAGCGTGAAGTTGGCTACGCTAGCCCCGCTTTCCAGATGACGAACTTCCGGGTCTTTGCCGAGGTGGCCTACCAGGATTACTTTGTTGATGCCTGCCATGGTTTGATTGTTAAGGCGTTAAGATGAATAAATAAGAAACGGTTTCTTGTATTAAAAATAACAGCTATTTACTGCTTATCCAAATTTTTTAGTTTTTATTTCCAAGATTTGTCAAGAAAATTAGCAATCAGTACTGGCTTCGGCAGCTCGTGGGCTTCGGCCGCCGTGAAGGCCGCTAGCCCATTGGCCAGTAAGTCAGCCGCCGCTAAGGGTTTTCGTAGCCAGACCGAGTGAAACCGGGCTTCCACTTTCTGGTGGCTCAGCACGTGCCGCAAGCTCTGAACGGGCTCCTCCACCTTATCGGTGGCCAGCTGCCCGCCCAGCGCCGCCACAGCATCCACCAATTCTATGGCCGGTAGTTCTGAGGCGTCCGTTTCGGTGAGGGCGAAGTCGTAGAGGCCCTGCCAGATGTCCTTCGCGCCGCGCTTCTTCATATACACTGTGTCGCCGTGGCGGAGCACTAAGTAGTGGAAGTAGCGGGTGCGGCTGGTTTTGGCTTTGCTTTTCACTGGCAGCTCGTGCACCATGCCGTGCTGAAAAGCATAGCACTCGTTCTGCAGCGGGCAAAACAGGCAGTCGGGCTTCAGTGGCGTGCATTGAATGGCCCCAAACTCCATAATGGCTTGGTTGAACTCGTCCGGGGCCGCGGCGGGAATCAGCGTATCGGCCAGGGTTTGGAACTCCTTGCGGGTGCTGGGCGCGGCAATATCGGAGGCAATGCCGAACACCCGGGCCAGCACCCGGTACACGTTGCCATCAAGCACGGCCACTTTTTCGCCGAAGGCAAAGGAAGCAATGGCCGCGGCCGTGTACTGGCCCACGCCGCGCAGCTTGAGCAGTTCGGCGTAAGTATCGGGAAAGCGGCCCCCGTACTCGCGCACTACCTGCTGGGCGGTGTGGTGCATGTTGCGGGCCCGGGAATAGTAGCCCAGGCCCTGCCAGTGGCGCAGCACCTCATCCTCGGGCGCGGCCGCCAACTCGTGCACCGTGGGGTAAGTAGTGACGAAATCCAGGTAGTAGGGCAGTCCCTGCTTCACGCGGGTCTGCTGCAGAATTATTTCCGACAGCCAGATGGCGTACGGGTCGCGGGTGTGGCGCCAGGGCAGGTCGCGGCGGTGGCGTGGGTACCATTCCAAGAGGGCCGGGGCAAAGTAGGGCGCTGCAGGTAGGGGGCTGGGAAGAGGCAAAATATTGGCGGATAGATATTTGCTGCGGAAGCGGCAACCAAAAGGGAAAGTGGAAAAAGTATTGCAAAACCAAAAAGTCCGGGTACCTTTGTGGCCCCAATTCTTAAACAACAGCTTACCGGGCAAGGGCTTACGTCTTGAATTGGGGCGTTTTTGCCCAGTACCCATTTTTCACACCTTAGTACACTTACCAGCGTGACTAAAGCAGAAGTAATCGCCGAAATCGCCGACAAGACCGGCATTGAGAAAGCAGACGTATCGGCTACCGTTGAAGCCTTCTTCAAAGTGGTAAAGGATTCGATGGCCGACGGCAACAACATCTACGTGCGCGGCTTCGGGAGCTTCGTAAACAAGAAGCGGGCTAAAAAAGTCGCTCGCAACATCTCTAAAAATACGTCGATTATCATCGACGAGCACTTCATTCCGAGCTTCAAGCCGTCGAAAACCTTCATCGGCAAGATCAAAAACAGCAAGAAGATTAAAGAGCTGGCCCAGGCCTAAGCTCCTTTCTTCGTAACATTGCGGCGCGCCGCCGGGTATCCGTCTTCGGAACCCGGCGGCCTGCTTTTTCCCTATGGCATCTCGTAGTTCCTCGCATCAGCTTATTCTTGTGGTCGTCGCGCTTGCGCTGGTGGCCGGTTTGTTTGTGCTGCCCAAGGGAATCGTGAAGCCTAAGGAAGGCAAAGGCGAGATGAGCCAGCAGGCGGCCCGCACCGCCAACCGCGACAACGGCGCCGCCGCGCCCTCCACGACTTCCGTGGATGGTGCCGCGCCCGCCGGGGCCACGGCCGAGCAGCCGCACATGACTATGGCGCCCGAGCAGCGTAAGGAAATCGGGGCTCTCCTGGCCAAGTACACGGCCGAGCGGGACCCGGTTGCCAAGCTGCGCGTAGCCGCCGACTTGGCCGCCAAGTACCGGGCTGTCGAGCGGTTCGACAGCGCGGGCTACTACTACGAGCAGTTGGCTATTGCCCGGCCAGGTGAGCAAACCTGGAAACGGGCGGCAGACTCGTACTTCGAGGCGTTCAGCTTCGCGGCCACGGAGGAGCGGCAGAAAATGCTGGCCGCCAAAACTCGCGAGCTGTACGACAAGGTGTTGAAAAACAACCCCGAAAACCTCGACGCCAAAACCAACCTGGGGATGGCCTACATGGCCAGCGACAACCCCGTGCAGGGCGTCACGCTGCTCCGCGAGGTGCTCGTGGCCGACCCGCGCAACGAAAATGCCTTGTACAACCTGGGCCTGCTCTCGATTCAGAGCAACCAGTTCGATAAGGCCGTGGAGCGTTTCCGGGAGCTGACGAAAGTCAACCCCGAGAACATCAACGGCCAGTTTTACCTTGGCGTCGCCTTAGCCAAAACCGAGGCTAAGGCAGAGGCCAAGGCGGCTTTCCTGAAAGCCAAAAGCTTAAGCTCAGACCCGGCGCTGCTCGCGTCGGTGGATGAGCAGCTAGCCCTGTTGAAGTAAGTAACCTTTTTTACAAACCCTAACCTCCTCATCATGCCCTGCGGTAAAAAGAGAAAGCGTCATAAGATTGCCACTCACAAACGGAAGAAGCGTCTGCGCAAAAACCGTCACAAGAAGAAGTAAGCCTCCCGGGGTTTGCTCGTCGGATTTCGGCCTCGGCCGCTAATCCGTCCTATCTCTCACGTAAGTAGTCTGAGAGTGGCTGGTTTTTCGCTTTCCCCGTGGCCTTGGAAGGGAAGCTGGTGCCAAGTGCACCGGCTTCCCTTTGCGGGTTTCGGGGGCGTAGGCCGGGCCGTTCAGGCATATTTACTTAACCAACTGACCCATTGAGTAACGAATTAGTCATTAATTCTACTCAGGACGGAGAACGGATTGCTCTGCTCCAGGATAAGCGGCTCATCGAATACCACTTCGACCGCAACGACACCAACTATTCGGTTGGCGACATTTTCCTGGGTACGATCAAGAAAGTTATGCCCGGTCTGAACGCCGCGTTCATTGACATCGGGTATCAAAAAGACGCCTTTCTGCACTACGGCGACCTGGGGGAGCAATTTCCCTCAATGATGAAGTGGAGCAAAGGCGTACAATCGCAGAAAATTACCGTGGGCGCGCTCAAGAACTTCCAGTTCGAAGGCACGCTCGACAAAGTCGGCAAGGCCGCCGACGTGTTCAAAAAGGGCCAGCAACTGCTGGTTCAGATCATCAAGGAGCCGATTTCGACCAAGGGCCCGCGCCTGAGCATGGATATTTCCATGGCCGGCCGGTACCTGGTGCTGGTTCCTTTTTCCAATACCATCAGCGTATCCAAGAAGATCGTCAGCAAGACGGAGCGGGAACGGCTTAAGCGCCTGATTGCCTCCATTAAGCCCGACAACTTCGGCGTGATTATCCGTACCGTGGCCGAAGGCCGCGAGGTGGCTGAGCTCGACAAGGATATGCAAAGCATGACGGCCAACTGGGACACGCTCTTCAAAACCCTGCGTACGGCCAAGCCGAACGACAAGGTGCTGGGAGAGCTGGGCCGCTCCAGCTCCATGCTGCGCGACTTACTCAACGAAAGCTTCGACTCCATCACCGTGGATTCGGCGCCGATGTACGAGGAAATGCGCAGCTACCTCCAGAAAATTGCGCCCGATAAGCTCGGTCTGCTCAAGCTTCACACCGGCAAGGTGAAGGTGTTTGAGCACGTTGGTTTGGAAAAGCAGCTCAAAACGCTGTTTGGCAAAACCGTGACCGTGCCCGGCGGCGGCTACCTCGTCATTGAGCACACCGAGGCCTTGCACGTCATCGACGTGAACTCGGGTAACAAGAGCAACCAGGAAAGCGACCAGGAGGCCACGGCTCTCATGATCAACATGCTGGCGGCCAAAGAGGTAGCTCGGCAGCTCCGTCTGCGCGACATGGGCGGCATCATCGTGGTCGATTTTATCGACATGAAAAGTGCCGAGAGTCGTAAGAAAGTGGAAGATGCCGTGCGCGACACGATGAAGCACGACAAAGCGCGCTTCACCATATTGCCCATCACCAAGTTTGGACTGCTGCAAATCACGCGGCAGCGCGTACGTCCCGCCGAGAACATCATCACCGGCGAGGTGTGCCCAACCTGTGGCGGTACGGGCAAGATTTCGGCCTCTATCCTCGTAACGGACGAAATCGACAACAGCATCGAAGACCTGCTGGTCACCCAGAACCAGTCGGGCATTTCGCTGTATGTGCACCCCTTCCTGCACGCTTATTACACCAAGGGATTGGTGTCGAAGCAGATGAAGTGGTATCTGAAATATTACAAGTGGGTGAAGGTTATGAAGGATACGTCCCTGGGCCTCACCGACTACCGCATCGAGGATGAGCGGGGCGAGGAAATCGAGCTGCATTCCCCCGCCGCCGCCATGAGCCGCCTCCAGGACCGGGAGGTGGAAGAACTAACAGATTAATGATTGACGGTTTTTTCTGCGAAAAGCCCTCCTGATAAGAAGAAAGCCCCGCTGCTCGGAATGAGCGCCGGGGCTTTTTCGTCGGGGGCGCCGGGGCTAAAACTTCAGGCCCAGGTCCAACGCCACCTCATTGTTCTTGATCGTAACGTCTTTGAAGCCGCGGGTCTTATCGAAATACTTCTCGATGTTGACCAGGCCGCGGTGGTACGAGAGGCCGCCGAATACTTTGGTGCTCTGCCCGAGCTGGTATTCTACGCCGGCCCCAATCAGCGCGGCGGCGTCGGGGATGATGAAATGCTTAATAGCTTCCGTTTCCTGCTGATTACCGATGTCGGTATACCGCTTCTCGCCATTGATCCGGCCGCTGATGAGCCCGCCGACGGTGCCGCCGAGCTGGAAGTAAACCTTCGTGTCGGTGGCCACATCGTTGGTAAACAGCTTCACGCTAATGGGCACCTCCAGATACTGCAGGCCGATCTTCTGCTTTCTGATCAGGGCGGGGTCATTAGGGTCAATGACTTTCAGACCCGGATCGGTGTAAGTAATGGTGCCGCCCTTGCCCGTCAGCCACAGGCCGGTGCTGAAAGCGTAGTTCTGGCCGAAGAAATAATCTACGACAAGGCCGCCGCCGAGGCTGAGCTTGCTTTTATCGTTCTGAAAATTGGTTCCGCTCGGCGAATCGGCCCGCAGGTAGGTTATGGAAGGAGACAGTTTCAGGCCAATTTCGACCTGCGCAGACGCGGCTCCCGCGGAAGCGCCCAGCAGTAGCAGGGCGAGAAACGTTTTTTTCATAGAAAAGAGGAATAGGAAGTTGAGCTCTAGACGAAAGCTCGCCGCTTGGCGTTTCGATTTAGGCTATTTTCGCCCAAATATAGAAGCATGACTCACAACACCGCTCCCGTGCGCCTTTTCCTAACGGCCGTTCTTGGCTCCCTGGTATTTCTCAGCAGCTGCGGCCAGGACGGCACTGCCAAGTGTGAGCTGAGCCCGGAAGTAGCCCGCGTGGAAGCGCCGGTGCAGCTGCAGCGGCTGGAGCAGCCCTTCTTCCGGATTAAAACCGTGGCCGAAGCTCAGCAGTTCGTGCGCCAGCACGAGCTGTTTGCCGACCAGTTTTTGCAGCGCCGGCAGTATCCATCGGAGGAAGTGCTGGGGCAAGCGCTGGTGAAGCTGGCCACCAACGCGGGCTTGCAGAAGCTGGGCAAGGAAGCGGAAGTCGAGTTCAAAGACACGAATGCTCTGCAGAGTCAGCTGCAGCGGATGTTTCAGCACGTGCGCTACTACTTTCCCGACTTTCGGGTGCCACCCGTTGCAACCTTCGTGAGCGGGCTGAGCCAGGATCTGTTCGTGAACGACAGCCTAATGGTCATCAGCCTCGACTTCTTCGTGGGCCCTAAGGCCAGCTACCGGCCCAATATGCCCGAATACATTCTGCGCCGCTACGCGCCGGCTTACCTGCTGCCCACGGCGGCGCTGGCCGTCAGCAGCAAGTACAATCAGCACCAACTCACCAACCAGACGATGCTGAGCGAGATGGTGCAGTTCGGCAAGTCGCTGTACTTTGCCGAAAAGGTGTTGCCCTGCACCACCGACACGCTGCTGGTCGGCTTCACGGCCAAAGAACTGGCCGGCGCGCAGTTCAACGAGAGCAAGATCTGGGCGCACTTCATCGAGAAGAATCTACTCTATAACACGGCTCCTTTCACCATTCAGAAGTACATGGGCGAGCGGCCCAACGTGCCCGAAATCGGCCAGACCTGCCCCGGGCGGGTCGGTGCGTGGGTGGGCTGGCAAATCGTGCGCAAGTACATGAGTGAGCACCCGAACGTAACGCTCAAGCAGCTGATGGCCGAAAAAGATCCGCAGCGCATCCTGAGCGAGTCGCACTACCGGCCGAAGCGCTAAGCGCCCAGGTGGAAATTGAGAATCAGGAAGTGAAAAATTGCTCGGTAGCATGGCCTCCGTTAGGTTGAGCACAGGGGAATTCTTAATTGGAACGCCGTGCACATTGCCGTTTTCAGCCAGTACCACACGAACCCTGATTGCCCGGCTACCAGCCGGCACTATTCGTTGCTGGCGCATCTGGCCCGCACGCATCGCGTCACACTGATAACGACCCGCACCTGGGAAGCCCAGCGGCTGACCCACCAGTATCCGTGGCTACCGCAGGGAGTTCAGATGCGGGCGGCCGACGTGCCTTACCAGAACAAAATGGGCCCGGCACGGCGGGTGCTTTCTTTCGCGCAGTATGCCGCCTACGCCGTGCGGGAAGGGCTGCTGCTGGAACGTCCCGACGTTATCTGGGGTATCTCCACGCCCCTGACGGCCGCGTGGGCGGCGGCACAGGTAGCCCGACAACGGGGGATTCCATGGGTGTTCGAGGTGCAGGATCTGTGGCCTTCGTTTCCTATTGCCATGGGGGCAGTGCCCACGCGCTTTGCTCAAAACCGGCTTTTCGCGCTGGAAAAAAGTCTCTACCGGAGCGCCCGGCACATCCTACCCCTTTCCCCCGACATGACGCGCTACGTGACGCAGCAGGGAGTAGAGGCCAGCAAAATCACGACGGTCCTCAACGGCACCGACCTCGAACTGGCCGCGCTGGCTACACCGGAAGCCGTGGCGGCCCTACGTCAGCAGCAGGGTTTAGCAGGCAAGCAAGTCATTCTGTACGCGGGCACGTTCGGTCGTGCCAACGACATTCCGACGCTGGTAGCTGCCGCTGAGCAGTTGGCGCGGCAGCGGCCGGACGTGGTATGTCTCTTCATGGGGCTGGGCTTTCATGAGCCGCTGGTGCGCGCGGCGGCCGGGCGCTGTGCCGCCATCCGGCTGGTGCCACCGCAGCCCCGCCATGCCGTGTTTGCCTGGTTTGGGCTGGCGGATATTTCGGTGGTGTCCTTCCTGAATTTGCCCGTGTTGGACGCCAACTCCCCGGCCAAGTTCTACGACAGCCTGGCAGTCGGTACGCCGGTTGTGGTCACGAATCAAGGCTGGACCCGGGCGCTGGTAGAGCAGGAAGGGTGCGGCTGGTACTCACCGGCCGAAGACGCCGTCGCCTTAGCAGCAAGGTTGGCGGGGCTGCTGGTGCGGCCCGATATCCTGCGTCAAGCCGGTGAAAATGGTCGTCGGGTAGCTGCTGCGCAATTCGATCGGCAAAATATTGCGGCTACTGTTCAGCGCTTACTCGAAGATGCTGCGGCGAAGTAGTTATGTACTCTCTAGGACTGGGTTTGTGCCAAGTTGTGCCAGTCTATCATTTATTATCGACTGCCCTAGCCTTGAGAGCCGCTTTGGGGGATTGGGGAACCGGCGTACCAAAATGCTGTGCGTAGTATTTGCAGAAGTCCTTTAGGGGGCAGATGGCGCATTTCGGCTGCCGGGCCACGCAGATGTAGCGCCCGTGCAGGATCAGCCAGTGGTGCGCCTTGGGAATCAGCTCTTCGGGTATGTACCGCACCAACTCCTTCTCTACTGCCAGCGGGGTAGTAGCCTTCAAGTCAGCCAGCCCGAGCCGGTGCGATACGCGGAAGACGTGCGTATCCACGGCCATAGTAGGCTGGTTGTAGATAACGGAGAGGATAACGTTGGCCGTTTTACGGCCTACGCCGGGCAAGCGCTGCAGCTCATCCAGGCTGCTGGGCACTTCGGAGTGAAACTCCTCCGTCAGAATGCGGCCCAGGCCGGCCAGGTGCTTGGCTTTGTTGTTGGGGTACGAAACGCTGCGGATAAACGGGAAAATATCGTCGGCAGAGGCGGTGGCCAGGTGCGTGGGCGTGGGAAACTGCGCCAGCAGCGCGGGCATAATCTGATTGACGCGCTTGTCGGTGCACTGCGCGCTGAGTACCACGGCCACAATCAGTTCGTAGGGGTTGCCGTAGTGCAACTCTGTCTTGGGCTCGGGAAAGTGCGTGGTGAAATACTCCAGGAAGTGGCGGAACCGCTCGGGCTTGCGCATAAAAAAGGGGAAAGAGTAAACGGAGCGGATGACGGGGCAAAGATGCTGTTTCAGCAGCTCTTTCACACGTCATCCGCTCCGTTTACTCTTTCCCTGACGCTTTTATCCGGCCTTCAGGAAGGTGCGCGAATACTGCAGAATCGAATCGATGGTTTTTTGCTTCGGCTGGCGGCGCAGGCCATCGAGGCAGCGCTGGGCTAGTAGCAGGTCGGCACAAATTGTGGCCAGCTCGGCGTCGTGGAGTAGGGCGTGCTCTACTTCCTGGTGCTCCTTAGCCGGCAACTCGTTGTACACGTACTGCAGGAGCTTCTCGTGGGTAAATGTTTTGATCATAGAGAACCGGTTGCGCGGCCATCATCTTCCGCAGGTTGATCAGGGCGTAACGCATACGCCCCAAGGCAGTGTTAATACTGACCCCCGTCGCGTCGGCAATTTCCTGGAAGCTCATGTCGCCGTAATGCCGCATCACGAGCACCTCTTTCTGCGGCGCAGGTAGGTCCTGAATCAATTCGCGAAGAAGGGCGTAGGTTTCTTCTCGGGGAATAATCGTATCGGCGCCCTCTTCTGCCAGTGACAACGAGTTAAAGGTATGACTTGTTGTATCGAGGCTGGAAATAGGACTGCGTTTTTCGCGCCGGAAGAAATCGATGGCCAGATTGTGCGCGATACGGCAGATCCAGGACGAGAACTTGCCCTCCTCGTTGTAGCGCCCGCTTTTCATGGTGTGAATAGCCTTGATAAAGGTATCCTGCAGCAAATCATCCGCCTCATCTGCATCGCGCACGATGAGCATAATGGTGGTGAAAACGCGGCTTTTATGCCGCTCAAGCAATACGGCGAAGGCATCTTCCTGGCCGGCAATATAGAGCGAAATCAGAGCGGAGTCGCTCGGCTGCATGGTTTGCATAAAGACTACTAGTTAAAGGGAAGTAGAGCTTTAGGCCATAGAGTGCAGTTGCCGATGAAAAGTAAAAAATCCGCGAAGGAAGGAAGTGATTGTGAAAATCAAATGTAGAGAACAGGATTGCCAATCACAATGCCCTGAATGCCAAAAAGGAAAAAATTTTACACATTTTTGAAACCCAGTATTGAATAAGTTGCATACTGGATTCTCAATTGTGCCCTCGCCTGGCTAAGTATAGCTGCCGTTGGGCTTACCACGCAAAGGCTCCGGCATAAAAAAAGCCCGCCGAGGCGGGCTTCTCCAGCAGCCATAAGGATGCTCAGGGCTTGAGCTTGGCGTTGATGGCCTGCAATTGGGTGTCGATGGGGAGGGCGGCGGCGTTCTGGCCTACGGCCGCGCTGGTGCGCTCGGCGAGGCGGTCGGAGAGCTGCTGGAGCAGGGCCAGGCGCCGCTCGGTGCGCAGCAGCTCGGCGTTGAGGCTGGCCGACACAAGGCTGCTGGCGGGCATGGCAATGCGGGTTTCGGTGACGCCGGCCACTTTGCGGGCGCGCTGCTCAATGGCAGGCGCCGACATCATATCGTCGGTTAGGTTGACAATCTGGCCCTGCAGATTTACGGCCTTACCTTCCTCCAGCATCTGCCGGGTGCCGTCTTTGCTGACCATGATGCCGTCGGGGCGAATCTGCAGGCCGTTGTCCATCGTGACGGGGGCGGAAAGGCGGCTGGTCTGGCCGGCCTGCAGGCGCATGGTCAGGCCGCCCTTGCGATACACGCCGTCTTTCATAGGGGGGCGGGCGGCGGGAGCGGGGGAAGTCGGGGTTGTTTGGGCGAGGGCGGGGGCGACAAACAGCAGGCTGAAGGCGGCGCAGCAGGCGAGAGTAACGAAACGCATAAGCGGCAGGAATTTAGAGGACGACACGCGGCAGCCGTGACTCAGCGGCCCGCCATAGCTACTGACGGGGTTGGTAGGCGTAGGGTTACGCTGCCTGGGGGCGGTACTGGGGCGCGGGAAACGATGCCTGCCCCTGGATATAACCTAATGTTGGATGAAAGGCGGCGCGGCATACACTGCAGCGGGGCAGAACGGCAGTATCCCGAGAATCGGGTGGCCGTAGAGAAAAAGACCGGGCTGCGGGGCTGGAGAGGACAAAAACGCGGGCAGTGCGCCGAACCATAGTGGCTACCGCGGGTTTCATTCTACCTTTGGCCGCTTCCAACCGGCTTATTTTCTATGTCTGCAGCTGATTCCGCTTCCGTTCGTCACGACCCTTACGCCGCGTTGCGGATTCCGGATTTTCGCCGGCTGATTCTGGCCCGGGTGTGCTTTACGGTGGCTACCCGCGTGCAGGGGCTAGTGGTAAGCTGGCAGATCTTCAAGCTTACCGGCGACCCGCTGGCGCTGGGCTTTATCGGGCTGGCCGAGGCGCTGCCCAGCATCGGCGTGTCGTTGTACGCGGGCCACCTGGCCGACTCGGTGCGGCGCAAGAACATCATTATCGTGACCGTGACGGTGCTGCTGCTGTGCGCGGTGGCGCTGTGGGCGCTGGCCTCGCCGACGGGGCTGCCGCTGCTGGCGCGGGGCTCGTTGTATACGCTGCCGCTCTACATCGTAATCTTCGTCAGCGGCATTGCGCGGGGCTTTCTGGGGCCAGCGCTTTTTTCGTTTATGCCCCAGTTGCTGCCCGACCGCGAAAAGCTGTCGAATGCCATTACCTGGAACAGCACGACCTACCAGGCCTCGTCGGTGCTGGGGCCGGCCATTGGGGGGTATCTGGTGGCGCAGCTGGGCGTGGCCAGCTCCTACGCCGTGGCGGCGGTGCTGCTGGTACTGGCGCTGCTGCAGTTTATGAGCATTGCCTCGCGGCCCCTGCCGGTGCGGGAGGGCGAGAAGCTGGGGTTGCAGGAAAGCGTGCTGAGCGGCCTGAAGTTTATTTTCAGCAACCAACTGGTGCTGGCGGCGCTGGCCCTGGACATGTTTGCGGTGCTTTTTGGCGGGGCCGTGGCGCTGCTGCCGGTGTTTGCCGTCGATATTCTGCACGTGGGGGCCGACGGGCTGGGCCACCTGGAGGCCGCACCAGCCGTGGGCTCGGTGCTGATGGCGGTGCTGCTGACTTACTTTCCGCTGTGGCGTAACGCGGGCCGCAAGCTGCTGTGGGCCGTGGCCGGTTTCGGGGCGGCTACCATTGCCTTCGCGCTGTCGACCAACTTCTGGCTGTCGCTGTTTTTGCTGTTTCTGACCGGCGTGTTTGATGCCGTATCGGTGATTGTGCGCTCCACGCTCGTGCACACGTTTACGCCGGAGTATATGAAAGGGCGGGTGTCGGCCGTTAACAACATATTCATCGGGTCGAGCAACGAAATCGGGGCCTTCGAATCGGGGGCCATGGCCAAGCTACTGCGGGTGGTGCCCTCGGTGGTGTTTGGTGGGCTGATGACGATGCTGGTGGTGGCCATTACCTCCTGGAAAGCCGACCGCCTGCGGGTGCTGGACCTAACGCCGGAGAAGCCCGAGCCGGCGGTATAAAGTAGCGGAGCGGTAAGCTGCCGGGCCGCTATATAGAGTAGATTTGGCCCCGAACCCGGCCACCAGCCCGACTGACTGCCCCTCCGCGCATGGCTCCTCCTTCTTCCGAAGTTGCTCTCGAAGCCCGGCTGGCCCACCTGCGGGCCACCGACGCGGAAGCCTTTATGGAACTGCTGTTCCGCGAATTCTACCGGCCGCTGGGCAACGTAGTGCACCGCGTGGTGCAGAGCCGGGCCGTAACCGAGGACTTGTTGCAGGATGTGTTTCTGCGGGTCTGGGACGGGCGTGACACGCTGCGCATTACCACCACCTATGGCGCCTACCTGTACCGAGCCGCGCTAAACGCGGCTCTGCGCCATGTGGAACGGGCTAAGCGGCAGGTGGCCTGGGACGACGCCCCGATGGCCGAGCCGGCCACCGACGACGCCCTGCACGGGCTGTACCAGCAGGAGGCCGAGTCCTCAGTGGAGGCGGCGCTGGCGCTGCTGCCCCCGCAGTGCCGGGTGGTGTTCACGATGAGCCGCTACGACGAGCTGAGCTACCAGCAGATTGCCGACACGCTCGATATTTCGCCCAAGACGGTGGAAAACCAGATGGGCAAGGCCCTGCGCATCATGCGCAAGCAGCTCAGCGGCCTATTGAAGAACTTGTATTTGTTGCTGCTGTGAGACACGGCGGTAAGGGAATGTAAAGCCGCCCTGGCCAACTGGTCGGGGCGGTTCTGTTTAAGCCCTGCAGGAAGGCGGGCCGGTGCCATAGCTGCTACACCCGCAGCTATTACGGGGGCCTCCTGCTTCGTGCTCTTCCTGACGCCCAGCTGTAAGCAGACTGGCCGCGGTGCCTGATTTCGGCCTCGCCGGCGGCGAGCAAGCCGCAGTTATTGTATTGGCAGGACTTCTTGTTGCGGCGACGGCTTGAGCGGTGAGCCGGGAAGCCAGGACACCCTGGCCCCTAACTCAAACGCCGCCCGAGAAGAGGGTTCAAAAAAGAGGGGGGGGTAAAGTTTGAACCCTACGGGAGGGATGGTACAAAAAAGACCAGGGAAAAATTCGAACCTCACTCCCCCGTGGGTTCAAAAAAACGAGCCCTTATTTCTGAACCCCGTCGCCTGTCCCTTCAGTCGGCACGCCAAAGCCGCCGCCCTTGCCGCCCGCGAAGCGTAGATTTGGGGGCGCAGGAAACGCAGAACCTGAGTTGTCCAGGCCGACGTGCCGGCCCCAGGCAAGTGCGGCCGGAGAGACACAAGGGGCGGCGTCACTACCCGTGGAAAATATTTTTCGGGGTGGCGTAGGGGTAAGGGCGGGGCCGCGGATCAGATGCTTGAAACCCTCTTTCAGCTCAACCCTAAACTACTTACCGCCATGAAAACTTCTAATATTTTCCGGCTGGCCGCCTCGCTGGCTCTGAGCCTGCTGCTCGGCGGCTGCCAGTGCGACGACCTGTTTCCGGAGCGCCTCAGCGGCCACGGGGCCACGGTGGCTGAAAGCCGGACGGTGCCCGCGTTTAGCCGCGTGGCGCTGGATCTGGACGGCACCGTGTTCCTAACCCAGGGCCCCACGAGCAGCATCCGGGTAGAGGCCCAGCGCAACGTACTCGATGTGCTGAAAACCGACGTCAGCGGCGGCAAGCTCGCAATTGGCTTCGGACGGGTAAGCGTGCGCCGCCACGACCCGATCCGGATCTACGTGACGACCCCCGACCTGACGGGCGTGGGCGTGTCGGGCGCGGGAGAGGTGCGGGCGCGGGAGGCCTGGGCGGTGCAGGATCTGGATTTGAGTTTGGCCGGCTCGGGCACCATCCGCTTCGACCAGCTCACGGCCCGCGACCTGAACACCGACGTGTCGGGCTCGGGGCGGGTGCAGCTGAGCGGGCTGGCGCGGGCCAATAGCGTTGGCATCAGCGGCTCGGGCCGGGTGGAGGCCCACGACCTGAGCCTGCAAACGGCCGACGTGAATTTGAGCGGCTCGGGTACGAGCTACCTGACGGCCACCCAGGCGCTGCGGGCTACCATCAGCGGCTCGGGCAAAGTGTATTACAAAGGCCGTCCCGCCGTGACAGCGCGCGTGAGCGGCTCGGGCCGGGTGGTAGACGCCAACTAGACGTTTATTCACCGTTTAATATTAAATTAATAGAGTATTTCGCCGGGTAAAACGTCAGGCAGAGCGAAGCGCCGCCTGATCGTGCCGACCTTGCCCCCGCGCCGTCTCTACCGCTCCCGATTCCCACCTGCTTTTCGTCCTGCTGCCCACGGCCCACTTTTCGGCGGGCAATGGCTTCTGCTTGCTTTTTCCTTTCCCTTACCGCTCTACTGCTCTCCTGTATGGTCCGCATTTTTCTTCTCTTTCTGGCTTTGCTGCTGCCCGGCCTGCTTGCCGTAGCCCAGCAGGCCCCCGCCAGCCGCACCCCCGCCGACCCGAACGGCCGCGTGACGCTGAGCGGCTACCTGCGCGACGCCGCCACCGGTGAGGCCCTGGTGGGCGCCACGGTGTTTGTAAAAGCTCTGACCGTGGGCTCGACGGCCAACGAGTACGGGTTTTACTCGCTCACCCTGCCCCGGGGAACCTACACCGTCAGCTACACCTACCTGGGCTACGAGGTGCAGGAAGCCACTATCACGCTCACCGGCAACCTGACCCGCTCGGTGCGGCTGGGCACCCGCGGGGTGCAGACCGGCGAAGTAGTCATCACCGGCCAAAAGCCCGACGAAAACGTGAAAAGCACCGAAATGGGCGTCAACCGGCTCGACATGAAAACCGTGAAGCTGATGCCGGCCCTGCTGGGCGAGGTGGACGTGATTCGCAGCATCCAGCTGCTGCCGGGCATCAGCACGGTAGGGGAGGGCGCCTCGGGCTTCAACGTGCGTGGCGGCGGCGTGGATCAGAACCTGATCCTGCTCGACGAGGCCCCGATCTACAACGCCTCGCACCTGTTTGGGCTGTTTTCGACCTTCAACCCCGACGCCGTGCGGGACATCAAGCTGGTGAAGGGCGGAATCCCGGCTCAGTACGGTGGGCGGCTGTCCTCTCTCTTGGATGTGCGCATGAAGGAGGGCAACTCCCAGCGCCTGGGCGTGAGCGGCGGGGTGGGCGTAATTATGTCGCGGCTGGCCGTGGAGGCGCCCATCGTGAAGGATAAGGGCTCGTTTATCGTGGCCGGGCGGCGCTCCTACGGGGACTTGTTTCTGAAGCTGCTGCCCGACCAGAAAGACAACCAGGCCTACTTCTACGACCTCTCGGCCAAGGCCAACTACACCCTCGGCGAGAAGGACCGGGTGTATCTGAGCGGCTACCTGGGGCGCGACGTTTTTGCCTTCGGCAAGGACTTCAAGAACACGCTTGGCAACCGCACCGGCACCGCCCGCTGGAACCACGTGTTCAGCTCCCGGCTGTTTGCCAACGTGACCGGGCTGGTGAGCAAGTACGACTACGGCCTGGGCGTGCCTGAGGGCAACCAGGCCTTCGACTGGAAGTCCAACATCGTCAACTACAGCCTCAAGGCCGACTTCAACTATTACCGCACCCCGCAGAGCACGCTCAATTTCGGCGCGGGAGCCATTTACTACAGCTTTCTGCCCGGCCGCGTGACGCCCGGCAACGCCAGCTCCATCTTCATCCCCATTGCTCTCGACCAGCAGCACGCCACCGAATACGGCGTCTACCTCGACAACGAGCAGACGTTTTCGGCCCGCCTCTCGGCCCAGTACGGGCTGCGCGTGAGCATGTTCGACTACCTGGGCTCGGGCACCATCTACGACTACGAGGGCCCCGACGGCCGCCAGAAAACGGCCGTCAACCCCCGGCAGTACGGGGCGGGCCAGGTAATTAAGCGCTACCCGAACCTGGAGCCGCGGGCCTCGCTGCGCTACTCGCTCACCGAAAACAGCTCCCTGAAGGCCAGCTACAACCGCATGGTGCAGTACATCCACCTCGTCTCGAACACCACGGCCTCCTCGCCGCTGGACGTCTGGACGCCGAGCACCAATAACATCAAGCCCGAGCACGCCGACCAGGTGGCCGTGGGCTACTTCCGCAACTTCCAGGACAACGCCTACGAGGCCTCGGTGGAGGTATTCGGCAAGACCATGGACAACCAGATCGACTACATCAACGGGGCCAACACGCTGCTCAACAAAAAGCTTGAGGCCGAGCTACTCTATGGCCGCGGCCGAGCCTACGGGGCCGAGTTCTACGTGAAGAAAAACCAGGGCGACTTTACCGGCTGGATCAGCTACACACTCAGCCGCTCGGAGCGTCAGATCAACGGCATCAACAACGACGAGTGGTACGTGAACAAGTACGACAAGACGCACTACCTCTCGGTGGTGGGCATGTACGCCCTGAACGAGCGGTGGACGTTTTCGAGCACCTTCAGCTACAGCACCGGCATTGCCACCACCTTCCCCGACAGCCGCTACTCCTACCAGGGCCTGATCGTGCCCAACGTGAACGGCGACGTGCGCAACAACTTCCGCGTGCCCGCCTACCACCGCCTCGACCTGGCCGCCACCCGCGAGGGCAAAACCGAACCCGGCCGCCGCTGGCACAGCAGCTGGACCTTCTCGGTCTACAACGCCTACGCCCGCCGCAACGCCTACAGCATCTACTTCCGCCAGAATGAGGACAACCCCCTCAAAACCGAGGCCGTGCGCCTGTCGGTGTTCGGCAGCGTGCTGCCCTCGGTGTCCTACAACTTCAATTTCTAAGCTGCCATGAAGCATATCTGTGTTCTGCTCCTGCTTTCCGGCCTCGGCCTTACCAGCTGCATCGACGTGGTCGACGTGAAAATACCCGAGGGCAAGCCGCTGCTGGCCGTGGAGGGCGAAATCACCGACCAGCCCGGCCCCTACACCGTCACGCTCACCAAAACTGCCCCTTACTTCGACCAGGCTGAGCTGCCCCGGGTGAGCGGGGCCGTGCTCACCCTCGCCGACAACGAGGGCCACCAGGAAACCCTGCAGGAAGTGAGCCCCGGCACCTACGCCACCAGTAAGCTACAGGGCAAAATCGGCAACCAGTACGTGCTTACCATCCAGGCCGAAGGCGAGGAGTACCGGGCCGAAACCGAAATCCGGCGCACCCCCGCAATTGACAGCATCCGGGCCGAGTACCGGGAAAAGGAAGGCTTCCGCGACGCGGGCTACTACATCCTGTACTACGGCGAGGAGCTGCCCGGCGTGGGCGACTACTACCGCTTCAAGGTGTTTCACAACGACGTGCTGCTCAACAAGCCCAACGATTTGATCGTGACCAACGACGAACTGGTGGACGGCAAGTACATCGACGGCATCGAGCTGACCGACGAGGAAGGCGCCAACGACCAGCCCTTCGTGAAGGGCGACCGGGTGCGGATCGAAACCCAGTCGTTGCCCCGCGACTACTTCTACTTTCTCAACGAAATGGCCACCCAGATCAACAACGTGGGTTTGTTTGCCACCCCACCGGCCAACGTGCGGACCAACGTCCGCAACGTGCGTGCCGGCTCCGACAAGGCCGCTGTGGGCTACTTCGCCGGCCACACCGTCCGCACCGCGGCGCTGGTGATTGAGTAGGTATCAGGTAGTAAGTCGTAGGTATTAGGAGTCCCGGGACGGTGAATTCTGAACCTAGTGGTTGGTTGTTCTGGAATCAACGGCATATTTGTACAACGACCGAGCTGTCAGTCGGCTCTTAGATCCTACGTCCTACTACCCTAATCCCACTACCTGAAATGCTTCCTTCCGAGCCCGAGGCGCCCTGGGATTTGCTGGCCAAGCACCTGGCCGGCGAAGCCACGCCCGCGGAGCGGGAGCAGCTGCGCGCCTGGGTGGCAGCCGACCCGCAGCGGCTGGGCTTGCTCACGGATACCACGCGGGCCTGGGAGCGGGTAGGGGCCGCGCCGGTGCCGGATTTGTTCAGCGCTGCCGACGTGGAAGCGGCCTGGCAGCGGTTCCGGCCCCGGATGCTGGGCCATGACTCTGGCCCTAAGGCACCGCAAAATCCGGCTGCAGCGCCGCCGAAGGTGATTCCGCTGCGGCCGGCGCCCGCGGTGCTGCCTTGGCTGGCCGTGGCGGCTACCGTGTTGTTGCTGGTCGGCGCGGTGTTCTTCTTCCGAAATAATCGGCAGTCGGCGGCGGCTTCAGTCGTTGTTGCGGCTACGAGTCAGAAGCGGCAGCTGACGCTGCCCGACGGTAGTACGGTGTGGCTCAACCGCCACTCGACCCTGGAATACGCCACCGACTTCAACCGCAACGCCCGGGAAGTGCAGCTCGCCGGCGAGGCCTTTTTTGAGGTGCGCAAAGACCACGGCCGGCCCTTCACGGTGTTGAGCGAAGCGTCGCGGACGCAGGTGCTGGGCACATCGTTCAACGTGCGGGCCTACGCGGCCGAAGACTCGGTGGAAGTGTCGGTGGTGACGGGCCGGGTGGCGCTGGCCGGCCGCGGCCGCCAGCGCGATACGCTGCTGCTGACGCCCGGCCAGCGCGGCGTGCTGCGCGGTGGGGGCGAAACCGCTGCCCCGGCCGCCGGGCCCGCTCCGCTGCGCCGCGCCAGCACGCTGGGTACCAACTTCCGCGCCTGGCAAACCGACGAGCTGGTGTTTGACAACGCCCCGCTGCGCCACGTCGTCCGGACCTTGCGCACCATCTTCGGTACCAGCATCAGCGTGGCCGATGCCGACCTGCTGCGCTGCCGCTTCACCGGCACTTTCCGCCACCCCGACGCGGCCCAGGTGCTGCAGGTAGTCAGCTTGGCTACCAACGCCACCTTGTCCGGCGACGCCAATAATGGCTACATCCTCGGCGGCAAAGGCTGCGAGTGATTTTGCGCAGCCAGGTGACCAGTGGGGCCGAAACAGGGCGCAGCAGCAGGGTGCTGCAACAGCTGGCCTTGTTGCGCCGACTTTATCCCGCGACAACTCTTCCGGCGGCCATGCGCTACTTTCTTGCCTTTCTCGGCGGCTTGCTGCTCCTGACTTCGGCCGTATTTGCCCAGGCGCCGCTGCAGCGGCCGGTGCGGGTAAATGCCACCGCCGCCCCGCTGGAGCAGGTACTGCGCGACATTGCCCGGCAGAGCGGTGTGCCTTTCAGCTACAGCAGCACCTTTATTCCGCTCCAGAAGCGCGTAACGCTCCACACCGGCGGCCCGCAGCCGGTTGGCACCGTGCTAACCCAGCTTTTCCGGAGCCGCCACATCTCCTACCAGCTTATCGGCGGCCAGGTGGTGCTGTGGCAGTCCGGCACCCAGCCGCCCATAGTAGCTGCTGAAGGTGGAAAAGCGGCTGGCCACGTTGCATCGGGGCCAGTTGAGCGTGGGGCCAAAGCTGCAGTGGTAGCCGAGGCGAAGCTGCCACCTGCTCCAGCCGCTGCTGCCGGTGCTGGCCACCCGCCTCAAAACCGCCCCGCTGCCTGGGTTGGCTCCCAATCGGTAATGCTGGGTGCGGGCGCGAAATCTGCGGCTGCCAGTCGGCTGGGTGCGGGTGGGAAAGTAACCGGCAGTTTCCGGGCCATTCCGGGAGTAGGGGCTAGGTCGACGGCCGGAGACAAGCAAGCTACTGCCGGCCGGCTGCCCGATTCCACGACTGCTCATGCATTGGCTTCTCCCGCTGTTGCCCGGCAGGCTGCTGAAGTTCGCCACGCGTCGGCAGTAGCTCGGCTGAGACAGAAGGCGCGGGAAAAGGCCCGAGCCACCACCACCCTGGCCCGCACGACTACCCGCGCCGGCCAAACTCTGAGCCCGGCCACCGACCAACGTACTAGTGCCGCCCGCACCCTGACCGAATCGTTGGCAACCCCCCAAGCCCCGTCGTCGCGCCGGGCCGGAGCTCCGAAACCGGCTGAAACCGGGCGGCGCGATACGCTGGTCAGCCGTCGGGTGACGGTGCAGAGCGGCCTTGCTGCGCGGGACACGCTGCTAGCGTCGGTGGCAGTAGTGCCGTTCCGGAAATTAAATCAGGCCTACTACTACCGGCCCTGGCAGGTGAGCCTGCTTTCTCCGTTGGGCTCCAACGGCCTGAGAAGCGGCCGTACTGTGAACGGGGCTTCGCTCAACGTGCTGGCGGGCTACTCGGCCGGGCTGGCGGGCGTGGAGTTTGGCGGGCTGCTGAACGTGGCGCGGGATACGGTGCGGGGTGTGCAGCTGGCCGGCCTGCTCAACGTGGTGGGCACCGAGGTAAAAGGCGCGCAGTTGGCCGGCCTGTTCAACGTCATTGGCGGCTCGGCGTATGGCCTGCAGGCCGCCGGCCTCGGCAACATCGGCCGCGACGACGTGCGCGGCCTGCAGCTGGCCGGCCTCTTCAACATTGGCGGCGGCGCGGCCCGCTCCCGCCAAAACCCCGCCCGGCCCACCCTGGTGCGGCAGATGCTGGGTCTGCCCCGCCTGCTGGCCACCGATTCGGCGGCCAGCGGCCTGGGCGCCCCGAACCCGGGTGCCCGGCCGGGGCCGCTGCTGCAGGCCGCTGGCATGTTCAACCTGACCGGCAACGACGTCAGCGGTCTGCAGACCGCGCCTTTTCTGAACGTGGCCCGGCAGGTGCGGGGCGTGCAGTTTGGGCTGGTAAACGTGAGCAAGCACGTGCGGGGCGTGCAGTTTGGCCTCATCAACGTGGCTGACTCGGTGGATGGCGTGGCGCTGGGCATCCTCAACATCGTGCGGCACGGCTACCGGCGCGGCGAGGTGTGGGCCAGTGAGTCATTGCCGCTGAATGCCGTGCTCAAGCTGGGCGTGCGGCGCTATTATACAATGGTGGGCGTCGCCACCCAGCCCTTCGGAACGCAGTTTCGGTGGGCGGGGGGCTTTGGCATCGGCACGGCCAGCCGGCCGCACGGGCGCTTCACCTACAGCCTCGACCTGATGCAGTGGGGCTTGGCCAAACCCGGCGGGGCTGCCAACGAGCCCCGCCTGCTCAGCCAGCTCCGTCCGGCCGTAGCTTGGCAGATAGAGCCCATCGGCCACCTGCAGCTGGTGCTGGCGCCCACGCTCAACTTTGCCCTGGCGCACAACAAGGACAGCACGCCCGACTGGGATTTCGGCCAGAATCAGAAGCTGCTGCTCAACCACCGCTCCGCGCGCAGCCTCGCCCGCCTCTGGCCGGGCCTGAGCCTCGGGCTGCGCTTTTAGGCCGAGGCGATAAGGCCGCTTGCGCTTAGCTGCGGGCTTTCTTGGTCGCCGTGGGCTTGGTAGTAGCCGGAGCCACCCGCTTCACGGTGATGGGCGTGACTTCGGGCTTCACGACGACCACCTGCTGGGCAATCCAGCCGTGCATGATTTTCAGCGCCTCGGGTGAGAAGGCCGGCTTCGGCTGGCCCTCGAATACCGGCCACTCCGTGGGGTCCGACTGGAACAGGTGGTTGACGCCGGTCAGCTTCTGCACGGTTACTTTGCGGTTGCCGCTGGCCCGCAGGCTCTTGTGCAGGGCCGCCAGGTTTTTGCCGGCCGTTACCTGCAGGTCGGCGGCGCCGTTGAGAGCCAGCACCGGGCACTTCACGCCCGTCATATTGCTCTGCGGGTCGAAGTCGAGGAAGTAGCGGTACCAGGGCGAGGTAAGCTGCACGGCGCGGGCGCGGGCCATGTCGGGGTCAATATTGGCGTTGCTCTGGCGCAGCAGCACACCCACCTTGGCGCGGGCCAGGGCATTGTCGGGGTTCTGACGCACCACTTCCACCAGCTGGTCGTCCATCTTCAGAGCTGCGTCCACCTGGGCTGTATTGGCTCCGATCAGGCGCATGATTTCCACCTGCTGTCGCCGCAACACTTCCCGGCCCGGCAGGCCGTAGCCGGCCAACGACACTACGTAGTCGGGGCCTTTGGGCAGGCGGGCGGCCAGCAGGGCAATGTTGGCGCCCTCGCCGTGCCCGATGATGCCGACCTGCTTCTTGTCGACCCGGTAGTGGGCCCGCAGGTAGCCCATGGCCGCCTGCGCGTCGGTGACGAGGTCGGCGGTGGTGGCGGAGGAGTAGACGCCGGTTGATTTGCCCATGCCCCGGTCGTCGTAGCGCAGCACGGCGATGCCGTGGCGGGTGAGGTAGTCGGCCAGTTGCCCAAACATGCGGTACTCTTCCTGCTCGGCGTCGCGGTCCTGGGGGCCGGAGTCGGAAACCAGTACCACGGCCGGAAACGGACCGTTGCCCTGGGGCATGGTGAGCGTAGCGCCCAGGCGCAGCTTGGCCACCTTGTTGGGCACGATGACGTCGTCGAGGCGGTAGGGCGGAGCTACTTTGAACTTGGGTGCGGTGGTGACAGCCGCGTTGGAGCGGGTGAGCACCAGCGGGCCGGTGAGACCGGGCTGCTGCCAGGTGCCGTTTAGCGTGCCGGTATCGGGGGTGAGCTTGCCGGTGAAGCGGCTGCCGGCCTGCTCAATGCGCAAGGCTACCTCGTTGCCCTTCATTTCCACTTCCACCGGCATGCGGCTGATTTTCTGCTGGGGTACGTCGAGGGCGGCGTAAAACGAGCCGTTGGTGAGCGGCACGATGGTGATAATCAGGCCTAAGCTACCACCAGGCACCTGTAGCTGTCCTTTCCACTGCCCGCCCAGCACCGAGTTGGCCCCGCCCGCCGGACGGGCCCAGCTCAGCAGTGGAAAGCATAAAACCAAGAAGAGCAGAAAAGCGGCGAGTAAACGGTTCTTCATAAAGTAATAGGTGGTGCCGCATTTGTGCAAGCAGGTCGGGGAAAAGAAACGGAAATTACTACAATTGCCGCAGTTCTCCCCGATAAACGTGATAGTATAATCGGGGTTTGGCCTCTGCGGGCAAAAGGGCCAGAATCGGCGCTACAAAAAACAATCCACTCCATCGTTGGCGGCCGGCCCGAACGGCCGGCCGCCCAGCTAAATTCCGGCAGTTGGCTTCCGGGGCCGTTGGCAAAGCCGTACCTTCGGCGGTCTAACTGGCGCTGCTGAAACCTTCCCGGCTGTCCGCAGTGTTTACTACCTCTATGGCCAAAGAATCTTTGCAAGTAGCCGCCCCCGCGGCCGACCCGATTGACCAGCTCGACCCCCGGCAGTTCATTCTCATTAAGAATGCGCGGGTCCATAACCTCAAAAATCTCAGCGTGGCCTTGCCGCGCAACAAGTTTATCGTTGTCACGGGCCTGTCGGGCTCGGGCAAGTCGAGCCTGGCCTTCGACACGCTCTACGCCGAGGGGCAGCGCATGTACGTGGAAAGCCTGAGCTCCTACGCCCGCCAGTTCCTGGGCCGCATGGACAAGCCCGACGTGGACTACATCCGCGGCATCTCGCCGGCCATTGCCATCGAGCAGAAGGTCAGTATCAAGAACAACCGCTCCACCGTGGGCACCAGCACCGAAATCTACGACTACCTCAAGCTGCTCTTCGCGCGGGTGGGCCGCACGTTTTCGCCCGTCAGCGGGGAGCAGGTGCGCAAGGATACCGTGGCCGACGTGGTGGACTTCCTCTTCAAGCTGCCCGACGGCTCCAAGGCCATGATTCTGGCCCCGCTCATGCCCTCGGAAGACGGCCGCCCGATGAGCAAGGAGCTGGACCTGCTGCTGCAGAAAGGCTACAGCCGGGTGGTGGTCAACGGCGACGAAACCGCGTTTATCGAGGACCTGATTGGCGAGGGCAAGCCTGAGGTGCAGGGCGCCGTATACATCATGGTAGACCGCGCCGTAATCCGCACCGGCGACGAAGACCTGATGTTCCGCATCTCCGACTCGGTGCAGACCGCGTTTTTCGAGGGCCACGGCACCTGCTTGGTGCGGCTCGATACCGAGACGCGCACCTTTTCCGACCGGTTTGAGCTGGATGGGGTGGTGTTCGAGGAGCCCAACGTCAACTTTTTCTCCTTCAACAACCCCTACGGCGCCTGCCAGACCTGCGAAGGGTTCGGCTCGGTGCTGGGCATCGACGAGGACCTGGTCATTCCCGACAAGAGCCTGACCGTGTACGAGGGTGCCATTGCCCCCTGGCGCACCGACAAGCAGAGCGAGTGGCTCAAGCCCCTGCTCAAAAACGGCATCCGCTTCGACTTCCCTATTCACCGTCCTTACAACGAGCTGACCGAGGCCGAGCGGAACTTGCTGTGGAAGGGCAACAAGTTTTTCGAGGGCCTCGACGACTACTTTAAGTGGGTGAGCACTCAGACCCACAAAATCCAGTACCGGGTGCTGCAAAGCCGTTACCGGGGCCGTACCACTTGCCCCGACTGCCGCGGTACCCGCCTGCGCAAGGACGCCCAGTACGTCAAAATCGACGGGCAGAGCATCACCGACATCGTGTTGCTGCCGGTGAGCAAAGCGCTGGAATACTTCGAAACGCTGAGCCTGAACGAGCACGACGCCAAGGTGGCCGAGCGGCTCAGCACCGAAATCACCAACCGCCTGGGCTACCTCAACCGCGTGGGCCTGGGCTACCTGACCCTGAACCGCCTGAGCAGCACGCTCTCGGGCGGCGAAAGCCAGCGCATTTCTCTGGCTACGTCGCTGGGCTCGGCGCTGGTGGGCTCCATGTACATCCTCGATGAGCCCAGCATCGGCCTGCACCCCAAGGATGCGGAGCAGCTCATCGGCGTGCTGCGCTCCTTGCAGAAGCTGGGCAACACCGTCATCGTGGTGGAGCACGAGGAGAAGATGATGGAGGAGGCCGACCAGATCATCGACATCGGGCCCGAGGCCGGTTCCGGCGGCGGCCACCTGATGTTTCAGGGCACGTATCCCGAGATTCTCCAGGACACCAAATCCTACACCGGCCAGTACCTGAGCGGCCGGCGGGAAGTGAAGGTGCCCACCAGCCGTCGGCCCTGGCGTAATGCCCTGGAAGTGCTGGGGGCCCGCGAAAACAACCTTAAGAATGTCTCTGTCAAGTTTCCGCTGGGCGTGATGACCGTGGTGACGGGCGTGTCGGGCTCGGGCAAGTCGACGCTGGTGAAGCGCATCTTGGCCCCGGCCGTGGCCAAGCAGCTCGGCGGCGGCGCCGGCGAGGCCACCGGCAAGTTCGACCGCCTGATGGGCGTGCAGGGCCAGGTGTCGCACGTCGAGTTCGTGGACCAGAACCCCATCGGCAAGAGCAGCCGCTCGAACCCCGTGACCTATGTGAAGGCCTACGACGCCATCCGGACGCTGTTTTCGGAGCAGCCGCTGGCCAAGGCCCGGGGCCTGAAACCCTCGCACTTTAGCTTCAACATCGAAGGCGGCCGCTGCGAGGTGTGCCAGGGCGAGGGCCAAGTCAAGATTGAGATGCAGTTTATGGCCGACATCTACCTGACCTGCGAAAGCTGCGGCGGCCGCAAGTTCAAGCAGGACATTCTGGACGTCAAGTTCCAGGACATGGGCATCGACGACGTGCTGGAAATGACCGTGGCCGATGCCGTGGAGTTCTTCAAGGGCCAGCCCAAGGTGGCCGAGCGCCTCCGGCCGCTCGACGACGTGGGGCTGGGCTACATCCGCCTGGGGCAGTCGGCCAACACGCTTTCGGGCGGCGAAGCCCAGCGGGTGAAGCTGGCCTCCTTCCTGACCAAGGGCGCCACGCTCCAGCAGGACAAGATCCTGTTCATCTTCGACGAGCCCAGCACCGGCCTGCACTTCCACGACATCAACAAGCTGCTCACGGCTCTCAACGCGCTGATTGAGCAGGGCAACTCGGTGCTTATCATCGAGCACAACATGGACATCATCAAGTGCGCCGACTGGCTGATTGACCTCGGCCCCGAGGGCGGCATCAACGGCGGCATCTGCTGTTTGAAGGCACGCCCGAGGACATGGTAAAGCTCAAGGACTCCAACCACACCGCGCGGTTCCTGGCCGAGAAGCTGTAGCATCTTCGGCGCCCGTTAGCCGTAAGCTGAAGGAGCCGCCGGACGAACCGGCGGCTCCTTTTTTTATGTCCATTATGATTCTAGGTGCCGAAGAGCAGTTTCGGGTGGGGGAGCCCGCGCCGGGGGCGGAAAGCTTCCTGCTCAGCAGTGAAGCCGCCAACCACGAGTTTCAGGTGATGTTTGAGGACGACGGCACGACCGGCTACTTCTACGCCCTGCGCAACGCCGCAGAGTCGGAAATCCTCGACGCGCTGCATGTCTACAACGTGGCCGACGTGCTGGACCGCACCACACCCGTTACTGCCCAGATATTCTGGGACGCCGCCCAAAGCACGGCCGTGCTGCTCATTGAAGGCCACAGCCACGCCCTCTACGACTTCCCGCGCCGGGCCGGCTTCTGCCGCAATGCCTTCCCGCCTGCGCAAAATGGGCAGCTTGGTTCCCGGGAGCTGACCGATGAGCTGGTGGAAAAATACTTTGCCGCCTAATCGGCTGGAAACCCTGCCTCATCCCGCTTCCGCTCCTATGGAAACTATTGCTACTCCCACTACATCTGCCCCCCGGGCTGCCCGCCGCTTCTGGCGCTGGCTGGCGGCGTTGTCCGTCGTCGGCAACATCGGGCTGAACTACTGGGCCAACACCCACCCCTTCAACGGCCGCACGATGGGCACGGTGTCGGCCACCTACCCGACGCTGCTCACGCCGGCCGGCTACGCCTTCAGCATCTGGGGGCTAATATTTCTGGCCCTGACCGTGTACGCCGTCTGGCAGCTGCTCCCGGCCCAGCAAACCGTGCAGCTACCCGATGCCGTGGCCCGGCCCCTCACGCTGGCCAGCGTGGCGACGGCCGCCTGGGTGGTGCTGTTTGCCTACGAGCTGCTGGCCGTAAGCGTGCTGGTCATGCTGCTGATTCTGGGCGCGCTCATCGTGGCCTTCGGGCGGGTGCGCCGCCGGGTGCGGGCCGCCCTGGCCCCGCGCTGGGTCAGTGTCCCGTTTGCCCTGTACCTGGGCTGGATTTCGGTGGCCTCGGTCATCAATATCACCATCGGCCTGCGGGCCCTGGGCTGGCAGACGCCCGACAACGTGTCGGTGCTGCTCACGTTTGGGCTGCTGGCCGTGGTGGTGGCGCTAGGACTGATTGTGGGCAGCGTATTCCGGAGCGCCGTGTACCCGCTGGTGGTAGCCTGGGCGCTGGTAGCCATCTGGGTGGCCCAGCGCGGCGGCACCTATCCCGAGCTGGCCTGGGTAGCGCTGGTGGGTGCGGGCGTAGTGGCCCTGGGCGGCGTAGGACTGAGCTTGCGGCCGCACCGGGCCTGAGTGGTGGAGTAGGAGCGGGGATTCGGCTTTCTATCCAAAATTTTGCCGCCCAAAAAAATGGTTAGTCCTTGGATGGACTAACCATTTTTTAACTAATCAGAAATTTGGATAGAGAACCGACGGACTAACCAAATTTCCGCTGGCCAGAAAAATGGCTAGTCCCCGGTTAGCTGCTCTATTTTCACCCGACCGAATTACTCCCACTTCCCGTCGCCGCCGGAGATGAGGCAGCCGCCTAACGTCAGCTGAGCACTCAGGCGAATTGTCGTTTCTTTGCGCCCGTCAACGAATCCCCTTCCCAACTCTTTGTATATGCGCAAGAACCTCGTCGCCGGCAACTGGAAAATGAACATGACCTACCAGGACGGCCTCGCTCTGGTATCCGAAATCACCAACATGGTAGCCGACGAAGCCAGCGGCGCGGTAGAAGTGGTGATTTGCCCGCCGTTTCCCTTCCTTCACTCCATCAGCAAGCTGCTCACCGAAGGAGGTAACATCCACCTGGGCGCGCAGAACTGCCACCAGAAGGAAAGCGGCGCTTACACCGGCGAAATCTCGGCCCGGCAGCTGCAGTCGGTAGGAGTGGAGTACGTGATTTTGGGCCACTCCGAGCGGCGCCAGTACTTCCACGAAGACGACGAGCTGCTGAGCCAGAAGCTGAAGGCCGCGCTGGCCGCCGGCCTCAAGCCCATCTTCTGCGTGGGCGAAAGCCTGGAAACCCGGGAGGCCGACGAGACTTTCTCTTACATTGAGAAGCAGCTTCAAGACGGCCTGTTTCACCTTTCCAACGAGGAGTTTGCGCAGGTAACCATTGCCTACGAGCCCATCTGGGCCATCGGGACCGGCAAGACGGCCACCAGCGCCCAGGCTCAGGAAGTGCACGCCTTCATCAGGGAGCAGGTGGCCCGCGCCTACAACGCCGCAGCCGCCCAGAACACCACCATCCTCTACGGCGGCTCGGCCAACGCCCAGAACGCCCGCGAGCTGTTCAGCCAGCCCGACGTCGACGGCGGCCTCATCGGCGGCGCCTCGCTCAAGTCGCGCGACTTCACCGAAATCATCAAGTCGTTTTAGGGGTAGTAGGTAGTTGGATTTAGGTAGTAGGACCGGACCTGATTCCGGTATCATTTGTGTTTCGTCGTTTTCACGCCCGCGCCTTCCGCGTAAGTCTTACTACCCACTACCCACTACCTAAATCCAAACCATGCTTGCTGCTCTCCTCGTTTCCAGCCTGCTGGCGCTGAATCCGTTTCGGCCCCAGCCGCGCGTGCCCTTCGTGGCGGTGTCGCCGGTGGGTTCCATCGAGCCCTGCCGCATCTACGGATCGGTGTTTCTCGAAACCAATCCCAGCCGGCGCGGCTTCTGCTTCGCCACGGTATACGTGGAGCCCGAGGAAGCCTTCTGCGACGTGATGGTGTACCGCGAAGACAACAAGCTCTTCGCCGACAAGGCCGGCTTCTGGTACCTGGCCACCGGCCCCAACTTCGCCGACTACGTGCTGTTCGTGACCGAGAACCGCGCCTTGGCCGACTTCAGCATCCACTACACCACCGTGCGCTCCTACGCTGGCTGCCGCAAGCAATAGCCGCTTTTCTGACAACTGAAAAGGCCCTTTCATAGCTATGAAAGGGCCTTTTTGCGTCGGGTCAAAGGGCTTGCTTCACGTCGGGTGAGGCGGGGAAAAAGGAAACGAGAACGGGAAACGAGGGCGAGATAAATAGAGCCTCGTCTCAGCGGCATTTACCCAGAGGTGGCCAGCGGCGGCCATGCCGGGAACCGGCGCGGTGGGCGCCGCTGTTGCCGGGGGCTGCCGGGCAGAGCCGACGTTGTTATCCGCCGGTTTTTTCGTGCGAACTTGCCGTTTCATGGCGGAGCGTTTCGGCTCTGCCACCTTCACTAACTGAACGAATGGATTTTGTAGAAGTACGCGTGCAGGCCCCCCGCGAATTGGCCGATATCCTGGTTGCCGAGCTCAGCCAGGTGGGTTACGACACATTTGAAGACAACGACGAAGGCTTCTGCGCCTACATCGGCGAAGGCGACTTTGACAACGACGCGGTATCCGAAATCATGAGCCGCTACGAGGGCCAGGGCGAGCTGGGCTACGACCACCGCGTGATTACGCGCCAGAACTGGAACGCCGAGTGGGAAAAGAACTTCCAGCCCCTCATCATTGCCGACCGGGTATCGGTGCGGGCGCCGTTTCACGAGAAGCCCGAGGGCCTGGAGTACGAAATCGTGATTATGCCGCGCATGTCCTTCGGCACCGGCCACCACGAAACCACCGCTCTGATGATTGAAAACCAGCTCGACCTCGACCACCAGGGGAAGCGGGTGCTGGATATGGGTTGCGGCACGGGCATCCTGGCCATCATGGCGGCCCACCTGGGCGCGGCGGAAATCCTGGCCGTGGACGTGGAGCCCTGGACCGTGGAAAACGCCGCCGACAATGCCGCCGAGAACCACTGTTCCAACATCGAGTGCCGCCTGGGCGGGGTGGAAGTGCTGGCCGGCGAGGCTCCGTTCGACCTCATTCTGGCCAACATCAACCGCAACGTGCTGCTCGAAGACATGCACGCCTACGCCGCGCTGCTGCCCACTGGTCGGCCCATTTTGTTTAGCGGCTTCTACCAAGAGGACTTATCCAAGATTGAAGCCGAAGCCAGCAAGCATGCATTGGCTTATCAGTCACACCGAACCAAGAATAACTGGGTTTCGGCGATTTTCACGAAATTGTAGCCGTCCATAGTTAGGCTCCGACGGAAAAAATATGAAGCAAATCGTTTTTGGGTGGCTCTGCGCGCTGATGTTGGCACTGAGTGTGCCCGCGTGGGCCCAGAAGAATCCCGCTAAGCAACCGCCCACTGCGGCGCCGGCCGCGCCGGTGCTGCCCAAATTCACGGGTAAGCTCTCCAGTGAGCCCGCCCAGTTCATCACCGACGTGCAGTCGATGATGGTGACTACCAACAACGCGGCGGCCAAAGCCAGCGGGGCCAAGCTCCAGCAGCTCTGGGCCAGCAACAAGCTCACCGCCACCCAACAGGGCCGCATCGTAGCTTTGTCGCAACAACTGCTGGCGCGGCGCTTCAAGCCCAAGCCCTACTTCGAGGCGTTCTTCACCGCCATAACGGCCGGCGCCTCAGTGCAGAATTTCACCGACCAGCAGATGGACGAGTTCCTGGACGTGGTAGGCAAAACCGTGGCCAAGGAGCAGAATGCCAGCGTCGAGAAGTTTCTGCTCACCTCAGCGCAGTTTCTGGATACCAAGTTCATCTACAGCTCGCGTTACAACAACCTGCGCGTGATTGGCGGCACGTTCAGCTTCGCCTACAACGAAACCGACATGCCACAGCCGGCGCCGCCCGCGCCCAAGCCCGTCGTGCCTTCGCCGGTATCAACGCCCGTCACCACCGGTGCGCCCATCAAAGCCACCACGCCCGCTAAGCCCAAGCCCGCCCCTAAGAAGAAAAGCAGCAGCGGCTGGGACACCGCCGACCTGTGGGGCGACAGTGGCAGCAGCGGCAGCGGCTGGGGTTCCGACGACGGCTGGGGCACGCCCAAGAAAAAGCCCGTCGCCAAAGCGCCCGCCAAAACTACGCCCGGGGCCAAGGCCGCGCCGGTGAAGGCCGTGGCCCCAGAGCCCGAGCCCACGCCGGAGCCCGCCTATTCCAACTACGATACCTACGTGGCCCCGCCCACCCGCGGGCCAGTGCTGCTCATCAAGGATGCTGATCTGTTTATGGCCACCGGCGGCGACTCCATCTTCATTCGGAAGGTGAGCGGGGCCGTGGTGCCCGGCACCAACCGCTTCGTGGGCCAGGGCGGCCAGTACGTGTGGTCGGTGAAGCAGAACCTGGTAACGGCCGACTTCACCAACTTCGACTTCGACTTCACCAAGGCCGAGCTGACGGCCCAGCCCGTCACGCTGACGTATCCGGCGGTGCTGGAAGCCCCGATTCAGGGCGCCTTTGCCTACAAGAGCCTCAAGAAAAAGGCTGGCGCCACCGACTCGGGCTACCCGCGCTTTATTTCCCTCACCAACGACGCCCGGGTCAAGAACATCGGCGACAACATCCGCTACTACGGCGGCTTCTCGCTGGCCGGAGCCCGCACGCTCTCGGCTTCGCTCGACGGCAGCCTCTCGCGCATTATCGTCGAAATCGACGGCAAGCCCAAGTTCCGGGCCTCGTCGGGAGCCTACGTGCTCGGCGACTCGCTGATTACGGCGGCGCGGGCAGCCGTGACCATCTTCGAGGACAAGAGCGACTCGCTGACCCACCCTGGCGTGAAGCTGAAGTTTTCCAAAACCCGGCAGGTACTGCAGCTGGCCCGCGAAGACGGCCTCTACAAAACTACGCCCTACGCCGACTCCTACCACCAGATGGAAATCCAGACCGAGATGCTGACGTGGCCCCTGCGCACGCCCGACATCCAGTTCTCGATCCTGACGGCCAAAAACCAGGTGACGGCTAACTTCGAGTCGAAGGAGTTTTACACCAACACCCGCTACCAGCAGATCAAGGCCATCAACAAGCTGCACCCGCTGCAGATGGTGGTGGGCTACAGCCAGGCCAACGGCAACGTGAAAACCTTCACCGTGCAGGACGTGGCCGTTAACCTCAAGCTCAAGGAAGACAACGTCCGCTCGGCCGTGGCCGGCCTGGCCCGCGACGGCTACGTGAAGTGGAACCCCCAGACCGAGCAGATTACGCTGCTGCCCAAGGCCTCGCACTACGTGAATTCGTCGCGGGGCAAGAAGGACTACGACCACATTGCCATCAAGTCGTTGTCGCCGAACGGCAAGAATGCCACGCTCGATCTGAACAGCAACGACCTGATCGTGCGGGGCGTAGACCGCTTCAACTTCTCCGACGACTCCATCACGGTGTTCGTCAAGCCCGACTCCAGCGTCATCCGGATTCAGAAAAACCGCGGCGTGCTGTTCAACGGTACCGTGGTGGCCTCGGCCTTCATCTTCAAGGGCAAGGAGTTCAAGTTCGACTACGACGGCTTTTACGTCGACCTGGTCAAGATTGACTCCATCATCGTGAAGGGTAAGGGCTCGAAGGGCTCGGTGATGAAGGCCCGCAAGGAGTCGGACTTCACCCTGACCAACAAGAACAAGACCTCCGCCGGCCGCCTCTACATCAACGCGCCCAACAACAAGTCGGGCCGCAAGAAGCTGGGCGCTTTCCCCTCCTTCGACGCCAGCACCGGGGCCTACGTATTCTTTAACAAGCCCGAAGTGCTCGGCGGCGCCTACGATACGGCCGTCTACTTCGACATCCCGCCCTTCAAGCTCGACTCGCTCAACAACAAGAACCGCTCGGCCGTGGGCTTCAAGGGTACGTTCGTGTCGGGCGGCATCATGCCGAGCTTCAAAACCAAGCTGGCCCTGCAGGACGACGGCTCCCTGGGCTTCGTGTACGACGTGCCCAAGGAAGGCTTCCCGCTCTACGGCGGCAAGGGCCGCCTCTACAACAAGGTGACCATGAGCAACCGCGGTATTCAGGGCGTGGGCAAGATCAACTACCTGACCGGCGAATTCCTCAGCGACCAGTTCATCTTCTACCGCGACTCGGTAGTGACGGTGGGCAAAACCGCTACTATCGGACAGGGGCCGCTCAACGGGGTCGAGTTTGCCAAGGTGGCGCTGCTGCCGGGTTACCAGATGAAGTGGGCCATAAAGCAGGACTCGATGTACCTGAGCACGGCCAAGGAAGCCCAGCCCATGAAGTACTACGGCACCGAGTACAGCTTCCGCGGTACCACCATCCTGACGCCCGGCGGCCTCTACGGCGACGGCCGCATGGACGGCCCGCAGTCGTTTATCCGCTCCCGCTCCTTCGTGTTTAAGCCCACCAGCTACTCGGGCAAGAAGTCGACGCTGAGCATCAAGTCGGCCGAGGTCAACAAGCCAGCCCTGACGGCCAACGAGGTAGCCTTTGAGTACAACATCAAGCAGGGCTTCGCCGACTTCTCCCGCGAGGAAGGCAGCAAGGCCAGCATCGACCTGCCGTATTCCGACTACAAAACCACCCTCAGCGGCGGCAAGTGGGACTTCAAAAAGAAGATGGTGCAGATGCGCGTGGCGGCCGGCGCCGACTCCTCGCGCTCCTACTTCTACTCCACCAAGCCCGAGCAGAAGGGCCTGAAGTTCCGGGCCAGCACCGGGCAGTACGACTTGAGCCGCTACCGCCTCGTGGCCGGGGGCGTGCCCTATATCGCCGCCGCCGACGCCTGGATTGAGCCCGACAGCAACAAGGTGTACGTGCTGGCCAACGCTCAGATGCGCACCTTCCAGAACGCCGACATCGTGATGGACACGCTGGCCAAGTTCCACCACCTCTACAAGGGCGAAATCAAGATTCTCTCGCGCACGGCCTTTACCGGCAACGCGCTGTATAATTACAAAACCGCGGCCGACTCCTTTGCCATCAAGTTCAGCAACTTCGCCGTCGACTCGGCGGCGGCGCTGGGTGGTAAGCCGGGCAAGGCCGGTAAGGCCCCGGCTAAGGGCCTGCTGAAAAAGAAGGACGACGACCTGGTGTTTGCGCCGCCTACCAAGGCCGTGGCGTCCATTCAGGCCACCGACAAGTTTCACCTCGCGCCCCGCATTTCCTACCGAGGGGCCGTGAACCTGAACTCGCAGAAGCGCGGCTTCACCTTCGACGGGCAGAGCCGGCTGGAGTTCAGCAAGACGCCCTCGGCGGCCGAGTGGTTTGCGGTCCAGGACAGCATCGACCCCAAGGCCATCCGCATGCGGTTGATGGAGCCCAAAACGGAGGACGGCACGCCCATGCTCACCGGCCTGTTCGTGTCCGACGTGTCGATGAAGCTCTACCCGCTGTTCGTGGCCGCCAAGCCCGGCATCACCGACATGAACCTGTTTCAGGTGGACGGCACGCTGAGCTACGACGCCAAGAAGCACAGCTACACCATCACCCGCAACGACCTAGCCGACCCGAACATCTACGAGGGTAGCGTGATGACCGTGGACGACTCCACTGGGGCCGTCAACCTGCGCGGCAAGCTCAACCTGATCAACTCCAACAAGGACTACAACGTGCAGGCCGCCGGCCTGGGCTACCTCAAGCCGGACAGCAGCATCTACCGGCTCAACGCCTTCATGACCTTCGACATCAACATGCCGGAGAAGGCTACCGAAGCCATGGGTACCGATATGGCTACCAACTCCAAGGGCCTGCCCGAGGCGCTCAACGGCTCCCAGGAGCAGCTCTACAAGATGGGCGAGTTTATCGGCAGCAAGGCCGTGCAGAGCTACTCCGACCGCAAGGGCGGCTACACCGCGCTGCAGAAGGTGTCGGCGAAGTTTCTGCACACGCTGGTGCTGAGCCAGGTGAACCTGGTGTGGAGCCCCAAGTTCAACGCCTGGTACTCGGTGGGTAAGATCGGGCTGGTGAGCGTGGGCAAGAAGGACATCAACGCCCTGATCGACGGCTACATCGAAATCAAGAAGGAAGCCACTGGCGACGCCGTGGAAATGTACCTGGAGGCCGAGCCTCAGACCTGGTACCACATCCGCTACGCCAACAACGTGCTGCTGGCCAAGGCCCAGCACGGCTCCTTCGACGAAATCATCGGCTACAAGGCCAAGGGCGACTACAACACCGCCACCGAGTACGGCTTCTACCTCGGCGACGACCAGGAGAAGGACCTCTTCACCCGCCGCTTCCGCAAGGACTACCTCAACGACAACAGCAAGGTGAAGCCTGTGGCCTCGCGCCCCGCCAGCACCGAGAGCTTCAGCCCGGCGGAAGACGACGGCAAGAAGAAGAAAAAGAAGAAGGGTGACGAGTTTGACACCGGCAGCACGCCCGTGGCCGATGCCCCGGTAGAAGACACCGGCGGCAAGAAAAAGAAGAAGAAGGACGACGCCAACGACCCCTTCAACAACGGCGACGCTGCCGCTACCCCGGCCCCAACCGAGGATACCGGCAAGAAGAAGAAAAAGGAAGAAGCCGTCGTGGAGAAAACCACTCCGGCCGAGCCCGTCGCCGATGCTGCGGTAGATGCCAAGGACGCCGCCAAGGAGGCGGCCCTGGCCAAGAAGGAGGAAGAGAAGAAGGCCAAGGAGGCCGAGAAGCTCAAGAAGGAAGAAGAGAAAAAGGCCAAGGAAGCCGAGAAAAAGAAGAAAGCCAAGGAGGACGACCCCTTCGGCGACTCCTAACCTCTGCCTCGCTGCAGTCCAGCAGCCCCGCCCGGTATTCCGGTGCGGGGCTGTTTTTTTACCCCACGGGGTCCCGCGCGGGGTTTCCTATCTTTGGCCGCCGCTCCCGTTTCCCCGTATTGCCCACCCATGAACCTGCCCCTGATCCTCGCCCTGCTGCTTGCCGCCTACCTCATCGGCTCCATCCCGACGGCCCTGTGGGTGGGGCGGCGCTTCTTCGGCCTCGACATCCGGGAGCACGGCTCCGGCAACGCCGGGGCCACCAACACCTTCCGGGTGCTGGGCAAAAAGCCCGGCTCCTTCGTGATGGCCATCGACGTGCTCAAGGGCTGGGCTGCCACCATGATGGCCACCGTGATGCTGCACCAGCAGGCCATCCGCCCCGACCAGCTGCTGTATTTCCAGCTGGCCTGCGGGGTGCTGGCGGTGCTGGGCCACATCTACCCGGTGTTTGCGCAGTTTCGCGGGGGCAAGGGCGTGGCCACGGTGCTGGGCATGATGCTGGCTATTGCCCCGGCCACGGTGGGCGTCTGCATCCTCGTGTTTTTGACCATGCTGCTGCTGTTCCGCTACGTCTCGCTGGCGTCCATGACGGCCGGCGTGGCCTTTGCCCTGCTCCAGCTGCTGCCCCCGTTTCGCCCCCAAAACTCCCTGCTACTCTACTTCGGCTTCGTGCTGGCCGCCCTGCTCATTTACACCCACCGCGCCAACATCGGCCGCCTGCGGGCCGGCAATGAAAGCCGGGTGCCGCTGTTTGGGCGGAAGTAAACCTCGCTAATACAGTTATGAGCCCTTTTGAACAAGCCAAAAGCAACGCTCTGAAAATCATTGAGGATGATTACACCGAACTATGGTTCATCGTGTGCGAAATCAGAAAAGAGCTTCCGGATGCTTGCCGGGACCAAATCCGGGAGGTGACCAAACGCATTGTCGAGGAGCTTATGGCCGCCCACGGGGTGAAAGTACTGGACGTTGAAACCGAGCTGCCCTTACCCCTCGACAGCCAGCAGGTAAACCAGATGATTGACGAGGTATTTTCAAAGATCAAAGGCCTGCCAACCATTGGAGATGGGTTCTGGCTAGGCATTCCGCTCCCCAGATCTAGCGGGACAGCGTATCGGTAGAAACCCCGATACCTGTTCAACCCAAAGCCCCCGCCGTCGCTCGGCGGCGCCGAGTGACCCGCTACGCCGGAGCGGCTCTGCCGCGAGCGTCCCGCGCCTCGTGGGGCTATGCTGCCGGCGCGGACGGATTCGCAACGCAGCTGCTCAAAGCGTAGTCGTCACTCGGCCTAGCCGAGCGACGGCGCGAGGCATCTTTGGATAATCCTTACTTTAGGACTCCAATACCCCTGCCTACTTAATCTCCTACAATGTCATCTTTGGGAAGAATCCTCGTCAGCGGTATCGTTATGCTAGCGGCCTTGACGGGCTGCAACAAGGAGCATTCTTCGCCGACACCTACTGAGGTGATATATACCACCGTCAGTACCCTTGCCGGGAAAGGCGGGCATGGGTTTGCCGATGGGGCCGGCAGTACCGCACAGTTTGATCATCCCGTAGGGGTGGCAGTAAATTCCCAAGGCACCGTATATGTGGCGGATGGGTGGAACAACTGTATCCGGCAGATTTCGGCCGCTGGCGTCGTAAGCACCCTGGCGGGCAGCCAAGCCTATGGGCTTGCCGATGGTCAAGGAGCGGCGGCCCAGTTTAGTCATCCCTCCGGCCTGGTGGTAGATGCCCAGGGAACCATCTACGTAGCGGATACTTACACTAACTGTATCCGGAAGATTACGCCTGGCGGCCTCGTTAGTACACTGGCGGGTAGCTACAACAAGGGCTACGCTGATGGCACTGGTCCGAATGCTCTATTCGACAGCCCGACGGCAATAGCTATTGATGCCCAGGGAATGCTTTACGTGGCCGATACGCACAATCAGCGGATTCGTAAAGTAACGCCGGCCGGGGTAGTCAGCACAGTGGCCGGCGGTGGTCCAACCGGCTTTGGAAAAGGAAGCTTTGCCGATGGCGTTGGGGAGGCCGCGCGGTTCAATGCGCCCTACGGGGTAGCGGTAGATGCCCAAGGTACCCTTTACGTCGCCGATGCCTGGAATTACCGTATCCGTAAAATAACGCCCGCTGGCGTGGTCAGCACACTTGCCGGCAGTGGCGCCAATGCCTTTGCCGATGGACCGGCCGCAGTAGCCCAATTCTACTTTCCCTATTCCGTCGCCGTTGGTGCGGGAGGCATCGTGTACGTTGCTGATTTTGGAGCCAATCGGATTCGCAAAATCCAGGCAGACGGTATGGTCAGCACGTTAGCTGGAGTATCGGAGAATGAAGAATTCCTGGATGGCCCAATCGGGCAAGCCAAATTTGCTGCCCCGGCAAGCCTGACAATTGGCACTTCCGGCATCATGTACGTGGGAGATACCGGCAACGCTAAAATACGTAAAATCACCGCTGACTAACCGGGCCGCATGCCCCATTGCCCCTGATACCCGCCTCAGCAGTTCGTCACCGCAGTAGTCCGGGCGGCCCGGTGGTCACGCCGCCGACTGGGCCGAGCTAGCGGAGGCTGACACTAAAGAGTAAGGCACTCAAAAAATGCCCCGGCGGCTAGGCGGCTACCGGGGCATTTTACTTGGGCAAGGTCAATCAGCCTGTGCGGAGTGCCTACGCCGGGTCCGCGGCGGGCGGGGCGGCCGGGGGCGGGGCGGGTGCGGGAGCCGGGGCGGCGGCAGTAGGGGTAGGGGCGGTGAGTTGGGCGGC
>Ga0247729_10000081_pt1 | contig 43924 bp, 38 predicted proteins | sample UWRJL133311R2_FD_180958 | JGI IMG/M metagenome (GOLD analysis project Ga0247729, IMG submission 180958) | Plant litter microbial communities from Arlington Agricultural Research Station in Wisconsin, United States - UWRJ-L133-311R-2 | ecosystem: Environmental > Terrestrial > Plant litter >... | reverse complement strand
GGCAAGCAGGGCCTTGAGGTCGTCGAGCTCGAGGCCGTAGCCGCCGAGGTACAACTGCACGTACTGCGTGAGCGAGCTGTGGCCCACCGACAGTACGAAGCGGTCACGACCGAGCCAGTGCTGGTCGGATGGGTCACGACGCATGACCTTCTGGAAGAGCAGGTAGGCGGCGGGAGCGAGGCTCATTGCCGTTCCCGGGTGCCCGTTGCCGACCTTTTCCACGGCGTCAGCCGCGAGGATACGGGCGGTGTTTACTGCCTGGTTGTCAATGGGTTCCCATTGGAGAGATGCCACGGTGGTGATGACCCTTCTTCATGCACTAACAACGGATCAGATCGTCCGTCGCTCGGTGAGATGTCCGCTTGCCAAGGACTACATCGGCACGGCCGCGAGCACCCCGGGCAGCATCATGAATGCTCTAGCTGGTGGGGGAAGCCGACGGTTGGCAAGCATCACCAAGTATAGAGATAGCTGAACGTCACCGTGGAGCCGTTACGGCGTCGTTCGGCAGACCCTCAGTCGCGAGCACTTACAATTGACGCTGCACCCATACGATCGAGGAGTCATGGACGTAGCCCTAGAGCGCCCACAGGCCACAGCCCCCATCGGCTTCATCCGCACCGTGAAGGCTTACGTCGCGCTGACGAAACCGCGCGTCATCGAGCTTCTGCTCGTGACCACGGCGCCGGTGATGATCCTCGCCGAAGGCGGAATCCCCGATCTCTGGCTCGTTCTCGCCACCCTCATCGGCGGTTCGCTGAGCGCTGGCTCTGCGAGCGCGTTCAACTGCTACATCGACCGTGACATCGATCGCATCATGAAGCGCACGCAGAACCGTCCGCTGGTCACCGGCGACCTGACCGACCGGCAAGCGCTCGTCTTCGCGTGGGTTATCGGAGTCGCATCAATTGCCTGGCTCTGGTTCTTCACTGAGCCGCTCGCCGCGATCCTGTCGCTCGTCGCCATCCTCGTCTACGTCTTCGTCTATTCGCTCTGGCTCAAGCGCCGCACCGAGCAGAACATCATCTGGGGCGGCATCGCCGGGTGTTTCCCGGTCGTCATCGGCTGGGCAGCCGTCACGAACTCCTTGACCTGGGCACCGGTTGTGCTGTTCGCCGTGATCTTCCTCTGGACGCCGCCGCATTACTGGCCGCTGTCGATGAAGTACCGCGAGGATTACCACTCGGCCGGCGTGCCGATGCTCGCCGTTGTGCGTGGTCGCGCGGTCGTCGGCCTGCAGGTCATCCTCTACGCCTGGGCGACAGTCGTCTGCTCGCTGCTGCTCATCCCGGTCGCCGGCATGAGCGTCGTCTACGCAGTTGTTGCCGGGGGAGCGGGTGTCTGGTTCATCTACGAGTCGCACCGCCTGTACGGGCGCGCCATCCGCCACGAAGTGATCAAGCCGATGCGTGTCTTCCACTCGAGCATCACCTACCTGACGCTGGTATTCCTCGCCGTCGGCGTGGACCCGCTGCTGAACCTCCCGGCCCTCGCCCGGTTCTAGCCCTTCACCTCTGGCCCGTCACCTCTGGCCCTTCACCTCGGGCCCTTCCTCTCTGGCCCGTCATCTCTCGCCCTTCATCTCTGGCCCGTCCACCGTGGCCGGTCCACTGCGCGAGCAGTGCCCTGGCCGTCATTAACCCGTTTCAAGGAGTTCCCGCCGCTCGCTACCTGTTTACGCGGCAGGATCGGGCATCGGTTCAGAATGTCCTTAAAACGGGTTAATTCCTGTCTCAGTCGGTGCGGTTACGCCGCAGGCACGGTTTCCGCGACCTCGGCTGTTGCTCTCGACCTCAGCGATAGAACAACCGCAGTCATCGACGCGACGAGGACCCCCGCCAGGATCATGTGCAGCCCCACGAGCAATTCGGGAAGCCCGAGCCGCGCCTGGGTGATTCCGACGATGATCTGTACAACCTCGACAGCGAGAAGCACGAGCTGCCAGCGGCGGGGGAGCCGGAGAGCAATGGCGAGCGCGAGCAGTAGCACGGTGAGCCCGAAGGTCACGTAGGCGGGCCAACTGTGTACATGCTGCAGCAGGTCGGGGTCGAGGTCGTTGCGCGGGGCGGGCTTGAGCGGATTCGAGTTGTCGCCGGCGTGCGGGCCGGAGCCCGTGGTCAGGATGCCGACCGCCACGGTCACGAAGACCGCGAGGGTGGTCAGGTGGACGATCACGAGGTACCACCGCGGTACGAGAAGTGTTGCTCCCCGGGCACCGCGGTAGACGCGCCAGACGAGCATGGTCGTGAGAACCACGAGCACGATCGACACTGCGAAGTGGGCGCCCACCACGTAGGGGTTGAGACCGGTCAGCACGGTGATACCACCAAGAACAGCCTGGAACGGGATGCTCAGACCCTGCAGGAGAGTGAGGCGGAACAGTTCGCGACGCAGGCGACGAAAGCGGAAGACCGATGCGAACGCGCCGATCGTGATGAATGCAAGGACAAAGGTCAGCAACCGGTTGCCGAACTCGATGAACCCGTGGATTCCCATCTCGGGGGTGTTCACGAACGAACCGTCGGTGCACTGCGGCCAGGTCGGGCAACCGAGCCCGGATGCGGTGAGTCGTACGGCGCCGCCGGTTCCGATCAGCACGATCTGGAAGATGAGCGAGAGCCAGGCGAACACGCGGACACGCTTGTCTACCCCGGTAGGCAACCAGTGGTATCCGCGGCTCACGGTGGCTCTTGCCGACGACATAGCGCTACTCACAGCACTTCCTCCTGTTATTCGGGGCCGCTCCCTGTAGAATCGACAGGTTCAGGAACACAGCCCGTGCCGGGGAGTCAGCGAAGACGCCGGATCTAATCCCGTGTCCTGGTTCAGTCTAAGCACGTCGAAGATGCCCTTTTTGTCAGCCGCACGTTTATCAGGTGCGCTGCGGTGGGGCGGCGACGAGGCAAACCACGAGAATGACCCGGCCTGAGCTGTGCGACGATCGCGACACGGAGAACACCGCTGCCGCGAGGGAATGCTGCTTCGATCACCTCGGTTGGTAGCAGTAAGGAAAGAGGTAACTATGTCAGACGTGCTCATTGACCGCCCCGAGCTCAACAGCCTCGGGCAATATGAATTCGGATGGTCTGACTCGGATGCGGCCGGTGCGTCAGCGCGCCGTGGCATCAACGAGGAAGTCGTCACAGACATCTCCACTCTGAAGAGCGAACCGGAGTGGATGCTGAAGCTCCGCCTCAAGGGGCTCGCACTCTTCGGACGCAAGCCGATGCCGACCTGGGGTGCAGACCTCTCGGGTATCGACTTCGACAACATCAAGTACTTCGTCCGCTCCACTGAGAAGCAGGCGCAGTCGTGGGAAGACCTCCCCGACGACATCAAAGACACCTACGAGAAGCTGGGTATCCCGGAAGCCGAGCGCAAGCGCCTCGTGTCCGGTGTTGCCGCCCAGTACGAGTCGGAGGTCGTCTACCACACGATCAACGCCGAGCTCGAGGCCCAGGGTGTCATCTTCATGGACACCGACACGGCGCTCCGCGAACACCCCGAGTTCTTCGAGGAGTACTTCGGCACCGTGATCCCGGCCGGCGACAACAAGTTCGCCGCGCTGAACACCGCAGTCTGGTCGGGCGGCTCGTTCGTCTACGTACCGAAGGGCGTTCACGTCGAGATCCCGCTGCAGGCCTACTTCCGCATTAACACGGAGAACATGGGCCAGTTCGAGCGGACGCTGATCATCGCCGACGAGGGCTCGTACGTCCACTACATCGAGGGCTGCACCGCGCCGATCTACAAGAGCGACTCGCTTCACTCCGCCGTCGTCGAGATCATCGTGAAGAAGAACGCCCGCGTTCGCTACACGACAATCCAGAACTGGTCGAACAACGTCTACAACCTGGTCACCAAGCGTGCGATCGCACACGAGGGCGCGACCATGGAGTGGATCGACGGAAACATCGGTTCCAAGGTCACCATGAAGTACCCGTCGATCTACCTGGTCGGCGAGCACGCCAAGGGTGAGACCCTCTCCGTCGCATTCGCCGGCCCCGGCCAGCACCAGGATGCCGGCGCGAAGATGATCCACATGGCGCCGTACACGACGTCGTCCATCGTCTCGAAGTCGATCGCCCGCGGAGGCGGACGAGCCGGATACCGCGGTGAAGTCCGCGTCGACGCTGCGGCCCATCACTCCGCCAACACCGTTCGCTGCGATGCGCTGCTGGTTGATACGATCTCGCGATCGGACACCTACCCGGCCATCGACATCCGCGTCGATGACGTGCAGCTCGGCCACGAGGCGACCGTCTCGCGAGTGAGCGCCGAGCAGCTGTTCTACCTGCAGTCCCGCGGAATGCCGGAAGACGAAGCAATGGCAATGATCGTGCGTGGCTTCATCGAGCCCATCGCCCGCGAACTCCCGATGGAGTACGCGCTCGAACTCAACAAGCTCATCGAGATGAGCATGGAAGGCAGTGTCGGCTAAATGTCGGTAGTACCCCCCACAGAAGCAACCGCGGAAGAACTCGTGCAGCACGGCGCGAAAGCGCACTCCGACGGCGGCTGGACCAACCCGGACGGCAGCAGCGTCCCGGTACAGACCCGTTCCGCACGGTTCACTTCGAACGACCCGGCCGAACACCCGGCGGTCACCGGTCGCGAGGCGGAGTGGAAACTCACTCCCGTCGACCTGGTGCGCCCGCTCATCGATGGCGAACTGGACGGCTCCGCCTACCAGTACATCTCGATCGAGGGCGAAGGAGTGCGCGCGGAGTGGATCGGTCGTGACCACGCGAGCATCGGAACCGCGGGAGCGGCGGAGGAGAAATCTTCGGCCAATGCCTGGAACGCGTTCGAGCACGCCCTCGCGATCACGGTGACCGGGGAAGAGCGCAGCCAGATCACGATCACGCGTTCGTCGTTCGGTACCGCGGCCAAGGCGGCGCACACGGTCATCACGGCCAAGCCGCACAGCAACGGCCACGTCGTGTTGCAGAACTCCGGTTCGGCGCTGCTCAGCGAGAACGTCGAGATCATCGTCGAGGATGGCGCGCACCTCACCGTCGTGTCAGTCCACGAATTCGCCGACGACGCGATCTACCTCGCGAGCCATTTCGCCACTGTGGGGCGGGACGCGACGTTCACGCACATCATCGTTTCGCTCGGGGGCAAGGTCGTTCGCGTGAATCCCTCCGTCCACCTGCGCGGCGAGGGTTCGGATGGCGAACTGTACGGTCTCTACTTCGCGGATGCCGGACAACACCTCGAGCAGCGCGTGTACCTGCACCACGAAGGTGCGAACACCCGTGGTCGGGTCAACTACAAGGGCGCGCTGCAGGGCCAGGGCGCGCACACCGTCTGGGTCGGCGACGTGCTCATCGGGCACGACGCTGCCGGCACCGACAGCTACGAGCAGAACCGCAACCTGGTGCTCACCGAGGGCACCCGTGCCGACTCCATCCCGAACCTCGAGATCGAGACCGGGGACATTCTGGGTGCTGGACACGCGAGCGCGACCGGACGATTCGACGACGAGCAGCTGTTCTATCTTCAGGCCCGCGGAATCACCGAACCTGAAGCGCGTCGACTCGTCGTACTCGGCTTCCTGTCTGAGATCGTGCAGAAGATCGGCCAGGACGAACTCCAGGCTCGCCTGCAGTTGGCAATCGATGCCGAGCTCGGAGCAACCGCGTCGATCGGCACAGTCTGATGGCCGCAACGAAGGTCTGCTCGGTGGCAGAGCTGTCGCCGAGCACCGCGCAACGCGTCGTCGTCGATGGAATCGCGATCTCGGTCGTGATGGATTCAGCAGGCGAAGTGCATGCCCTCGGTGATACCTGCACCCACGGCGACATCTCGCTGTCCGAGGGTTTCGTCGAAGACGACACCCTGGAGTGCTGGGCCCACGGCTCGAAGTTCGAGCTCACTACCGGCAAGCCCCTCACCCTCCCGGCCTACGAGCCGGTACCCGTTTTCGTCGTGTCCGTGGTGGACGGCGACGTATTCGTAGACCCGAGCGACACAGTCGCCGTCTGAGTGTAGAAACTCCTGAGAGAAGAAACGTTATGTCAGTACTTGAAGTAAACGACCTCAAGGTCAGCGTAGAGACCGAGCAGGGCACCAAGCAGATCCTCAAGGGGGTCAACCTCACCGTGAACGAGGGTGAGATCCACGCGATCATGGGCCCCAACGGCTCTGGCAAGTCGACCCTCGCCTACACGATCGCCGGTCACCCGAAGTACCACGTCGAGGGCGGTTCGGTGAAGCTCGACGGCGTCGAGATGCTCGAGTTGAGCGTCGACGAGCGTGCGCGTGCAGGCCTCTTCCTCGCCATGCAGTATCCAGTGGAGATCCCGGGGGTCACCGTCTCGAACTTCCTGCGCACGGCGAAGACCGCCATCGACGGCGAGGCCCCCGCGCTTCGCCCGTGGATCAAAGAGATCCGCGAGTCGATGGACGCGCTGCGCATGGACAAGGCGTTCGCTGAGCGCAACGTGAACGAAGGATTCAGCGGTGGCGAGAAGAAGCGCCACGAGATCCTTCAGCTCGAATTGCTGAAGCCGAAGTTCGCCATTCTCGACGAGACCGACTCCGGCCTCGACGTCGACGCCCTCAAGATCGTGTCCGAGGGAGTCAACCGCGCGAAGGACAAGACCGGCCTCGGGCTGCTGCTCATCACGCACTACACACGTATCCTGCGCTACATCAAGCCGGACTTCGTCCACGTCTTCGTCGACGGGCGCGTCGCAGAAGAGGGCGGCCCCGAACTGGCCGACCGCCTAGAAGACGAGGGTTACGATCGCTATCTCGCCGGCTCGAGCGTAGGTTAGAGCCATGGCAACAGCTCTCGCACCGGCGCTCTTCGACCAGGTCGAAGAAGCACTCAAAGACGTCATGGACCCAGAGCTCGGGGTCAACGTCGTCGACCTCGGGCTCATCTACGACCTCACCTGGGATGAAGAGAACAACGCCCTCATCATCAGCATGACGCTGACTTCGGCTGGGTGCCCGCTCACCGACGTACTCGAAGAGCAGACCGCACAGGCTCTCGATGGCGTCGTCGATGCATTCCGCATCAACTGGGTCTGGATGCCGCCGTGGGGGCCCGAGAAGATCACCGATGACGGTCGCGAAATGATGCGTGCCATCGGTTTCTCTATCTAGTCGACTCCAACTGAAGCAACATCTCATCCGACGCCCGGCGGCCCTGTCACTCTGACAGGGTCGCCGGGCGTTTGTGGGGTACGGCCACCAGCCACCACCGGGGTACGCTCAAAGATATGGATGCGCGCACAGACAGGGCGTTCGGTGCACCCGGACGACAACGCGCGCGACTCGGCCGGTCGATAGTCCAGAGCCAGCTCGTCACCGCGGCAACGGTGCTGTTGCTGTGCTGGATCGTCGTGATCGTGCAGCCGATATCCCTGCAGCATCCGCTCTTTTTCGGCGGACTCTCGCTCATTTTCGCCGTCACCGGTGCCTCGCTCCTCGTGAACTGGACGGAGACGAACAAGCGCTGGGCGGTTCTGCTTCCCGGCCTCGACATCGTCGCCCTGTCTGCCCTGCGCGAGGGGCAGCCCGAATTGGGTAGTGGCGTACTGCTCGTCTTCCCGATCATCTGGCTGGCGCGCAACTTCGGTTTCGGCGGTGCCATCGGGGGAGTGGGTCTTGCAACCGCCTTCCTCTGGGGTTCGTGGTGGGCCAGCGGGACCAGCATCACGGTCACCGACTTTCCCAGCCTTGTACTATTGCCGATCACGCTGAGCTTCGTGGCGACAGCGTCGTACATCAGCGGCCAGCGGACGGCGAGCCAGCGGGTGCTGCTCACACAGCAGGCGAGCATCGTCGAGTCGGCCTTCGAGCGCGCACGGGTGCAGGAAGACCTGCTGCACGAGATCATCAACGCCGTCGAGTTCGGCGTGATCGCCTTCGACAAGAACGGCACCGTCACGCTCGTGAACGACGCACACCGCAGGTCGCTGGCCGAGTTCGGTGTGCCGCGTTCCGCGGTCATCCATCCGGTCGTGTACCAGGCCGATCGCGTGACGGCATACTCGCGCGAGATGCGACCGTTCGCCCGGGCCGTGTCCGGCCAGTCCTTCGAGAACCAGACCTTCTGGATCGGTGACCCGGGAAGCCGGCAGCTCGCTTTCTCCGCGACTTCCCGACCGCTCACCGACCGCTCCGGCGTCTACCGCGGTGGGGTTCTCGTGTTGAGGGACATCACAGCCGAGCTCGACGCGATCAATGCCCGGGATTCGCTCATCGGTTCCGTCTCCCACGAGTTACGCACGCCCCTGACCTCCATCCTCGGATACCTCGAGCTCGCCCTGGATGATCCGCAGCTGAGCACAGAGACCAGCCACATGATCAATGTCTCGTACCGCAACGCCGAACGCCTTGTCGCACTCGTAAGCGACCTGCTTCTCGCTGCGAGCAGGGCGGACTCGACGCTGCCGATCGTGTTCGAGTCGTGTGACATCACCGAGATCGTGCGCCAGGCGATGGACGGGCAACGTCCCGCCGCGGAGAGCAGGTCGATCTCCCTCGTCGAACAGTTCGAGCCCGACGTGCGCGTCAGCGCTGACCCGTTGAGGATGCGACAGGTGATCGACAACCTGCTCTCGAACGCCATCAAGTACAACCGCGCCGGGGGCAAGGTGACAGTGAGTATCGCCCTGGCCGAACGTGCTGTTCGCATTGTGGTCGCCGACACCGGCCTCGGCATCTCGCAGTCTGATCTGGCGCAGCTCTTCGATCGATTCTTCCGAACGGAAACAGCCCGAAAGGGCGACGCCGTCGGCTCTGGTCTCGGCCTCAACATCACCCGCGACATCGTGAGGCGCCACGGGGGAAACCTCGTGGTCACGAGTGAGCTCGGCACCGGGAGCAACTTCATCATGACCCTGCCGACTGAATCCTCGGGCGACACGCCACCCAGCATCCCTGACTCAGAACCGGGACGGTCCGCCGTATGAATATCGACATCACCACCCTGCTCGTGTGCGCGGGAGCCGTGGTCGCCGTCGCCGGGGTCTCGTTCATCCTCAGCACGGCCCTTCGCCGCAATGAACGTCACGGGCGCCTGTGGAGCATCGCCTTCATCGCCGGCATCCTGGAGACGGTGTCGGCCGTCGTCTGGGGACTCTCGCCGAGCGGATGGTGGGCGAGCGCGGTGAGCAACGGGGCGTTGGTTCTCGCCCTGGCGTTCATGTGGGCGGGGTGCCGCGAGTACAACGGCCGCCGGGCATTCGCCTGGATCGCCGTCACAGCGGGCGTTGTCGTGGCAGGGGCCGGGCTCGCCGAAGGACCACAGGGCGGGTACTGGGCTGGCGCCGAAGTGCTCTTCGTGGCCGTTGCCGTTTTCGGCGCACTCGCTGGTATCGAAACGGTGCGCGGTAATCTCAGGCGCAACGTCGATGCCCGCGTGCTGACCTTCGTCTTCTTCGGCGTGGGAATCTACTATTTCTTCCGGCTCATCGTCTTCGCCGCAGCTGGTGAGACCAGCGAGGCATTCACGGTCTACTTCGGCACCCAGACGACCACTCTCGCGGCGATCGTTCTCGTGATCGTCGCTGCGATTGCCATGACCGCCGTCCAGCCGGCTGATGAGTCACGCACGCGTGATTCCGCTTCGTCGACCCGGGCGCGCTCGATCCCCGGTGTCACCGACGCCGCGCAGTTCGAGAACCAGGCCAACGACTGGCTCAGCCGCGCGCGCCGGGACAAGTACTCGCTCGTGCTGCTCACCATGTCGGTCGACGGCATCGAGCACATCACATCGGCGTTCGGTCGGGAGTTCGGTGCCCAGACCATCTACACGGTGGGACGGATCGCGTGCGAGCACTCTCCTGCAGCAGCGATTGTGGGCCAGACCGGTGAAGACCGGTTCATGATCCTGACCACGGCGCCTTCGGTCGGATCGCCGATCGCCATCGCGGAACGCCTGCAGACTGCGCTCGTCGAAACTCCCGTGGATGCCGCGAAGGGAATCCGGGCGATCGCGACCTTCGGGATAGCGACCACCGTCGACGTCGGCTTCGAACTGACGGCACTGGCTACGGCAGCGGCCTCGGCGCTGAAGACCGCCCAGGCCGGCGACAAGCCCGGCGCAATAGCACTCGCGGGCTAGCGGGCCCCGGGATCGGGGGACCGGCTAGTCTTCGGCCGGGGGCTGCGCAATAGCGACGGTCAGGGTGTCTGACGCCGTCTGCTTCGAGTAGCTCTTCGAGTTCTTGCTGGTCTGCAGGAGCATCTCGTAGTTGATGGACAACGTCACCGAGGTGGCTGCGGGGTCGACCGCGGGGATCACGAAAGTCTGGCTATAGCTGTATGGGGACTTCACGTAGTAACCGGGGGAGACCGTCGAGGTGTCGACGAGAGCAGCCGGTGCCGCGAGGGCGCCGGCGGGGCCGGCGACTGCGGGTGTCAATGAGACACGGGACAGGTAGATCTTCTCGCCGTGGCTCTGTGCGAGTTTGGCCACCAGGCTGAAACTCACCGGCTTGTTGGCTTCTGCGGTCCATTTGTCCATACCGAGCGTCGAGTAGTACACGATGCTCAGCTGGATGTTGCCCGCTTCGAGGTCGCGCTTGGCGGAACCGGTGGCGAGGTCGTTCGAGATGACCTGCACGGGCGCCGGAACAGTGGCCGACGGCGTCGGAGTGGGCGTGGCCGAAGACTGGCCCGCGAGGAATGGGGCGTCCGAGCATCCGCTGATGCCGGCGACAGTTGCCGCAGCGAGCACCACGGCACCGAGTTTCGCTGCCGCACGAGGGCGAAGAAGCGCCCCGCTGTTGATCCCCATGTTCTATTCCCCTCTGACACCGGGTGGTCTTGAGGTTGTCCTGAGCTTTTCCTTGCATAAAGCTGCGCGCACCCTCGGAACCATCCTGAGCTTGATCATCCACACTGAGACTAACAACGAAACCGACCGCATCACGATCAACCAGAGAGAGTCCCAGCCGCCCATGACTGCTTCCGAAAACGGGTTCCCGACACACGGTGACACCGGCGACACCATGGCGACAGATTTCATGGCCTCGGTCGATTCGTTCCGCACCGACCGTCCGACCATCGGCTGCATCATCCCCGCGTACAACGAGGCCGACTCGATCGCCGCAGTGCTCGAGTCCCTGCTGAACCAGACGCGCCTTCCGGATGTCATCCACCTCATCGTCAACAACACGTCAGACGACACCGTGAAGATCGCGAGCGAGTACGCCGGCCCGCACATGCGCGTCGTCGATGGGATCGAGCAGTTCACCGAGCTCTACGTTCACGACATCGGCAAGAACAAAGACAAGAAGGTCGGGGCGCTCAACTACGGCTTCACCCTCGTCGAGGGCTGCGACTTCTTCCTCGGTGTCGACGGCGACACCACTGCGGCCGTGGACGCGGTCGAGCGTCTCGAAGAAGAAATCGTCTCCGACACCCGAATCGGTGGCATCTCGGCTATCTACAGCATCGACGACACCCAGATCCCCACCGGCATCGGTTCGTTCCTCATCACCGGCCAGCGCGCCCAGTTCGCCGCGTTCAACATGCAGAACATGCTGCGCGGTCGCAACATGGCAGTCCTCGGCGGCCAGTTCTCGATCTTCTCGATGAAGGCCCTGCGCCAGGCGATGCTCGACAACCACCAGTCGACTCCGTGGGTCAAGGACAGCGAGGTGGAGGATTCGCTCCTCTCGCTGCAGATCAAGAGCGCCGGCTACCTGACGAAGATCAGCGCCCAGGCCCGTGCCGACGTCGGTGGGATGACGACCCTGCGCGGCCTCGACGCGCAGCAGGTCAAGTGGAACTTCGGCGCGATCGAGCTCATGTGGCCCGGCCAGCGCGGCGACACCAAGGGCCAGCCGTTCCACCCGAACCTGCGCCTGCGCTGGCTCGAGAACCTGTCGATGGCCGTCAACGGCTTCACCCGTCTGCTGTTCATCGTGCTGCTGGTATGTTCCCTGACCGCCCAGCAATTCGTCTTCAGCCCCATCTGGCTCATCCCGTCGATCATGGCGATCATCCTCAACCTCCGTACCGCGATGTCGATGAAGAACCGCAATGCCCGGGACATCCTGTTCGCCGTGCTCCTGTTCCCCGCCGAGGTCTACATGTGGGTGCGCCTCGGCCACTTCTTCCGCGCCTGGGCCAAGTTCCTCTCCAGCCAGAAGGTCGACAACTGGGCCGCCCAGGCGAAGGCCGAGCGCGGATCCGGAAACGGCTACCTCATCCCGATCGTCGTGGTCATCCTCGCCTTCTCCGCCCTGCTGTTCACCTGGTTCCAGCTCGATCCGACCGTGCAGTCGACCGTGCTGTGGATCGGTTGGCCCATCCTCGGTGTCATCACCGGCATCCAGACCTTCACGATGCTCGCGAGCATCCTGAAGCGTCATCGCGGCTACCGCGTCTAACGATTTCGCGCCGGGTTCCCACAAACCCGGCGCGAGCAAGTCCAGCACCTAGCAGTCTGGAAACCCGGCGATCGTCCCGATCGATCGCCACGCGCATCACCCGTGCGCATCACCCGAATAACTGAATACAGAGCACACAGAGCTACTCACCCGCAACCGGCACCCGAGCCGGATGCGGGTCGCTTACCCGGCGTAGCTCCGAGGGCTCGGGTCACACCCTAGAGTGACCGAAACCGAAAAGACGAGATCAACTGTCCGTGGCTGTGAGGCGATAGCCCACACCACGGACGGTCTCGATCCAGCGCGGAGTGGCGAGGTTGTCGCCGAGCTTCTTGCGCAAGTTGGCCATGTGGACTTCGATAGCGCGCTTGTCGGCGTCACTCACGAAGTGACTCGTCACATAGCTCTCACCGCGCAACAACAGCACGAGGTCGGCTTTTGATTTGACCCGGCGATGCGAGTCGAGAATAGCCACGAGCAGATCGAACTCGCTTCGCGTCAGCTCCACCTCGGCTCCATCGACCTTGACCACCCGGGATCCGACGTTGAGCGCGAGGCCATTGTGGGCCAGCCATCCGGAGCCACCGTCGTCAGCGATCGGTGCCGCCGCGACAGGGGCCGCAGGCGCTGATGACGCAGACGCTGATGGCGCTGGAGGCACGGCTGCGCCGCCCCAGACCGGGATGCTCGGCGCGGTCGTGGGCGCCGGTTCGGCCGGCTCGACGTACGCAGGCTGCACGTTCGTGGGCTGCACGGGTGCCGATTGGACAGGTGCCGACTGGACTGGTGTGCCATGAACTGGTGTGCCCTGAACTGGTGCTGTCTGGGCTGGTCCTGTCTGGGCTGGCTGCGCGTACACCGGCGCAGCCGCCTGCGGGGGAGCACTGTAGGTGGGTGCCTCAGGTGCAGACTGCGCCGGGGTCGCAGCATCCATGCGCGGCCGGCGGAGCATCGCTTCGATGCGGGCACGAAGTTCGCGGGGGCGGAACGGCTTGTTGACGTAGTCGTCAGCGCCGGCCTCGAGTCCCTGGAGGGTATCGATCTCTTCGTTGAGCGCCGTGAGCATGACGATGTATGTGGAACTGAACTCGCGGATCCGGCGGGCAGTCTCGAATCCGTCCATCCCAGGCATGTTCACGTCGAGCGTGGTGACCACGGGATTGTGCATGCGAACGGCAGCGAGTCCGTCGAGTCCGTTGCTCGTCGCAACGACCATGAATCCTGCCTGGGTGAGCACCGTTTCGAGAAGATGCCTGATGTCATCTTCGTCTTCGATGACTACGGCCATGCGCGATACGGCGTTCGTTTCCATTTGCTGATGGTAGCAAGGCGCCGTTTATGGGACTCACCGCGCGTCTAAAATCCCACCCGTTTGCGTAGTTGCCTCCGTGGAATTGTTACTGCACGAGAGCGAGAGCGCCCGCTGGCCACCAGTCGCCCGCACCGGGACCACCGTTGCACTCGCCATCGCTCTCACCGGGGTTCTTGATCCAGAGCAGGGCGTCGAGAGCGGTGCCGTCAGACACCGCCGCGGGGGTGTCACCCGTCTTGCGGCCAGACGGGTTGCACCATTCCCCGTTGGCACCATTGCCGTTTCGCGAGGTGTCGATGATGTAATGCGCACCTCCGGCCAGTGCACTGACCTTTTCGTCGTAGGCCTTCTCGTCGCTCGTCGGGTTGAAGTTCGAAACGTTGCTGGCAAAACCCCGGGTCTTTGCGATACCGGCGTCGACGAGAAGGGTTGCTTGCGCTTGGGGGTCGAGCCAGTTCGAGTGCCCACCGTCGAGATAGATGCTCGTTCCGTCGGCGGCGAGACGGTCTACGGCGTCATTGATCTCTGCGGTCCGCTCGTCCGTGTTGCCGCACGATACCGAGAGCGCCAGCGAATCCGGTTCGAGCACGACCAGGGCCTTATGCCCAACCAGGCCAGCGGCGATGGACGAAACCCACGCGGGGTATTCGGCGCTGCTGAGTCCGCCCGCGGACTCGTTCGAGCAGTCGCGGTCCGGGATTCCGTACACCACGAAGACCGGCGTCTGGCCAACCGTGGACGCCGCATTGGCGACGGACGCGACAAAGTCGCCGACCTCATCCGTCGCATGGTCCTCGGGAAGCAGCCAGATGGCCGCCGGGGTCGAGGCCAGCTGGGTGAACGCAGCCTTCTCCGCGCTTGTGGCAGAGGAAAGCGCCTTGGCGGCAGACGAGTCCGGATCGACGTAGGGGGTCGAGCCGTCGAGCGGATTCGTGCTGCTGCCGCCTGAGATAACGTTCGACACTGCGATTCCCGCCCCGACGATGACCGCGGCGGACGCAATGACGGACAACACGATCAACGGTCGTGAGAAGGTCCGGGAGTTCGCCATGGTCCTATTTTCCGTTGTTTAAGCTGCGAGTCTGCTTCGCGCGACAGATCTTCGCCCAATCGGTTCGTCGGGGGAGCGCAGTGGTACCGTTTCGGCCTCTTCGTCCGCGCTCGCGTAGACTGTTGTTTTCTCCCCTTTCTTCCGTGCCGCCAGACTGCCCACCGGGCTCTGCGCACACCCCAACAATTGGACTTTGCCTGTGCTCTCCGTTCACGATCTCGAACTGCGAGTCGGGGCACGTCTCCTCATGGACGAAGTCAGTTTCCGGGTAGATCGGGGCGACAAGATCGGTCTCGTCGGCCGCAATGGTGCCGGCAAGACCACCCTCACCAAGACCCTCGCCGGCGAGCTCCAGCCCGCGGGCGGCTCGATCGATCGTTCCGGTGAGATCGGCTACCTGCCTCAGGACCCTCGCTCGGGCAACCCCGAAGATCTCGCGCGTACCCGCATCCTCGACGCCCGCGGACTCGGGCAGTTGCTGCTTGGCATGGACAAAGCGACGCAGGACATGGCCAGCCCCGACTCTGCGATCAGCGAGAAGGCAATGAAGACCTACGGCAACCTCGAGGAGCGCTTCACCGCTCTCGGTGGATACGCCGCAGAGGCCGAGGCCGCATCGATCGCGAGCAACCTCAGCCTTCCCGACCGCATCCTCGACCAGCCGCTCTCCACTCTTTCCGGTGGACAACGCCGTCGCATCGAGCTCGCGCGCATCTTGTTCTCGGGAGCAGACACGATGCTCCTCGACGAACCGACCAACCACCTCGACGCCGATTCCGTCGTCTGGTTGCGTGACTTCCTCAAGAGCTTCCAGGGCGGCCTGATCGTGATCACTCACGACGTCGACCTCGTCGAAGAAACCGTCAACAAGGTCTTCTACCTCGACGCGAACCGCCAGACCATCGACCAGTACAACATGGGATGGAAGAACTACCACAAGCAGCGCGCTGCTGACGAAGAGCGTCGCAAGAAGGAACGCATCAACGCCGAGAAGAAAGCTGGCGTGCTGCAGACCCAGGCTGCGAAGTTCGGAGCGAAGGCCTCGAAGGCCGCGGCTGCCCACCAGATGGTGGCCCGCGCAGAGAAGCTGCTCGCGGGCCTCGACGAGGTTCGTGCGGTCGATCGCGTTGCCAAGCTGCGCTTCCCGGAACCTGCGCCGTGCGGCAGGACACCACTCATGGCATCCAACCTGAGCAAGAGCTACGGTTCGCTCGAGATCTTCACGGCCGTCGACCTCGCGATCGACCGCGGCTCCAAGGTCGTCATCCTCGGTTTCAACGGTGCCGGAAAGACCACGCTGCTGCGGATGCTCGCCGGCGTCGACAAGCCCGACACCGGCCAGATCGAACCTGGCCACGGACTCCGCATCGGCTACTACGCCCAGGAACACGAGACCATCGACGTCAAGCGCACCGTGCTCGAGAACATGGTGTCGTCATCGCTGAGTATCACCGAGATGGAAGCGCGCCGGGTTCTCGGATCGTTCCTGTTCACCGGCGATGACGGGCACAAGCTCGCCGGGGTCCTGTCCGGTGGGGAGAAGACCCGTCTCGCCCTCGCGATGATCGTCGTGTCCGGTGCGAACGTGCTGCTTCTCGACGAACCGACGAACAACCTCGACCCGGCCAGCCGTGAAGAGATCCTCGGGGCCCTCGCCAGCTACAGCGGTGCCGTTGTCCTGGTGAGCCACGATGAGGGTGCCGTCGAGGCGCTCAACCCCGAACGTGTACTCATCCTGCCCGACGGTATCGAAGACCACTGGAACAAGGACTACGCGGACCTCATCAGCCTCGCCTGATCTCGCCCGGCATCTCCCACGCTCTCTTCGCGTGTATCGGACCGTCCGCGGGCCGTCACGCGCTTGAGGCGCCGATCCGCGCGAATCGTTCCGGGGCTGCAGTACACCTAGCGGCGGGCGTCGTCCAGCAGGGCGTCCTCGATGAGGGCGTCCTCGATTTCGGCGTCGCTCCGCGTGCGGGCTGCATCTTTCTTGCGCCGCGCTTCGGCGCGCTCCCGCTCTTCGGGGTCGTCCGCATTCACCACGCGGTACTCCTGGCGCAGGGCCCAGCCCAGGCCGATGAAGGCGAGCAGCGCGAACACGAACCACTGCAACGCGTACGACAGGTGGGGTCCTTCGTCCCGTACGGGCTTGGGTGAGGCGGCCGGCCGCACCTCGGTGCCCGGCGATTCGGTGACCATGAGGCCGTAAGCGCCGGTGTAGGTCGGCGCCCCGGTCAGCTTCGCGAGATCGTCAAGCTGGATGGTAGCGACCTGGCCCTCGGGCGCTGATCGACCGGGCAGTGTCGGCTCACCGGCCTTGATGCGAGCGGTCACGATCACCTCGCCCGTCGGCGCAGCCGGAACGGAGTCGGGGGAGTCCTGCTCGTCACCGGTAGCGACCCAGCCGCGATCGACGATGAAAACGGACCCGTCGTCTTGCTGCAGCGGAACGATAACGTCGAAACCCGGCTGCCCGTTGAACGGACGGTTTCTCACCAACACCTGCTCGTCGACCAGGTAAGTGCCACTTACCGTGACCGGCTTCCACTTCTGGTCGGGTGAGAACGAGGTGAGCTTCGGCAGAACGTCGGCGATCGGAAGCGGCTCTGCCGCATAGTTGTTGTCGACCCGATCGATCTCCTGCCACGCCTCGGCGCGTCGGTTGAGCTGCCACCAGCCGAGCAGGCAGCAGACGATCGCGAAGACGACGACCAGCGCCAGGTATCCGAACCAGCGTTTGGAGATTGCGAACGACCAGGCGCTCACTGGCCGGCACCAATCGACGCGGGGGCACCGATCTCACCGATGCTCACCGGGAAGCCACGCGTGGCCAGGTAGTCGCGCAGGTATTCGCTGTGCTCATTGCAGGCGAGCCACGTCTTGACCCGGTCCGCGGCGTGGATCTTCGGGTTGCGCCAGTTCACCGCAGCGGTGGCTTCGGAGCGGCACCCGGCACGAGAGCAGCGAAGCTCGCCGGGCTCCATGCTCATCACGAGCGGGCGTCCTTGCCGTCGTCCGCAGCATCCGTGGCCGACGTCGGCGGTTCAGCCGGCACGGTGTACACGTCGCCACGGATCAGGTCGCCCGGATCGAGCGGCGTCGGTTCGGCAACGCTGGGGTCATAGAGGGTCACAGCGCCCGCGGGAGCCTGCAGCGGGGCGGACGTCGTGCGGCGTCCGTTGTTCGCGAGCACAACTCCGATGTAGGGCAGCACAACTGCGCCGATCGCAACAACGAGAAGCCACCAGCCGTGCACGAAGAAGAGCAACAGGACACACACCATGCGGATGCTCATGGCGATTGTGTACTGGAGCATGCGTCTGCGGCGGTCCTCGTCCGGGTTCACCGGAAGAGACGTCACCGACTGCGTGTTTTTCATTTCCCGACCTCTTGGCTCCTGGCCGTTTAGGGCAAATAGGGGCCTTCGCTTACTAGCCTAAGCGCTCCAACGCTGACAGTAGGCTGGTGCGCATGAGTACACAGAGAACCGTCTTGATCACGGGCGGCAACCGCGGCATCGGTCGCGCCATCGCCGAAGAATTCGTCGCAGCCGGACACCGCGTTGCCGTCACCGCCCGCTCGGGTGAAGGCCCGGAGGGCACGCTGACCGTGCGCGCGGACGTGACAGACACGGCAAGCCTCGACGCTGCGTTTACCGAGGTCGAAGCCGCCTACGGACCCGTCGAGGTAGTAGTCGCCAACGCGGGAGTCACCCGCGACCTGCTGCTCATGCGCATGACCGAAGACGACTTCACCAGCGTTATCGACACGAACCTCACCGGCGCTTTCCGCGTCGTCAAACGCGCTTCGAAGGGAATGATGAAGGCCCGCTTCGGGCGCATCATCCTCGTCTCGAGCGTTGTCGGAATGCTCGGCTCAGCCGGCCAGGTGAACTACGCGGCATCCAAGAGCGGTCTCATCGGCCTCGCACGCTCGGTCACCCGCGAGCTCGGTTCGCGCGGGATCACCGCAAACGTCGTCGCGCCGGGATTCATCGAGACCGACATGACCGCCGAGCTCCCGGAGGCGACGCAGGCCGACTACAAGAAGTCGATCCCCGCCGGGCGCTTCGCCACGACATCCGAGGTCGCGAAGGTGATCACCTGGCTCGCGAGCGACGACGCGGCCTACATCTCCGGCGCGGTCATCCCCGTCGACGGCGGCCTGGGCATGGGCCACTAGCCCCCTTCGCCCTCGCGGGTTTGTGCATTTTTGCGGGTTACAGCGCCTCCAACCCGCAAAAAAGCACAAACCCAAGAGGGGAGGGTCAGCCGCGGAGGCCGAGCAGTGGAAGCAACTGGCTGAGGTCGCGCACGTCGAGAAGCACGTCGGCCTCGTCGCGAACCGGAGCCTTTGCGTCGAAACCGACCGAGAGGCCGGTGATCGCCATCATCTCAAGGTCATTTGCGCCATCGCCGACAGCGACCGTCTGGCTGAGCGGGATGTCCATCTCCGCGGCCCACTCGCGCAGGGTGTCGGCCTTGGCCCGGGCATCGATGATCGGACCGATGAGCCCGCCGGTCAGCCGACCGTCGACGATCTCGAGGCGGTTGGCCCGCCAATGGTCGAGACCGAGCTCTTCGGCTATCGGGTCGAGCACCTCGTGGAACCCGCCCGAAACCACGGCGACCTTACTGCCTGTCGCCTGCAACACGGAGACCATCTCGGGAACGCCGGACGTCACGGTGACCAGGGGTGCGACATCCGCGAAGACCGTCTCTGGCAATCCGGCCAAGGTAGCCACCCTGGCCCGCAGGCTCTCCTCGAAGTCGAGCTCACCGTTCATCGCACGAAACGTGATCTCGGCGACTTCGGGGAGGGTGCCTGCGGCATCCGCGAGAAGCTCGATCACCTCGTTCTCGATGAGGGTGGAATCGACGTCGAGAACGACAAGAAAACGAGCCATCGTGCGGGGGAGCCTCTCGGTTCGGAACCCGCTGCCGAGGCTCCCGGGTGCCGTTGGGTACTACGTGACGCGGACTCCCTTGCCGACAATGGTGATGCCTGACTCGGTAACCGTAAAGCCGCGGGCACGATCGGCATCCGCGTCGACGCCGACCGTGGCACCTGCAGCCACGACGACATCCTTGTCAAGAATAGCCTTACGGACAACGGCGTTCGGTTCGATATGGACGCGCTCGAAGATGACCGAGTCGACGACCATTGCGCCCGACTCGACCGTCGTCCACGGCCCGAGAACGCTGCGCTCGATGTGAGCCCCGGAGAGAAGCGAACCGAGAGAGACGATCGAATCGATCATGGTCCCGAGGTAGCCACGAGCGTCGCGCACGAACTTCGCCGGTGGCGAGTTGAGCTGCTGGCTGAAGATCGGCCACTCGCGGTTGTACAGGTTGAAGATCGGCAGCGCCGAGATCAGGTCCTGGTGAGCCTCGTAGAACGAGTCGATCGTTCCCACGTCACGCCAGTAGAAACGGTCGCGTTCGGTCGACCCGGGAACCGTGTTGCGGTTGAGGTCGTAGACCCCGGCGGCTCCGCGCGACACGAAGTCGGGAACGATGTCACCACCCATGTCGTGGTTGGAGTCCGAGCGCTCACCGTCGCGCAGAACTGCCTCGATGAGGATGTCCGCGTCGAAGATGTAATTGCCCATCGACGCGAGAACCTCGTCGGGCGAATCTGCGAGTCCGGCAGCATCGCGCGGCTTTTCGTGGAACGCGTGGATCTTGGTCGGGTCGTCCTTGTCGAGCTCGATCACACCGAACTGGTCGGCGAGCGACCGTGGTTGGCGAATAGCAGCGACGGTCAGGCCGCGACCAGACTCGATGTGCGCCTCGATCATCTGGGTGAAGTCCATGCGGTAAACGTGGTCGGCACCGACCACGACGACGATGTCGGGCTTCTCGTCACGCAACAGGTTAAGGCTCTGCAGGATCGCGTCGGCGGATCCGCTGAACCAGCGCTTGCCCAGTCGCTGCTGGGCCGGGACAGACGCGACGTACGAATTCAGCAGGCCGGTCATGCGCCAGGTCTGTGAGATGTGACGGTCGAGACTGTGGGACTTGTACTGGGTAAGCACGACAATCTGGCTGAGGCCGGAGTTGACGAGGTTGCTCAGGGCGAAGTCGATGAGGCGGTAGCCACCGCCGAACGGTACTGCGGGTTTTGCGCGGTCGGCAGTGAGCGGCATGAGCCGTTTTCCTTCGCCTCCGGCAAGTACGATTCCGAAGATCTTCTTTGAGCTCATGGGTCAAGAGTAGGTGAGCGAGCGAGCCTGTACTAGCGTCTGCACTATGCGAGTCGACCTAATTACCCGTGAATATCCGCCGGAGGTCTACGGAGGTGCAGGAGTACACGTCGCCGAATTGGTTTCGGCCATGCGTTCGAGCGTCGATGTAGTCGTGCGAGCCTTCGGGAGGCCGCGAGACGAACCGCACGTGTACTCGTATCTGGTTCCGCCGGCACTGACCGGCGCGAATCCGTCGCTCGCCACGCTCGGTGTCGACCTGCAGATCGCGCAGGATGTCGCCGGCGCCGATCTGGTGCACTCGCACACCTGGTACGCCAACGCGGCCGGCCACCTCGCCTCGCTTTTGCACGGGATTCCGCACGTCGTCACGGCCCACAGCCTCGAGCCGCTTCGTCCCTGGAAAGCTGAGCAGCTCGGCGGCGGCTACCGCGTCTCGAGCTGGATCGAGAAGACCGCATTCGAGGGCGCTGCATGCGTCATCGCCGTGAGCCACGGCATGCGTCGAGACATCCTGCGGTCCTACCCGGCGCTGGACCCAGACCGGGTCGTCGTCGTGCACAACGGCATCGATCTCGAACGCTGGCACCCGGTCGAGGACCAGGAACTCGTGAAAGCGCTGGGAATCGATCCCGATCGACCGTCGGTCGTGTTCGTCGGGCGCATCACCCGCCAGAAAGGACTCCCGTACCTGCTGCGGGCAGCCGCCCTTCTTCCGCCGGAGGTGCAGCTCGTTCTGTGCGCCGGGGCTCCAGACACCCCGGAGATTCTCGCCGAGGTGCAGGCCGGCGTCGCTGAACTGCAGAAGACGCGAAGCGGCGTGGTCTGGATCGAGCAGCTGCTGAGCCAGCACGAACTCTCGGCCGTGCTCACCCAGGCCACCACGTTCGTCTGTCCGTCGGTCTACGAACCCCTCGGCATCGTGAACCTCGAAGCGATGGCCTGTGGTGCTCCGGTCGTCGGAACAGCGACCGGCGGTATCCCCGAGGTCGTCGACCACGGCGTCACCGGCCTGCTCGTACCGATCGACCAGTTGCAGGACGGCACCGGTACACCGGTCGACCCCGACCAGTTCGTCAATGACCTGGCCGAAGCACTCGCCGCGATCGTGTCGGATCCAGAAGCCGCCAAGCGCATGGGGGAGGCAGGCCGTCGGCGCGCCGAAGCTGAATTCGGATGGGACCGGATTGCACTGCGAACGCAGGAGATCTACGAATCCCTGGTGCAGCCGGTCCAGCCTTCGTAGCCAGATCCGCAGCCGGAGTAGGCCGACCGGAGCCCGGTCTGCTCTGGCTCACCCGAAGAAGTGTCAAACACGATGGCTAATCGTCGGCATTCGGACAGCTGTCGCCGGTAGGGTTGGAGCATCATGTCCAGTGTTCTAGAGCTCACCGATGTCTCGATCGTCCGAGACGGCAATGCCATTCTCCATTCCGTTTCATGGACGGTCGACAGCAACGAACGCTGGGTGATCCTCGGACCGAACGGCGCGGGCAAGACCACGCTGCTCCAGGTGGCATCCGCGTCGATCCATCCCAGCTCTGGCGTGGCGAAGGTTCTCGACGACACTCTCGGCAAGGTCGACGTCTTCGAGTTGCGCCCGCGTATCGGTTTCGCCTCGACCGCACTCGCCAGGCGTGTGCCGGCTGACGAGACCGTGCTGAACGTCGTGCTCACCGCCGCATACTCGGTCACCGGTCGTTGGAACGAAGACTACGAAGACATCGACAACCGGCGCGCACGTCGCGTGCTCGCCGAGTGGAACCTGTCTGAACTGGCCGACCGCCGCTTCGGCAGTTTGAGCGATGGTGAGCAGAAGCGCGTTCAGATCGCTCGTGCCGTAATGACCGACCCCGAACTCCTCCTTCTCGACGAGCCTGCCGCGAGCCTCGACCTCGGTGCGCGCGAAGAACTGCTGCAGCTGCTGGGCGGCTACGCGAGTGCATCGACTGCTCCCGGCATCGTCATGGTCACTCACCACGTCGAAGAGATCCCGCCGGGGTTCACCCACGCGCTGCTGCTGAAAAAGGGCGAGATCCAGGCTGCTGGCACACTGGCCGAGGTGCTGACCGCGGAGAACCTCAGCGAGACATTCGGCCTGCCGCTAGAAGTCACTGAGACGAATGGCCGGTTCGCCGCGCGGGCGGTCTGACTTACAGCCGGAGCGATCCTCTGGTACGCTTGATCGTTGGCGCGACGCTGGACATCGTCTACAACCGCCGCCCACCCCATACTTTTTTCCAATCCCATCATCTACGCCAAGGAATAACCATGAAGTCCGACATCCACCCCCAGTACGCAGCGGTCGTCTTCAGGGACCTCGCGTCCGGCGTAACGTTCCTCACCCGCTCCACCGTGAGCAGCGACAAGACGATCGACCTCGACGGAACGACCTACCCGGTCATCGACGTGGAGATCTCGTCCGAGTCGCACCCGTTCTACACGGGCAAGCAGCGCATCATGGACTCCGCGGGCCGCGTTGAGAAGTTCAACTCGCGCTACAAGGGTTTCGGCAAGTAACCCTTCGCACAGCTACGAAAAAGGCCCCCGCCTCGGCGGGGGCCTTTTTCGTTTGTCGCACACCACCGCTGGTGGAGAATGTCGAGACCCTGGCTGAGAGGGTTTCGACACGCTCACCGAGCGGAATTACGGATGCTCCGGCCAGTGCCCGAGGGCAACAAATGCCGGGTCTTTGGTGCGTCGCATGTAGTCCTGGAAGCTGGCCGCGTTCTCGGCGCACCAGCCGATCTGGCGCTGGTGCAGTTCAGCGACCTCGATGGCGAGCTGCGCGCCGTAGCGCGCCGCGAGAGCCTGCGCGAGGCGTCCTGCGGCGACCGCATCCGCACCGGCGTCGTGCGCGGCGGTCAGGCTGACACCATAGAACTCGGTCGCCGCCTCGAGCGTTCGCTTGCCCTTGCGGTAGCGGTCGACGACGCGGTCGAGCACGAGCGGGTCGATGATCGGCCCGGGGGAGACCAGGGGCGGGATGCCGTGGCGAACGGCCTCGCGGTTGAGCAGGGTGAGGTCGTAGGGGGCGTTGTAGATCGTGAGCGCGAGCCCGCGCGCGAACACGTTGTTCAGTGCGGCGACGATCTCGCCGACCACCTCGATCGAAGGCCGGCCTTCGGCACGGGCGCGTTCCGTGGTGATGCCGTGAACCGCACTTGCGCCGAGGGGGATCTCGATTCCCGGGTCGGCGAGCCAGTCGGTGCGCTCGACGATCTCGCCGGAGCTGTCGATGACGCCGACGTGGGCCGACACTATCCGGCTCGATTCGACATCGATCCCGGTGGTCTCCAGGTCGAATACTGCAAGGGTCTCGAACCATGCCGGGGTGCTGATGCTGCTCATGCCCATCATGCTAGAGGCGACCACCGGCAAAGTGCGGTTGCCCCACGTGCAACCAGTAGAAACTCTGCGTTGCGAGGGTGAGGGTCAGTGCACCCTCGGCGGATACCGTGGGGAACTGACCGCCACCGAAGAGGTCGAAGAGCGCCTCGTTCGCGAATTCACTCATGTCGATCTCGACGGATACCGGGTTGTGGGCGAAGCTGAACACGCACAGGACGCGTTCCGGCTGGTCGCCGAAATGCGTGCCGGTGCCTTCGTATTCACGCACGAACGCCAGCACCGACTCGTGGTTGGTGCGCAACACCGTGAGCGTGCCGAGCCCGAACGCGGGATGCGCCTTGCGCACGTGGATCACGTTGCGGATCCAGTGCAACAGTGAACGGGACTGCGCCAGTTGCGATTCGACGTTGATCTGCTGGTAGTTGTACACCAGTGACTGCACGACGGGCAGGAAGAGTTTGCCCGGGTCGGCGGTCGAGAACCCGGCATTGCGGTCCGGGGTCCACTGCATGGGTGTGCGAGACGCATCACGGTCGGGCAGCCAGATGTTGTCGCCCATTCCGATCTCGTCGCCGTAGTAGAGGAACGGGCTTCCCTGCAGCGAGAACAGCAGCGCGTGGGCGAGTTCGAGTTCGGCCCTCGAGTTGTCGAGAAGCGGTGCCAGCCTGCGCCGGATGCCGATGTTGACCCGCATCCGTGGATCGTAGGCATACCAGCCATACATCGCCTGGCGGTACTCCTCGCTGACCATCTCGAGGGTGAGCTCGTCGTGGTTGCGCAGGAACACGCCCCAGCCGGCCCCGTCGGGGATGTGGGTGTGCTCCGAGAGCACGCGGACGAGCTCGCCCGCCTGTTGCGAGCGGAGCGAGTAGAAGATCCGGGGCATGGCAGGGAAGTCGAAGGCCATATGGCACTCCGGCTCCTCGTTGGTGCCGAGGAACGCGGCGACCTCGGCCGGCCACTGGTTGGCCTCGGCGATCATGACGCGACCCGGGTACTCCGCGTCGACCATCGCGCGCAGCTTCTTGATGAACTCGTGGGTCGGCGGTTCGCCCTCGCCGTTGCCCTCGTCGGACTCGTAGAGATAGGGGATGGCATCGAGGCGGAATCCGTCGACGCCGAGGTCGAGCCAGAAGCGCACGATGTCGAACATCGCGTCGACGACAGCCGGGTTGTCGAAATTCAGGTCGGGCTGGTGCGAGAAGAAGCGGTGGAAGTAGAACTGGCGGCGTACCGGGTCGAACGCCCAGTTCGAGTCTTCGCTGTCGGTGAAGATGATCCGGATGTTCTCGTACTTCTCGTCGGTGTCGCTCCACACGTAGTAGTCGCCGTACGGGCCCTCCGGGTCGGCACGCGACTGCTGGAACCACTCATGGGAGTCAGAGGTGTGGTTCATCGGCAGGTCGATGATGATTCGCATGTTGCGTTCGTGCGCACGCGTGACGAGGTCGCGGAACTCGTCGAGGGTTCCGAACTCGGGAAGGATCGACTTGTAGTCGGCGACGTCGTAACCGCCGTCGCGCAGCGGGGACGTGAAAAACGGGGGAAGCCAGAGTGCGTCGATGCCGAGCCACTGCAAATAGTCGAGTTTCGACTGGAGGCCCTGCAGGTCACCTGCGCCGTCACCGTTGCTGTCGACGAATGACCGCACCATCACCTCGTAAAAGACGGCGCGCCGGTACCACTGCAGGTCGAGGGCGAGGCCGGGCAGGGTGATGGGAGCGGTAAAGGTCACGAGGCTCTTTTCGAAAAGGTCATTCAGTGGCGAAAGCGCTGCGAGAGCACTCGGTGAAGCTCGAGGTCAATTCTAAATGACACGCCCGAAAGTCAGGCACGGTACCGCGGGATAAACGTCACGGTGCTGTTCCGTAGACTTATCGGCAATGTCTGTTGAATCGCCTTTCGCCGCCCTGCTCGCCGAGCTGCCCATCCGCCACGACACCCGGACGGTGCTCGGCAGCGTGACGCACTTCTGGGTCTACGGCCCCGAGGATGCCGAGACCACGATCGTTGTCGCCCACGGCTACCGGGGCGAGCACCACGGACTCGAGCCGGTGATCGCACAGCTGCGCGGCGTGAGGATCATCGGGCCGGACCTCCCGGGCTTCGGCAAATCGACCCCGTTACAGGGACACGAGCACAGCATCGCCGGATACGCGTCCTGGTTCGCCGCGTTCGTCGACGCACTCGACCTCGACACCCCGCCGATCATCCTCGGCCACTCGTTCGGCTCGATCCTGACGACGTACGCGATCGCCAACGGCCAGCTCGACACCCCGAAGCTCGTGCTGGTGAACCCGATCGCCGCGAGCCCGAAGGGCTTCCTCACTGGCGCTACGACGGCCTTCTACCGTTCGTCGATGAAGCTTCCCGAGGGCTTCGGCCGATGGATGCTGGGCAACTGGGCTGTTGTGCGGTTCATGAGCGTATCGCTGGCCAAGACGAAAGACGCCGGGTTGCGTCGCTGGATCCACGACCAGCACCACACCTACTTCAGCGAGTTCTACGACCGGGCGACGGTCGTCGAATCGTTCGAGGCGTCGGTCTCGACCGACATCAGCCAGGTTGCCACCGAGATCCCGATGCCGACCCTGCTCATCGGGGCAGAGCTCGACCTGATCACCCCGGTGTCAGCGCTGGAAGCACTCGAGCGGAACATGCCCGACGCCACCTTGCACGTCGTGCCGGGTGTCGGGCACCTGATCCACTACGAGAAGCCCGCCATCGCAGCACAACACATCGTCGACTTCCTCGGCGTCGGCCGCGTTGTGGACAACCCGACGTACTTCTAGAATCTCGGCACTGTCCGGACTAGAGCGCGCGGGCTGACTCACGCTGCTCGACAGCGTTCTGCTCTTCGAGTTCGTCGGTTGCACAGGCGAGCGACTCTTCTTCGATCGGGTCGTCGAACGCGATCAGCTCGAGCGTGCCATCCGTGTGCCGGAAACTGTGCACGGAGCCGTTGCGAATGGACCCGTAGCCCGTGTGCGGTCGTGACTCGCTCGCCGGCTCAGCGGTGAGCGGTTCGACGCTGTTGAGAACGCTGCGGATGACCCCGCCGTGGCTCACGACGACGAGCGACTGGCCGGGGTGCGCTTCAGCGAGGGCGATGAGGGCGGGGATGACACGGTCGGCAACAGCCTCGCGCGATTCCCGGCCCGGAACGGGGGAGTCATCGGGGAACCGTGCCGAGATCTGGTCGTAGTCGAGCCCCTCGGCTTCGCCGTAGTGCCTCTCCACTATGTCGTCGAGGGTGGTCGGCGTCGGCAGCCCGAGTTCGGCGGCGATGATGCTCGCCGTCTCGAACGCGCGTGACAGCGGGCTGGAAACGACGGCGTTCCACTCGCGGGTGGCGAGAAGACGACCGGTGGTCGCCGCTTGTTCGCGGCCGGTCTCGTTGAGCGGGATATCGGTGCTTCCCTGGATCCGGTGCTCGAGGTTCCAGTCGGTTTCGCCGTGGCGCACCAGGTAGAGCAGGGTCATGGGGCGTCCTCCGTCGGGGAACGCGCGGGTTCAGACAGCGAGTCGCGACAACAGCGTTGCGAATGCCTGTGACGTTCCGGCATCAATCTTAACCGTTGCCCGCGAATCGCCCTTGGTCATACCCCGGTTGATGACGATCACCGGCAGTTTGCGCCGGGTCGCCTGGTCGAGAAGACGGATGCCGGAGTTCACCACGAGGGACGAACCGGCGATGATGAGTGCGTCGGCCCGCTGCACGAGCGACGTCGCCTCGCTGAACTTCTCCACGGGAATGAACTCCCCGAAGAAGACGATGTCGGGTTTGAGAGTACCCCCGCAGACACTGCAGTCCGGGATCACGAAGTCGTCGACGGCGCCGACCTGGACGTCGCCGTCCGGGGAGAGTTCGACGGCATCCGGAACATCGAGCCAGGGGTTCGCGAGAGCAATGCGGGTGGCGATGTCGGTTCGTGCGTAACGCTGGCCGCAGGTGAGGCACCGCACGCGATCCATTGACCCGTGCAGGTCGACGACGCGCTGGGACCCGGCCCGGATGTGCAGGCCGTCGACGTTCTGGGTTATGACACCACCGACGATGCCGGCGGTTTCGAGAGCGGCGAGCGCGAGGTGCCCTTCGTTGGGCTCGGCGCTGGCGAAGCGCTTCCAGCCGAAGTGGCTTCCGACCCAGTAGCGCTTGCGGTATTCCGCGTCGGTGAGGAACTGCGAGAACGTCATCGGCGAGCGCACGGGAGCGCCGGCGCCGCGGTAGTCGGGGATACCGGAATCGGTGCTCACCCCGGCACCGGTGAGAACGGCGACCCGGCGCCCGGCGAGAATGCCGATTGCCTCTTCGAGCCGTTCGGCTTCCGCTTCGGGAAGCTCGGGGTAGAGGTGGAGGGCTGGCGAAAGCGGGAGCGACATTCCGTCTCCTTCTGTATAGCCGTGGTCTAAGGGTAAACACGCAAGTTTTCCGATATGTTTCCGATTGCTGGAAATTGGTCTGCGCGGCCAGCCGAACCGGCCGGATTGGACCAACCCCCATGCACGTAGTTCGCATCTCCTCCCTCGACCACGAGGGCCTCAGCGACTATCGCGGGCTCACGGATGTCGCGCTTCGGCGCGTCAGTGAACCGGCGGGCGGGCTCTACATCGCCGAGTCGGCCAAGGTGATCGCCCGCGCGATAGCAGCAGGTCACAAGCCCCGTTCGGTGCTTCTGCAGGAGCAGTGGCTGGCCGATATCGAGCCGATCCTGGCCGGGCACGACGTTCCCGTCTTCGTGGGCGACTCCGCACTGCTCGAGAGCCTGACCGGGTTCGAGATGCACCGCGGGGCACTCGCATCGATGCACCGCCCGCCTCTTGCACCGGTTTCGGCGATCCTCGAGGGCGCCCGGCGTGTCGTCGTGCTCGAGAACATCGTCGACCACACCAATGTCGGTGCGATCTTCCGATCGGTGGCCGGGCTCGGTGCCGATGCCGTACTGGTCACCCCGCGCTGCGCCGACCCGCTCTACCGCCGGAGCGTGCGGGTAAGCATGGGAACCGTGCTGCAGGTTCCGTGGACCCGGCTGCCCGAGTGGCCCGAAGGCGCCCAACTGCTCAAGGACGCCGGCTTTCACCTCGCAGCCCTCGCTCTCGCCCCCGACGCCGTCACCCTTCCGGAGTTCGCCGCATCCGCCCCGGAGAAGGTCGCGATCCTGCTCGGCGCCGAGGGTGACGGCCTGAGCCGGGCAGCGCTGCAGAACGCGGACACGACCGTGACCATCCCGATGCTGCACGGTGTCGACTCGCTGAATGTCGCATCGGCGAGCGCCGTAGCCCTCTATGCGCTCGGTCTTCCACCGCGCGACTAACCCTCGTAGGCTCTCGATACCACTCGGGAAAGGACGACGATGTCCACAATCGACAGGGGAACCGACACCCCGCAGGGCAAGGGCCTCGCCACGGGCACGCTCGGTCTCGTCGGGTCGACGGTCATTGGCCTGGCCTCGACTGCGCCGGTGTACTCGCTGGCGGCGACGCTCGGCTTCGTCGTCTTCGCGGTCGGCGCCCAGGCACCCATAGCGTTCATCATCGCCTTCATCCCGATGTTCCTCATCGCGTTCGCCTACCGAGAGCTCAACCGGGCGGTTCCGGACTGCGGCACGACTTTCACCTGGGCGACCAAGGCGTTCGGCCCCTGGGTCGGCTGGATGGGAGGGTGGGGCGTCGCTGTCGCCGGCATGGTCGTGCTGGCGAACCTCGCCCAGATCGGTGGAAAGTACTTCTGGCTGCTGGTGAACCCCGACATCGCCGAGAACACGGTTGCGGTCACGGCGACCGGCGTGGTCTTCATCGCGGTGATGACCTACATCAGCTTCCGGGGCACCCAGATCGGCGAGAAACTGCAGAATGTCCTGCTCGCCATCCAATACCTCGCCCTGGTCATCTTCGTCGTCGCCGCCGTCGTCTCGGTGGCGACCGGTACCGCGCCCGAGGGTGCAACCCTCCCCGATGCGTCCTGGTTCAATCCGTTCGCGTTCGAGTCGACATCCGGTTTCGTCGAGGCCGTGCTGCTCGCGCTGTTCATCTACTGGGGCTGGGACACCTGCCTCGCGCTGAACGAAGAGACGAAAGACCCGCAGAAGATCCCGGGACGCGCGGCGATCCTCTCCACCATCATCCTTCTGGTCACCTACGTCGGGGTCACCGTGGCGGCTATGGCCTACGCCGGGCTCGGCGAGGCCGGCCTCGGGCTGGGCAACGAGAGCAACGCGGATGACGTCTTCTTCGCTCTGAAGGATGCCCTGTTCGGCCCGTGGGCGTGGTTGCTCGTGGTGGCCGTCATGGTGTCGGCCATCTCATCGACCCAGACCACGATCCTGCCGACGGCACGCGGCACTCTCGCCATGGCCGCCTACAAGGCCCTGCCAGCCCGATTCGGGCGCGTACACCCGAAATACCGCACCCCGGCTTTCTCGACCATCGTCATGGGCATCGTCGCCACCGTCTTCTACGTCGGCATGACGATCATCAGTGAGGACTTCCTCTCGGACACGATCCTCTCGCTCGGCCTCGCGATCGCGTTCTACTACGCGATCACCGGCTTCGCTTGCGTCTGGTATTTCCGTCGGGAACTGTTCGCCTCAGCGCACAACGTGGTCTTCACGCTCGTGTTCCCCCTCGTCGGCGCCCTCATGCTGAGCGCGGCATTCGTGTTCTCGGCGATCGACATGTTCGACCCCGAGTACGGCTACACGGTGTTGTTCGGGGTCGGCGGCGTGTTCGTCATTGGAATCGGCTCGCTCGCGTTCGGGGTGGTGCTGATGGTTCTGTGGTTCTTCTTCCGGGGGTCCCGGCCCTTCTTCCGCGGCGAGAGCCTCAATCGCGACACCGAGGTGCTGGTTCCCGACACAGAGCACCCTCCGTTGCGGTCGGTGGACGGCGGGCTCGCCTGAAACGACGCGCCGGATGAGTCGACTCGCAGGATGCTCTAACTATCATTGAGCCGTGCCACTGAATCGACGACAGGTCTACCGCCGCCGACGCCTCGCCGTATTCGGCACCGTAGCGGTACTTCTCGCTACCGCGTTCTATCTTCCGACGACCCTGCTCGCCCCGCTCAGCCCGGCAGCGGCATCCGTCACGCCCTATGAGGTTCCCGCGACTACTGCGGCGAAGCTCACCTGGCCCGGCTACGGCGCCAGCGCCATCGGTGCTGTGGGCATCGACGGCGTTCTCGGGTCGAGCGGCAGCGAGAAGGCCCTCCCGATCGCCTCGCTGTCCAAGGTCATCACCGCTCTCGTCGTGCTCGAGAAGAAGCCGCTGGAGAGCACGAAAGACAACGGGCCGACCATCGACTTCACGAGCGCCGATGTGCAGATCTACAACGACTACGTGCGCGATAACGGCAAAGTCGAACCTGTCAGCCCGGGCATGGAACTCACCCAGCGCCAGGTGCTGCAGCTGACACTCGTCGCGTCAGCCAATAACTACGCACAGTCGCTGGTCAACTGGGCGTTCGGCTCTGAAGCCACCTACGTGAAGGCCGCCAACGTGTGGCTCGACGAACATGGACTGGACCATACCTCGATGTCGGATGCCACCGGCATGTCCCCCAAGAATCGCAGCACGGCGACAGACCTCGTCGAGCTCGCCAAACTCGCTCTCGCAGACCCGACCGTCGCGAAGATCGTGGGCACGAAGACGATCAAGATCCCGAACATCGGCAAAGTCACCAACACCAACGACCTGCTCGGCATCGACGGGGTCAAGGGAATCAAGACCGGGACCCTCGACGAAGCCGGGGCGTGCCTGCTGTTCACGGCCGACTACACCATCGGCAACCGGGACGTCACGGTGGTCGGGGTGGTTCTCGGGGGAGAGGACCACCCGAGCCTCGACCGCAGCATCCGCAAACTTCTCAAGAGCGCGTCGAAGGGCTTCCAGGAAGTCCCGCTCGTCGACAAGGGCGATGTGTTCGGCACCTATTCGACAGCGTGGGGCGATACCTCGAACCTCGTTGCCACGGAGTCGAAGAGCGTCGTCGTCTGGCGAGGGACACCGATCAGCATGGACGTCGCCGCCGAGAGCGTCGGGCTCGAACCGGCGGGAACGGATGCCGGATCCCTGACTTTCACGGTCGGCGACGAGACGATCGCGGTGCCGCTCGAACTCTCCGATTCGATCGATGACCCCGGTGCGGAGTGGCGACTCACGCATCCCGCGCTGCTCTTTTAGACCTTCGCCGGCGCCTGATCAGCACTTTTCGGGAAGCCCGGGAATTTGCCCCCAGCCCGTTCTGGGGGCAGGCAAATGTGCACCCCGTTCCCAGCGTTGGCGCTTATGCTGAGGTCATCCGTTCTGAGCGTCCGCTCATCTCCACCTGACTGGGAAGTCGACCCCACTAATCGAGGTCCCATGTCGAGTGCTTCTTCCGCTGTACCCGCGCCACGCCCCATCAAGATGGGCCCGTCCAAGACCGGCCTGATCAAGACCGGCCAGCGCGGAGTCGGAAACCCGATCTCCGAATTCGCCGCGTTGCTCACCACCGTGCGTGAAGCCGGACTGCTGCGCAAACGCCGCACCTTCTACATCCTGACGTTCGCGTCGGTTACCCTGCTCACCGTCGCGGCCTGGTTCGGGTTCGCGCTCATCGGTGACTCCTGGTTCACGCTGATCATCGCCGCCGTTCTCGGCATCCTGTTCACGCAGTACGCCTTCCTCGCCCACGAGGCCGCTCACCGCCAGGTGTTCGAGTCGGGCAAGGCCAACGACCTGTCCGGCCGCATCATCGCCGACCTCCTCGTCGGCATCAGCTACTCGTGGTGGATGAACAAGCACACGCGTCACCACGGAAACCCGAACACCCAGGGCAAAGACCCCGACATCGAGCCCGACTTCATCCTGTTCCAGAAAGAGGATGCAGCGAAGGTCGGCAATAAGATCGGCGCGATGTTCTACCGTCGCCAGGGATTCTTCTTCTTCCCGATCCTGCTGCTCGAAGGCATCAACCTGCACCGCCAGGCGTTCATCACCGTCTTCTCGAAGGGCAAGGTCGACAAGCGCGCGCTCGAGATCGTTCTGCTGCTCGTGCGCAACCTGAGCTACCTCGCAGTGGTCTTCACGTTCCTTCCACTCGGAATGGCGTTCGCGTTCGTCGGTGTACAGCTCGCCGTCTTCGGTCTCTACATGGGTTCGTCGTTCGCGCCGAACCACATCGGAATGGCGATCCTGCCCCACGACAGCAAGGTCGACTTCCTGCGTCGCCAGGTGCTCACCGCCCGCAACATCCGCGGTGGCTGGTTCATGAACATCTACATGGGCGGCCTCAACTACCAGATCGAGCACCACCTGTTCCCGAGCATGCCGCGCCCGCACCTCAAGCGCACCCGGGAGATCGTCAAGGAGTACTGCGAAGCGAAGAACATCGCGTACACCGAGACCAACCTCATCGAGGCATACGGCATCGTCGTCGCGTATCTCAACCGGGTGGGAATGGCCGCCGGGGTCAAGTCGTTCGACTGCCCGTCGGCCATGCGTTACGGACGCTAAGCGGTCACACGAACGAAGAGAACGGCCCGGGTCACAGACCCGGGCCGTTCTCTTTTTCACGTGGCTACTGTTTGCGCGGGCTGCGTGATGACTCCAGCCGCTGGGTGTGGCGGATAGGCCATTGTGCGAAGAACCACAGGGGAATCGGCACGATGATCAGTGCTGCGAACAGCGTGAGGAATACGTAGACGTCGAGCGATTCTGGATCGATTCCGGCTGGCATGCCTGCAGGGTACGCGAACACCGGGTCGCCCCACCAGTACCCGAACAGTGAACTCTTGCTGGGGAATCAGTCGCCGGGGAGTCCGGGGAAGCCTGGACGCTTCGGGGTCACACCATCGCCGGAGGACTGGTGGCGCAGCCGGCGGATGACCCAGGGGACCAGGTGAGTGCGTGCCCAGGTCATGTCGCCCTCCCGGGCCTGGCGCCAGGAGACACGGGGGAGCGGTTCGGGCTTGTATGGCTCGAGCTCGTTCTCGACGTTGAGAGAGTCCAGCACCATGCGGGCGATCGTGTGGTGCCCTACCGGCGAGAAATGCAGGCGGTCGGGAGCCCACATCCGCGGATCCTTGAGCTCGGTCAGCGACCACATGTCGGCGACGATCGCGTCGTGCCGGTGCGCGATGGCGCGAAGGTTCTCGTTGTAAATTGCGACCTTTCCGCGAACACGGCCGAGTACCGGGGTCATTCCGATGTCCGGGCCATTGAACATGACGATGGTCGCGCCGTCGCGGCTGAGCCGCTCGATCGCCGTCTCGAACCGGCCGGCGACGTCGTCCGGGTCGGTGCCGGGGCGGATGATGTCGTTTCCACCCGCAGAGAACGAGATGAGATCGGGTTTCAGGTCGAGAGCCGCATCGATCTGCTCGTCCATGATCTGCTGTAGCAGCCGGCCGCGAATGGCGAGGTTCGCATAGGCGAAGTCCTCCGCACCCTCGCTGAGCACCTCGGCGACACGGTCGGCCCACCCGCGATTTCCCCCTGGGCTGTTCGGCTCAGGATCCCCGATTCCCTCGGTGAATGAGTCGCCGATAGCGACGTAGCGAGTCCAGGGGTGCTGCTGAGTCATTACTTAACAGTGCCTCACTCTTGCCAATGCCGCCAATCACTTGCGTTAACACAACCAACAGCGCTACTCAGCAGACACACGTCTTACCGAATTCTCCCAGAACTTATCCAGTTTCAGCGAGGCCGTTTGCCCCTCCAATGAGGGTGATGCCAGAGTAGATCCGGCCCCGAGACCCGGGGCTGTACGTATGACCGACTGGGAGGTCGTCATGGGAATCATTAGTTGGATCATCCTGGGACTGGTAGCTGGAGCAATCGCGAAGCTCATCCTTCCTGGCAAGCAGGGTGGCGGATGGATCATCACGATCATCCTCGGAATCGTTGGAGCACTCCTCGGAGGATTCCTTGGTTCGGCACTCTTCAACGTCGAGCTCGGCGACCTGGGCGACTTCCGCACCTGGGTGCTCTCGATCGTAGGCGCCATCATCGTCCTGCTCATCTACGGCTTCGCCACGCGCGGCAGCCGTCGCGGCTAGTAGCGACGCACTACTTACGACCGCCCGGTCGGGCTCTTCGGAGTCCTGCCGGGCGGTTGTGGTTTAACCACGGTCATCACGAGCGGGTGTCGGTGCCCGGTGGCAGGATGGAGCCATGACGATGGGGGTGGGGAGTGAGTAAGCAAGACGGCTCCAGTCGCCAGGTCACCACCGGTCCGGTCGATGACAGCACGGCAACAGTGCTGCACGTCGACATGGATGCCTTCTTCGCTTCGGTCGAACTGCTCGAACGCCCCGACCTGCGCGGCAGGCCCGTCATCGTCGCCCACGATTCCGCGCGTTCTGTGGTTACAGCTGCAACCTACGAAGCGCGCAAGTTCGGCGTCAACTCCGCAATGCCGCTCGCCCTCGCAAAACGCCGATGCCCGCAGGCGATTGTGCTCGAGCCGCACTTCGAGCGGTATTCGCACTATTCCGGCATCGTGATGTCGATCTGCGACGACCTGACTCCCCGCGTCGAGCGACTCGGAATCGACGAGGCCTTCCTCGATGTTGCCGGCGCCCGTGCCGCCATCGGCAGCCCGGTCGAGGTCGCGACCATCCTGCGTGCCCGTGTACTCGCCGACACCGGCCTCATCTGCAGTGTGGGCGCCGCCGCGACGAAATTCGTGGCCAAACTCGCGTCGAGTCGTGCGAAACCAAACGGCCTGCTCGTGATCCCGCGCGATGAGACTGTCGCTTTTCTGCATCCGTTGCCCATCTCCGCGCTCTGGGGAGTCGGCGGCAAGACCGAGGAGCACCTGCAACGGTTGGGTCTTCGAACGGTCGGTCAACTCGCCGAGACCCCGGTCGCGGTGCTCACGCGGTCGATCGGCCCGGCCGCGGCTGCCAAGCTGCACGATCTCGCGTGGGGCATCGACCCGCGCACAGTGCAGACGCGGGCTGAGGAGAAGAGCGTGGGGCACGAGGTGACTTTCGAGACGGATGTCGTCGACCCGCAGATCGTGCGGCGCGAGATCCTGAGGTTGTCCGGCATGGTCGCGCAGCGCTTGCGCCGCGCCCAGCTCACCGGGCGCACTGTCGTCTTGAAGCTGCGCTTCGGAGATTTTTCAACGATCACCCGATCGCGCACCCTGCCCGATGCGACCGATCTGGGTCGACGCATCTACGACGAGGTCTGTGAGATCTACGACGCCGTGGCGAACACCTCTGATCGTGACATGCAGATCCGCCTGGTCGGCGTGCGCGTCGAACAGCTCGGTGAGGCTGGCGGGCAGCAGGCGCTGTGGGACGACAACGATGACTGGAGCGATGTCGAAGACGTCATGGACGCCGTGAGCGCCCGTTTCGGCCGCGGAAGCGTCACCCAGGCATCGCTGCTCGGCAACAACCGCGGGCGCGAGAGCGAGGCCAAGGGCTTCGCGAGGGACGCGTGAGAAGCTCGAATAAGGCCGTCTCGTCAACCGCCTCCCGCGCGACGCGCGCGGGTTTTCGCCGGGCTGCCCCGACGGTCGTCCTCGACTACAGTTTCATCAAGTGACTACTCTTCCCCTGCCCGATGCGCCCGATGGTGGCACGCCGGGACACGGACAGTATTTCGACCGCGGTGATGAGCAGAACAGCACTCCCGACGGCCTCTACCAGCCGGTGATCATGCCCGGTGCTGGGGTTTCGCCGCTCCTTCCCGGTGGGCCACACGTCGGAACCTTCGCCGCAGAGCACCTGTCGCCGTCATTCCCGGAACGCGCTGCCCGCGGTACCGCGAGCAAGCTGCGCGCTTGGCAGGCCGAGGCCCTCGACGCCTACTTCGAGAAGGACCGTAAGGACTTCCTGGCCGCAGCAACGCCGGGTGCCGGCAAAACGACATTCGCTCTCCGCCTCGCCACCGAGCTCATCGCCCGTCGGGTTGTCGACCGCGTGACCGTGGTCGCACCGACCGAGCACCTCAAGCGCCAGTGGGCCGAGGCCGCGCACCGCGTAGGCATTCGGCTCAACCCCGGATTCCGCAACGGCGACAGCTTCGGTGGACGCCGGTTCCACGGCATCGCCGTCACCTATGCTCAGGTCGCTATTCGCGCTTCCCTGCACCGCGAGATCACCGAATCGGCCCGCACGCTCGTGATCCTCGACGAGATCCACCACGGTGGGGACGCTCTCAGCTGGGGTGACGCCATCCGCGAGGCGTTCGGCTCGGCCGAGCGCCGACTGTCGCTTACAGGTACGCCGTTCCGCAGTGACACGGCGCCCATCCCGTTCGTGACCTATGCACCTGACAGCAAGGGCATCCGCACCTCGGTCACCGACTACAACTACGGCTACGGTCGCGCGCTTGCAGACGGCGTCGTGCGGCCAGTCATCTTCATGGCGTACGCCGGCAAGATGCGCTGGCGCACCCGCATGGGCGACGAGATGGAAGCGCGGCTGGGGGAGGGCGACACCAAAGACGTCACCTCGCAGGCCTGGCGGACTGCTCTCGACCCGGGAGGGTCGTGGATTCCCGCCGTGCTCGCGGCAGCCAACCTGCGCCTGACCGAAGTGCGAACCCAGATCCCGGATGCCGGGGGACTGGTCATCGCGACCGACCAGAACTCCGCGCGCGCCTATGCAGAGCTGCTCCGGGACATCACCGGAGTGCTGCCGACGATCGTGCTCTCCGACGAGAAGGAGTCGAGCGATCGCATCGAGACCTTCTCGCAGGGCACTGCGCGCTGGCTCGTGGCCGTTCGCATGGTTTCTGAGGGTGTGGACGTTCCGCGGCTGTCTGTCGGCGTATATGCCACTTCTGCGTCCACTCCGCTGTATTTCGCCCAGGCCGTCGGCCGTTTTGTGCGGGCACGGCGTCGCGGAGAGACTGCCACCATCTTCGTTCCGAGTGTGCCCGCGCTCGTCGACCTGGCCCAGGCCCTCGAGGTCGAACGCGACCACGCTCTCGACCGGGAGATCGACGAGAACGCGCTGCTAAACGACGAGGCGATCGATGCGGAGAACCGTGAAGACAAGGTTCCTGACTCGATGCAAGAGGAGTTCGAGTGGAAGGCGATCGAGTCTGACGCGAACTTCGACCGGGCGCTTTTCGACGGAGGCGAGTTCGGTTTTGCAGCGGAAGTCGGCAGTGACGAAGAACTCGACTTCATCGGCATCCCCGGGATCCTCGAACCCGAGCAGGTACGTGAGCTGCTCATGCACCGCCAGTCGCGCCAGTCGAAGAGAGCTGCCGACCGCCAGAAGGCACTGCCGGCCGACCAGCGGGATCCACCGCCGCTCTACCGCACCCTGAAAGAGCAGCGGACGCTGCTGAACAGCCTCGTCGGGATGCGCTCGAAACTGACCGGTGACGCCCACGGCCTCATTCATGCGGAGCTTCGACGGGTCTGCGGCGGACCCGCTGTTGCGCAGGCCACGGTGAGCCAGCTGCAGGCGCGGATCGACTTCCTGCGCAAGCGGATGAACGCGGGGATGCACTAGCCGCTCCAAGGTTGAGCTAGAGCAACCCTATGCGGCCCTGCCACTCGCTGAGCGGCAGGGCCCGGGCACACAAAAAAGGCCCCGGTATTGGACCGGGGCCTTCTTCGTTATTACTGGTGTTGCTACTTCAGCCTTGCAAAAAGACTAGAGGGAGCGGATGTTCTCCGCCTGGGGACCCTTGGGTCCCTGGGTGATGTCGAACTCGACCTTCTGGTTCTCGTCGAGGGACTTGTAGCCGCCGCTCGCGATTGCTGAGTAGTGGGCGAAAACGTCCGGGCTACCATCCTCGGGAGCGATGAAGCCGAAGCCTTTTTCTGCGTTAAACCACTTTACGGTGCCAATTGCCATGTAAAACTCCTCCAGGAGCGTTCTTCTGGACCCGATTGTCGGGACCTACCGGTAAGGCTAGTCAGCCTTACGGTTCAGGTAAGGGTATAGCAGGAACATGTCAAATTTGGTATGTCTGACGAAATTGACACAAATTAGTAACTTTCGCTCTACTTAGCGAAAATCGCGTGAGGTGGATTTTTGACCCAAAATCAGCGGTTCTATGCGGTCTGCGAGCACATTCACGACCCCCTCAGCTGATCTTTCCAACACTCCACGCACGATCATCGCGGGCGCGTCGCGTGCCGCGCGGTGATATCTCTTCCACACTCCGACCGAACAAATGACGTTGACGAGCCCGAATTCGTCTTCGAGGTTGACAAAAGTGATTCCACTCGCCGTTGCCGGACGCTGTCGGTGAGTGACGACTCCGCCGACTTCGATGCGCTTTCCGGACTCCGCCGTGGCCAGCGCCGCAGACGTCAGTGCTCCCCGCGCGGTGAGAGCACCACGCACGTGGCTGATCGGATGGTCGTCGGGGGAGATCCCCGTCGCCCACAGGTCGGAGACGAGGTCGTCAGTCGACGTCGGCATCGCGAACAGCGGCGGTTGCACGGTGACAACACTGTTCGGAAGGAACTCCTCGCGGTCCTGGGCAGCGTTTCCCGCGATCCAGAGCGCTTCCCGGCGCGAGAGCCCGAACGCGGTGAATGCGTCCGCTGTTGCCAGCGCCTCGAGCTGCGCAGTCGTCAGCCCGACCCGGCGCACCAGGTCGGCCATGTCGACGAACGGCCCGGCGGCATCGCGATCTGCGACGATCCGCGTTGCGAGGGCGGTACTGATGCCCTGCACCTGGTCGAGCCCGAGGCGCACGTCGAATGCCGCATCGCGACGATGGTCGTCGGAGTCGAAAGGCACAGAGCGGTCGAACTCGCCGACCGGCGGATGCTGGTCACGCAAGCAGTCCGGGTGCCCGGTCACGGCCGGTTCAGCCGCATCCTCGAGCCCCGCCGTGATTCCGGAGAGCAGGATGTCGGGCCGGAGCACCTTTACTCCGTGCCGGCGGGCGTCCGCGGTGAGGGAGGCCGGCGAATAGAACCCCATCGGCTGGGCGCGCAGCAGAGCAGCCAGAAACGCACCGGGGTAGTGCAGGCGCAGCCAGGCGCTCGCGTAGACGAGCAGGGCGAAACTCAGCGAGTGGCTCTCGGCGAACCCGAAACTCGCGAAAGCCTCGATCTTCGAATAGATCTCGTCGGCGACATCCCCGGTGATACCGTTCGACTCCATGCCCGCGTAGAGCGTCTTCTTGAGCGACGAGATCTTCTCGATGCCACGTTTGGACCCCATGGCCCGGCGCAGCAGGTCCGCGTCTTCGGCGCTGCATCCGCCGACCGCCATCGCCACCTGCATCAGCTGCTCCTGGAACACCGGCACGCCGAGGGTGCGCTCGAGCGGCTCCTTGAGTTTCGGGTGCAGGTAGGTGATCGGTTCTTCGCCGAGCTTGCGCCGCACGAACGGGTGCACTGCGCCGCCCTGGATCGGCCCGGGGCGCACCATCGCGATCTCGACGACCAGGTCGTAGAACCGGCGGGGCTGCAGGCGCGGCAGAAGGCCCATCTGGGCGCGCGACTCGACCTGGAAGACCCCGACGGAGTCTGCGCGGCATAACTGGTCGTAGACGCCGGGCTCTTCTTTGGGGATGGTCGCGAGTTCCCAGTGCTCGCCGACCGTCTCGCGCACGATGTCGAAGGTGTACTGGATGGCCGACAGCATGCCGAGCCCGAGCAGATCGAATTTGACCAGCCCCATCCAGGCGCAGTCGTCCTTGTCCCACTGCAGTACGGTTCGGCCGTCCATGCGCCCGTGCTCGATCGGGCAGACCTCGCCGACCGGGCGGTCGGTGAGCACCATGCCGCCGGAGTGGATGCCGAGGTGCCGCGGAAACTTCGAGACCTCGAGCGCGAGCTCGACGACGCGGGGCGGGATGTCGTGGTCTTCGCTGTCGAGAAGCGCCCCGTGGCGCTCGACCTGCTTCGACCAGGCATCCTGCTGCCCCGGGCTGTGGCCGAGGGCCTTGGCCATGTCGCGCACGGCTGCTTTCGGGCGGTAGCTGATGACGTTGGCCACCTGGGCTGCGTTGCGGCGACCGTACTTCTCATAGACGTACTGGATGACCTCTTCGCGACGGTCGGAGTCGAAGTCGACATCGATGTCGGGTTCTTCATCGCGCATGCTCGAAAGGAACCGCTCGAATGGCAGCCGATAGAAGATCGGGTCGACAGCGGTGATGTTGAGCAGGTAGCAGACCGCCGAGTTGGCGGCGGAACCACGACCCTGGCAGAGGATTCCCCGATCGCGAGCGAAGCGCACGATGTCGTGAACGATGAGAAAGTAGCCGGGAAAATCCTTCTGCTCGATGACCTCGAGCTCGCGCTCGATGCGGGCGCGATTCTCGTCGGTGAGCTGCGGGTAGCGCACGGCGGCACCCTGCCAGACGAGTTCACGCAGCCAGGTCGCCGGGGTGTGGCCGTCGGGAACTTTCTGCTTCGGCAGCTGCGGGCGGGCGCGGCGCAGTTCGAAACCGAGGTCGTCCGCGAGCTCGACGCTGTGGGCTACAGCACCGGGGTACCGCGCGAAGCGGGCTGCCATCTCGGCGCCCGAGCGCAAGTGGGCCATTCCGGATGCCGGCAGCCAGCCATCGAGTTCGTCCAGGCTGCGCCTGGCCCGCACCGCCGAGAGTGCGGTCGCGAGACGGAACTGTTTCGGGGTCGCGTAGTGCACGTTGCCGGTAGCAACGGTACGGAGCCCGGCCAGCTCGGCCAGCCTGGCGAGCGAGTCGTTCCAGGTCGAGTCGAGCGGGTTGCCGTGGTCGTACAGCTCGACGACCACGTTGTCGCGGCCGAACCTGTCGACGAGCGTGTCGATCTCGCGGGCAGCCGCGCGTTCGGCATCCGTGCGGTCGACCGCGCTCACGAGCGCCTGCCGCACCCGGCCCTTGCGACAGCCGGTGAGGATGACCCAGTTGCCGTCGGCGGTCTCGGCCAGTTCGTCGAGGTCGTAGACCGGCCGCCCCTTCTCACCCCCAGCGAGCTGCGCGGAGGTGAGGGCGGAGGCGAGCCGGTGGTAACCCTCTTCGCGGCGGGCGAGCACGAGCAGATGGCTGCCCTCCGGGTCGGCGGCGCCGTTTTGCGGAGCGCTGAGCCCGAGCGAGAGTTCCGCGCCGAAGACAGTCGCGACACTCTTCTGCATCGCCGCCGCTTCAGCCATGCGCACGATGCCGTAGAGGCCGTCGTGATCGGTCAGGGCAAGGGCGTGCAGCCCGAGCCGCGCCGATTCTTCGAGCAGGTGTTCCGGTGACGATGCACCGTCGAGAAAGCTGAAGTTGGAGTGCGCGTGCAACTCGGCATAGGGCACGACGGCGCCGGCCGGGGGTTGGATGGGCTCGGCGACGTACGCGCCTCGTTTGTTCGACCAGGCTGGGCTGTCTCCGCCGTCGGCTCCGACCGGGGCTGACGGCGCGCGGCGGTCGCCCGAGAGCTTTCGCTCGAACTCCGACCACGGGATCGGGGGATTGTTCCAGCCCATCAGCGGGCTCCTCTGTGTGTGTCGGCAGTGCGCGCGTCAGTCATATCTGCAACCGCGTCAGTCATATTTGGCCTCGAGCAGCCAGTGGTCGCCCTCGAGCACGAGCAGCCAGGCACTGCCGGTCGAGTCGACAATCTGAAAGCGGCTCGCCCGCCGGCTCTCGTCGTCGTCCCACCAGCGCTGGTCGACCAGCCAGGGCCCGGCCCACGCGGTGATCTCGCGCAGTGAGTTCGCGGATGCCGTAGCCGAGAACCGCAGCGGAGCCGCCGAGAGTGCACCCCGGTCGTCGACCGTGACCGGGTTTCCGGCAGCGTCGAAGACGTGGACGGGGTGAGGAGTGGCGAAGACCGTCGACGGGGCAGGTGACGGCAGGTGACCGGGCCACGGCTGGCTGGCTGTTGTACGCGACGAACGCGAAGCACCGCCGTCGCCCTCGCGATCGCCCCACGCGACGAGGTTCTGGCGCTCGGCGAGCATGCGGCCCCCGCCGATGGCCGCGGTGAGCACCCCGCCGTGCCCGAGCATGCTCTGCACCCGGGCGAGGCCGTGGTGGATGCGTTCGTCGGGCCCGGTTCCCCAGAGCCCGTGCTCGTGGTTGCCGATCGCGTCGACGGCTTCGGGGATGACGCGCACGAGAGTGATGCCCGAGCGAAGACCGGCGTCGATCTCGCCGCTTCCCTGCAACTGCCAGCGCACCCGGTCGACGACATCCGCCGCGGTGAACGAACGCGGATGCAGCCAGCTGCGCTGCGAGAAATCGCCGGACTCGGTCTCGGCCTCGATACGGATAGCCGTGCAGACCAGGCGGTCGGCTGTCAGTTGCTCGATGAAGCGATCAGCAGAGGCGCGGAAGCTGAAGGTGACCTGGTCGATCCGGTCGAGTGCCGGTTCGAATTCGATGGCGACGTCGAGGTGCTTCGGGGGAGTGCGGGCCGAGACCGGCCTGGGGTCAAGTCCGCTGGCCAGGGCGTGCAGGCGGGCTGCGCCGTCGCCGAACCGGTCGCGCACCGCCTGCAGGTCGAGGGCACCGAAGTCGGCCATGGTGCGGATGCCGAGCCGCAGCAGCAGGGCGACCAGCGGTGGGTCGCCGAGCACCCCGACCGGGAAAGCCGCGAGAAAGTCGGCGGCGGCGCCGGCTGGCACGATCGTGACGCTGGCCGCGGCAGCGCTGCCGCCGAGGGGCGTGCGGGCCGCGAGTTCTGCGGTGAACGGGCCGTCGGCGATCCCCACGCGCGAACCCGTGACGCCGAGTTCGCCGAGCAGCCC
>Ga0247729_10000080_pt1 | contig 43959 bp, 48 predicted proteins | sample UWRJL133311R2_FD_180958 | JGI IMG/M metagenome (GOLD analysis project Ga0247729, IMG submission 180958) | Plant litter microbial communities from Arlington Agricultural Research Station in Wisconsin, United States - UWRJ-L133-311R-2 | ecosystem: Environmental > Terrestrial > Plant litter >... | reverse complement strand
TGTGGCCATCGCGCCGACACACTCCCGACGTGCGGTAGCTTCAACAACTATCGTCACCGTCGGGACGCTCCTTGCCCTATCGACAGGGGCCGTTGCATACGCGACTTATGACTCGACAAAAAACGCTGGCGAACAGCTCACTCGGTCGGAATCAACACAGGGCACGCCTGAGACGTTCCTGGAGACCCAGGACCGGCTCACTTCCGTGGCCGACGATATTCTTGCTCTGGTCTACCCCAGCGGCGAGACAGCGACTGGCGCAACCGCTGCACGGGCCAGTGGTTTCGCAGGCATCAAAATCGACGTCGCAGCCGGCGCGCTAGACCTCACCTGGGTGGGAGATTTACCGGACAACGTGGTGGATGTGATCCAGTCCCATCACGATGTAGAGGTTCGAGTACATCAGTCGGTCTTATCAGCGCACGACGCCCAAGTAGGACTACTTAAGCTGCGTGCTTATTTCTCCTCCACCTCAGCCGACCCGACCTTTTCCCTCTTGGAAATCGCTCACGCCTCCGGGGCCCTGAGGGTCACAATCGCTGCGGAATCCGATCGAGCTGATTTCGAAAATGCCAAGAAGGAGCTGCAGGCAGTCGCCGGAGTGCCCATAATCGTGGTCATGCAAGCCTTCGGAGACCATTCGCTCGAGGCAGGCGACGGAATAGGGCATTTCGCCCCTTAGAACGTCTCGCTAACCACCACAGCGGAAATACGAAGATCGCTCGCACCTCGTAAGGCCGGTGTACTCGTGCCGAGCAATGTTTTCGCCGTGAATGTCGATCAGCTGGCAGTCTCACGTGTCGTAGTCGTCAGACAGCGTCCCGCACCTTCCGCGCCATCTGCTGCGCCATCTCCTCCGGATCGTCATCCAACCCGAAATTCATCACGCTCAACCCCTCAGGCCCTCTCCGAAACGACACCAAGAAAACGCCCATCGGCGGCTCGTGCTGACGGGTGACTAAGAGGGTTCCCGGATCGACGTCGACCGGAAGACCGGCGATGAGCTCCATGAATCGATTAAAGATCTGTCGGGCTACCACCATGTGTCGCTCGTTCAGCCACCGTTCTTCTAACGGCCGGTAGACGTCCGCCGCCGCTTGCAGGATCATCTCTCCGGCCCACTCGGTTCGCAGCAGGTCGATCATCGACCGACCACCCCAGACTTTGTGGCGCTTGTTCACCGCCAGCGCGATGTGCCAGGACTCCTCCGGCCAGCCTCTGAGGTTGGCCAACAGCTCCGACAGCCGCGGTGCCGGCGCACGCGGTTCGCTCGCAAATTGGAACGAAGGATAGACCTTGTCTCCGCTGGGAGTGTCGAGCTCGAGCACTTGGTCGTTACGGACCAGGACGCGCAACTCGTGTTCATTCACGTGAAGGATCTTCATGACGCCGTCCGGTGTGTAGAACGGCCCGATCATCTCATTCCAGAATCCCGCGCTATTTCTAGGCTCGTCCGCCGCCGCTGGTTGCGGTTGTTCCTCGTTCACAAGTTATGACCCACCCTCCTCATTTCTGTTGCGCTACCGCCTGCGGGATCGTGATGGTTTGGACCTACCGCAAACTGTCCCGGAGCTCCTGCGCCAGCACGTGTGCCGTCTCGTCCACCTCGCCGTTGAGGGGGAAGTGCATGATTCCGAATCCCCCTGGCTCTTGCGGGTAAGCGACAAGGAACGTTGCCTGCACCGGTTGAATCCCTCGAGATACAAACAACGTCCTGGAATCGACATAGACCGGCAAGTCAGCAATCAGCTCCCGAAACCGATTGAAGACCGGTCGCGCGAGCGCCATGTACCGTGCGTTCGACCTCGGCGGCTCCGCGCCGCCTCCCTCGGAATTACCAGTCGGCAACATGACTTCATCGCGCCATTCCGTGCGCAGAAGCTCAATTATTGAGCGGTCGTTCCACATCCTCAGCCGCCTGTTCAGCCACGACGCCACGAGCCAGGGTTCGCCCGGCCACTCTCGAAGGTTCGCTAACAACGGAGCCAGCCGCGGCACGGGCGTCGACTCGAGCCCGTCGAATTGGAATGTGGGATAGACAGCCTCGCCGCTGTCAGCAGTCAGTTCAATCACCTCGCCCGCTGTGACCATCTCACGCAGTTCATCCTTCGTCACACCAAGGATTCCCATGACGACTTCCGCCTCGTACAACGGGCCGACCCGCAAGTTCCAGAAGGCCGTGTCATGACGAGACGACTGAACGTCGGCGTCCGTGGCTTGCCCTATTCGGATAATGTCCATGTCTTCCCCTACATGTGTCTTTCAATTTCTCCGCGCGCATACCCGACGACTGCCTGTACGACCTGTTCGGTGTCTCCGGCCAGGGCAAAATTCACCACACTCAACCGTTCCCGACCTTCTCCAAGGGAAACCAGAAAGACACCCGTTGGCGGCTCGTAGTCACGGCTCACGAACAGGGTGTCCGGGTCAACATGCACAGGGAGCGCCGCGGTTATTGCTACGAACCGATCGAGGATCGCGCGGGCGACCGCCATGTGTCTCTCATGCAGCCATTCCTCTTCCTTTGCACCCCAGTCCAGTGAGCCTGCGGACGGAGGCGTATGTCGATCCCCACTACTTCGGAGAAGTTGAATTACCGACCGGTTACCCCAGACGCCGATCTTCCGGTTCAAGACCAAGGCCACGTTCCACGGATCATCCGGCCAGCCTTCGATGGTTGCGAGCAGTTGCGGCAGCCGGGGCACTGGTGTCCGATGGCCACCAGAGAATTGAAACGCGGGATAAACCCGCTCACCACCGGTGGTTGTCAACTCGAGAACCGCGTCCGCGCCTACGAGGTCTGACAGCGCTATCTCCGACAAATTAAGTACTTCCAATACGCCGTTCACTGTGAAAAACGGTCCGATCATGTCGTTCCAGAACTCCGCACTTTCGTCCGGGCCGGCATACTTGTCGTCCACGCCTTGCCACCCAGTGCCGCTGTCCATAAAAATAGACTTACCACGTTGATGCGGGGAGGGAAAGATATTGTGGTCGCGAAGTACGAGCCGGTAATCGATACGGCGGTGTGGCTAGCAATCCGTGACTTCGTGATATCGGCCGTATCGGACTGCGCTGGCTCCACCCCTTACAACGAGAGCACCCTCAATGTCGCGACCTCACGACTTACCGCCTGGTGTTGGGAGGACGCCGGCTTGCCTCTCGAGCGAACGGTCATCTTCGACCGCAATACCATCGCCCACTTCATCGCGGTGGGCTCCACATCCTGGAGCCCATCAGCTCGCGGCAATCTGCGATCTCAGCTCCTGCGAATGTCAGAAACGCTAATTGGTAGGACAACCTCATTACGACGTTTGGTGTCCTTGCCGCCACCCGATCCATCACTCCCTTATATAGAGGAAGAGATCGTCGCTCTGCGGAACTGGGCTCAGTCACAATCGACGCCACATCGCCGGTCCAACGCTCGGACGCTCCTCGCTCTGGGGTTCGGCGTTGGTCTTTCGGCGTCGGAGCTCGGCGACCTGCGGTCGGACGCTGTCCACGTTGACGGCAGCGGCGTCGCTATAACAGTCGAAGGCGCGCGCGCCAGAACGGTGCCAGTCCTTCGAGCTTGGGAGCAGGATCTGGTCGACCGCCTGTCACTTCTGCGGCCGGGCCAGTTCGTGTTCAGGGAGAACCGCACGATGTCCTACCCGAATCACGTGTCGAACTTCGTCAACCGAAGCCAGAAATCTGCGATACAGCCGCAGACGCAACGGCTGCGAGCGACTTGGATCGTTCACCACCTGACGGTTGGAACTCCTGTAAAAGCATTGATGCGCGCTGCGGGGGTGGAGTCGCTTGAGGCGTTCACTCGGTACATGAGATTCGTGCCGGACGTCGATGTGGAGCTCGCGAGAGCGCTGCTGCGGTAATGAGCGGATCGCCGGGTCTCATGGATGGGTCGGAGCGTGATTCTTCGTATCGGTACAGACTCGAGCTGGCACGCGCGGTTGTGGAAGAGCTCCGGAAGGACTCTGACGGAGTTCGCGCCAAAGCGCTCGAAGCCCTCCCCGGCATCCGAGCAAATTCCAAAGGCGATGCTCTCGATTGGATGGACGAATGGTCGTCGCTGCTGGCTGGGCCAGTCGAGGAACTCGAGGCGATGCTGCTGCGCCAGGATGAGCACGGAGCAACAATGCGGCTGTTGTCGCCGTTCGAAAATGTTCTGAGTTTTGAGCAGCATCAACAGATAGCTCGTGCCGTGTTCGGGCCGGACGGCGGCAGCTTCTCCTGAGGGCGGACCGACACTCGCTAACAACGATGACAGAAACGGGTTGGGTGAATAAAGGATGAATAGGTAGCTGTCGCAGAGAGTCATCTACTCTCCACGACGCGCGAGGCATCATTTCACCGCGAACGCTGAATCACCCTCGCTGGTCCATTGAAAGGCGCCTTATCCCTCCCCCACCAGTACTGGGCTTACGCAAACACCGTGAAGCTCTCCAACTCGCTAACCTGCGTCAGGCGGCTGTCCGTCTCGGTATCGCGCAGACGAGGCCTCGCACCTGAACGGTGGTCCGTGTATCGAGCTGTGGTCCTTTGTGCTGACGAAAGCCCATCGGGTTTTGTGGAGAAAGCTTTCCAGAGCCTCGCTGAGGCCGGTAGATGTGTGGCGGGTCCATGCTGGCGAACAAAAGACGCTTCGTTGCACGATGACGCCGGCACCGATCGCTGGGCGGCAACCGTCAGCTCAGTACGCTCGTTGACGAACCATGCCGACGCTCGCGTGAATGCGCTTCTCAGACAGTGTTCGCAGGAAGCGTGACGTCTCGGCGATCCGACCAGACGAAATCGAGTAGCGCGACGCGATCGGGGAAGTACCGGTAGATGGTCCCGATCGATACACCCGCAAGCTCCGCAACTAGCGCCGTAGTGAAGCGGTCACGTCCGACCAACGGATCCTGTAGTACCAGCCGCGTTGCATCTTCGATCTTTGCGATTGTGGCGTACGACCGGGTCTGCTTGGGCGGGTGCCGAGTAACTCGCTCTGCCGCGTCGCGATCGAAACTGTTCATGCCCGCACCCCTTTTCCAGCACTTAGCCACATAACAAACAGAACGGACTGTATTGGAAGTCGTCCTGCTGGCTCATACTTTATCTTGCCACGAGGATAATTCGCCTTGTTTGTATTGGAGATTCGCACCCCTTGACGGTTAGTTTGAATGCTGTAGAACAGCGACCCTCCCATCAGGAGCAACGGCACCTCACGATGGACTAGTGCGTTTAGGCAAATGCGCGCAGTAAAATCGCGTCAGGATGGTGCGTGGTGCTCGCCGCCTGCCAGCAAACGCCCATTGCGCTGCACATGTCGGTTAGCGAGCTAGTGTGGCTCAATGGCCGATCCCCGCAGTTCGAAAACCGAGGCTCACGTCGATGATCGCGTCCGCGGAATGCTCGACACCGAACATGTCACGAAGTTGACACTCTCCAGCATCGCCATCCACTGCTCGATCTCCCGTCGGACGCTCCAGTCGCACTGGCGAAACGTTCCGATGGTGATTCGCGGCTGCTTCTCCCGATTTTACGAACCGATGACCGTCTCGGTCACCGCCACGGATGCGAGCGAGCGTCTTGAGCAGGCCTTGCTCCATATTCGAACGACATTGGACAGTCACCTCACTCGGGCTGCGATCTTCGTTGCAGACGAGACTGGCGAATCCCGGCGATTCGTTTTTGAGCTCTGGCGTCGGGAGCTGGGGGTATTGGTACGTTCATTCACGATCGAGGAGTTCGTAGAATTGGTAGGGCCTATGACAATGGGAATGCTGGTGTTCGGCCAGGTGCCCACATCCGCAACGGTTCGACGATCGGTTATTGCCGCTCAGGCTCGTCGATGACCAAGCCGGGTTCCGCTCCACGCTTCATGACCGAGGTTCGTCAAACCTAATGGTCGGCGCAAATAATCAGCGACGCCCGCGATGCGCCCACAAGCCCGAACGAGTTGAGCCTCACGGAAGCGCGACTTCTCGTCCCGCCCTGTGTCCGCGCGGCAACGACTAGCCCTCCGGCAGGTTCTCTAGGTTGTCCTGCTCAGTGCTGTTCGGGTTGGTCTTGATGTACGGGCTAGCAAAACATCCAGCTTTCGGACAGAAAGTCGCTGTGGTAATCGTGGCAGAAGATCCCCCTGCGCTGGTTCGCCAAACATCGCCGCCCTGAATGCTTTTGACGACTTCCTGGCGCGTGTAATGAATCCCGATGTTGGAGATAACTCCCTCAATGTGGCGGTGCAATCCGTCGCTGGAGAGCTCCTTGCGAACTTTGGTAACGATGTAATTTGCCATGATTCTCCTTGCTGTTCTAGTGGGGTCTGCCCCGCTCATGCGGGCAGAGTTCAGGCACGCCGGGCGGATGGGAAGGCGTCCGACCGCGGATCAGTGTCGGACCAGATCGACGAGCGGCCAAGCGTCGTCATCATGACGGACCATCATCGCCACTCGATTTCTCGGTCGTCACTTTGAGCGATCACAGCTATTCACTCGTCGAGTTCCCGGAGCCAATCCGCGCCGCCCTCGGTTGAGATTTCGATATGCCAGCTTGATCGGGTGAGGTACCACGACCTGATTCCGTTGCCCAGGTCGTAGGTAAATTCCGTGAACCCCAGAGCGGATGCCCATGCAAGGCACAGGGCCTCAGCATCCGGACACCCGTCGACGGGAAAGCCCTCTAGAACACCGCCATCTTCGTTGATTGCGTTCCAGCGCAACGCGGGTAGTCCATGTTCTGCGCCAATACTGTTCATGCCGTGGGCCATCGCCGCCTGCACTGTCCAGTCCGTGACCGGCTGCCGGCCGCGCTGACTAAGAAAGGCTTCGATCTCCAATGACATATTTCCCCCTCGCCATTTGCTATCGATCCCCAGCTGATCGCAACCGGCTACCTGCCGGTGATCTCAACATAGGCAAAATGAACCGTAATCGCCAGATAAAAAGGCAATTCAGTTTGTTTTAATTTCATGTCATTAGCGCGCTCACGCTCTATCGGTGGCCCTGGCCCGACCGCTCGGCAGCGCGATGCCAATGCCGCGAGGAGAAGCCCTTTCGCCTGCACCGCGCCTGACTCCGGGTCTGATGAGGCTCTCGGTATCGGCCCTGAGATAAAAGCGTGCGCCCGCAGGCGGCATTCACGATGCCCCTTAATTGGGGCCGCCGCATAAAGGACGATGTACCTAGGCTAAACAAGAAGACAGGTCTGTTTCTTCGAACGGATCTGATGCTGAGGTGCCGTTCGGCACAAGCAAGGGGCACTATGTCGATGACTATTCCACCGATACCGTTCGATGCGAGAGTGCCGGCGAACCTGGTCCATAAGCGCGACAAATCAGAGGTCTTCCCGAGGGCGCTAGTTCATGCGCGGCAAGATGAGATGTGGGCAGGTGTTCGCTGGCCCGCGCAACACCGGTTCTACCGGCCGGGGGCGCATGGCGTAGACAGTTACCTCATCATCGAAACCATTCGGCAGCTGACAATCCTGGCGTGCCACGAACATTACGCAACACCTCTTGATGCGCACTTCCTCATGTCCGCTATCGGGACGACCATTCAGCCATCCGAAGGTCATCGTGTCACCTTGGGCAAGAACATTGCAGTACATCTGCGAGGGGCATCGCCACGGTTCGCACCCGACGGATCTTTACGTCATGTGCGCATCGAGGCGACCTTCTTCTGCGAGGACGGACAGCCCTTCGCCACTGGTTACGGTGACGCGCGCATCGTGACGAGCGGGTTATACGCCCGTGTGCGCAGCGGCCGCACAACCACAGTGAGCGGCGGCCCGGCACACGCACCTGGTACCGCGTGGGAGCCGCACCGGGTCGGCCACTCCGAGCAATCGAGTGTGGTAGTCAGCAGAAATTCGAGCAATGACACCTTCGCTCTGGCTCTGGATCTCAATGACACCACTTTGTTTGATCATCCCCTAGACCACATTGCCGGGATGATTCCCGTTGAGGCAGCACGGCAGATTCTGCGACTGATCTCCGATGACCCCCACGCCGAAATCTCCTCCAGCTATTTCGAGTTCAATAGAGCCTTGGAATTTGGGTCACCCATCACTGTGATCGTCGATTCGACGCACAGCACGATAGATCTGTCTTTCCAACAGGACGATGCCACCGCTGTTACCGCGCATCTCATTCCGGCTATCGAGAGACCGTGCTCGCTGGGATCAACTCGTCGATCAGTTCATGAATCGCATCCAGCCGACTCTCGGGCACTACTGCTGGCAGAACAAATAGCCACAACTCACGAATGCGCGGGATCAGATCTTCTCGCCCGGTGAACGTGTCAGAGACCAGTTGAATCCCGGTGTACGCGGGAATCAGAAATCGAGCGAAGGTCTTGGGATCGACGTCGGCCTTGAAGTCGCCCTCGTCGACCGCCTGACCGGCGATTTCTTCGAAGGTCTGCAGCCAGTCCTCGTAGGGGGCGCGCAATGGCGGATCGAAATTGGTGACTTCCGTAGTCAGACGGATACCAGCTTTGACGATCGGGTCAGTCTTCAGGCGTGTGGCCAGGTCCACGCACAGACGGAACATCGTCTCCAAAGCCGGGCACTTCAAAGCTTGGATCTTGAGACCGGCTTCGATGGCAATCGCATGTTCTTTTTCGATTACCGCTCGAGCGATGTCTTCCTTGGATTCGAAATGAAAGTACATCGCGCCGCGGGTTGCTCCGGCCTCGCGGACGATGTCGTTGGTGGTGGCGATGCCGTATCCGAGACGATAGAAAGCCGACGCCGCTCCATCGACCAGCCGATCGCGGGTAACTTGTGCCCGTTCTTGCACCATTCACAATTCCAATCCGTAGGTAGCGCCATGTTATCGGCAGCACATGGGCGAGCAGCATGACCGTGAAAGTCACTGTGCTCGGAGCCGCCGGTTTCATCGGAGGCGCCACGGTGGACGCGTTTGAGCGCCTCCACACACGCGTTGCCGTTCATGGGATGGTACGAACCTCACCGCTGCACGATCGTCCAGCGCCAGCGAGCCTCCACGTGGGAGACGTGCGCAACCCACTTTCACTTCGCGACGCCGTTCGCGGTGCCGACTGTGTCCTGCACTGCGCTTCCTACATTGGGTACGACCCGGATCTGTGCCAAAGCGTGAACGTCGTTGGTACCCGAAATGTCGTGGAGGCCTGCGCATCCGAACGTGTGCGCCGGATCGTTTATGTGAGTACCGCTGCGGTGTACCGAGGCGGCCCACGCCGCGGGCAGACTGAATCAGAGCTCATTGTCGAACCATTCTCTACGCTAAGCCGGAGCAGAGCTCAGGCTGAACAAATTGTCCTGAATGCAGGCGGCATTGTTCTTCGACCGGACATGGTGTTCGGCCGCGGCGACCGCTGGTTCATCCCCGCCTTGCACCGCTTCACCGCGTCTATCGGCGGACTTGTCGACGGAGGCTCTACGAGGATGAGCATGATCCATGTTGAGGACTTAGGTGAGATGGTCGCCAGCGTTGCCCTGTCTGACGAGGCGGAAACCGGTGCGTTCAACATTGCGTATGACGAACCGGTCTCCGTTCGCAGCATTGCGCAATTGTTTCCCGTGCTTCCCGCGTTTGCGGGATCACTTCCGGGCGTAGCGCGGGATGTCGCTTTCGAACGTGCGACTCAGCAAGGATTTACAGAACATCAGTTCTCGCTGCTGACGACAGATCACTGGTTCAACACGGAACGGCTTGCTCGTGTGACCTCACCGCAGCGAAACCGGGGCCCACACACCTTTCAACGCGATACCGACTGGTACCGTGACGCTATTTAAGGCTCGACCTCTGGCCGGGCGGTGCAACCAAGTGAGCCGGGTTTCGGCTACGTTGTCTCGTCCGCCCGGGGGGCGTACGAATCGGCCATCGGCCAGGCGTCAGAGGGAGGGGCAGCAGTTGTGCGTCCATAGGGACCTCCGTTACCCCTTCAGGTGGTTCGAGTCGCAGGCACTCTGAGTTAGAGCTGATCTTCCGCGGCCAGAGCTGGTGGTTCTAACCGAGGCGCGCACGGTTCACGCCAGACTGCGGACGCGCACGTTGCCTGTGCAACACTGGCGGGCATGGTGAGCTGGTGAAGGGGTATCGCGAGGCCACCCGTTCGTTCTTTGAGCGTGACGTGCTCGCCGTCGCGCCGGACCTACTCGGTTGTGTGCTGCAGCGGGTTGATCCGTCGGGTGCGGTCGCGATGCGTATCACTGAGGTTGAGGCATACGCGGGAGAACGCGATCCTGGGGCGCACGCCTATCGGGGAAAAACGCGCCGAAACGAGACCATGTTCGGGCCGCCCGGGCACATCTATAGCTACTTCACCTACGGCCTTCATCACGCCATCAACTTGGTGACCAGCCGGGAGGGACAACCCTATGGGTGCCTCGTTCGCGCAGGCGAAGTCATCCTCGGCGAGGAACTTGCCCGGAAAAGAAGAGAGGGCACCAGCCAGGTCACGCCCCTTCGTCAACGCGACCTTGCACGAGGTCCAGGCTGCGTCGCACAGGCTTTCGGCGTGACACTGTCCAACAATGGTGACGACCTCTTCGGTGGCGGATGGGGCCTTCTGCTTCCTGAAATCGCGCGCGTCGAGCCAACATCCGTCGGTCCTCGTGTGGGGGTGAGCGGTGTTGCAGGGGGTCGGTCGTTCCCTTGGCGTTTCTGGATCACCGGTGATCCTACAGTGAGCTCATACAGACCAGGCAAAGGCGTAACCGATGGAGACCCCCACGAGAGCGGGTCGTGAACGGAGCACCCCGTCAGGCATTCAGAAGCCGGGCGAGGACAGCAGCTTCACTGATCTCCGGATGCTTCGTCGCGGTGATTAGTGTCAACGGCCCAGTGTCGGCCAGGGCCTTCAGCCGTACCAGTGCATCAGCTTGCATTGGCTGCTGCAGCTCCATTGCATAGCGTGCGGCGAACGCATCGAATCGTTCAGGCACATGCCCGTACCACTCGCGTAGCTCCGCTGATGGGGCGACGTTCTTATACCAGTCGGTTAGGTCGGCTTTCTCCTTGCTGACCCCTCTTGGCCAGAGGCGATCCACCAAAATTCTGGCTCCGTCGGTGGGCAGCGGTTCTTCATAGGCGCGCCGTATCGTCACTGGGTATTTGCTCACGAACTCACCCTTTTCACGACGGCTCGATTTCGCGGACGCTGAAGAGATTGCCGAAAGGATCGAGAAGTTGGCACAGCCGTTCCCCGGTGGAAACGGTTTTGGGTCCGCGGTGCGCGGAGGCTCCGTGCGCCGTCCAGTCCTCGACGAACTCATCCACGTTGGGGACGGTCCAGTAGGGGGAAGAGCCGGCAGGTCCCGGTGAGTTGTAGTCGTCCTGAGAGTGAATAGTCAAGCGCACACCATCGATATCAAACGCGACTAAGGCCCCTCGCCGAATCACGGGTTCTCTCCCGAGACGCTCCTCGTACCAGTCCGCGGCCGTCTCGAGGTCAGCGACGAAATAGAACACGTTGCCGATGGGGCCCAGCTCGAGCAATGTCCTCACGGTTGCGAGCCGTCCGACATCCAGCTGCGGAATAGGTCAACATCTCCTGCTGGCCATGGACCGTCGCACGGCATCGATCCATCGGCTAGACGCTCCATGATGGCCTCTTGGTGGGTCACTACGTCGTCGTAGTCCCACAGGTCGAAGGCCTTGAACATGCTCGTCCTATCGCTTTCGCGAAAGAGTGGCTTCACGTCTGAGATGAAACTTTTTGAGCTATCGCGTTCAGTCATGAGTCCTCCATCGAAGATGATCGTCGGTGTTCCGGTGGAGGTACCGTACGTCCGGACTGTCCCTTTGTTCTCCGACATCAGTCGAGCGACCCCACGACAGTTGTTCATGCAGGCTTCGCACGGTGGGGAGCGGCTTACCAGAACTGCCCCCCGCACTCGCTAAAGGACAGGCGAGAGTGACTCTCTGGATCAGAGCCCATCCTCGAAGGCGTCACCATTTGACATTTGTCGAGTTCGACCTTGACGGGCGTCTACTGCCTAGCGACGAGGCAGCTCCTAATGTTCTGGTACCTCGATTCCGCCGCTGGCGACGATTCCGCGACGCGATCCGCGCGCGCGTTACAACATCTTCGGCGAAATTCCGCCCCAACCCGATACAGGAGTAGGTAATGACCTCGCTCGACCTCCCCACCCCTACTGACGCTTTCGATCCGCTCGATTTCGCGATCGTGCAGAAGAAGACTTTCGAAGACTTGCGAATAGGTGACGTCTATCGTGCCCCGAGTCGCACCCTGACGGATGCGCACGCATCTGCCTTTCAGGCCGTGTCAGCTGACAATCACCCGGTTCACTACGACGCGGTTTGGGCGAAGGCCCACGGGCACAGTGCTCCCGTGGTGCATGGGCTACAGGTCCTTGCTTTCACCGCCCCTGGAGCCACGCTGTTTCCGCACGTCATCGGCGAGGTTTTCATCGCGTTCACCGGGCTCTCCTGCGAGTTCACCGCCGAGGTGCACAGCGGCGACACTCTGTACTCGCAGCTGGTCATCACGTCACTGACTCCTCAAGACGGGAAGGGGCTTGTGACGACGGCAGTGACTGTTCGTAACCAGCGCGGTGAAGTCGTACTACGCGGCGAACACCAGTACAGCCTGAGACTGACCCCCGCGTCCTAAAAGCAGAGGGCGTTTCGCGCCCTGGCACACGTCATCCATTAGCTCAGCCGATCGGAAAGCCAAACATGACTTTGATTGCTCCGCGTGCGGCCACCTCGCTCGAAAACGAGGCAGTGATCGTCACCACCATCAGCACCGCCCGCACTTCAACCCTGACTCTGTACGAGGAACGGACTGTTCTCCGAATCGGTGGTCGCGAAGTACTGGAACTCGCGATGCGCACCCCCGCTGATAGCAGCGGAAAAGGAAGTCATGACTGAGACAGCCAAGTCCGAAGTGCCTGTCGAGACCAGCATGACAAATGGCAAGGGACCCTTAGCCCCGTTGCGGGTGAAGTTGTTCCGAGCATTATGGACGGCATCGCTGGTCAGCAGTATCGGCGGATGGATGCAGACCGTCGGCGCCCAATGGTTCCTCATCGAGAACCATAGCGACGCAGCGCTGGTCGCTCTCATCCAAACAGCGTCTGCCGCCCCCTTCCTCCTTCTCGGCATTCCGTCGGGCGTTCTGGGGGAATTCATCAATCGGCGCAAGCTACTTATTGTCGTGCAATCGTCCCTTGTGACGATCGGTGTCGTTCTCAGCGTTGTGACACTCCTCGGCGGGATGACGCCGTGGCTGTTGCTTGCCTTCACCTTCCTCCTCGGAGCGGGTTCAGCAATTCAAGGGCCGGCTTACCAGGCGTTGGTGCCGGAGATTGTCCCGCGAGTTCTTATCCCTAACGCGGCGGCGCTGAGCTCCATCGGCGTCAACGTGGCTCGATCAATCGGGCCTGCCATTGCGGGTCTCGCTGTGGCTGCAATCGGCATCCCATTCGTCTTCGCCCTCAACGCGGCCTCGTTCGCCGTTTTCCTCGTTGTCCTCGTTTCCTGGCGTGGGTATAAGCCACCGGCTCGACGCGCCGAACCCTTTATCGAAGCAACCCGTGCGGGATTGCGCTACGTATGGAACGCCGGCGTGGTTCGTCGTGTGCTCATCCGATTGGCACTGTTCATCATCCCTGCGTCGGCTTTGTGGGCACTTCTCCCGTTGATCGCCTCGCGCCAACTGGGATTGGATTCCAATGGATACGGCCTCCTCCTCGGCGCAGTCGGTGTCGGCTCGGTCGGCGGTGCATTCCTCATCCCGCGTGCTCGAGATAAATGGGGCAGCAACGTTACGGTGATGGTCTCGTCGGCGCTGTTCGGGGTAGTCATCATCGTCTCCGCGATCTCTGATTCTCTGGCGCTCACGCTTCTGGTATTGGCAGTCGGCGGAGTCGGCTGGATAGCAGTAATCGCCTCTCTGAACGGCTCAGTGCAAGCGTTCCTACCGGCATGGGTAAGGTCACGCGGGCTATCGCTCTACCAACTCGTACTTTTCGGAAGCACCGCGGCCGGATCGGCAATTGTGGGAACAGCCGCTCAGAACGTCGGCGTAATCCCGACAAGCGTGGCGGCAGGCATACTCGTGGTTCTTGTTGCAGCGAGCCAGCTCATTTGGCCGCTTCTGTCCACCAGCGGCAAGGAACGTAGTCCGGTGACCATCCCGCTGACCGATGTCCCTCCGGTTGATGATGTTCCGCCGCTTCCCATCAGCGACTCTGCTCAGACCCTTGTGCTGATCCGATACTCGGTCAGCGCCGAGAACCGCAAAGCCTTTGTGGCACAGATGCAAGTCGTTCGGCAGTCGCGGCGCCGTACCGGCGCCCGACGGTGGGAGCTATACGACGACCGCGAGGAGGCCCACTTCATCGTTGAAGCCTTCTCGGTAGGAACGTGGCGAGAACACCTCAGCCAACATATGGACCGCATGACAGGGTTTGACCAGGTCGAATTGGCCACTGCGCGCGCGTTGGCGACGGGTACGCCAGAGGTTCGTCACCTTACGCAAATTGACCCAGCTAATCCCGCAGAGCCAAACGCATAACGCCCGCGGTGGCCACCTGGCCTCCTGGTCGCCTCGGAGAAGAATCCTGCCGGTATTCCCAAGCGTTTGGACTCCAGAAGGCCGGCTGCACAAGATCGAATAAACATCGCCCACCCCACCGCAAAGCCTGGACTCACAGCACAAACGACACTGAGATCCTGTCGTTATCCTCCGGAGCGGTGTGGTCACGAGCCAACCACAAAAACCGCAGCGATCATCAATGCCAGCTGCGCGCTGAGACCGCCGTTTGCCAACTGCACCACGCGGCGTAGCGACATAGGGCAGCTGGAATTACATGGAGGCGACGGCTCGGGGGACACTGCGGCCGCGAATTGGGGACGCAACCGTCAAGCGGCGCCATTTGCGTTCAGAGTGAAAGGTCCGTCCGTCCACGCCCGTGCTTGGCGAAGCGACGATATTGACGGTATCGGCGTCAAGGCGAATCAATCGCAGCGAAGTCCGCGCATCACAGTTCGGGCAGAGCGACCACTCAATGTCATGCACCACCTCGCCAGTTCGCGGGTCCTCCGTGAACGTCCCCAGATAAGCCACCACCTTCGTCACATCAGTTGCGCAGTCGTGAGAAGGCTTGCCCAGGGGATTTCCAAACAAAATCTGCGGGCCCTTCACCGCTCCCAGGACCGCACAGATCGTGCCGTCAGGTGTGTAGTTGAGATAGCCGCTGGCGTGCTGGCCGAATTCTGCGATCTTGGTTCCGTCGTCAAAATGCTTCACCGCACTGAGAAGACGCCAGGAGCCCACAATTGTGGGGGGAGGCCCCGGTCGGTGTGCTGTCTCCCTCTCAAACACTGATCGTTCGCTTTCGACGGCCAACTACTGCGGAGAGGACAATGACCGCGATCACAGCTGGAACAACGGCGGCATGATCACCGAATACTGTTGCGGCTGTGGCGCCGAGCAGGCACCCAAGGATGAAACCCGCGAGGAGGGGCCAGCTGTCTTTCCAGCGATTCCACGCCTCTTCCGATTTGCCTTTGGAGATGAGCAGGTCGAATGCGGCGATGGTGGCGACCACAAGGTTGCCGGTCATCACCGCCGTTGATGGAGCTTTCGGGGAAGCAAGGTGAAGGTATGCGTTTTGGGTTGCCATCGCGCACACGGCGAATAAACCGATGGTTAATGCCAGTCCGCTCTGTGGGTTCGCGGAAGCACGGCCGGCAAACGATAAGCCAGCGGCCACCACCAGCAGCACAGCTTGGACGCCCAGGAGTATGTACTTGGTCTGATCTGAGCGGTCGGCGAGTTTTCTGGCGACGGCCGTCGCTGCGATTGTCGTAACGATAAAGACGGGTAGCGCCAGCACAGCAGCAAGATGGGGTGGGTCGCCGGTCACAATGTCAGCAGCTACGAGGACGAGGTTTCCTGTGACATGGGCTGTGAACAGGCCGCCGAGCAGGACCCAGCTGGTGACGTCAGTCGTGCCGGCGAGGAGCGCCAGAATGGCGGGCAGCTTCGGAGTGCGCCTGGTAGCAACGGCGGTCATCACGTCCTCTTTCTCAGTTCGGTGATCTTGCCGTAGATCTGCTTGGGCAGCGCCAGCCCAACGGCCATGCCGAGCACGATCAGTACTGCGCTTGTGCCGTCCGATAGCGCACCGGCAACCTTTGCGTCAGATCCGCCGAAGGCGACCTCGCCGAGGGCGTCGATTGCTCGGAACACGAGGACGCCGGGAACGAGCGCGACAACAGCAGCGAATGACACTGCTGCATAGGGGATGTGCATTCGATGGGATAGCGGTGCCATAACGACCCCGACAACCAGGCAGGCGATGAGGGCTCCGACGGCGATGTTTACTCCGAAGTCCTCCATGGCCCAGGTGCGCAGCCCGTGCGCTGCTGCTCCCACCACGACCGGTAGGGCAATGAGCCGGTACGGTATCGCGAAGTACACGGGGTAGGACGCAGCAGCCACCGCGGCCGCTGCGATGTCCAGCCAGAGCGGGACTGCTCGCCCTACGGGCTGCACGGGAAGGTCGGTGCCGAGTAATGCGAGCGAAACCGCCAGCCCTGCCCCTACTGCGAGCAGGATCATGGCGGAGTAGCCGAGGCGAGCCAAGCCGAGAGAGATGCGAAGTGCGAACAGATCCAGCACACCGTTGAGGATGTGTGGACCCGGTACCAGAATCATGGCTGGACATACCGCGATCAGACGCATCGACGTGCTGAGATCAGCGTGAACCGCTAGTCCACCAACAGCTCCGGCGAGAAGCGCTGCGGCGAACACCTGACCGAGCGGACCAACATGGACGCGCCCGAGGAGCCTTCGGATGAGCCCTCCCAGCGCGGCGCTGAAAGCTATTAGTAGAACTGCAGTCGCGTCCTGCGCGCCAAAGATGATCGACAACGCGGCAGCCCCAGTAGCGCAAGCCACGACAAACAGCCACAGCTGTGCTGGTCCCGACTTTGCAGCTCGCGTTAGTTCGGCATCCAGCTCGACTCGACTCGCTGTTTTCTGACCCACCCGGTCGATTACGCGCATCGCGATAGCAACGCTAGTCATCCCGACACTAAGAGGCGGGGCAACCGTCACCAACGGGTCGCGCCCACGGTCCAAAATGCTCAACGAGGCCCACGCCGGGACGATCTGGAAATCGGTTCCGAGGCCACGATTGAGACGATCGACAGCGGCGACTGTGACCGAGGTCGATTCACCGTTTGCTTGCAGCAGTGCGCCGGCGCGGGCGATGAGGGCCTGATCAGCCTCGTTCGTTGCCCGCACCGCGACTGATGAGTCAGTTCCGGCCATTACGCTCCACCGACTCCACTGCCGACCATGTCGAGAGGATTGACGATCTTGTCGAACTGCTCTGCAGTGACCTTGCCGGAGGCGAGCGCCGCTTCGCGCAAAGTGGTGCCGTTGGCGATGGCGTCCTCGGCAATGTGCGCCGAGTTCTGATAACCGATCACGGGGCTGAGCGCCGTGACGAGCATCACGCTGTCCCCCACATACTGGGCGATCTTTTCCCCGTTGAGCTCCGTGCCGCTGACTGAATACTTGAGGAACTTCGCGCACCCGTCACCGAGAATGCGTGCGGAATGCAAGAAGTTGTTGATGATGATCGGGCGCATCGCGTTCAGCTCGAAGTTGCCCTGTGAGCCCGCGAATGCCACGGCGGTGTCGTCTCCGATGACTTGGATAGCAATCATTACGATGGCCTCACACTGGGTCGGGTTGACCTTCCCGGGCATGATCGACGAACCTGGTTCGTTGGCAGGCAGCGTCAGTTCCGCGAACCCGGTGCGGGGGCCGGAAGCAAGCCACCGCATGTCGTTAGCGATCTTCATCAGCGACACCGCAGCACCTCGCAGCGCAGCATGCGCACGCACCATCGCGTCCAGAGAACCCTGCGCCTCGAACTTGTTCGGCGCGGTAATGAAGTCCTTACCGGTGAGCGCTGCGATCTCTGCAGCGACATTGACCGAGAACCCTTCGGGCGCGTTCAAGCCGGTTCCAACCGCCGTACCGCCAAGCGCGAGGCGCAGCAGACCGGTGCGGCTATGTTCGATCTCGCGGATCACTTCTTCGAGCATCGTGGCGTACCCAGACCATTCCTGGCCGACGGTGAGGGGCACGGCGTCTTCGAGGTGGGTGCGACCGATCTTGACGACATCCTTCCAGAGGTCGGATTTGGCGACGATCTCGTGGTGGAGCGCCCTGAGGCTGGGCAGCAGGCGCTCGTCGATCTCTGTGATCGCGGCGATGTGCATGGCAGTGGGGAATGAGTCGTTGCTGGACTGCCCCATGTTCACGTCGTCGTTGGGTCCGACAGGCTCTTGGCTGCCGAGTTCTCCGCCGAGCAGCTGGATGGCACGGTTGGAGAGCACCTCGTTGATATTCATGTTGCTCTGTGTGCCGGAACCGGTCTGCCAGACATACAAGGGGAACTCGGCGTCGAGCTTGCCGTCGATGGTCTCATCCGCGGCTTGCACGATCACGCGGGCCTTCCAATCCGCCAATCGGCCGGCCTTCTGGTTGACGATCGCGGCGGCTTTCTTCACGATGCCGTACGCGCGGTAAACCTCAATGGGCATGTGGTCGTGGCCGATTGAGAAGTGCAGCAGCGAACGCTGCGTCTGTGCGCCCCAGTACCGTTCGGCCGGAACATCAACGTTTCCCATGCTGTCGAACTCGACGCGCTTGCCGGAGGCGTCGATGCCAATTGGCACGTTTGTATAGGTCGGAGTCGTCGTGGTCATTGCAACCTCCATGGCTGGTTATCAACATCGAACGATCAGCTGATTGTTCGTGCTCATGAACCTAAGAAGTGCGACGCCTACAGGCACTGAGCCGTTGTTTAGACCTGCCTAGACATTCGTCGAGCGCCACTCACGAGGATGTTCTTCGCGGACAGTGTCTCTGTCAGGCGGAGGCCGCAAGGCGCTGCAATGCTGACTCGGAGTCAGCGTCGGCTCCTCGCCAAATAATGAGAACGTCGTTTCGGCCGGACATGAGCTCGAGCAGCTGGTACTTGATCGCCACTTCACCCTCGGTGGTATGCAACACCCGAAGTACACCATGGGGGCGGAGAGCTTGCGGGTCGTTGGCCCAGGCGTCTGAGAAAGCGCCGCTCATGGCGGAAAGTTCGCCCACGATCTCTTCGAATTCCGGGTCCTGCTCGTGCCATGCCAACGACGCGTGTAGCGCGGCAACAACCTGTTGACTTATCCGATCGGCGCAATCGGACTCATATCGTGACGCGTTCAAGAAAAACTCCCTCGCGAGGTTCACCCCTTCACGCAGGCGCGGAAACAGAGCGATGGCCAACTCGCTCGAGCTGGACACGTTGAGATGACGGTCGATCAACGTGGCGGCAACGCCATTCCAAGACTGGACAAACACGGAGACATCGTCCCACGGGACCATTCCCGAGCGCTCGTATGGCATACGCACGTCATCACGGTCGCTGGCGTTCATGGTGGATCTCGTCTCTCCTTAGGCCTACGCAGGAATCGAGCCGACCATGCCTGCGACAGAGACAGGTGTCGTCATCGACGCTGTATCTATTACATCGTCACCCATGTCGCGTCCGACAAATGTCAAGTGTTTTCATGGTTCGTCGCGGAGTGGTGATGAAGATAGCCCCGGCTGTATTACCTAACCCCTGAAGAAGGGACCTAACGTCTCACCACGATGATGAACTTTCAGGACGTTGTAGACGAACTAGCGCTTGCGCTGGGGCGCTCCGTACTCATCGGCGATCCCAATCACCGGCTTATTGCAGCGAGCAGTCAGGGCAAAGATATCGATCATATGCGGGCGATGAACGTGATTCAGCGTGAGGCACCGGCCGAACAAAAGCAATACTTCGAGAGCATCCGACTCAACGAAGCACATCAACCCGTCAAAATCTCTCTTAGCCACCTTGGGGGCCTGGACCGTCTGGCCGTCCCGGTGCGCGACAACAGCCGCCACCTCGCCACGTTCTGGCTGATTGTGGAGAACCTCCCGCCGCTGCGCGGTACCGACTTCGCAGCCATTGAGGCGGCGGTCTCGGTAACCCGGGATCTACTAACGCCTGATAACACCGAGCGCACACCAGGAACCAGTGACGACATCATGGGGTCCCTCATGTCGTCAGATTCGGCGGAGCGCCGCCATGCGTTCGATGAAGCGGTCGCACGCCGCCGATTGGAACGTGGGGAACAGACAGTTGTGTTTGCTGTTGACGTTCCAGTAGAAGTGGGAACACTAGATCGCCTCGCGTTCGCCCGCCACCTTTCCGCGCTACGCACCTCATCGCTGGCGTACATCGGCGAACGCAACGATCTGCTGTTCTTCGTCGGACGCAGCAGCGATCTGACCGCATCCGAAAAGCTCATCCGGAACGAAGGCATGTCTCGTTCGATCACCGTCGAGGCGATCGGGACGGCGCACCACAACCGCCTTGCACCGGACCTGTACGAGGCAGCAGAGCAAGCCGAAATGGCTGCCGGCATAGTGCGAGTAGTTCCACAACTAGGCAACTTCGGAGACATCAGCGCTCTAGGCATCTGGGCGCTGCTCGCATCCGTCAGCGGAGACCGGACGCACCTTCAGTTCTTCTCTCCGGCCGCATACGCTCTCTGCGCAGAAGGAGACGAGACGCAACGCCACACCATCGAGGTCTATCTTGACGGTGCCTGCCACGTAGCGGCCGTCTGCGAACAACTGCACATCCACCGCGCGACCCTGTACTACCGCCTCGACCGGATGCCGCAAGTTGTCAGAGATGCCCTTGACGACGGCGCTCAACGTAGCGCCCTCCATATGTGTCTAAAACTCATCCGCCTCTGGGAATCGACCGGCCGCATTTGAGCTGGTCACGTATCCAGTTCCGGACCCGAGTTCGGGCGGAATCGCCTACTACGCGTAGCAACGAGTGACTCAGATAACGCCCGGCGGCGGACGTCGGCGCACTAGACAAATGTCGAACGTCGCGACTGAACGAACGTCGCATCTGGTCTTGACGAGCGTCTTAGCAACCACTTCAGGGGACGGAGCATTCTAGGAATCCACCCGCCCCACCTGAACAGAAAAGAAGACATCATGTCCAAAGAAACAACTATCGTCCTCGTCCACGGCGCATTCGCCGATGCCAGCAGCTGGGCACCCGTCACCCTGCACCTCCTTGACGCCGGCCACACCGTCCTGGCACCGCCCGTGTTCAATCGCAGCCTGATTGAGGACGCCGCCTACATCAAGTCGTTTGTCGAGCAGATCGACGGACCGGTGATCCTTGCCGGACACTCCTACGGCGGAGCGGTCATCACCGTCGCCGGCGTTGCCGAGAACGTCGTCGGCCTCGTATACGTTTCCGCCTACGCCCTCGACGAGGGCGAAAGCCTCGGCCAGCTACAGGGCGGCTTCCCCGACTCCGACCTAGCCGCGAACCTCGTCTACGCGCCGTACCCCATCGAAGGTGCCGACCCCGGCACGGATGTTTCGGTAAAGATCGACGCATTCCCGGCTGTCTTCGCCGGTGGTGTCGCCCCTGAAGAGGCCAGAGTATTCGCCGTTTCGCAGCGTCCGCTGTCCGCGATCGCTTTTGGTGAGCTCGCCCCGGTAGCAGCGTGGAAGACGAAGCCAGGCTGGGGCATCGTCTCCAGCGCCGACCACACGATCAACCCCGACGTAGAGCGTTTCGGCTACAAGCGTGCCGGACTGCGCACCGTCACCGAGATCGACGCACCCCACTTGGTCATGCAGACCAACCCCAAGGATGTCGCAAAGGTCATCACCGACGCCATCGCCGAGCTCGGCTAAGACGCCGCATCCGGATAAGAACGCGAAAGAGATAGAAATGACCGGCAACCCGCAACACGTGTCACTGGAGCCAGCGGCGCAGGACTTCGTCGACGCCACCTCGGTGCCGCCCTTCCTGTGGACGCTACCGCCGGAGGACGGCCGAAAAGCTGTCGACGGCGTGCAGGACTCACCGATCGACAAACCGGAGATCGACGATGAGTGGATAACCATCGACGGCGGACCTACCGGTTCTGTGCGACTGCGGATCGTGAAACCCAAGGGAACCACCGAAGTGCTCCCCGCCATCCTGTATGTGCACGGCGCAGGTTGGGTCTTCGGTGACGCCCACACACATGACAGGCTCGTTCGCGACCTAGCAATCGGCGCCAACGCAGCAGTCGTGTTCCCCGAATACGACCGCTCGCCAGACGTTCGATACCCCGTAGCGATCGAACAGTCGTACACCGCGGCCCAATGGATCACCGCCTCCGGAAATGAAAGAGGCATCGACGGCTCCACCATCGCTATCGCTGGCGACTCTGTCGGTGGGAACATGACAATCGCGCTCACCTTGCTCGCCAAGGAGCGCAAAGACGTGGCATTCGTCGCGCAATTGCTGTTCTATCCGGTAACAAATGCGTCGTTCGACACGGAGTCCTATGAGAAATTCGCGGTCGGGTACTACCTCACCCGCGAAGGAATGCAATGGTTCTGGGACCAGTACACCACCGACCCGGCGGAACGCGCGTCAATTCACGTGTCACCCCTGCGGGCGGAGACCGCACAGCTCGCCGGGCTACCACCGGCGCTGGTTATCAATGGTGAGGCTGACGTTCTGCGCGACGAAGGCGAGGCCTACGCGGTGAAGCTCCGGGAAGCGGGCGTCGAGGTGACACAGGTGCGGTACGCCGCAACCATTCATGACTTCGTCATGTTGAACGCGCTGCACAACACCCATGCATCCACCGCTGCCGTCGCCCAAGCAGTCCGCTTCCTCTCAGAAGCACTGCACAAATAGCCAACATGCCGGGTGGCGCCGCCCCCGAGGCGTCACCCGGCATGTTCGATCCCGAAAGCACTGCGATGACCACAACCGATATCGATCCGGAAGTCACTCCGTCAGGAACCGGCTGCCTCGACTGCGAAGCAACGGCAAGTTGGTGGCTGCACCTTCGTCGGTGCGCGGCGTGCGGCCATATCGGTTGTTGTGACGACTCACTGAACCGTCACGCCCGTAAACATTTCTACGACACTGGACACCCTGTTATACAAAGCTTCGAACCAGGGGAAACCTGGTTCTGGAACTGGCGCTCCGAGACCGAAGTTGACGGTGTCGCCCTGGCCCCGCCAACCAGTCACCCGGAGTCTCAACAGGTACCCGGACCGAGCAACCGTGTCCCGCTCGACTGGCGGTACCAACTCGAAAACGCGTCGGCGGCGCAATAGATAAATGAGTCCAATCGGCGGTTCCAAGGACTACATTCAGCTGCACCACTCACCGACTCCGAAAGTATTGACATCATGGGATCGATGATCTGCTGCACACTTGGCTTGCGCTTGGAAACGGACATTGTTGTCGAGTTCACCAGCAACCGTGCCGGGCGCTCACAAGGCCTACCGGGCAGCAACACTCCCAGACATTCCTCCAACCAGATCGCTCACACCACATGACTACCCCTAGCAATTCCGTCGCCTCGAACGGCAGCGACCGCAAAACCCTTGTCGGCAGTGACCGCTTCCGCTTCCCTCTTCGCGGACGGTCTGCAGAAGCTGAGATCGTTGCGCAGGCGATCTCGGACGTCGACGCTGGTGGAGCTCGGCTTTTGATTTTGGAAGGCGTAGCGGGATCCGGGAAGACTCGACTTCTCGGTGAAATCCTGGGCTCCACCAAAAATGCTGGGTGGCGGTCAGTGGTTGCAGTCCCCGATCCGGATTCCCACCTTGTCCCCACCGCGGTCCTGGCGGAGGCTGCTCTTGCCGCCGAGCCGACATTGCTCACTGCCGCAGATGTCGCCTCTTTGTCAGCGAGTCCCGACTCCCGATACTGGTTCATTCAGGTTTTCCGCAACGCCGTGGAGAGCGCAGCCCAGAATCGAAGCTTCCTATTTCTTGTCGATGACCTGCAATGGGTAGATGCCGCATCAGTGGCCATCCTTCGGTCGCTGGTCGCCAGCATGATGGACCTGCCGATCCTCTGGGCGTTTGCAGTGAGAGCCGGCGAACGAGACGCCAGCGTCACCGCCGCCCTCGACGAATGGGCTGCTGCGGGAACCGTGATCCGCGTCGAATCGCTGTCGGACGACGCCACCGTAGACATGGCGACCGACCTCCTTGGTGCGGTGCCCGATGCCAACCTTGAGGCGACTCTGCGACGAGCGGAGAACTTGCCGCTGCTCGTCAGTGAACTTGTTCAAGGCCTTGTAGAGGAAAACCTCGTCACGGTGAACGAGCAAGTTGCCGCCGTCCAAGGCGGTCAACTCCCCGAAAGATTCGGCGCCTCGATCAGGGAGCGGATCAACCGGTTGCCCCGCGGAGCCAAACACCTCGTACTCGTCGCATCCGTTCTGGGCCGGGACTTCTCGGTGTCCAACCTGGCGGAATTGCTCGGGGAAACCACGAGTAACCTTATCGACAGCTTGGACCTAGCCATAGAAGCCGACATTCTTGTTGACGGGTCACCGCTTCATTTTCGCCACGATGCCATTCGCGAGACAGCGGAATCGATGCTCCGCCCGACCGTTCGTGCCCACCTTCGCCGACGCGCAGCAGACATCCGCCTCCGATCTGGTGAGCCCCTCTTGGCTGTCGCCGCATCGGTAGCGGAGTCGGCAGAACGAGGTGACGTCGCAGCAGTCAAGCTCCTCCACGATGCCGCCCTCGCCCTCGCGCCGGTCGATGCAGCCGGCGCCGCCAGCTTGGCAAATCGTGCTGCGGAGCTTGCATCTTCGCCTCAGCAGTACGGGCTTCTGTCGGACTTGATTCCCGTCATGTGGGTCGGGGGTCGCGTTGACGCTGCGAAGACACTCGCGCTCGGACTTCGGTCGGTGCTTTCCCCCGAAGACCGTGCCAAAACGCAATTGTCCATCGCGCGGTTAGAGACAGAGTCCTCTTTTGCCGACGCAATCGCGACTTGCGACGAAGCGCTCGCGATGGACGGCGTGCCCCTCCGCGTTCGCGCTCAGCTTCTGGCGGTCAGAACCCTTAACCTTGCGAATCTCGGCGACTATCGACGGTTGGCTCAATCGATTGACGAAGCGCGTACGGCAGCGCGAGTAGCCGGGGACACCGCAGCATTGGCTACAGTCGACGCCACCGAATCAGTCCTTCGCTTTTACGAGCACCAATGGGCAGAAGCCGCGCAACTCATAGGCCGAGCTGCGACAAGCATGGCGCGGCTGCCCGGCTTCGAGGTCGCGCAGTGGCTCCCCGAGGGTCTCTGGCCAGCATTCTTGACGAACGCTGTCGGCAACGGACGGCGAGCCCTGGGGATCGTCGACGAACGAATTGCAGAGACAACTCGCACTCGAAGCGGCATTGCGCTCGCGTTTTGGACGATGGTGAAATGCCGCGTCCTTTTCGATCTTGGGGAACTAGAGGACGCGAAGGCTCAGGCCGAGACGGTTATGGGTATGTCATCCGACTTGGACCTTGGCGACTTCGCACAGGCCACCGCGGGAGTAGTCCTCTACCGTGTCGCTCTTCTGGAAGGTGATCATGCTGCGTGTCAGGCGCAGGTGCGGAAAGTGCGCGAAATGGCGGAAGGCTCAGCACTTCACCTGAGCGGGCTGTGGCTGCTGGCGTTGACGGCTGACGCTGACGGCGATTCGGATGCTGTCACCGAGCACACCAGTGCTGCGTACGAGACATTGAGCGTGCCAACGCCATCGCTAATGACACCCGCCGACACCGCCGATGATGCGGTCCTCGCCCGAATGTGGCGTGCCGCCGACCAGGAGGGTCGGCTTGTGACGTTGGCGAAAGTGTCAGAAATGCGGGCGCTGAGCAATCCAGGAAATCCGCTGGCTGAAGGCATCCACCACCACATCGACGGCCTCCTTCGTGGCGATATCAGCGCGTTCCACAGGGCCGTGGAGCTTCTCCGCAACACCGACCGCCCCCTGGCGCTCGCACTTGCGCTGGAAGACTTGGGCCTTGCCACCGTGGAAGGCGACCCTACAAACGCTGAAGCTTGGTGGAGCGAGGCGGCAGACATTCTCGAAAAACACGGCGCAGTTCGTGACGCCAACCGCGTGCTTCGTCACCTGCGGGGAATGGGGGTTAGACGTCGCCCCAAGGCCCCGCTCCAGCATTCCGGCTTGCTCAGCGCTCGAGAATTGCAAGTAGCCGAGAGATTGGCTACGGGCGCGACGACACGGCAGATCGCTTCCGATCTATCTCTGTCGCAGCATACGGTCCTTTCGCACGTCAGGCACATATACGACAAATGGGGAATCTCGAACCGACGGGCCCTCGTTGAGCGTGTCGCCCGCCGCACTCGATAGAGCCAGCCAGGCGACTGGGGATAAAGGTCTAACTCGCTGGGGATTACTTCCGCGCGCGAGTAACGCAATGTGAGACATCGGGGGTTATCTGACCTTCTTTCGCTCCATTGGAGATTCTCGTGTCTCAGCAGTCAAACCGGTTTGCTCAGTTCCTGAGAGCCCGACGCGCGCAGCTGAAACCCGAGGACATGGGGTTCCCGGTCGACGCGGATCGACGCGTCCCCGGGCTGAAACGAGAAGAGGTCGCCGTACTTGCCGGCATCAGCGTGGAGTACTACGTCCGGCTGGAGCAAGGCCAGGCCTACCAACTGTCTGCGCCGGTTCTGCGCGGACTGTCGAAGGCACTGAAGCTCAACGCCGACGCAACAGAATATTTCTATCGGCTGGCCCTGCCCGAACCAATCGTCAGGAAAGAGTCAGAACCGCCCGCGGTGAGCGACGGTCTTATGCAACTGATCGCGCAATGGTCGAACCTGCCGGTATGTGTTTACGACCGCAACCAGGATGTCATTTACATGAATGAGCTAGCGCGCGCGCTGTTTCCGCGTATGCACCCAGGCTCAAACACGGTAATGACCGCGTTCGCAATGCACCCCTCCTACCGGGAAAGGGAGGAGTGGCAGGCTCTAGCGCGGACCGTCGTGTCAGCGCTGCGGTTCCATGGCAACCCGTCCGACCCGCGGCTCAGAGAGATCGTTGGCGTGCTGTCCGTGCGCGAACCTACCTTTCGACGTATGTGGGCCGACCACCACGTTGTCCGTCTTACGGCAGGAATAGTGCCCGCGTTTGTCGAAGGCTTTGGGATCGTGAACTTCCCCTGGCACAACCTTGTCGAACCAGGCGGACTCTTCGTGGGCGTATGGCCCGCACCGGAGAACTCACTTGCGAGAGAAGTCATCGAACATCTGCGACAAAACCTAAAAGCAGCGCAGCCGGGCGGAGCCCGCCGAAGCCACGCAAGCTTCCACCACCAACTGGACTTGGTCCAGCTTGCGATCGAACCCTCTCAAGTCGACGACGCAGGAATCTGACCTCTCCGCCGACATCGCCGGGCGCTCCGTCCGAACCCACCGCGCCCGGCGCCCACGCCGGGATGCGTTCAAACTATCGCGCGACCTTTACTTCGTGTGTTAGTGTCCATTCACGCAAAGCGGTTTGCGCCACTTGAAGTACTGCCATTGTGGCTATCGGGTCATCGATGGACAAGGGTCTTTCTTGCAGCTACGCAAACTAGTTTGATAATCACTTGACCAACGGAGTTCACATGCATGACGTCCTCGACCCACGCGACATGGTTCCTGATGAGGCCGAGCACAAGGCCCACAGTGGCTTCCCTGTCGGCGACCGGTGGGAACGTGCTCGCCGAGCCGCCGATGAAAATGACCTCCCCGCGTTGGCTGAGGTGGCCCGTGAACTCGACTCTCTCTCGCTACGAGCCGACTGGGCATACGTTGAGCCCGATGACGAGGCTGAGCTACGCACCCTGGCGGCATCGGCGCCTGTTATCCCGATCGTGTCGGGGACGGAGCGAAGCCGCATGAAGGGAGCCTGGCTGGGACGAACCGTCGCCAACACAATGGGAAAGCCCGTCGAAGGCCTCAGCCGGCGCGAAGTAGAGGTGTACCTGCGCGCTGGAGGGGACTGGCCGCAGACCGGCTTCGTCAACTTGGTCGACCCACGTCCGGAAGGGCTCTGGTGGCTGCACCCGGATGCCGAAACATCCACTCTTGGCTCGTTCTCTGATGTTCCTCGCGATGACGATATCGACTGGACCATCCTCGGGCTCTTCATGCTCGAAACCTACGGTCCCGCAATCACCACGGAAGATATCGCCCGAGAGTGGCTCGACCGGCTCCCGTTCACACAGACGTTCACCGCCGAACGCGCGGCGTACCGGAATCTAGTTCTCGGGAAGACCATCCCGGAAACGGCGACATACCTCAATCCCTATCGAGAGTGGATCGGAGCGTTAATCCGAGCCGATATCTTCGGTTACGTATACCCCGGAGATCCCGCCTCGGCGGCTGTCGCCGCGATCACGGACGCTCGTCTCAGCCACGTTAAGAACGGCGTGTACGGGGAGATGTGGGCGGCCGCGCTCGTTGCCGCCGCGCTCGCATCCGAGGACGCCCTCGCAGCTGTCGTCGCCTCACTCGCGGTGGTTCCGCCAAAATCGCGCCTGTACGAAGCAGTCTCAGGCGTAGTGAAGTTGCGGTCCGACGGTGCGAGCTTTGATGCTGCCCTCGATTGGATCGACGAGCACCTCGGCCATTACAACTGGGTCCACACGGTGAACAATGCTGCCATCCTCACCGCTGGCCTCCTCTGGGGCAAGACCTTCACCGATGCGGTTGCCAAAACGATTGCTGGCGGCTCGGACACCGATTCGAATGGAGCGACAGCCGGGAGCATCTGGGGTGCCCTGTATGGTGAGGAAGCCATACCCGCGGAGCTGGTGGGCACGACTCACATCCATGTTCGTAGCGCAGTGCGGGGCTTCGACCGCATCACCATCGACGAACTCACGGACCGCACCTTGATCCTCAGAAAGCAATTCTCGAAAGTTTCAGCGTGAGACGGCAGCCGGTCATTATCGATACCGATTGCGGAATCGGTCTGCCGGGGAGCGTCATCGATGATGGTCTCGCCATCGCGCTTGCTCTCACGGCACCTGAGATCGAGGTGCTCGGAATCACCGCGGTGAATGGGAACGCTGACGTCCATTCCGTTTATCGCAGTGTGAGCGAGCTGCTGCGGCGCCTCGGTCGAACCGATGTACCGGTCTTACACGGCGCTGTTCGTCCGTTGCGACAAAAGATGGAAGACGTGTGGAGAACGTTCGGAATGCCGTTCCCTGAACGGTCGAGCGTAACGAATGTTGGCGACGCACCCACCGATAAACAGGCTGCTGCGTGGATGGTGGAAGCGGCGGCCGCGCGGCCAGGCGATGTCACTATCGCGGCCATTGGCCCGCTAACCAACGTCGCGTATGCGATCAAACTCGACTCCGATTTCGCAAGCAATGTGAAAGAGATCGTGGTGATGGCGGGCAACGCGACCGGACATGTTGAGAACATCACCGTCGTTGAGGATTTCAACGTCTTCGTTGATCCCGATGCAATGGCGATCGTTCTTGACTCCTGCGTGCCGGTCCGCATGATCGGCATCGACCAAACCAGCCGCGTCAGAATGAACCTTGCAGATGCTGAACTGCTGCGTGATACGCCGTCACCGGCATCCGGTGATGAGGTCAGGGCGTGGCTCGCCGACTGTGTCGCATCGTGGATCGACATTGAACGACTCGGCAGCGACCGAGACGCTAGATTCTGCCTCCTCCACGATCCGCTCGTCATTGCAGCCGTGGCTCACCCGGAGATCTGCACTTACGAAACACGCGGCCACAACCTCATTGCAGCTGTTGATACCGATGTTGCTGCGTTTCGTTCCCTATTCTTTCGCCGCCTGGCGACCCTCTGACCCGCTTCTAATTCCCACCCGCAGTAATACTCGATTCAAGGAGGCATCGTGAAAAACAGAATGTGGCGCATCGCGCTCGTGACAGCGGCAGTGTCCGCAGTGACCATCTCACTCGCTGGCTGCAGCGCCGGCCCATCAAACGGCAAGGTCACGCTGGAGCTGTTCCAGAGCAAAACGGAAGCAATAAGCACGGTTGACGAGCTCATCGCCGACTTCGTCAAGGACAACCCCAACATCGAAGTAAAACAAACGTCCGTGCAAGATGCCGTGACCGTGCTCAAGTCGCGACTGGCTAAAGGCGACGTCCCCGATCTGATCTCCCTCAACGTCAGCAGCTACTACGACATGGCCCAGGGAGATCTACTGACCGATCTCTCCGGAACCGACGCTCTCTCCGCTGTTTCCGACAAGTCCGCTCTCAACTACCTGAAGGAAGCCGGGCAGACCCAGCAGAATTTGGCGGTTCCGTGGGCAACAAACGCTCAGCTCGTCCTGTACAACGTTGACCAGTACAAGAAGTACGACCTCACGGTCCCGACAACCTGGGATGACTTCCTCAGCAACGCCCAGAAGATCAAGAACGCTGGCGGGGCTCCTTTCGTATTCGGGTGGAAGGGCACGTGGCCGGCCATGGCTCTAGCCAACTCCGTAGTCGCATCTGCCAAGCCCACCGATCTTCTCGCCGAACTGCAAACAGGCAAAACCACCTTCGAAACACAGCCGCAGTGGGACGAATCCACCAAAAAAATGCTCGAGCTGAAGGCCTACGCTCAGCCCGACGCGTTCGGGGCCGACTACGACTCCGCCCTGGCGTCGTTTGCGAACGGCGACGGCACCATGTACGTAGACGGAACATGGGCACTGCCCAGCATCAAGAAAGCAAACCCGGACTTGAACATCGGCGCTTTCGTTATGCCCAGCCCAGACCCTGCTGCCGCTACAAAGGTGCCGGCTGGTCCTGACTCATTCTTGTCGATCTCCAAAGACACGGACCACCCGGTCGAGGCGCAGAAGTTCCTGGACTACCTCATGGATGCCCCCGCTCAGAAGATCTTCGCCGACCAACAGGCTCTTTTCTCCGTGCGCAGCGACGTGCCAGCTGAAGATCCGCTCATGAACTCGTTGAAAACTGACTGGATCGACGCCGGCAAAACCGCCACCTACTCCGATGGCATGTTCGCCGGCGGCACCAACTACCAGGCCATCACCTGGGACTACCTCAACTCAGGTGACCAAGCCACCTACCTTGCAGCGTTGGACAAGGACTTCGCGACCTATGGGCTGAAGCCCGCCAAATAACGGCCCCGTGCTGGGCGGGCACGTGTACCGCCCAGCACCCCGATCCGAAAGGTCTCAGCCAATGCGCACCACGTCGCGAGCTTTTCTCCTCATGGCGCTGCCCGCCGCAGTGTTGTTCTTCGTTTTCCACACCATTCCTGCACTGCAGGGCGTCATCTACAGCTTCACCGACAGTCGCGGATACGGCTCGTTCGACTTCATCGGATTCGACAATTACATCCGACTGTTCCAGGACACCGACGTCCTCAACAGCTACGTATTCACCCTTCAGTTCGCGATCGTGTCCACCATCCTCGTCAACGTGATCAGCCTGGTGTTGGCGCTTGGGCTAAGTGCGAACATTCGATTCCGGTCATTCATGCGAGGGGTGTACTTCCTGCCCGCCGTTCTCTCCGTCATCGTCGTCAGCTACGTCTTCAACACGATCTTTTCCAGCGGAATCCCCCAGATTGGTGAGGCGCTGAACATCCCCTGGTTGTCGACGAGCATCCTCGGCTCGGCCGACACCGCCTGGATTGGCGTGGTGATCGTGACGGTATGGAAGGCATGCGCAACCACCACCGTCATCTACATCGCCGGCTTGCAGACCGTGCCGGAAGACGTGACCGAAGCCGCACAGCTCGATGGCGCTACCGGGTGGAAACGATTCTGGTCGATAACCTTTCCGCTCATCGCACCGTTCTTCACCATCAACGTCGTCCTTGCCTTCAAAGACTTCGTTCAGGTATTCGACCAGATCGTGGCATTGACCGAAGGCGGGCCCGGCAACGCCACGCAGTCGATCTCGTTCCTCATCTACCGCGCGGGATTCGCCGGCGGCGAATTCGGCTACCAATCCGCAAACGCTGTCATCTACTTCCTGATCATCGCCGTACTCTCAGCGTTCCAACTCCGCATCCTCCGTCGCAGGGAGACCTCCGCATGAACACCACCTCATCCGCCCGCGTCTCTCGTTGGCTCCTCACGGCTCTGCTCGCCATCGGCGCACTGACAATCGCCATACCGATGTACTTCACTGTCGTGACCGCACTGAAATCTCCAAGCGAAATGCGGGGCAATCTCTGGGCACTCCCCAAGGAATGGGTCTGGAGTAACTTCACGGACGCCATCCAGATGACCGACTTCTTCCGGGCCCTGAGCAACAGCCTCATCGTGACCGTGTTCTCGGTAATCTTTGTGGTCCTCACCAACTCACTGGTTGGGTACGCCATTGCTCGGAACCTTCACAAGCGCCTATACAAGGGCCTGTTCGTCTACTTCCTCACCGCACTATTCATTCCGTTCCCAATCGTGATGTTGCCACTGGTGAAGGAAATGGCCTTTCTCGGTATCGACAACCTGTTCGGACTGATCATCCTGTACGTGATCTTCAACCTGTCGTTCAACGTCTTGCTCTACGTCGGGTACATGAGCACCATCCCGGCTTCTCTCGAGGAGGCAGCGATGCTGGATGGCGCAGGTCCGTTTACCATCTACTGGCGGGTTATCTTTCCGCTGTTAGCCCCTGTGAACGCGACGGTTGCGATCCTCACCGGATTGTGGGTCTGGAACGACTTCATGTTGCCCTTGGTCCTGCTGAGTGACCAAGCTGAGTTCACTCTCCCACTGGTACAGAACGTTTTCCAGGGTCGATTCACCTCGCAGTACAACTTGGCATTCTCGTCATATCTGTTGGCGCTGACACCGATGCTACTGATCTACCTCGTGTTCCAGCGTTGGATTATCGGCGGCGTGATGCGCGGCGCCATCAAGTAGGTCCGAGCCAAAAAGGGGCTGACGCAACGCGTCAGCCCCTTTTTCATACCCACAATTGCGCGGAGAAAAGCCGGAAGTTGCGGTCAGCGGTCGACGCGCGCTGTGGCGACGACAGCTGCCGCAGCGGCCCCCGCATGCCGGGCGCTGTCCAACAGCGAGTGTCCGTGTACCAGCCGAGCTGCCAGCGTTCCTGCGAAGGCATCCCCCGCGCCGGTCGTGTCGATCGCCTGAACGCTTTCAGCGGGAAGGAAAGTGAGCTCCTCGCGGTCCCCAACGTAAGCCCCACGAGGGCCGTCGGTCACAACCACAGAGGTTGCAAGCGCTGATAGTTCGATGGCGACTTCTTCAATCGACCTGTCGGCACCCCATGTATCGGGGCCCAGCACCCCTCGGCCCTCATCGGCATTGACGATGAGAGGGTTCGCAGTGCTGAGGAGCTGACGAATCGGATGATCGGCCGGCGCTTCCGTGAAGCGACCTAGAGGACTCGGATTGAAGATCCAGCGCGCGCCATGGTCCTGAGCCCACGCAGCAGCAGCGGCTACCGTATCGAGTGGTACCTCCAACTGTGTCACGACAGCGCGCGGACGCATGGTGTCGAGCGCCATCCGTGCCGCTTCCGCGGTCACTTCATCGTTAGCGCCCGGAATGACCGTGATGCTGTTCTCGCCACCCGAGACGACGTTGATGACAGCCACGCCGGAGGCGCCATCCACCAGCTCAAGGTGGGTGATTCCCACGCGGGCACGCTCGAGAGCATCACCGAGAGTCCGGCCTGCTCCGTCCTTCCCGATCGCGCCGACGAAAAACGTCGAAGCCTGCCGGGCGGAAGCGATCGCTTGGTTCAACCCTTTTCCGCCTGGGTGCTCTTCGAAGCGGTCCCCGATCAGGGTTTCGCCAGGCTCTGGTGTGCGGGAGGTGTAGACCACAAGATCGAGATTCGCTGAGCCGACAACAACCACGGTCTGCAGAAGGGTTTCAAACGTTTTTTCCATGACGCTGTCCCCTACGCGGATTCGCGGTCGATCATGCGATGTTGGACCAGGATGTGGCGGGGCGGTGAATCGTGCGAGATTTTGTTGGTCAGACGATGCAAAAGTAATTCGCCCGCTGCCTTCCCGATCTCTTCGGCCGGAATTCGTACGGTCGTCAGCGACGGGCTGACCAAGCTTGCTGCGTCGATGTCGTCCACACCGATGACCGCAATATCCTCGGGTATTCGCAAACCTGCTCGGCGAATCGCGTCTACAGCACCAATCGCCATCAGATCATTAGCGCAGAAAACCGCCGTGGGACGTTCATCCAGTTCAAGCAGGCGCCGCATTGCAGAAAACCCACCTTCGCGAGTCCAATCCCCCGTCACTACTGAGGACTCTCGAATGTTGATTCCATGCCGCGCCATCGACGACTGGTAGCCGAGCAGCCGGGACGCGCCGGGCGCAGCATCAGGCGGCCCGCTGATGATTCCGATCGATCGATGGCCCAAGCTGAAGAAACGGGTCACCACATCATCGGCGATCTGAACATCATCAGCAGTCACCCAATCGAGCTCAAGCTGAGACGCGCGAGCGCCGACAACGATTACGGGGATGTTCGCCCTGAGTAGGGTTTCAATACCGTCGTCTATGTCGCTCACCGCGGCGATAATGCCATCGACTCGGCGCTGAACCGCATCTTGAATGAAGGTCTGCAAGGCTTGCGGGCCAGCGTCCGCATCAAACAGCATCACGACGTGTCCGCTGTCCAGCACCGCCCGCTGAACCCCGCGCGCGAGTGCAGGATAGTAGGGATTTGTGATGTCCTGCGCGAGAAGCGCGAGCGAGTGGCTTCGGTTGTTGTTCAGTGCCTGCGCGAAAAAGTTTGGTTGGAAGCCGAGTTCGTCCATGACGTGCTCGACGTGCTTTTGAGTTTTTGACGACACTGGTCGTTTCCCGGACAGCACATGGGAAACAGTCGTTTTGCTGACCCCTGCGGCCGACGCGACATCGTCGATGGTAACTATCGTGCTAGCGCCAGTCCGCCGACTTTTTGTCGGTCCGTGCGGAGTGTTCTGGGTCCCAGTCATCCACTCTCCCCAATCAAGATTCGAGTTCGCGCATAACCGAGAATCGGACAGCCGCGATCTGATGCAAACTAGTTTGATACTAGCGGCCCGCATGACGAAATCATCACGCGTACCCAATAGTTCACGAAATATCGCAGACCACTTGTGTCGTTGGTGGCGATCACCTCGAGGCATATGACATCGTGCGAACCGCGACCGAGGTGTACTTCCTGGCCAACCCGCGCACCAAACACCAACTTAAGGTTGCTTGTAATCGTCCACCTACCTGGCGCTCCTTGTCGGCTGACTACCCGATCGTCGCTATGGATGTCGTTTTGTAGACTCGGTTCGGGGCGAGGGCCTCCTCCGGGACGTTCGCGCGCGCGAGTTGCGTGTCGGATCAATCGGACTCGCTGTTTCAACAACACTGATGGGGCTTCGCGAAGCGCCCTGCAGAGGACCAGATTATGGGCAGTGCTACCCATGTTGAGAAAGTGAACTTGGCCCGTATTCTGGGCGTGTGTGGGGGGGATTGTGAGCCCTCAGCCCACGATCTGGAGGAATCAGTGACGAACCTGGCTATTCAACAGCGTCGATGGGCGCATCGTTTGCTCGCCGTATCGGCAGCCTTCGCGCTGGCTCTCGGCACCGCCATCGTGGGCGGCGCGGCGCCCGCGAACGCGGCGACCACCTACTCCGTCAGCGGGACCCTCACCGGCAAAACGGCTGCCGGAACCTCGGTCGCCCTCCACGGCGTATTTATTTACCTATACAAGAAGGACCCGACCACGGGCTACTTTTCTTACGCAAACGAAGGTGAATACACCAGCTCTACGGGTGCCTACACGATTACCGCGCCGTCTGCCGGTACGTACACCCTGCACTACAACTACTGCTCGAGCGAGGGAAGCACGGCATGCAAGCCCGCGTACGTCGAGGAGTATCTCGGACATGCCGAAACGAGCGCCGAAGCAGCAACCTTCACACTGACGACGTCGGCGCCGTCGAACGTGTCGAACATCCAGATCGAGGCAGCTTCGACCATCACCGGAACTGTGAAGGACTCCGCGGGAGCCCCTCTCGCGGGCGCTCAGGTCACGGCCAACCGGCCCGGTGGGTATAACGGCCCATACACAACAACGAACGCGTCGGGTGTCTACACAATCTCGCGAGCATCCAGCAAGCAGACAATCGTCGAGGCGCACTACTGGGACGAGACCGCCAGCAACAAGACGCGCAAGTTCTACAACACCATTTACTGGAAGGACTCCCTGACGAAGGACGGGGCGACACCTCTGGCGCTGACCACCGGTTCCACCAAGTCCGGTATCAACTTCACCCTCACGCAGGCCCCGTCCATCCATGGTCGCGCGGTGGACTCCACTGGCAAGGGCATAGCAAACCTGGGGTACATGCCGTACGTGTTGCTCGACAACGGTCAATGGGATGGACCCCACAGCGGCCCGAACCTCACCGACGCCGATGGTTGGTTCGCGAGGATGACGACGCCCGGCAGTAGCAACAAGATCGCGTTCTTCGATGATCTTGGCGCACAGTCGGAACCCGGAACCGTCACTCGCACCGTCCCCTTCGCCACAAAGTTTTACAAGAACTCGGCAACAATCAGCGGCGCCACGGTCATCACCGCCGTGGACCATGCCCGTGTTGTCCTGGACGACACCGTGTTGGCCCCGTTCAGTGGTGCGATCAAGATGGCCGGCGACTACCACCTCAGTGATGAATACGGCACCGGCAACGAGGTTTACGCCGAAGGAATGCTGTTCTCCCCTGAAGACGTAACCACCACCCGTCAGTGGTACCGGGACGGCGTCGCCATCTCTGGCGCGACTGATTACAGCTACTACTGGGTCGACGCTGATCGTGGCAAGGCACTCACTCAAAGAGTGACCGCCAGTCGACCAGGCTCCTCACCGGCGACTTTCACCTCCCAGCCGTACCAGGTACCCGGCCTCCTCACCTCGGCACCGACCCCTACTATTACCGGAACAGCCAAAGTCGGCTCCGAGCTTACGGCTACGGCGGGGGTCTGGGCACCGGCACCAGTGGCCCTGAGGTACCAGTGGCTCCGTAACGGAACAACGATCAGTGGCGCGACCACGTCGACTTACGGGATCACCCCCTCCGACCTCGGCGCGACACTCTCCGTAGCGGTTACGGGTACCAAAACGGGCTACGACGAGGTCACGAAGACATCCGCGCCGACCGGAACCGTCGTCGCTGGCACCCTCACTGCAGCAACCCCGGTCCTAACCGGCAGCGGGCAGGTGGGCTCCGCTGAGACCGTCACGGTCGGCACCTGGGGCCCCGGAACCGTCACGAAGAAATACCAATGGTACGTAGCTGATGTCGCTGTCAGTGGCGCTACGGCGTCGACCTTCATACCACCGGCAACCGCGTTGGGTAAAACGATCAGGGTGAAGGTCACAGGCAGCAAATCCGGCTACACAACAGTCGGCAAGCTTTCGGCCCCGGTTACTGTTACCGAAGGAACGTTGACCGCCGGCACGCCTACGATCATCGGCAAGGCCGCGGTCGCCAGCATCCTCACTGCGAAGGTCGGCACCTGGTCCCCCGCCGCTGGCAACACCTACACCTACCAGTGGTTCCAGCGCAGTACGGTTAACGGCACCCCGGCGGCTATCTCGGGAGCCACGGCACCCAGCTATACGGTGCGTTCCACCTACCAAGGCAAATACCTCAGTGTCACAGTGACGGCGAAACAAACTGGGTACGCGCCAGCATCCGCGACTAGCGCACCCACATCGGCTGTCCTCCCCAAGGCCGTTTCAGAATAAGAGCGCTCGGTCCACGGCGAGCAGGTGCAAGGTGACGTGTTGTCAATGCCGTGCCCGAAGGTCACAATCGTGGACGATGACGCAACTACAGCCAGTGAGGCGCTGCGTTTATTGATCGCGCTGCTGACCGCCCCCGTGAGGAACGACGTAGAGGCGACCCACGAGGTACTGATACTCGGGATCGGCCCGGAGTTTGGACGCTGCGCTTCCCTCTGGGGCGTCAGCGGTGGTGATCAGACAGAGAGTCGGACCGTCTACTGCGATGAATCTCGGGTCGTCGAGCCAGACCTTTATGCTTTTCCACAAATCAACGCTTTTGTCGGACAGGTTCCCGGCGCTCCCGGTGTGGTGTTTGAGCTGCAGAAGCTCCGTCGGCTCGCCTTTCGCCGCCCACGAAACGTCATCGTGCTCTTCCAACATCAACCCGTGGTCGGGGCGAGTGGGCCCAGTCCGAAGCAGTTCAACGAGGCCCCAAAGGACCTGGTGCAAATATCCCAGAGCACTCGCGGAGGCGTCATGGCCGGGCATGCGCGGACACTCCGGAGGACGACCGATTTATGGACAACTCTGCCCTCTCGTTAGAAGGATGACGCTACCTCGAAAGCTGAGCGCACGCATCACGTTGTTGACATAGGTGTGCTGCGTGATTGTCCACCATGCCGCTGACGCTCACACTGCGGCGCGGCGCTTCCCCTAATTACATGCGCGGCACGAGCCCGCAATTTCGCGCCTCTCGCTTGAGTAGTCCGCCCATCTACTGGAGAAGTATCTTTCGGGTGCGTTAGCACTCATCACAATCAAGCCGTCATGCGCATCTCGTTCAGCCGAGACGATCCACCGTCGACATACGATCAAGGCCCAACGTCGCCATGGCCTCTATCTGGGCACCCCAGAAGGGGATCACGCCAAGAAGCGGTGTACCGAACCTTGCGTAACGGATCAGTCTTCTCTTAGCTTTCCTAGAAGCGCGGCCGGGTTCTAAGTCGAGCGCACCCGCGAGCGAACGCACGAACTCCGCGGTGGTTCCAGAAGCATCTGTCGCTGCCCAAGGCGAGAAATCGACTACACGCCAGTCTGGAGCCAACCTGTCACGGACCATGTGAAGCAGCGAGGTCTTCCCCCTACCCCAAGGACCGACAAGACCAAAGACCGTACTTGGCCGCTCTTCGGGTTTGGCGTTCAGGCGGGCGGCGACCAGGTCCACAAATGTGGCCCGCCCGAACTCATCCTCGCTCACCAAGCGCCGGGGGTCGTCGGCCCAATCGGATTCCGACCGCACCGTTCGTTCGCTAGTCATATCGTCCATCTTTAGGTTCGGTCGCGGACTCGGGGGAACAGCCGACTAGCTACGAACCATATCGGCTGGGGCTCGCCATTGCTCTCGATCCTGTGATCTGTACAGCGAATTCGACCACGCTCTCGCCGCGCACGCCCTCACTGATAACCAGACAGACTTCCTCTCTGCGATCCCCAAGACAACGATTGAGCGCTTCGAGAAGACATTCGTGAAGCTGAACGAGGCAGTCTCGTAGCTCTCGACAGCGAATCCTCTGATTCAGACAATCCGAGCGCTGTAATCGTCCCCGCAATCCGAGGGTTCTGGCATCGAGCGGAGCTCCCGCGTGATCACGCGTCCCAGTCGCGGGTCAGCGCAAGCAGCTCTTACCTCCTCACGAAACGTCGCTGGTCTCGATGAACCGGCGCATTACGGGTTCCGTCGTCTCAAGACGATTCGGAGGGGGCCGTGAACGAGGAGTTCAGCAGCGTCCGCCGTGCTGCCGCAATGTCATCCAGCCGCATCACGTTCTCTCCACGCAACACCCGCGAGAGCTTGGCATAGTCGAACCCATTCGCCGCAGCGAAGTCCTTCACAGACGAGTACTCCCGAGCTCGCTCAACGGCCGCGCGGATACGAACAGCCCAGTGGTGCTGCACCTGCGACGCGGTGTACTGGTCGATCTCCGGCACGGTTTCCGGAGGGGTTCGCCACCGTAACTCGACGCCAGGCCGACCGAAGTCGAGTGGGTCGAGGGTAAAGCTGCGCGGTACGTACCGGTGGCTTGTCATCGTGGGTGAAGCGTAGCGGCAAGTGCGCTTTTAGCGCACCTTTATTCGTTGCTGCCGGTTGGTCATGGTTCTTGGCGCATGCCTCTCACGTATGCGCCAAAACCCCTGCCTACTGTTCCCCGATGTCTTCCAAGTCGACCAGACCTGGCCACAACACGACGCCAAATCCTCGCTCGAGCTTTGCGATGGTGTCGAGGTCCGGCCATGCCTTGCCAGCCATGATCGCCTGAATTGTGGCGTGGTCGACGCCAGTCTTCTCCTGCGCAGCGCGGAGCGAGAACTCGGTCATCGCTGCGCGCAAGTTCAACGCGAAGCGCCGAGCCACCTCGCCGCTCGGGTCTACGGACGGCACGTCTGGCCAACCCTCAGTGCGCTCCCGGGGAGATGTGCGGGAGGGCCTGGGCATACGACGAGCGTAGACGAGTGCAGGGTCGCCGAATAATGGTGTCGTCGCAAGGCCTTGAGGACACCTCCCGGGTTGTCTATAGTTATACCACATCGTCCGAGGAAATCTCGGAAGGCATCGCCAACTATCGACCGGAAGCCCCTCCCCGCCTGTGGAATGACGCAGTGCAACACTTCACCCGCTCAGCAGTTACCGAATTCGCTCGCCCGAATGTGGGGGAAGCACGAAAGTACATGAGTGCCGTGGCCCACCTCGCAATGTGGACCCAATCCGTCGCCTGTCTTTCCCTCGAGCGCGACATCGTCTTCGCCGGACAGAACATTGATTCGTTCATCGCTCAGGGGACGTTGGGAAAGACCGACAATCGACGCCGCGTCCTGCGGCTACGTCTGCTACGGATTGCCGCTGAATTATCAGAATTCGAACCTGAGCGAAGGGAACTGCAAAAATTCTCGACCAATCCCGACGGAGAGGGTCCGTACGCTCCGTCGTACGTTGTCCGCCTGAGGAACCAAGCGACCACGCGATCTACCGCGCAACGGCGCCACAACTGGACCGTAATACTCGCGCTGGCCGCGGGTTGCGCGCTCATGTCGTCAGAGATCGTCCACGTACGCATCGACGACATCGAGGTCAACGACGATTGTGTCCGCGTTCGCGTTCGAGGGAAACGCGCACGCACGGTTATATGCGGAGCTAGTTGGGAGAACGATCTTCGCAAGGCCGTGCAGTCTCCGGAAGTCACGAATTACCTGTTTATAGGGAATTACGACCGACGGGATACCCGAGTCGGAGATTTCGCCGACCAAAGGCCCGTCAGTCCTTCCGGCTTCATCGACAACTTCATCCGCAATGCCGCCGACGAAGGGGCGACGTTTACTGTTGGGCGGTTGCGTGCGACGTGGATTGTCGACCACCTGCGACGTCATACCAACCTCATTGCGCTAAAAACGGCGATCGGAGACAAGGGCCTTAAGGCTCTCGTCCGCCTGTCTGAGCATCTAGATACACCTACCGAGCCGGACCTCATTGCGATGTTCAGAGGAGAGGCCTCACCTTGAGCGCGCCCGTCGCCTCGGTGGAGGTAATCGACAGCATCTGGGACGCCCTCCCCCGCGGCCGAATAGTCGGAAACTCCAGCAAAATCCCTCATGAGCAAGTCCTCTTCATCGCTGGACTCATAGACAGCTCCGGCGTCGCGGCTGCCATTGACACATGGCAGGCCACTGATCGAACTTCGACCGCGCCCGGCGGACGCCCGCGCGCCGTAAGCACCCGGACCATCCTCATCCTGCTGCTCCTTCTTACTGTCGAACACAGCGCTCAGCTAGTTGGTGAAATCGCTGTCATTGCGCACCAGCGACTGGGCGCCGATTCGCTCGACTACCTCGGCCTCAACGGCAGTAAAGCTATGTCGAAAGGCAGGCGGCGCTCCCAACAACAGTGGTACTTCGTCTGCTGGCGGGCACTCCATCGTGCCCTCGCACCCATCGACCCACGCCCCAGCACCACGGGACCGCGCGGAAAGTTCCCCTCCCTGGACGAGGTCGCCGCCATGAAAGAAGGGTGGGAATCAACCACCCTGCAGGCAAAGCACGATCGCCTCAAGCGCGTGTGCAGCGCGTTGTTGGAAGCCTCGATGCAGCTCGTCCCCAAAAAGTATGCGGACAACTGGAAGGGTGACGTCTGTGTCGATGCATCTGTCATTCCGGCATACGCAAAACGAGGCGCACCGTTCGGCACCGACAAAGCCTCGATCGAACCCACAGGCGGTTGGTATGTCCGAGACAGCCAGCACAACATCCCGACGCTGGCGAAGAACGTCAAGAAAGCCATTTACGGCTGGGATGCCACCGTCCTCGTGCAGACCAATCATGATCCGTCGAAACCAGCAGGCTTCCCTCTCCTCATCGTCGGCATGGGACTGACCGTCCCCGGGCGGGAGCTCATCAGTACCGCGCGCGAGCTCGGCGAAAGCGTCATCGAGCGCGGCCACCCGGCGGGCAGATTCACCGGCGACCGCGGATACTCCGCCATGGCCAAGCCAGAAGAGTTCCAGATTCCCTTGCGGAAGCTGGGATACGACCTGGTTTCCGACTACAAGGTTGACCAGCTCGGAGAGAACAGCGGCGCCGAATACGAAGGCGCCATCCAGGTAGAAGGCGCCTGGTACTGCCCCTCCATGCCGCTCGGCCTGATCAACGCAACCGTCGAATTCCGGGCCGGCGACATCGATCACACCACCTGGCGTAAACGCATCGTCAAACGACGCGACTACATGCTGCGCCCCAAAGAAAAAGCCGACGAAAAAGGACGTGTCCCTTGGATGTGCCCCGCCCGCGGCCCAGGAGCCACCGCACTGTGCCCCCTCGTCGACGGCTGCAGCAGCAACGCCGACGAACTAACCCCGATCCTCAACCCACCATCGGAAGAGCGCCGCGGAAAGATCTGCACCAACAAGACCTCCGTCACGATCCCCATCACGGCCGGCGCAAAACATGCCCAGGCAATGCAATTCGGTTCCAAGGAGTGGCAGATCGCATACTCCGCCGACCGCAACACCATCGAAGGAACCAACGGCTTCTTCAAGGACAGCGCCAAAGAAGCCGTAGGCGACGCCGGCCGTCGACGCATCCGAGGAATCGCGGCTCAGCAGCTCGCAATTTGCCTCCTCTATATAACCGTCAACCTGCGCAAGATCGAGAAGTTCCGCGACGAACTCGTCAACTTCTCCCCTAAGGAGCAGCTCGCTCGAGCGGCCAGCAAACTGTCGTACCGGCAGAACCGCAAAACCAGGGAAGACCGAGTAGCGCCATGGGGCGACTACTCCAAACCTCCCGGATACACGGAGGCGGTTGACCCACCTCCCAAACCAGCGCGCAAATCCAAGCGCTGAGTCCACACTTACTTCGCATTCCCGCAAGACAAGACAATCCGGCGCGCCATAAACCGGCGGTCGGCCTCCGAAGGCCGTTAGGCAGGGCGCAGAATGGAGGTTCACCCGCTAGAACAGCGTGATCAACCGTCTCCAACACCAGCCAAAACGAAAAGGCCCCCGATTTCTCGGGGGCCTTTCTTCGTTTCTAGAGTTATGCAAACTAGGCGAGCTAGTAAAGCAATCAACCCTCGGTGCGCGAGGGGGGACTTGAACCCCCATGCCTGTTAAGGCACACGGACCTGAACCGTGCGCGTCTGCCAATTTCGCCACTCGCGCGTACCTGTTGGTACCACCGGCACCAACCAAGCGAGATTATCACAGCGAGAGCCCCGCCGAGAGCACCATGGCGGGAATCGCGAGGGCTAGCACGCTATCCTCAGGTGTTCCCAGTGATTAGCCGACTAACATCGTCTGAGAAACATCCGGCGAGTAGGGAGATCCTTGGGCCTTCTGGATAGCTTTGAGCGAGGTCTTGAGCGGGCAGTAAATGGTGCCTTTGCCAAGACCTTCAAAAGTGGACTCCAGCCGGTGGAAATCACCAGCGCCCTTCGCCGCGAACTCGACACCAAGGCTGCCGTTGTAGCGCGTGACCGGATCCTGGTGCCGAACCGCTTCACCGTGCGCCTCGCGCCCAGTGATTACCAGCGTATGAACGACCTCGGGCCGACCCTCGTCGACGAACTCGTGCAGCTGGTCCAGCGCCACGCAACGGCCCAGCACTACTCCTTCGCCGGGGGCATCGCAGTCCGTCTCGCTCCGGACGAGAGCCTCAGCCAGGGCATGATCGAGATCACGTCGGTGAACGTTAAGGGCACCGTGTCGTGGACACCCGTGCTCGACATCAATGGCCAGCGGCATCCGCTCACCAAATCGCGCACCATCGTCGGCCGCGGT
>Ga0247729_10000079_pt1 | contig 43978 bp, 40 predicted proteins | sample UWRJL133311R2_FD_180958 | JGI IMG/M metagenome (GOLD analysis project Ga0247729, IMG submission 180958) | Plant litter microbial communities from Arlington Agricultural Research Station in Wisconsin, United States - UWRJ-L133-311R-2 | ecosystem: Environmental > Terrestrial > Plant litter >... | reverse complement strand
TTGGCCGCCTCGGGGAGGGTGGGCTCGTGCGCCTTGCGCACGTGGAAGAAGAAGTCGAAGGTCAACAGCGCGAGGATGAAGACGATCGTGAGGATCCAGACGTATCCGGGTATGTCCATGGGTGGGTTTCTCCGTGGGAGTAGTGGGTGTGATTTAGTAGGAGTAGTCCCACCATATTAGTTGGTTCGATCCAACCAATGGTGCACACTCCGATAAGTCAGGAAGTATTCAGCTATGGCGCAACGCGATTCGCCTGCAGCACAGGTGGGGGAGACCGTCGAATCGGCCCTGTCCACAATCCTCCGCTGGTCCTCCCGGGCGGACAACCGGCGGCTGCTGCACGATGCGAAGGGCGCCGCCCTGTCGAGCACCGACTCCTGGCTGCTGGAGCGCGTGGTGGCGTCGGGGCCGGTGCGTATGTCGAAGCTCGCCGAGTGGATGGCGGTCGACAAGTCGACGATGACCACCGAGATCCGGCGCCTGGAGAAGGGCGGCCTGGTCAGCCGCGAGTCGGACGTGTCCGACCGGCGCGCCGTGCTGATCGCCGCGACGGACGAGGGCCGCACCGCGATCGCCCGCCACCGGCGGGCGGCGCAGGACGTCTACAACACCCTGGTCGGCAAGTGGCCGGAACCCGATCGCGCCGACTTCGCCCGGCTGCTCGGCCGCTTCGTCGACGAGCTCTCCTGGGTCACCGACGCGGTAGCCGACCACAACGACGCGCGCTGACCAGCCGGTCGGTCAGGCGCACGGACATCAGTCGCGCAGGCCGAGCGTGCGCACCCAGTGGTCGAGGAAGGCGGCGCCCGCCTCGTCGTGGATCAGCTCGCCCTCGGTGATGATGTCGTACGGCCGGTCGAGGATGCCGTCGAGCGGTCGCACGTCGACGTGCGCCACCTCGTACCCGGCCGAGTGCAGGTGGTCGGCCATCAGGTAGTCGCTGCGCGAGTCGCCGACGGAGCGCCAGACGCGCGGGAGCGGTCCGCGGGCCGCGAAGTACTCGAGCGTGCGCTCGGCGCCGCGGTCCTTGTCGAGCAGCACCGACTCGATGTCCGTGGAGATGATCGTCGGGTCGAGCCGGAAGGGGACGTCGCCGGCGGCGTCCGGTGCCACCCGTTCGCCGAGTCGCACCCCCAGGCCGTGGCGCTGCACCACGGCGAAGGCGGCCGCATTGAATCGCTCCTGGTGGGGCAGGTAGGTCTCGCGCGAGACATCCGTTCTCTGTTCGACGGAGATCATGGCGCGCTTGGTCTCGTCGAAGAACATCGTGTCGGAGAACTCGGCGGCCACCAGCTCGCGGATCTCGTCGGCGACCGCCCGCGGCAGGGCGACGCTCTCGTCGACGACGATCTCGCCGAGGCCGTCGGAGGTGACGGGCGCCCAGACCGCGCCCTTCTCGAACACGCCGAACATGCGCGTGCCGGGGAGGGCCAGCGCCTCGGACAGTCCGGCGCCGAGGAGCGGGGTGATCAGCTCGTCGCGGATGAAGGCGTCGGAGCGTCCGGTGATGAACGCGATGGGCACGCCGGACGCCGCGAGGAGGACCAGGTCGTCGAGGATGCGGGGGATGGCCACGCTGCGGCTCACCGGGCTGGCGATCGGGCCGTCGACGTCGAAGAGGAGGCCGACGGAGGCCGGGGCTGCTGTGCTGGAGTGGGCTGTGCTTGCGGTCTGGGTCACGGTTCATCCTCCCATGCCGTGCGGCGGGGCGGCCTCAGCGCGGGGTGCTGGCCTCGACGATCACCTCGCGCACGCGGCGCAGGTCCTCCAGCAGCGAGCCGATCAGGATCCAGTGGTGGGTGCTCGGGGCGAGCACGGTGAACGGCTCGGTGAGCGCCGGAAGCTCCGCGGCGGAGGGCTCGTCCTCGACGAGCGCCGGGCCGCCGACCCGCTGCATCACGAGCCGGAGGTCGTGGGCGGCGCGGCCGACCTCGGTGGCCAGTCCCGCGGCCGTGGGCTCGGTGTGGATCGACTCGTCGTAGCGGTCGTCGACGGCGCGGAGCATGCCGGGCACCCGCAGCACGAGCACGTGCAGCATGTCGAGCAGCTCGTTGTCGAGGTCGAGCTCGGAGCGGTGCACCGACCGCCGCGGGTTGAAGCGCAGGCTGTCCTCCGCGCTCGTCAGCGCCGTCTGCGCCTTCTGCTGCATCGCGCGCAGCAGCCGTGCCGAGACCAGGGCCGACGCGCGGTCGCGCGGGGCCGAGGGCGCGTCGATCAGGCGGGCGAGCTCGTCGAGGCTGTTCGCCACCTCGGCGCCGAGCAGCGCAATCGCCTCGCGCGCCGGCTGCAGGCGCACCGGCGGGATCAGGATCACGTTCACGATCACGGCGATAGCCGCCCCGAGAACGGTCTCGATCACACGCTCGAGCGCGTAGCCGGGCGTCTGGGCGCCGAGCGCGAGCACGAGCAGCGCGCTGATCGGGATCTGGGCGGTTGTGGACTGGCTGAGCCGGAACACCCAGCCGATGAGCAGGGCGACCACGACGGTGCCGAGGATCACGGGGGTGGAGACGCCGAACACGGCCCCGACCAGGGCGGCGAGCACCACCCCGGCGATGACGCCCACGGTGCGCTCCAGCGCGCGGGAGAACGACTGGTTGATGCTGGGCTGCACCACGAGGATCGCGGCGATGGTGCCGAAGATGGGGAGCTGCTCGGGGAAGACGAGCAGGCAGACGAGCCACGCCAGCGACGCGGCGACCGCGGTCTTCACTACCTGAAGCAGCGGGGTGCGGCCGGTGACCTGGATCACCTTCGCGTAGCGCGCGGGGGCGAGTGTCAGGTCGACGAGGCGCCTGGCCCGCGACCTGCCGCCCTTGCCACCCTCGTCTGTCACCCCACCAGCCTAGGACGGGCGCGCCGCCTCACGGTACGCGCACGGGGTGAGCGGATGCCCGCCCGAGCGGGCGGGACCACGCGACCTCCCGAGACAGCTGGCCGGTGCGCGCGAACAGCCGCACCGGCTCCAGGCCCATCGCGCTAGCGGCCCTGGCGGCGGCGCTTGCCCTGGGGCCGGGCGGTGGAACGGTGCACGTACTTGCCCCGCGGCTTCTCGGGCTTCTTGCGCGGCTCCTTCTCCTTCGCGATCTGGAGGTCGGGGTCGATCTTCTCCTTGCGCGGCGCGATCGTGCCGCGCGAGCTGTTGGCGGAGCGCCCGCGCACGATGCCGACGAAGTCCTCGATGTCGGCGGTCTCGCCCTCGGCCAGCCAGGCGACCGCGATCCAGGTCTCCTCGGCATCCGTCACATCCCGCGAGACGACGCCCTTGCGGCTGTACTGCCTGGCGAGCGCATGGGGCACAACGAGGGCCCCGACGCCGGCGGCGACGAGCTCGACCGCGGCGCGCAGGTCGCCCTGGTTGTCGTGCAGCACGAGGTCGGAGAGGTCGGACAGCACAACCGAGTCCTGGTCTGCGAGCGGGTGGTCCTCGTTCAGCACGGCCACAACGACCTCGCTGTAGAGCGGGATGACGCTGAGCTCGTCGACGTGGGCCGGATCGACGGGCAGTCGCACGAACGCCACCTGGGCGGTTCCGTCGAGCAGGGACGCCGTCTGGGTCTGCTCGGTGGTCGGGGCGAAGCCGAGGCCGGTGTCCGAGCGCCGCTGCTCCCAGAGCCTCGACCACTTCGTGAGGGTGACGCCGGGCACGAACCCGATGGTGAACGTCATCGATGGTCCTCTCTCTGCGGTGGGGGCGCGCCGTGCTGGCGCGATCGGCGCGGTAGGAAGACACGCCAAACCGACAAGCTCCACGCTCAGGCTACGCTCTAGGGATGAGTACCGAGCGTTCACCGCAGTCCATGAAGCCATCCACGGCCGCGCAGAAGCTCGGCATCTACCTTCCGGCAGCCCCGGAGGAGTTCCAGAAGAACGACATCTCGCGCACCGAGCTGAACGAACTCCTGTCGAACCCGCCGGAGTGGATCGTGCAGCTCCGTCTGAACGGGCCGCACCCCCGCCCGATCGTCGCGGGGAAGCTCGGCGTCTCGAACGCCGGACTCGCCCGGGGCGGCGTGGAGGAGGCTCTCACCACCGCCCAGATCCAGGAGCTGCTCGCGGCGCCCCCGCGCTGGCTCGTGACCGAGCGACGCGTGCAGGCCGACGTGCGCGAGGAGAACGCCCGCCTCAAGAACCGCGACAAGGAGCGGGCCGAGTGGGCCGCGAAGCAGGAGCGCATCGCCGAGCGCGAGGCCAGCGACGCCGCCAACCGCGCGGCCCGTGCGGAGCGCGAGGGCAGGTAGCTAGTTGCGCGACCCGGTTCCCCGGGCGTTGTACACCAGGGAGTTCGAGCGGCCGTAGTCCTCATAGACCGCGATCGCCTCGTCGCGCAGCACGTCCATGGTGACGCTGATGCCCCGCGCCTCGAGCTCGGCGCGCCAGTCGCCGCCGGGCACGGGGCCCTCGTCGAAGCCCGTCAGCGCCTCGAGCTCCGGACCGTCTCCCGCGATGACGAGGTGCTTGACGCCCGACCAGATCAGCGATCCGAAGCACATGATGCACGGACGCCAGTTGACGACCAGCTCCAGGTCGTCGTCGGCGGATGCGCCCAGGTCCCAGCGTGCGAGACGCACCTGGGCGAGCGACAGCGCCATGAACTCGGCGTGCCCGGCGCTCAGGCCGGAGCTGAGCACCACGTTCACGCCGATCGAGACCACCAGGTTCGTCGCACGGTCGACGACGATCGCCGCGAAGGGGCCGCCGTTGCCCTCGCGGAAGTTGCGGGCGGCGAGGGCGTTCACCAGCGCCATCCGCTCCTCGTTCGTGGCCAACGGGCCGGTGTGCGTGTCGAGCTCGCCGAGGAGCCAGTCGGGGAGCGAGGCGTGCAGGTCGGTGGCGAAGTCGGACATGGGGGCTCCTGGGCGTCGTCTCGGGGAGGTCGGTCGTGCGGGCGGGTGCCGCGGCACGCCTCCCAGTCTTCCACCCGCCGCGCTGCTCCCCGGCCACGCGGCCGATCCCGCACCGGCGGCGGTGCGCGACACCCCGGCGGTTCGGGACACCCGGCGGTTGCTTCGTAGAATTGTGGTCGTGCCAGTGCGACAGAAGGGGGATCTGTGAGCTTTCGAGTGGCCGTGGGCGTCACTCGTCTCGCTTTCGCGCTCGTGTGCGTCATCGCCCTGATCGCCCGATTCCTCTGGGGCCTGGGCTCGGCGACGTTCACCGCCTCGAACTTCTTCGCCTACCTCACGATGCAGAGCAACATCGCCTTCGTGCTGGTGTCGGTCGTGGCGGGGGTGGTCGCACTGCGCCGCCCGGTGGATCCGCGCTGGCTCGGCATCATCCGCTCGATCGTGCTCAGCTGCACGCTCGTGGCGGGCATCGTCTTCGCGCTGATCGTGCAGCAGGCGGGGGCGCGGGAGTTCCGCATCGACGTGCCGTGGTCGGACCAGGTGCTGCACTTCTGGCTGCCCGCGCTGGCGCTGATCGAGTGGATCGTGGCGCCGGGCCGCGGGCGTGTGCCGTGGCGCATCCTCGCGCCGCTGATCGGCTATCCGGTGGTCTGGGGCGTGATCACCCTGGTTCGCGGGGCGTCCGTGGGCTGGTACCCGTACTTCTTCCTCGACCCGGTGCAGGTGACGGATCCGGGGGAGTTCGCGCTCTACTCGGGCATCGCGCTCACGGTCTTCGCACTCGTCGGATGCGGCGTCGTGGCGCTCAGCGGGCGCAGGCCGCTGGGGGAGCGGTTGGCGGCTCGGCGGCTCAGCTCGCGAAGGGGACCAGCGTCAGCAGCAGCGAGTCGATGAACTCCTGGTCGTCGAGTTCCTCGGTGCGCAGCGCGGCCTCGCCCCCGACCAGGCCGACCAGGATCGGCTCGCCGGTGATCGGCTCGAGGTTGTACCAGACCGTGACGTCGTCGTCGGTGCCGACGAGGTTCCACAGCACGGCGTCCGTCGACCAGAAGGGCTCCTCGAAGCGCAGCCACACCGTGTCGATGGTTCCCATGCCGAGGGCCGCGATCGCGGTGCGGTGCGGGAACGGCAGCAGCGGGTCGAACTCGATCCCGTTGTCTTTGAGCACCCCGAGCGGCACGGTCACGACGGCGCGCTGCACGCTGAGCGACTCGCCGGTGCCGAGCCGGAGGCTGACGCCCTCGTCGGAGTAGGCGATGCCGAGAACCGTGGTCGAGAGGAAGGTCTCGACGTCCTCCAGGGAGTCGTCGAGCAGGGCGGTGAATCCGCCGGTCACGACGGTGGGCGCCTCGTCGACGTCGGGGGTGAACCAGCTCGAGAGCTCCCCGGCGTCCGCGCCGTACACGGTGGAGAGGAGCGCCAGGTGCTGCTGCAGCAGTTCTTCGCCGCCGACCTCGCCGGAGTCCGCCGACTGGGCGGTTCCCGCGGCACCCGAGTCCTCGAGTGCCGCGGCGAGGGGGAGGTCGCTGGCCTGGGCCGCTGCCCACTCCAGCGCCGATGCGACGGCGGCGGGTGCGATCGTGTCGGTCTCCGACTCGCCACTGGGCGAGCGGTACACGGCGGTGGCCTCGGCGAGCGGCGCGACCTCCACGTCGATGTCGGCGAGGGCCGCGAGGACCTCGGCGTCTGCGCCCGCGTACTGGCGCCAGGCGCCGAGTTCGATGGGGAATGGCCAGTCGTCGCTGGAGACGGTCTCGATGCGTCCGCCGATGCGGTCGCGGGCCTCGATGACGACGACGTCGTAGCCGCGGAGGGTCAGGATGCGTGCGGCTTCGGCGCCGGCCGCTCCCGCGCCGATCACGGCGATCCGGTCGGAGGAGTCGGCAACCTCGTGGAGGTCGATGGCGGCGCGGTTCCCGGAGGCGATGGCACCGGCCACCGTTCCGGCATTCTCGGTGGCGCTGGCCTCGCCGGCGAAGAACACACGGTCGATGAGGGGCTCGCGCAGCGCCTCGCGGTGATCGACGGTGGAGCCGACCGCCAGGTAGCTCACCGATCCGCGGGAGAAGGAGTCCGCTCCCCAGGAGCTGCGCCTGGACTGCAGGGGCGCGGGCACGATGCCGTCGGCGGTGCGCGTGGGGGTCGGCGTCGGGTTCGGCTTCGCGTCGGTGGCGCACGCGGTGAGGACGAGCACGGACACGCCGGATCCCGCTCCGATGAGGAAAGTGCGACGAGTGAATGACATCTCATCGCCACTGTACAGCGAGCGGCCGTCGGGCGACGAACCGGGGAGCGGCCGGGGGCCGGGCCGCTCGTCGCCCGGCCGGCTCAGGACTCGGTCGGGCTCTGGGCGCCGACGGCGTCGGCCGTGAGCTGCTCGATGCCGTGCAGGGGGATCGCGAGCCAGTCCGGACGGTTGAGCGCCTCGTAGATCGCCTCGTAGACGGCCTTGTCGAGCTCGAAGGCCGCCAGCAGCGGACGGTCGCCGTCGAGGCTGCTGCCGGATTCGGCGGCGTAGCCCTCGAGGAACGCGGCGCGGCAGTCGGCGGCCCACTCCGGCGGCAGGCCGGGGGTGGATCCGGCCGCGTAGTCGAAGGAGCGCAGCATCCCCGCGACGTCGCGCAGAGCGACGTCGGGGCGGTCGCGCTCGTGCATGGGGCGCAGCGGCTCGCCCTCGAAGTCCACGAGCACCCAGCCGCGGTCGGGCACCAGCAGCGCCTGGCCGAGGTGGAAGTCGCCGTGCACCCGCTGCAAGCGCGGCCAGCGCGCACCGGTCGCTCCGGCGTAGACGCGGTCGATCGCATCCGCTCTCTCGAGCAGGGCGGGCACGGCGGTCGAGGCCTGCGCGAGCCGGTCGCGCCAGGAGGCGGCGAAGGCCTCGATGTCGGCGGTGGTCGGCTCGCTGGTGGGGAGCACCTCGGCGAGCACGCGGTGCACCTCGGCGGTCTTCTCGCCGAGGGCCCGGGCCAGCGCGGTGAAGTCGTCGCCCGCTGCGGCGAAGCGGAGGGCGACCGCCCAGCCGTCGTCCGCCCCGGTCATGAACTCCTGCGCGAAGGCCAGATGCCCGGAGGCGCGGCCGCCGGGCTGGCCGATGTCGTCCCACTCGCTGTGCAGCTCGCCGACGAAGGCTGGCACGGCGGTGGAGCCGGCGTTGCTCAGAGCCGACTGCAGGGTGACGTCGGGGTTCTCGCCGTGGTGCAGGGCGCGGAACACCTTGCAGATGATCGACGGGACACCGTCGATGCTGTAGACGATGGAGGTGTTCGACTGCTCGGCCGAGAGCACGGAGGTGGCGGTGATGTCGATCTCCGCGTACAGCTCCGGGGCCATCCGCTTGAGCAGCGCGCGGGGGTAGGCGTGGTCGTGCGGGGCGTCGAAGAGGTACACGCCCTCGTCGGTGCGTCCGATCAGATGCGGGCGTTCGGCGGGCTGCACCTCCGACCGCTCGACGATCGGGACCTGGTACAGGGTGGGGGTGTGGCCCTCGTCGTCCATCACGAGGAGGATGCGGATCGTGGCGCCGGGTTCATCGGAGGGCAGGGGCTCCTCGGAGAGGATGCGCAGCCGCGGCTGATGCCCCTTGCCGGAGAACCACCGTTGTCCGGAGATCCAGTCGCCGATGCATCCCAGAGTGTCGCTCATGCCTAAACCGTTCCTGTTGTTGCGGTGCGTTTACCGTGAGCGATCGTCGACCCACCCGCTCAGGTCTAATCGCTGAGTACGGGAAACGCGAGGCCTTGCGTCGGTCGGGTGACCCGACAAGGACGGTCAGTCCTCGAAGTCGCCCCAGCGGCCCCATTCGGTGCCGCAGTCGTTCACACGGCAACGATACGCGGGGCTGTCGTCGGTGTAGGTGCAGCCGCCGAGGGCGATCAGCCCGGAGAATGCCGAGTCGAACATCTCGGCGCTGGCGAAGCCGTAGACGATCTCCAACGGGTTCGACGACTCGCACGTCGGGCAGACCTCGACGATGAGTTGTTGCTGACGAGCTTGCACGCTGATCCTCCAGACGAGACGGGGGAGGTCGCCCCCATCAGCGTGTGCCGACTGCGTTCCCCCGAGTTCACTGTAGCCACGATTTCCGCCGGGGGGAAGGAAAGCCGGTGAGCGGGTACTTAGTGGGAAAACGTCGCTATTTCCGCGAGGTCTTCTCGCGTCATCCCCCCAGCGGTGCGGGCCGTAGCGTACACCAAATGGTTGTCGAGTCAACTATTGCGCTACACTCGCGCCATGGACGACACCCGCTGGCTCACCCCCGCTCAATTGAGCGCCTGGAAGAAGTTCGTCGCGGTGGTCGAGATCCTCCCGGGCATCCTCGACAGCCAGCTGCAGCACGATGCGGAACTCACGCATTTCGAGTACTTCACGCTCGCGATGCTGTCGGAGGCCCCCGAGCGCACACTCCGCATGACCTCGCTCGCCTCCGCCACCAACTCCACCCTGCCGCGGCTGTCGCACGTGGTCTCCCGACTCGAGAAGCGCGGCTACATCGCCCGCACGCCGTGCGAGGAGGACAGGCGGGCGACGAACGCCACCCTCACCGCCGACGGCTGGGCCAAGGTCGTCGAGACCGCGCCCGGCCACGTCGACACGGTGCGCGAGAACGTGATCGCGCCGCTCAGCGACGAGGACGTCGCCGGGCTCGACCGCGCGATGAGCGCGATCCTGCGCACGATCGATCCGGAGAACCGCTTCCGCGTCAACGAGTAGCGCCGCCTCAGGGCCGGCTGTTGTGCAGGCCGAGCACGTCGAGCACCCAGGCCAGCTCGAAGGCGCGCTTGTGCCACGACTCGTAGCGGCCGCTGACTCCGCCGTGGCCCGCGCTCATCTCGGTTCTGAGGAGAACGGATGCCCCCACCTCGCGCAGACGGGCGACCCACTTTGCGGGCTCCACGTAGAGCACTCGCGTGTCGTTGATGCTGGTGATGGCGAGGATGCGCGGGTACTCGGTCTCGCGCACGTTCTCGTAGGGCGAGTACGACTTCATCAGGCGGTAGACCTCCGCGTCGTGCAGCGGGTCGCCCCACTCGTCCCACTCGATGACCGTGAGCGGGAGGGAGGGGTCGAGGATGCTGGTGAGCGGGTCGACGAAGGGCACGACCGCCAGGATTCCGGCGAAGGCCTCCGGCGCCAGGTTGGCGACGGCTCCCATGAGCAGGCCGCCCGCGCTCCCGCCCTCGGCGACGAGCCGGTCGGCCGAGGTGATCCCCTCGTCGACCAGGTGCGTCGCGGCGGCGACGAAGTCGGTGAAGGTGTTGCGCTTGGTGAGGGTCTTGCCCTGCTCGTACCAGTCGCGGCCCAGCTCGCCCCCGCCGCGCACGTGCGCGACGGCGAAGACGACGCCGCGGTCGAGCAGGCTGAGGCGGGAGATCGCGAAGCCGGGGTCGATACTGTGCTCGTAGGAGCCGTAGCCGTAGAGCACGGCGGGCGCCGGTTCCCCGGCGGCCACCAGGTCGCCGCGGTACACCAGTGAGATCGGGATCCTCGTGCCGTCCTCGGCCGTCGCCCACTCGCGGCGCTGCACGAACAGCGAGGGGTCGTAGCCGCCCACGACCTCCTGCTGTTTGAGCAGCGTGAGCTCGCCCGTGGCCACGTCGTAGTCGTTCACGGTGGAAGGCGTGACGAAGCTGCCGTAGTGCAGGCGCACGACGGGCTGGTTCCAGTCGGGGTTGCCGCCGGCGCCCACCGAGAAGAGCTGCTCGGAGAACGGGATCTCGGCGAAGTCCTCGCCGTCGCCCACGCGCTTCACGGCGACCCGGGGGAGGGCCTCCCGACGGTATTCCAGCACGAGGTGGCCGGAGAAGGCGTCGATGCCCTCGATGCGGGTGCCGGCGGCGTGCGGCACGAGGGTGCGGCGTTCTCCCATGGGGTCGGCCGCGGCGACATCCGCTACCTCGAAGTCGACTGCGCCGTCGTTGTGCACGACGAGCAGGCGGTCGTCGCCGTCGATCACCGCGTGCTCGATCGAGTACTCGACACCCTCCCGCCGCGGCCAGACGACGCTGAACTCGCCGGTCGGGTCGCTCGCGTCGAGGATCAGGGCCTCGCTGGTGATCTTCGACCCCAGCTCGATCTCGAGGTAGCGGCGGCTGCGCATGAGGCCCACGCCGACCCAGTAGCGCTCGTCGGGCTCGTGGAACACGGTCACGTCGTCGCCCGCCGGGGTGCCGACAGCGTGGCGCCACACGGTGTCCGGCCGCCAGGCGTCGTCGACGGTGGTGTAGAAGACGAAGCGTCCGGTGGCGTCGAAGACGGCGCCGGCGGAGGTGTTGGGGACTTCGTCCGCGAGGTCCGCTCCGCTCGCGAGGTCGCGCAGCCGGAGTGTGTAGCGCTCGTCGCCCTCGGTGTCGACGGCGTAGAGCAGGGTGCCGCCGTCGCCGCTCACGTCGAAGCTGCCGAGGGAGTAGAAGTCGAGGCCCTCGGCCGCGAGGTTGTCGTCGAGCAGCACCTGCTCGCCGTCGAGGCTGCCGCCGGGCTCCACCCGCGGGGGAGTCCAGTCGTCGGGCGCGCCGATCGGCGCCCGGCAGTGGATCCCGTACTGCTGCCCCTCGACGGTGCGGGTGTAGTACCACCAGTCGCCCTCGCGCACGGGGACGCTGAGGTCGGTCTCGCGGGTGCGGTTCTTGATCTCCTCGAAGAGCTGTTCGCGCAGAACCGCGAGGTCGTCGGTCTGCGCGTCCGTCCAGGTGTTCTCGGCCTCGAGGTGTGCGATCACCCGGGGGCTCTCCTTGTCGCGCATCCACTCGTAGTTGTCGATGACGACGTCGCCGTGGTGGGAGCGTTCGAGGGGGACCTGGGCGGCGATCGGGGGCTGTGAAGACATGTCATCAGGCTAGCCGCCCGACGCGTCTGCGGCCCGGCGTGCGCGCCCGTCGCGCCGCACGAGGGAGCGGGGGAACCGCGCCCGTCGCGCCGCGCGGTCAGGCCCTATGCTGTGAGTTGGGTGTGCGCGTGTGCCTCCCGTGAGGCGCCACGTCCTACGGCCCGGGAGGCTGGATGTTCGACAGGATCGTGCGAGTCGTCGCTCGACCGGCCATTCGGTTCTGGTTGACGTCGTCCACGCTGTCGCGCGCGGCCGTTCCCCGTCCGGCGCCGACGGCGTCGGTGCACACCCCCGGCTCCCGACCGGCCCGTCTGCTGCTGATCGGCGGGGGGATCGCGGTCGGCTACGGCGTCAGCTCCCAGGAGCTCGCGCTGGCCGGCCACCTCGCACGGCAGACCGCCGCACTGATCGACCGCGCCGTCGACCTCGACCTCGACATCGACCGTCCGATGACCGCCGTGCAGTGCCTCGAGCGGATGAGGCGGCTCGACGCGGCGGCCTTCGACGGGATCATCCTCAGCATCGGCCTGATCGAGGCACTGGACGCCGTGCAACCCGCCGCCTGGCGCCGCCAGCTCGGGACCCTCCTGGACTACCTCGACGCGCAGCGGGCGCACGACCAGACGGTCTACCTCATCGCCATACCGCCGCTGCCCGCGCTGATGCGCTACCCGCTCCCGGTGCGCATCCTCGGCGAGCGCTACGCCGCCCAGATCAACGCGGAGAGCGCGCGGATGGCCGAGGAGCGGGACGGGTTCGTGTTCCTCCCGTTCGCCCCCGAGCGCGCGGAGGAGTCCGACCGCTTCCGCAGCTCGGCGACCTACGCCGCATGGGCGGCGCTCCTGGTCGAGCCCATCGCCGCGACCCTGCCGAAGGACGCGGACGGGGACCGGCACGGCACCCATCCCGAGGCCGAGGAGCAGCGGCAGCGCGCCCTCGCGAACCTCGGAATCCTCGACAGCGCACCGGAGGAGCGCTTCGACCGGATCGCCCGCACCGCCCGCGACCTCCTCGGAACCGACTTCGCCACCATCTCGATCGTGGACGACGACCGCCTCTGGTTCAAGTCGCACATCGGCATCGACCAGACCCAGATCCCGCGCCTGAGCGCGCTCAGCGACTACACGATCCAGCGCCGCGAGCACTTCGTGGTGGAGGACGCCGCGAGCGATCCCCGCTTCCGGGACAACGCGCTGGTGGTCGGGCCGCCCTTCCTGCGCTTCTACGCCGGCTACCCGATCGAGGCGCCGAACGGTGTGCGCGTGGGCACCCTCAGCGTCTTCCACCCCACGCCGCGCGGATTCTCGGCGGACGACGCGGCGCTGCTGCGCGGGCTGGCGCTCATGGTGCAGAACGAGCTGCGCTCGCCCCCTCCCGCCCGGGGCGGACTGAGCCGATAGGCGGACTTCTAGGCGTACCGCTAGTCAGGCCGCTCGTTCGCCAGCCGGATCCGGCTGATCCCGATGCACACGCACGCCACGGCGAGGATGAAGAGCGTGATGCCCACGATGTAGGCGATCACGCTGAGCGGGCCCGCAGGCCCGTCCGGCTCGAGGAAGGGGTAGGGGTACCAGCCGGTGAGCACGCCGCGCACCAGGGTGAAGGCGAGCCAGAGGAGCGGGTAGCCGATGGCGAGCCACAGGCGCCCCCAGGCGAGCGCCGCCCGCCCCGGCGAGATCAGCCAGTCGAGCGCGATGACGATCGGGATCCAGACGTGGGTGACCTCGTTCGGCCACTGCACCCCCACGAAGTCGTCGGTGGGCACTCCCCGCAGCAGCAGGTTGTAGACGACCGCCGTGACGACCGCGTAGGTGACCGCGCTCATCCGCACCGCCGTGTACAGCTCGGGGTCGTCGCGCCAGCGCAGGGCGAGCAGACCGCCGATGACGAGCACCACGATGTTGATCAGGCTCGACTGGATGGTGAAGTAGCTGAAGTACTCGTGGGGCTCGAAGGCGTTGTTGACCACGAGGTCGACGATCTGGGTGGTGATCGCGGTGAGAACGAGGAGCCCGGCCGCGATGCGGAGGATCCCCGTCACGCGCCGCAGGGCAGTCGCCCCTTCGTACGGCGTCGTGCCGGTGCGGGGGCGCGCCGGGTAGGGGTCCGGGTTCGACGTCGCTGTCATGGGCTCACCCTAGATCACCCCTAGAATCGCCAGCAATGGTCCCGACACTGCTCGCCTGCCTGCTGCTGCTCAGCGCCGCGTTCACCGTGGCCGCGCTCGTGGCGTTCCTCGCCCGGCGACCGTCTCCCCGGCCGCGCCGAGCCGTGATCGCCGAGTACGAGCCGCCGGCCGGGGTGGACGTGCTGCTCGCCGGGGTGTTGACGGGCCAGCGCAGGCGCAGCATGAGCGCGCAGCTGGTCGACCTGGCCGTGCGCGGCTACCTGTCGGTGCGGCCGCCGCAGGCACCGCGCGGGCCGTACTCGCTGCAGCTGCTGCGTGCCGACGGGCTCGACGACGCCGAGCTCGCCACGGTGCGTGCCCTGTTCACAGCGGATGCGCGACTCGGCGCGGTCGTGCAGCTCGGCACCACAGACGGCCCGGTCGTCAGACAGTTGCGCTGGGCCCAGTTCCGCGCCGAGACCCTCGCGGTCCAGTACGGTCTGCAGCTGCCGAAGCAACGGTGGCGCGGCATCGTCTCCTGGCTCCCCGCGTTCATCGTTGTGCTGCTCGTGGTCGGCGGCGTGCCGCACCTCGAGTTCGCGATGATGGGAGTCCTCCTCGCGGTCACCTCCGCCCTGCTCGGCTCCCGGCGCCGACGCCCCCTCACCGCCGCGGGCGCGGACGTGCGCGACCACCTCGCGGGCCTGCGCCTGTTCATCTCCGTGGCCGAGGGGCACCGCATCCGCGCGCTGCAGTCCCCGAAGGGCGCGGTGACCGATGTCGAGACCGTGCACCTGACGGAGCGCCTGCTCGGCTGGGCCGTGCTCTTCGGCCTCGAGAAGGAGTGGGCGCGGGTGCTCCAGCTCCGCGAGGGAGGCTCGGACTCCGCCGTGTACGCGGGAGACTTCGGGCCGATCGACCTCGCCGTGCTGGTGTCGTTCGCAAGCGATTTCGACGGCGTCGCCTCCGACGGCGGCTCCGGCGGGGATCCCAGCGATCCCGACACGCCGGCCGGTTCCGCGGACTCCGGGGACGGCGGCGGAGACGGCGGAGACGGCGGCGGTGGCGGCGGAGACGGCGGCGGTGGCGGCGGCGACTAGTCTCCCGCCCGGCCGCGCGCGCGGCTAGACGCCGAGCCGCACCCGGACGTCGGCGAGCGAGGGGTTGGTGGCGGTGCTGCCGTCGGGGAAGACCAGGGTGGGAACCGTCTGGTTGCCCCCGTTCACGCTGGCGACCAGCTCGGCCGTACCCTCGACCTCCTCGATGTTCACCTCGGTGTAGGCGACCCCGGCCCGGTCGAGCTGCGACTTGAGGTTCTTGCAGTAGCCGCACCAGGTGGTGCTGAACATAACGACGGCACCGGCGGGCGGCACGAACTGGGCTGGTGTGGACATTCCCCCAGCCTACTTTCGGTGCTGGTGCACACCGACCGCAAAAGCCGCGTAACGTTGTGGGGTGGTACATCCACGCGGACGAAAGGTTTCAACTTGGGCGAGGAATGCATTCACGGGCTCGATTATGGGCTCTGTGACGCCTGCTTCCCCAAGGCGGCGCCGGATATCCCGGTCGCCGTGGCGAAGCCCCGTGTGACCCGGCCGCGTGCCGTGTCGCTCACCGCACCGCGCAAGGCGCCGACGGCGTCGTCGCTGCGCCTGCCCGTTGTCGACGTGGGCGAGCAGCGGATCTACCACGTCACTCACGTGAACAACCTCGCCGACATCCTCAGCTCCGGCCGCCTGCTCGCCGACGCGAGCGACGCCTGGGAGACGCGTCCGGCCGTGGACATCTCCTCCGCCGAGATCCGCGAGTTCCGCCGCACGATCGTGGTCTCCGACGACCACGACACCTCGGTCGCGAGCTACGTTCCCTTCTTCCTCACCCCCACCTCCAGCGTCTGGGAGAGCGTGCGCGAGCAGTCCGCCGACCCGCGCCTGTCGGCGGCGGTGCGCGAGTCCGTCGCGTCCGACTACGTGATCCTGGTCAGCTCCGTGCGCAGCGTCATCGACGCGCACGACGCCGACGAGGACGACGAGCGCGCCGCGGCGGTCGTGGTGACCGACGGCGACGCCGCCCACACCCTCACCCGCTTCGCCACCACCCGCGAGGCGGGCGATCGCGTTCTGCGCAAGCTGCGCGGCGACGAGGAGTCGGTGCAGATCCGTGCCGCCGAGTACCTGGTGCGCGACGAGTTCCCCTTCGAGCTGGTCACGCTGATCGGCGTCGCCAACGACCGCGCGCGCGACGCGGTGAAGGCCATCGTCAAGGCCTCGGACTTCAAGACCCGCGTCGCGGTCTACCCGCCGTGGTTCATGCGCGCGGAGTAGACCGCCACCCCGTATTCCACGGGCCCGGCTAGAACCAGGTGCTCAGCCACGGTGTGACCGCGGAGCGGAACGAGGCGTCGACGGCCGTCGCCGAACCGTCGCGCACCTCGGTGACGCGGCCGGAGCGGGCGAGGGTCACCGCGGATACTCCGCCGAGGTAGAGGGCGCCGAGCTCGTTCACGCTCAGCGCGATGACGGCCGCGTTGCCGGGCGCGTCGCCGAGGAGCGGCTCGACCGTGCCGACGCCGTCATCGGCGATCTCGAGCAGGAAGCGGCCCTCGGCGAATCCGAGCGGGTCGGTCACCTCCAGCACGATGCTGCCGTGCGCGCTGTACGAGCGCGCCTCGAGCGCCGCCTTCACGTCGAGGATGCGCACCCAGAGGTGGTCGCGCTGCGCGGTCACACGGGCGGCGCGGAAGTCGGAGATCTGCCAGGCCACGGCCTCGGAGTCACTGCGCAGCTTGGCGGTCACCGTGCTCACGAGGTCCTGCTCGAGCAGGAAGCGCCAGAGCGCGGCGTAGGCCTCGTCGGTCGCCGCGACGAGCATCTCGATGTCGAGGGTGTACCCGAAGAGCGGGTCCTTCTCGCTGAGCGTATAGATCGCGATGCCCTGCGGGTCGCCGGCGACGTCGTCGAAGCGGACGGAGCGGATGCGCTTGATGCGCTCCGTGTCGTCGCCCATCAGGCCGGTGATGCGGTCGAGCTGCAGCGCCCAGGGCTCGACCTGTCCGGGGCTCTCCAGTCGCACCCTCTCCAGGAGGGTCTCGAGGTCGATGCGCGCCTGCTCGGGGGTCAGGTAGTTCAGCCGGCCGTGGGTGGCCGGACCGGTCCAGACGGCGCGCTGCGCGTCGATGGTCCAGTCGGCCGCCATCACCGCCGGGGCGAAGCCGTAGCGGGCGTAGATCGTCGCCTCGGACACCGTGAGGATGGCCAGCGGCAGGCCGAGCGAGTGCGCCGTGCGCAGCTCGGACTCGAGCAGGGCACGCGCGATGCCGCGCCTGCGGTGCGTGGGCGAGACGGTGACGCCGCTGATCGACCACGCCGGAACGCTCGTGTGGCCGGGCACGGTGAGCGGCCCGGCCCACGAGCTCAGCGTGGCGACGGGCGTGGCCTCCAGGGCGGCGGGGTCGTAGACGGCGGTGGAGCGCCGGTAGGCGAGACCGGTGAGCTGACGGTCGATGATCGCGCGCGAGTCCGTCGGACCGTGGAAGCCGCGCGCCTCGTTGCGCAGCCACGCCTCGAAGGCGGCCGTGTCCTCGGGGTCGACGACGGCGAGCGTCAGCCCCTGTTCGGCCAGGGAATCGGCGGAGGTGCGGTCGATGGGCGCGTTCAGGTAGTCGGTACTCACCATTCGAGGGTAGCCGAGCCCGCCCGCCGCTCCCGCTACTCGAGCAGCCCGCGGATGTCGTCGGCCGTGAGCGCCGAGCTGAACACGGCGTCGTCGTCCATGACCGCGTCGAAGAGCTTCGCCTTCGTCTCCTTGAGCGCCATCACCTTCTCCTCGATCGTGCCGGTTGCCACCATGCGGTAGACCATCACGTTCTTGGTCTGCCCGATCCGGTGGGTGCGGTCGATCGCCTGCGACTCGGACGCCGGATTCCACCAGGGGTCGAGCATGAACACGTAGTCGGCCTCGGTGAGGTTCAGCCCGAAACCGCCGGCCTTGAGACTGATGAGGAAGACCGGCGCATCGCCCCTCTTGAAGCGGGCGATGACATCCGCCCGCTTGGTCGTCGACCCGTCGAGGTACTCGTAGGCGATGCCCTGCGCCTCGAGCCGGGCGGCCGCCTTCGACAGGAAGCTGGTGAACTGGCTGAAGATGAGGGCGCGGTGTCCCTCCGCCACCACGTCGTCGAGCTGCTCGAAGAGCACGTCGAGCTTCGAGGAGGGGATGTCGCTGTACGTGTCGTCGACGAGCGAGGCGTCGAGGCTGAGCATGCGCAGCAGGGTGAGCGAGCGGAAGACGATGAACCTGTTCTTGTCCATGTCCTCGATGAGCCCGAGCAGCTTCTGCCGCTCGCGCTGCAGGAAGGTGTCGTAGAGCGCGCGGTGCGACGGGGCCAGCTCCACGGAGATGACCTGCTCCTGCTTCTCCGGCAGCTCGGTGGCCACGAGGTCTTTGGTGCGCCGCATCATGAGGGGGCGGATGCGCCTGCGCAATTGCGCCAGGAGCTCGCCCGCGCGCTGCGACTCGGCCGCGAGCGGCGAGGTGATCGGCTTCACATACTCCTCGGTGAACCGGCGCGCCGAGGGGAAGAGCCCGGGGGCGACGATGCGGAACAGCGACCAGAGGTCCATCAGGCTGTTCTCCATCGGCGTCCCGGTGATGGCCAGTTTGACGGGGGCGTTCAGGTCGACGGCCGCCTGGTGGGCCTTCGAGGCGGCGTTCTTCACGAACTGGGCCTCGTCGAGCACCAGCGCGCCCCACTGCTGGGCCTGGTACGCCTCGAAGTCGAGCCGGAAGAGCGCGTAGGAGGTGACGACTAGGTCGGCGCCCTCCACCTGCTGCGCGACCGTCATCCGGCTCTTCTGGTCGGTGGCGGTGATGCCGCGCACCACGAGCCCGGGGGTGAAGCGCTGCGCCTCGGACACCCAGTTGGACACGACCGAGGTGGGTGCGACGACCAGTACCGGGCCGCTGTCGCCCTGTGCACGGGCGTGGGCGACCATGGCCAGGGTCTGCAGCGTCTTGCCCAGGCCCATGTCGTCGGCCAGCACGCCGCCGAGCCCCTGCCGCCAGAGGAAGGCGAGCCAGTCGAAGCCGTCCTTCTGGTACGGGCGGAGCACGGCGTCGACGCCGGCGGGCAGTTCGGTCGGCTCCATGCCGTCGACGGCGAGCAGGCCCTGCGCCGTGGAGCGCCAGCTCACCGCCTGCTCGGTCTCGTCGGCCAGGTCTTCGAAGTCGGCCCAGAGGCTCGCCTGGTAGCGGCTGATCCTCGGGGCGTCGGTCTCCCACTCGGCCAGCGCGGAGGCCTCGTCGATGAGCCTCTTGAGCCCGGCGAAGACGGGCTGGTCGAGCGAGAGGTAGGAGTTGTCGACGAGGAGCAGCTTCTTGGCGCCCTTGGTGAGGGCGGAGAAGAGCGGCGCGAACGGCACCTTCCGGCCGTCGACGCTCACCAGCACGCCGAGGTCGAACCAGTCGCGCTGGTCGCTCTCGACCGTGGTGACGACCAGTCTCGGCACGTCGGTGAGCTCCCGGTAGTCGGGGCGTGTGCCCGTCGTCTCGAGACGCACGCCGTCGAGCGCCTCGAGGGCGGGGAGGGCGGTGGCGCTGAACTCGGCGGCCGCGATGCCGGCGAGGCTGAGGGGGAGCGGTCGGGGGTCGAGTCCCGCGGCTGCGAGCACCGCCCCCACGCGCCCGGAGGTCTCCTTCTCGACGGCCGGGTCGCGGGTGTCGTCGCGCACCACGGGACGCGCGCCGGCGGCGGGTGTCTCCAGCGGCATCCGCTTCACCGACGACCCCGTGGTGTACTCCCACTGCCAGGAGGCCTTGAGGGTCTGCTTCTTGCCGAAGGCCACCGTGAGCACGAGCACCGGGGGCACGATCAGCGGCAGCGGCACCGAGTCGTCGGAGCTCTGCACCCGGATGCGGCGGTGCAGCGCCGGGAGGTACTCGGCGACGAACTCGTCGACGTCGTCGAGCGGGATCTCGAGCGTGGCGGGTGTGCCGAGCACCCGGCTCTGCTCGGCGCTCAGGCGCTCGGCGGTGGGGGCGAGCACGTGCCGCACGGGGGAGAAGGCGGTGGTGTAGACGCCGTGGTCGCCGATGGTCCCGGCGTCGGCTGCGGCGTGCGGAACCCGGTCGATGGCCAGCACGGGGGTCAGGGTGAGGCCGGCGTCGGTGCGGGTCGCGTCGAGCGTGATCTCGGCTCGGGAGCCCACGGTGATCACGCCGTCTTTCTTGGGGCTGATCAGGGCGATGCCGAGCGATTCCGCCTCCCGCAGCATCTGCCAGAGCAGGGAGCTGTGGAACTCGTCGAGGTAGATCCAGTCGGTGTCCTGGCCGAGGTAGACGTCGCGCGTCGTCGCCCGGTAGAGCGCCACGAACTGGGCGAACCAGCGCTGATGGCCGGCATCGAGGGTGAGGCGGTGCGACTGGAAGCCGAGCGAGTTCCAAGTGACGTTGCCGCGCACCCAGTTGCCGGCCGCGCTGAGCACCGCGGGGCGCACCCCGAGGCGGTACTCGAAGCCCTCGACACGGCTGTTGGCCGTGGTGGCGGTGGGGCCGCGCCAGCGGTCGCGGGTGCGTGGGGTCTGCTCGCGCAGTTCGAACTGCAGCGCGATCGGCGAGTGCGGCAGCGCGGGGTTGGCGATGTTGGAGCCGATCACCCGGCCGACGGTGGTGGCGGCCGGCTCGGAGAGGGCGCTCACCGCCGACTTCCAGGCCGCGAGCGGTTCGCGGATCGCCGGCTTCGGCGGCGCCGCCTTCACGAGGTCGCTCGCCCTGCCCACACCCGGGGTCGCGGGGCCGCCCGCGTCGCGCAGCTGCGCGGCGTTGCACTCGAGGAGGGTGGCGGCCACGTGCTTGCAGTCGCGCAGCATCGGGCAGGAGCAGTTGCCGCTCACCGGCCGCTGGTAGTCGCCCTTCGCCGGGGCGAGCTCGAGGTGGCAGCGGTACGGGTCGACGCCGGTGCCCTGTACGGTGCTGCTCATGAGCCCGGTCTCCGGGTCCCAGTCGATCTCGCTGACCGCCCCGCCCTTGGAGTAGCCGAGGCCGCGCTGGTAGGCGCCCTGCCCGACGAGGCGCATGATGTCGCGCGCGTCGACCAGGGGAAGAGCGCGGGAGGTCATGCTCCAATCGTGCCACGGTGCGCCGACATCGACAGCGCGGACGCCGCTACCAGTACTGGCGCGCCAGCGGGCCGTGCTCGCCGAGCAGCCGCCACACGGTCTTCGTGAGGTCGGGGTGCTCGAGGGCGATCTGCCGGAGCACGCGGTATTCGCGTGTCGGGGAGGGGCGGCGTCCGTCGTTCGCACTGATGGCATCCGCTCGCAGCAGGTAGACCACCAGTTCGTCGACGGTGGGCAGCTCCTCCATAAACGCCCAGGGGTCTTCTCCGCTCATGAGGCGCTCCTCGACGAGGGTGTCGAGCTCCTGATGGGCCTCGGCGCGCAGCACCTCGAGACTCGCCCGACCGCGGGGGATGAAGTTGTCTCTGGACATCGCTTAAGCCTAAGCCAGCCCTCCGTCAAATTGCTGCGTGCGCTTGCACCCTGTGGACAGTCGGCGAAGGCTGGGGGAGTCGTCTATGAAAGGACACCATGTTCGATCCCCGCACCTTCACCCCCCAGACCGCGATCGTCACCGGCTCCGACTCGGGCATCGGCCGCTACACCGCCGTCGCCCTCGCCGAGGCCGGAATGGACGTCGGCGTCACCTGGCACTCCGACGAGGAGGGCGCGCAGGAGACGGCGCGACTGGTGCGCGAGCACGGCCGGCGCGCGATCGTCGCCCAGCTCGACACCTCCGACCTCGAGGGCTGCGGCGACGTGATCGACGCCATCGCCGACGACCTGGGCGGCCTCGACGTCTTCGTGAACAACGCGGGCATGGGCCAGAGCGAGAAATTCCTCGAGCTGTCGCTCGACGACTGGCGCACCATCATCGCGACCAACCTCGACGGCGCGTTCGTCTGCATCCAGCGCGCTGCGAAGCGGATGGCCGCCACCGGTTCCGGGGGACGCCTCATCGCCGTGACGAGCGTGCACGAGCACCAGCCGCGCGTCGGCTCGAGCGCCTACGTGGCGTCGAAGCACGGCCTCGGCGGATTCATGAAGACGATCGCCCTCGAACTCGGCGAGCACGGCATCACCGCCAACTCCGTGGCGCCGGGCGAGATCAACACCCCGATCAACAACGCGGAGGCCGACGACGCCTACGACACCGACCGGCCCGGCATCCCGCTCGCGCGTCCCGGGCACCCGCGCGAGGTCGCCGACGTGATCGCCTTCCTCGCCTCGGCGAAGTCGAGCTACATCACCGGGTCGTCGTACGTCGTCGACGGCGGCATGCTGCAGATGGGACCGCAGGGCGGTTCGCACATGGGTGGCAACGACTGGCGCGAGGGCTGAGTCGCACGGTCAGGGCGGGAACCGTCAGGCGCGTACCAGCCGGCGCCGCCCGACGGAGATCAGGCCGAGCACCGGCACCAGCAGCAGCCCCAGCGCCACGAGCGATCCGAACGACGCGAGCGCCAGGGTGAGCACGGCGCTGGCGGCGGTGAACGCGAGAGTCAGCGCGAGGAAGCCGCGCCGCCCGGTGAGGGCGTAGGCGGTGGCCGACGCGGCGAGCGGCAGCAGGCGCAGCAGGATGTCCGCCCGCGAGTAGGGCAGGATCCCGCCGTAGTAGGAGATGGCCCCGGCGACCAGCAGCACACCGAGCCAGGCGATGATCAGCCAGCGTCCCGTGGGCAGCGGCTCCGGCACGTCCGGTTCGAGCACCGCCTCGACCGGCCGGTCGGCGGCCGCCCGCATCAGCACCTCGTGGGCGGAACTGATCGTTGCGAAGCGGCGCGCGGCATCCGCCAGTTGCTCCGGAGTCGCACCGCTGAGCCGGTCGGGGTGCACGGTGCGCGCCCGGGCGCGGAAGGCCCGTTCGATGTCGGGGGTGGACGCGTCCACCCGCACCCGCAGCAGCGCGGCGGCCTCCTCGGGAGTCATACCCCCACTGTGCGCTTAAACGACGCCCAGCGCGACCGGGTCGCCGGCCGGGAGCTCGATCCGCAGCGTGTCGCCGGGCGCGACCACGCCGCCCGTGGCGACCGTGCCCATGATGCCCGACTTGCGGATGACGCCGCCATCGGGGTGCTTCGTGACCAGCGCCTTCATCAGGCCGCCCTGGTAGGCGTTGATCTTGGAGCAGGGGCTGCGCAGGCCCGTCACCTCCACGACGGCAGTATCGCCGAGGTGCAGGCGGGTGCCGAGCGGGAGGGAGAGCAGGTCGACGCCGCTGGTCGTCACGTTCTCGCCGAGCTCGCCCGGTCGGATCACGAAGCGGTCGCTCAACTCCGCGAAGAGCTCCTCCTGGATCAGGTGCACCTGCGTGAGGTTCGCCCTGGTCGGATCCTTCTTCACGAGGTAGAGGTGCTGCGTTGTCGCCCCCGCGTGCGCGTCGCCCTCCACACCGTGGCCCTCGACGAGGGTGATCCGCGGCTCGGTCGACTTGCTGAAGCTGTGTGCAGCGGCGCGGCTGACGGCGACGACCGACCCGGGAGAACGACTCATCCCTCGATTCTGCCAGTACCCCGGGCCGCGCTGGCGTCGCGCGGCGCCGCGGCAGGGAAGACTGGGGTGGTGACCTCCCTCGACTCCAGCTACGCCGCCTTCTTCGACCGCGTGGACTTCCTCGGCGGCCTCGGCGAGACCGAGTTCTTCCACGTGCACGAACAGTCCACCCTCTTCGTCGACGACGTCGCGCTCGATCCGCTCGGCGCATCCGCTCTGTCCGTCGCCGAGATCGGTGCGGCGGCGGAGCACCTCGAGGCCCTGCGGGCAGAGCGGGACCGCGAGGGCGCGTCGAGCGTCGTGGGCTTCGCGCTGCTGCGGGCGGCGCTCGAGAGCGCCTCCTGGGCGATCTGGCTGCTCGAACCGGACGACCGGGACGAGCGGATGCGGCGCGCACTCCGGCGCCACTTCGCCGATTCGCGCGCCTCCGATGCCCTCTCGCGGGCGCTCATCGGGGGCACCGACGACGACGGCGCCGGTTGGTCGCGTGCCCACCGCCGGTGGTTCGTCGACGTGCCGGTCGAGGCGGCTCAGGCACCCGTTCCCGCGTCCGCCGTCGTCGCCGCCGCGGCCGCGGTCGTCGAGGACTTCACCGAGACGGCGGGGGCGGCCGCCGTCATCACCAGCAGCTGGGACGCCTTCGGCTCGGTCGCGATCGCCCGGTTCGCGAGCGACGGCGAGATGTTCGCCGGCTCGCTCTCGATGGTGCTCGACGTGGCGGAGACCGCGATCAGCCTCTTCCACGCCCGCGCGACGGCGTCGTCCGCCCAGCCCGACGACGCGCCGACGCTGGCCCACCTGCGCGGACGCTGACGCCGCGCGCAAATCGCCCGGCACCCCTTGCATCCGTGCCGCGGGTGCCGAAGTGTGGGAACGATCCACCGAACGCACCCCGAGGAGCCCCATGTCTGTCGCACCGTCCGCCCCCGCCCGCACCTCGACGAAGGGACGCTCCTTCCGCCGTGTCGTGATCGTCACCGGGGGCGCCGTGCTCGCCCTGTGGGTGTTCGGCCAGCTCGGCGGGCTCACACCTATTCGCGAGGGCCTCGAGGGCTACGCGGCGGATGCGCGCAAGGTCTCGAAGAAGGACGCCAAGAAGCGCGACAAGGCCGCCAAGAAGCGGGCGAAGGCCGCGAAGAAGGCGAAGCCGGTGCTGAACGAGCGTCAGAAGCAGGTCGCGAAGATGATCGCCGCGAGCCAGGCCAACATGGTGCGCACCGCCCACGGGATCTCGAAGCAGCGCTGAGTCGACGGGCCGCGCCCCGCGGCGTCAGGTGCGCGGGAGTCAGTTGCGCGGGAGGTCGTGGTCGTACTCGTTGTCGGGCATCGCCTTCGGCGCCCTGAGGCGCACGATCAGTCCCGCGATCACGAGCACCGCGCCGCCGATCAGCAGCACGAGTGCGACCACCCCGCTCACCGTCTGGTCGGGGAAGAGCACGAACAGCGGGCTCGCGAGCAGCGCGACGACCAGCGCGATGAAGCCCGTGACGAGGAGGATAAAGGCGGCTTTTCCAGCTTTCATCTGCCGAGCCAATCACCGCGGGTAGTCGGCGTCGAGGGCTGGCCTTTTCCCGCGTGGCCGCCTAGGACGCGGCGTGTGTCGTCCGTCCGGGACGGCCGCCGGCCCCGGGGAGGGGCCGACGGGCCGCGGTCAGGCCGCCGGGGGGACGATTCCGGCCGTCTCGCCGCCGTCTGCCACGAACTCTGCACCGGTGGAGAAGCTGGACTCGTCGCTCGCGAGGAAGAGGACCATGTTCGACAGCTCCTCCGCGAGGCCCATGCGGCCGAGCGGCACGAGACTCTGGTCCACCTCGAGCCCGTCGGTCATCGGGGTGCGGATGTTGCCCGGGTGGATCGAGTTCGCGCGGATGTTGTAGCGCCCGAGGTCGATGGCGACCTCCTTGGTGAGTCCGCGCACCGCGAACTTCGCCGCGGTGTAGCCGGGGATCCCCGCGACGCCCTTGAGCCCCGCGGTCGAGGAGATGTTGATGATGGACCCCGTGCCGGAGGCCTTGAGAGCCGGGATCGCCGCCTTGATCCCGTTGAAGGTGCCGGTGAGGTTGATCGCGATGATCAGGTTCCACTGCTCGAGGGTGTACTCCTCGATGGGAGCGAAGTTGACGATGCCGGCGTTGTTGACGAGCACGTCGAGGCCGCCGAACTCGGACACCGCGACGGCGACGGCGGCATCCCAGTCCTCGGGCTTCGTGACATCGAGGTGCACGAAGCGGGCGTTCTCGCCGAGCTCGGCGGCAGTCGCCGCTCCCACCTCGTCGAGGAGGTCGCCGATGACCACCTTCGCGCCCTCGTCGATGAGCTTGCGCGCGTGGGCGGCGCCCATGCCGCGTGCCCCTCCGCTGATGAGTGCTACTTTTCCGCTGACGCGTGCCATGGTGGGTCTCCTAGGGGTCGAGGTCGTGGGGCGGGGAATCCCGCCGCAGCTCTATTCAACACCCGTCGGATAACGGTCGGCTGTGGGCGTCAGAGTCGGAGCTCGCCCCTCACCAGCTGACGGGCGACCACACTCAGGGGCGTCTGGCGGGAGCGCGCGTGCGCCCGGATGCGGGCGAAGGCGGCATCCATGGAGATGCCCCCTGTCTCGGCGACCACCCCCTTCGCCTGCTCGATCACGACCCGGCTCGAGAGCGCGTTCTGCAGCTGGTCGCGGATCGCGATGGCGTCGCGGGTGGTTCGCTCCTGCAGGATGCCGATGGTCGCGACGTCGGCGAGCGCCTGTGCGGCCCGGACGTCCTGGTAATTCAGCTCGCCGGGGCTGTCACGCATCAGGTTCAGGGTTCCGATCGTCGTCTCCCGCAGGCGCAGCGGGATCGCGTACACGGAGTGGATCCCCTGCGCGAGCGCCGTGGCGCTGAAGTCGGGCCAGCGCTCCGCGTCGACGTCGACGTCGGGCACCGACACGACGGCCCGTGTGCGGAACGACAGCATGCAGGGGCCGGCGTCTGCGTCGAGCTGCATGATCTCGACCAGGGTGTTCGCCTCGCTCGTGGACGCGACGACCTCGAGTTCGCCGCGGTCGTTCGCCAGCAGGATCCCGGCCGAGTCGATCTCCAGGAGCTCCTGGCAGTAGTCGACGAGGGACTGCAGGAGCTCGACCACGTCGTACCCGGCCACGAGGGTGTCCGCGAGAGTGGCGAACGCCTCGAACAGCAGCTCCGTGCGAGTGGCCTCGTTCACGGCGCCCCCTCGTCCGGCAGCGCGGAGAATCTGATCCGGCGCTCGATGATGTCCTCCGCGACGTCGCGCATCGAGCGGTTGTCGCTGAACGCCCTGGCCTGGATGACCAGGTAGGCGTCCTCGGCCGTGGTGTCGAGCTGGGCGAGCACCATCCCGGTGGCCTGGTGCACGAGGCGCCGCGAGAAGGTGGACGTGGGGGAGGGTGCCGCGCCCGCGACGGCGTGGCGCAGTAGTATCCGGCTCACGATCGCCGAGAGCGCCACCGTCTGCTCCTGCTGCTCGGGCGTGAGGCTGCCCGGCCGGTCCGAGTACAGGTCGACCGCGCCGATCTCGAGCGGCCCGATCGAAAGGGGGAACGCGAAGATCGCCCCCACGTTCTCGCCCTGGATCGCCCGGGTGAACGCCGGCCACTCCGCGCTGTTCGCGACATCCGTCTCGAGAACCGGGCGCCTCGTGTTCAGGGCGTCCCAGCAGGGGCCCTCGCCGAGGTCGAACTGCAGTTCGTCGATCCGTCCGGCCCTGTCGTCCGTGGCGGAGATCGTCTCGGCGGAGAGGAACGCGCCGAAGGTCGACACCGACGCCCCCGACACGGGGAGGAACCGCACGAACGGTCGGGCTATGTCGGAGACCCTCTCTCCGACACCCGACAACGCATCCGACGCCACACGGAACGGATCGCCGCTCATCACACACCCTTCTCTTTTTTCGCCAGAATACGCGGCGAGAGAGCCCACGCCAACCCGGGGACCCGCGCGCCGCGCTCCGACAATTGTCGAGAGCTCGACAACGCGCATAGACCGCACAGCCGGGGTGGCGTTGACTGAGTCCATGGCCAAAACCGTCGCAGACCAGCTCATCGCCCAACTCATCGACGCGGGGGTACGCCGCATCTACGGGATCGTCGGCGACAGCCTCAATCCGATCGTGGACTCGGTGCGGCGCTCCGGCGGCTCCGCCAAGGGCGGCATCGACTGGATCCACGTGCGCAACGAGGAGGCCGCCGCCTTCGCCGCCAGCGCGGAGGCACAGCTGACCGGCGAACTCGCCGTCTGCGCGGGCAGCTGCGGTCCGGGAAACCTGCACCTGATCAACGGGCTCTTCGACGCCCACCGCTCCGGTGCGCCGGTCCTCGCGATCGCGAGCCACATCCCGAGTACGGAGATCGGAACCAGCTACTTCCAGGAGACCCACCCCGACCGCCTCTTCGTGGAGTGCTCCAACTACCGCGAGATGATCTCGACAGCCGAGCAGGCGCCGCGCGTGGTGAATATGGCGATGCGTCACGCGGTCGGCCTCGGCGGTGTCGCCGTCGTGACCATCCCCGGGGACATCGCAGAGCTCGATGCTGCGGGAGAGGTCGCGAGCCTGGTTCTCACCAGGCGTCCGAGCCTCGTTCCCGATGCCACGGACATCCGCTCGCTCGCCGACGCCATCAACGCGGCCAAGACGGTCGCGATCTTCGCCGGCGCGGGCGTCGAGGGGGCGCACGACGAGGTGGTGGCATTCGCCGACCTCGTGGGCGCGCCCGTCGGGCACTCGCTGCGGGGCAAGCAGTGGATTCAGTACGACAACCCCTTCGACGTGGGCATGACCGGGCTGCTCGGCTACGGGGCGGCGCACGCGGGCATCCACGACGCCGACCTCGTGATCCTGCTCGGCACCGACTTCCCGTACGAGCAGTTCCTCCCCGACGGCGACAAGGTGGTCATCGCGCAGATCGACGCGGACGCCTCGCACCTCGGGCGCCGCGCCAGCGTGACGCACCCGGTGCACGGCGACGTGCTGCCGAGCCTCGCCGCCCTCACCGGACTGGTCGCACGCAAGAGCAGCCGGAAGTTCCTGGAGAAGACCCTCAAGCACCACGAGCACCTGATGACCTCCGTCGTGGGCACCTACACCGACGTCGACCGCCTGACGCCGATCCACCCGGAGTTCGCGGCGACCCTGCTCGACGAGGCGCTCGCGCTGGACGCGATCGTCACGGCGGACACCGGCATGGGCAACGTCTGGCAGGCGCGCTACATCACCCCGAACGCCCAGCGCCGGCTGATCGGCAGCTACCTGCACGGCTCGATGGCCAACGCGCTGCCGCACGCGATCGGCGCCCAGATCGCCTACCCGGGCCGTCAGGTCGTGTCGATCTCGGGCGACGGAGGCCTCTCGATGCTGATGGGGGAGCTGGTCACCGTGGCCGCCTACGGGCTGCCGGTGAAGATCGTCGTGTTCAACAACTCCACGCTGGGCCTGGTGAAGCTCGAGATGTTCGTGGGAGGAATCCCCGACTTCGCGGTGGACGTGCCCATGGTCGACTACGCGGCCGTGGCCAACGCGCTGGGCATCTTCGGCCAGCGCGTCGAGGATCCGCAGGAGCTGGCGGGCGCGCTCGCGTCTGCCTTCGCGCACGACGGCCCCGCCCTGGTCGACATCGTGACCGACCCGAACGCGCTCTCGCTCCCCGCCACGATCACCGCGGCACAGGTGAAGGGCTTCGCCCTCGGCGTGTCCAAGCTGGTGATGAACGGCGGAGTGGGCGAGGCGGTCCAGATGGTGCGGTCGAACATCCGCCACGTGCCGGGGCTGTAGCCCCGCGCACGGATCGGGGTCAGCGGCCCACGCCGCGGCCGCTGACCAGGGCCGGGTCGGCCTCGGGGAAGGCGCCACCGCGGTAGCCCTCGATGCCGTTGAACGACTGCAGCATCGCCTTGAAGACCACGAACTTCACGTTCGCGCCGTTGGTGCCGGCGATGCTGATGCGACGCAGGCTCTGCTCGCCCGCGTCGTTCTTCGACGTGACCTTGGCGGGGTCGCCCTTGATGTTGCCCACCCAGACGGCCATGGCCACCTTCGTCGTGGTGCCGATGAGCCAGTTCTGGTACGAGCCGTCGGTGGTTCCGGTCTTGCCGACCACGGGGACTCCGTCACGCGGGTTCGCAGCGACCGCGGTGCCTCCGCCGGCGAAGGGGCCGGTGAGTGCGTAGGCGACCGTGGCGGCGATGTTCGGCTCGAGCGCCGTCGAGCACTCGGGCGCCTGGCCGCCGAGGTCCGCTCCGTCGGGGCCGATGATCTTGTCGACCGCGGTGGGCTTGCAGTAGAGGCCGTTGGCGCCGATGGTCGCGACCGCGGCCGCCATCGTGAGCGGGGCGATCTCGTTGATGCCGAGCACGGAGGAGGGGAGCGTCTTGAGGTCCGCGCCGTCCGCGCGGTGCACACCCATGGACTCGGCCGTGTCGCGGATCTGGCACAGGTCGAGCTTCTGCGCCATGCTCACGAACGCGCCGTTCACCGAGCGCGCGGTGGCGGACATGACGGTCTGCGGGCCGCCCTCGCCCGCCGAGTCGTTGCCGACGGGGAACACGGGACCGGAGAGCGGCACCCCGTCGCACCGGAAGGTGGACTGCGGGACGGTGCGCGGCGAGCCGTTCACCGACTCCCGCACGGTGTGCCCGTTCTGCAGCCAGTTGGCGAGAGTGAAGATCTTGTAGGTGGAGCCGGTCTGGAAGCCGCTCGACCCGCCGAAGTCGTAGTCGGTGTTGAAGTTCAACGACGTCTCCGCGGCCGTGGCCTGCGGGGTGTTGTTGTACTCCTTGTTCTGTGCCATCACCAGGATGCGCCCGCTGCCCGGCTGCATCGCCACCGCGGCGGCGCCGAGGGCGAAGCGGGTCTCGGTCGCCGGCGCGCGCTCGGACAGCTGCTGCTGGGCGACGTCCTGCTGGGCGAGGTCGAGGCTCGTGTAGATCTCGTAGCCGCCGCGCTTCCAGTTGGCGTTGCGCTCCGTCGCGTCCGCCCCGAGTGCCGTGAGATAGGGGACGTTCTTGAGCACGTAGTCGCAGAAGAACTTCGCGTCGCTGGCGTACAGGCATCCGTTGCTCGGATTCTTGAGCGCGACGTACGCCTCGATCGGGGTGTTGACGGCTTCGTCGTGCTGCGCCTGGTCGATCTGCTGCAGGGCCAGCATGTTGTCGAGGATGAGGTTGCGCCGGGCGAGGTTGGCCGGGTAGTTGGCCGGGTCGCCGAGGTTGAGCGAGTCGGGGGTCTGCACGATCGCGATGAGGCTGGCTGCCTGGGGGAGGGTGACGTTCGCCGCGGTGGTGCTGAAGTACCGCTCCGCCGCCGCCTCGACGCCGTAGGTCGCGCGTCCGAAGCCGGCGAGGTTGAGGTAGGCGAGCAGGATCTCCTGCTTGTTGTACTTCTTCTCGAGCCCGATCGCGAGACGCATCTCCTCGAGCTTGCGGCTCGGTGTCTTGCGGATCGCCTCCGCGTAGGCGGCGTCGCGCGCCTCCTCGGTCTCGAGCTGCTGGGCCTGGTTGACGCGGATGTTCTTGACCAGCTGCATGGCGATCGTCGAGGCGCCAGTGTCGCCGGAGCCGGTGACGTACCCGAACACCGCGCGGGTGAGCGACTGCGGGTCGATCCCGCCGTGCTCGTAGTAGCGGCGGTCCTCCCCGGCGACCGCGGCGTCGGTGAGGAAGGGCGAGACCTGCTCCCAGAGCAGGTCCTTGCGGTTCTGGTCGTAGACCTCCGCGATCTGCACCGGCTGCCCGTCGCGGGTGGCGAAGATCTGGTTGCGCTGCTCGTGGCCGCCGATCTCCATGTCCTCGGGAAGGGAGTCGAAGACGGCGAGGGTGTCCTTGACGCCGACCCCGGTGATGGCGACGACGGGTGCGACGCCCGTGGCGACGAGAGCGCCCGCGACGACGCTGGTGACCAGGAGTCCGGCGAACCCGCGCAGAATGTTCCACCAACTGCGGTCGTGCTCGTACTCAGTCGATCCGCTTCCGAACATGGCGTCTTATCCCTTATTTACTCACAGCTGTCGCTGCTTGATTGGATGCGCGCAGAACACACGCGCAAGCCCCTCCGTAAGCCACTGTAGGTAGGTCCGCTGGGATTCCGCAGGGGCGCGCGCAGGTGGTGGAGAGTCGTTACGATAATGAGTTCGTTTTAGGGGCGGATGCTCCGCGAGGGTCGGCTTCGTGACCGAAAGCTGTCGAGTGCGCGCCCGGTCGATCACTCCGCGTCAGTCTCGAGTGAAGAGCCTCGCCGGCTTGCCCACGGAGCCCAACAGTGTCTCTCCCGTCGCCCGCAGCTGCGGCTCCATCGTGCGGCGGAAGGTGTCCCGCCGGAAGGGCGCGCCCGCCACGGCCTCGTGCAGCAGCTGCAGATCGCGCAGGGTGAACGGCGCTGCCAGCAGCGCTGAGGGGTCCGGCCGGTAGGCGTAGTCGTCACGGAGGGTGGCGACCGCCGCCTTCAGGATGTCCTCGTGCCCGTAGGGGAGGGCCGGGAGCGCGGTGAGGGGCGTGATCCTCGCCAGTTCTTCGTCGACGGTGAGGCGCTCCACCGGCACGGCGTCCCGGTGCGCCACCGACAGCACCCATCCCCGGTCGTCGCGGTCGGGTTCGTCGAATACGTGCAGTTGGCGCGGGGAGAGGCCCTCGACGCCCGCCTTCGTGCGCAGGGACCGCAGTACCGCCTCGGCGAGGGTCTCGTGCTCGTGCAGGAAGGTGCCGGGGAGCCGCCAGCCGCCGTCGGTCGCGACCAGGACGACCGCGAGAGAGCGTTCCGCGGTCACGGTGAGCACGGCGGTGTCCACGGCGACGGACGGGCGCGGGTAGTCGTCGAGACGGCGCCCGGATGGATCGACATAGGTGCTCACCGGTCAATATTCGCAGATCCGCGCAAACAGTTCCGCCACACCGGCCATTTACGACCGTGCACGCCTATTTGAGCAGTTATGCTCTAATCACCTCACACCGCTAAGGAGTCCTCATGGATCTCACCCCCGCTCGCCTGGACCGCGCTGCCGGCGCCCTGCTCGGAATGGCGGCGGGCGACGCGCTCGGCGCCGGCTACGAGTTCGGACCGCCCGTGCCCGACTCGGAGCGGGTCTTTATGAAGGGCGGCGGCGGCTTCGACTGGGCTCCCGGAGAGTGGACGGACGACACCTCGATGGCCGTGCCCATCGCGCGCGCTCTCGCGGAGGGAGCGGACCTGCGCGACGAGGCGGTGCTCGACGGGATCGTCGCGAGCTGGGTCGACTGGGCCGCCACCGCGCCTGACGTGGGCATCCAGCTCGGAGCGATCATCCGGAGTACGGCGCCGAACGCGGCGGCGGTACGGGTCGTCGCGCGGGAGCTGCACGATCGCACGGGACGCAGCGGCGGCAACGGCTCGCTGATGCGGACTGCGCCGGTGGCGTTGGGCTACCTCGACGACGCGGAGGGGCTCGCGGTGTCCGCGCGGGCGGTGAGCGACCTGACCCACTACGAGGCGGATGCTGGCGATGCCTGCGTCATCTGGTCGCTGGCGATCCGTCATGCGGTCGTGACGGGCGAGCTGGACGTGCGGGTCGGTATTCCGGCGCTCCCGGTCGAGCGGCGCGCCCTCTGGCTCGCTCGGATCGAGGAGGCGGAGGCGAAGCGGCCGGCCGACTTCGAGAGGAACGGCTGGGTCGTCGAGGCGCTGCAGGGCGCTTGGTCGGCGATCGCCCGGGCCGGATCGCTCGCCGAGGGCATCGAGCTCGCCGTGCGCGGCGGCAGGGACGCGGACACCGTCGCGGCGATTGCCGGAGGGCTGATCGGTGCGAGCAGGGGCGCCTCCGCCGTGCCGGCGGACTGGCGCGAGATCGTGCACGGCTGGCCCGGACTGCGCAGCGCCGACCTCGTCGAGCTGGCGACACGCAGCGCGCGTGCCGGGTCGAGCGCCGGGTAGGGCGGCGCGGCATGGTGGCGCCGCGGCGGCCTCCGGCGGAACCGCGGATGTCTTCCGCTGTCGTTACGCTTTCCCCACCCGCCCAATCAAGGAGCCGCGCGTGATCCTCATGAACGACACCGTCGTGTACTCGGCGAGCGACATCACCGCTGCCGCGAACTGCGAATGGGCGCTCATGCGCAAACTGGACGCGCGGCTCGGCCGCATCGACCGCGTCGTCGAGGCGGAAGACGAGATGCTGAAGCGCACCGGCCTGCTCGGCGACGCCCACGAGCTCACGAAACTGGAGGAACTGCGCGCGACCAGGCAGGTCGTGGAGATCGCGCGCCCGGAGTCGCCGCGCGACATCGGCGACGCGGCCGCCCTCACCACCGCCGCGTTCGAGAGCGGCGCGGAGGTGGTCTTCCAGGCGGCCTTCTTCGACGGGCGGTTCCTGGGGTACGCGGACTTCATCATTCGCACTGATGACGGCCCCTACGAGGTGTACGACACGAAGCTCGCGCGCAGGGCGAAGATCACGGCGCTGCTGCAGCTCGCCGCCTACACGGAGCAGCTCACCCGCATCGGAGTCGCCACGGGCGACGAGGTGCACCTGATCCTCGGCGACAACAGCACGAGCACGCACCGGGTCGCCGACATCCTCCCGGTGTACCGTCGCCGGCGCGCCCGGCTCGAGCGCATCCTCGACGAGCGGCTCGCCGAGGACTCCGCCACCGAGTGGGGCGACGCCCGCTACACCGCGTGCGGCCGCTGCGCGGCCTGCGAGGAGCAGGTGACCCTGCACCGCGACGTGCTGCTGGTCGGCGGTCTGCGCACCACGCAGCGCGCCCACCTGCGAGCCGCCGGCGTGGAGACCATCGAGCAGTTGGCCGAGCGCACCCTGCCGGTCGACGGGATCGCGGAGGCGACGCTGAACGGCCTGCGCGAGCAGGCGTCGATCCAGCTGCGCACGGTGGCCGGCGGGCCGCCCGCCTGGGCCCTGGCCAACCCCGCGTCGCTCGCCGCCATCCCGGCCCCCGACCCCGGCGACATCTTCTTCGACTTCGAGGGCGACCCGCTCTACCAGGAGGGCGACGTCTGGGGCCTCGACTACCTCTTCGGACTGGTCGAGGCCGACGAGACCTTCGTTCCGTTCTGGGCCCACTCCCTCGCCGAGGAGCGCACGGCCCTGATCGGGTTCCTCGACTACGTCACGTCCCGCCGCGAGGCCCATCCGGCGATGCACATCTACCACTACGCCGCCTACGAACGCACCCACCTGCTCTCGCTGGCGGCGCGGCACGGCTACGGCGAGGAGATCATCGACGACCTGCTGCGCAACAACGTGCTCGTCGACCTGTACCCGATCGTGAAGCAGGGGCTGCGCATCGGCAGCCGGAGCTACTCCCTGAAGAAGCTCGAACCGCTCTACATGGGCGACGACGCCCGCACCGGCGTCGACAACGCCGCGGACTCCATCGCCGAGTACGTGCACTACCGGGCCCTGCTCGATGAGGGCAGGGCGGATGCCGCGGCCGCGGTTCTCGAGGACATCGGCCGCTACAACGACTACGACTGCCGCTCCACGCTGCGGCTGCGCGACTGGCTGCTCGAGCGTGCCGCCGAACTGCCCTCGGCGCCGCTCGTCGATGCCACCGCGGAATTCGACATCCCGCTTCCGGCGCCGCTGCGCGAACCCGACCCGGTCTATCTCGAGCTCGTCGAGCTGCTCGACGGTGTGCCCCGAGCCGATCGCACTGCCGACCAGACCGCGCTCGCGCTCGCCAGCGCCGCGATCGACTATCACCGCCGCGAGCTCAAGTCGTTCTGGTGGGACCACTTCTCCCGGCTGATCAACCCAGTCGAGGACTGGGCGAGCACCCGCGACGTGCTCGTGATCGAGAAGGCGGAGGTGGAGCGCGACTGGTACCGCGAGGGCAAACAGCGCTCCGACCGCCGGATCCTCAGGATCTCCGGTGCGCTCGCCCCCGGAAGCTCGCTCAAGGCCGGCGCCAGCCCCTACGTGCTCTACGACGCGCCGTACCCGCCGATCCTGCGCAGCAGCGAGCCCGGCGCCCGGACCGCGCACGCGCGGGCCACCGTTCTCGAGGTGATCGACGAGAGCGTCTTCCGTGTGGAGGAGGTGCTGCAGAAGGACGCACCGCGGTACGACGAGTTCCCGTCGGCCCTCACCCCCGGCACTCCGCCCCCGCCTGGTACGCAGGTGCAGGCGATCTCGGAGTGGGGTCGGGAGGTGCTGGACGCGCTGCCCGCGATGCTGCCGGACGCCGCGCTCGACATCCTGCGCCGGGTGCCGCCGCGTCTGCTTCCCGGGCGCTCCGTCGACGCGGGGGAGACGACCATCACCCGGATCCGCGACACCCTCCTCGCGCTCGACCACTCCTATCTGGCTGTTCAGGGACCGCCCGGAACGGGCAAGACGTACACGGGCTCGAAGGTCATCGCCGACCTGGTGCAGAACCACGGATGGAAGGTCGGCGTGGTCGCGCAGTCCCACGCGGCCGTGGAGAACATGCTGGCCGGAATCGTGAAGGCGGGCCTCGACCCCGCGCTGGTCGGCAAGAAGCCGAAGAAGGGCGCCGAGGGCCTCGAGGTGCCGTGGACCGGCCCCACCACGGGGTCCGTCGCCGGCTTCGACCGGGGCCTCGAGGGCGGATTCGTTCTCGGCGGAACCGCCTGGACCTTCAGCAACGCGAACGCCGTGCCCCGCGGCTCCCTCGACCTGCTCGTCGTCGACGAGGCGGGCCAGTACTCGCTCGCGAGCACGATCGCCGCGGCCGTGTCCGCCGAGCGCCTGCTGCTGCTCGGGGACCCCCAGCAGCTGCCGCAGGTGAGCCAGGGCACCCACCCGGAGCCGGTGGACGAGTCCGCGCTCGGCTGGCTCTCGGAAGGCCACAACGTGCTGCCGCCGGAGTTCGGATTCTTCCTCGCGACGAGCTGGCGGATGCACCCGGAGGTGTGCCTGCCCGTGTCGAAGCTCTCGTACGAGGGCAAGCTGGTCTCGCACGAGTCCGACCGCAGCCTCTCGGGTATCTCGCCGGGCCTTCATCCGCTGCCCGTGGAGCACAGTCAGAACTCGACCTCCTCGCATGAGGAGGCGGACACGGTGCGCGCGGTCGTGGCTGACGTGCTGGGCCGGGCGTGGTCGTCGGGCGGCGCGACCGCCCCGCTCGCGCAGGACAACATCATCGTCGTCGCCCCCTACAACGCGCAGGTCGAGCTGCTGCGGCAGACGCTGGATGCCGCCGGATTCGACGAGGTGCCGGTGGGCACGGTGGACAAGTTCCAGGGCAGGGAGGCGGCCGTGGCGATCCTGAGCCTCGCGGCATCGAGCGCCGACGACGTTCCCCGGGGACTCGAGTTCTTGCTGCTCGCCAACCGGCTGAATGTGGCGATCTCGCGCGCGCAGTGGGCCGCCTACCTCGTCTACTCGCCGGCGATCATCGACACCCTGCCGCACAGCATCGACACGCTCGCCAAGCTGAGCGCGTTCATCGAGCTGGTGGAGCCGGCCTAGGAGTACTGCGGGCCGGCGTGCCTGAGCCGTCGGACAGCGCGACGCAGCCGTCGCACAGCGCGGCTCAGTCATCGAACAGCGTCGGCTCGCGCCCGCCGGAGGTCCGCGGCATCGGCGGCATCTCCGGCGCATCGGCGGCGTCGGGGAGCTGGTCCTCGCCGGGCACCACCGTGCGCGCCGACAGCCCGAGCCGGTTCAACCGGCCCGCGATCGCACCGGGCTGCCGATGCAGCAGGATCGAGATGTCGAAGCAGCTCATTCCCTCGGCGTGCGCGCGCTGGAGGGCGTGCTCCTCGTCGGGAGTCCACTTCTTGTGCGCGCGCTCGGGCTCGGGAAACCAGCGGTTCCAGAAGGGGTCGTACCGCGGTGTGTCGTCGATCTCGGGCGACGCCTGCGGTGCCACGTACAGCGACGGCCACCTCGCGTGGAAGTTCGGCGACTGCCGTTCCCGGGCGCGGGAGAACTCCTCGTCGGCCTCCCAGGCACGGTGGCTGTCGTCGACGCCCCACGACCGGTTCCCGTCGGCCTCCCAGCGCGGGTAGTCGTCGACTCCCCACCCGTGGAGATAGTCGTACCGCGCCCGGAGATCGTCCTCCGCCTCCAGCGCCCGGTAGTCCTCATCGAGGAGCCTCCACTCGGCGTTCTGCTGCCGGAGCAGCCTCCGGTCGCGCTCGCACGCGGGGCAGGAGCAGCCATCTTCGTGCGGGCCGGGGACGGACACCGTGCGCGGCAGGTCGCGCAGCTCCGGGTACAGCGCGAAGTCGCACTCGGGAACCGTGATCGCCGTACCGTCGGGCGTGAACACGATCTGGCCGAGGAGTCGGACGGGGCCGAGGAGTCCGTCGCCGCGGATACGGTCGTCCAGGTCGCGGAGCCACTCCGCATCGCGCCCCGACTCCCGGTCGGACGCCCAAGCGAGCGCCAGGTAGCGGGCTTCGGGGGCATCGTGGAACAGCAGCGACGCGATGGCGGGGACAGCGTCGAGGATGTGCGGCTCGTCGGGGTCGGGGACCAGAGTGATGACGCTCAGAAGGCGCAACTCCCCGTCCAGCGGAAGGATGCAGATTCGATTCAGCGCGATCTGGCTCTCGACGGGGCCGAGCACCAGACGCAGGTCGTGTCCGGATTCGATGATCATGCCGAGACGGTAATGGCCGGGGCGCCGTCGTGGACCGACCGAACCCGATCTGTGGGGGCGCCGCGCCTGTGGGGGAGAGGTGGACCACCCGCGCGGGTGACGCAAGGGGGGCGCAGCCGCCCGCGCATCCGCTGTCACCCGCGTAGCGTGGAGAGCATGTCAGAGCAGACCTCAGAGAACACGAACCAGCCAACCACCTATCTCGGCCGCACGGGAGTCGAGGTCAGCCGCCTCGCACTCGGAACCATGATGTTCGGCGCGTGGGGCAACACCGACCACGAGGACTCCGTCAGGATCATCCACCGCGCCCTCGACGCGGGGATCAACTTCGTCGACACCGCCGACATCTACGCCTTCGGGGAGTCCGAGGAGATCGTCGGCAAGGCGATCGCGGGCAGGCGCGACGACATCGTGCTCGCCACCAAGTTCTTCAACGGCATGAAGGAGCAGCCCAACTACCGCGGCGGATCCCGCCGGTGGATCATCCGCTCGGTGGAGGACTCGCTGCGCCGCCTCGGCACCGACTACATCGACCTCTTCCAGATGCACCGTCCCGACGAGCACACCGACATCGAGGAGAGCCTCGGCGCCCTGAGCGACCTGGTCACCCAGGGAAAGGTGCGCTACATCGGCTCGTCGACCTTCCAGCCGTCGCAGGTCGTCGAGGCCCAGTGGAGCGCCCGGACGAACCACACGGCACGGTTCGTGACCGAGCAGCCGCCCTACTCGATGCTCACCCGCGGGATCGAGAACGACCTCCTCCCCACCACCCACCGCCACGGCATGGGAACCCTGGTGTGGAGCCCGCTGGCCGGCGGATGGCTGAGCGGCAAGTTCCGCAAGGGCCAGCCGCTGCCGAGCACGCACCGCAGCGACCGCAACCCCGAGCGCTACGACCTCGACAACCCGGGCATCGCGGCGAAGTTCGAGGCGGCCGACAGGCTCGGAGCACTGGCCGACGACCTCGGCGTGCCGCTCGTGCACCTCGCACTCGCCTTCGTGCTGCGCCACCCCGGGGTGACCAGCGCGATCATCGGTCCGCGCACCATGGAGCAGCTGGAGTCCCAGCTCGACGCCGCCTCGCTCGAGCTCTCCACGGAGACGCTCGACCGCATCGATGAGATCGTGCCGCCCGGCACCAACCTGAACCCCGAGGACGCGGGATTCAGCAACTACTGGCTCGACCCCGCGCTGCGCCGTCGCTGAGCGGCCCCTGGCAACGTCTCGTCTCCCACGGCAGCCCGTCTCCCACGACCGCCGTCTCCCACGACTAGAAGGAACCACATGACCGACGAATACGACATCCTCACCGACTCCTTCGAGCGCATCCGCGACACCGTGGCGCGCTCGATCGAGGGCCTCACCCCCGAGCAGCTGGAATACCGCCCAAGCGGAGAGGCCAACTCCATCGCGTGGCTCGTCTGGCACCTCGCCCGGGTGCAGGACGACCACATCGCCGACGCGGCCGGCTCCGAGCAGGTCTGGACGAGTGCCGGCTGGGAGGAGCGATTCGGTCTCCCCGTCGAAGCGGATGCGACGGGGTACGGAATGACATCGGACGACGTCGCGAAGGTGGCCGGCCTCACCTCCGCGCAGCTCTTCGGCTACCTCAACGCGGTGCACGAGCGCACGGCGGAGTTCCTCGCCACCCGTCCCGACCTCGACCGGATCGTCGACGCGAACTGGAACCCTCCCGTCACCCTCGCGGTGCGGCTGGTGAGCGTGATCGGCGACGACCTGCAGCACGCGGGTCAGATCGGCTATGTGGCGGGTCTGCTGCCGTCGTAGCGCGGGGTTCTCTTCTCCTCCACAGGCGGTGTCGCTTCGACTTGTCCACAGATTAATAGCGGCTCTGATCAGGTGTTTGACAATGTCGGTGGCGGCAATGACAATGTCTGCATGTCAGAAATCAGCGGGCTCGTCGAGCGGATGCGGGCCCTCCGGCGAGACCTCGTCGCCGTCGCCGGGGTGCGTCTCGCAGGCGCCACAGACGAGGAGTTGTGCGCTCTCACGGTGGCCGTCGAAGACGCCGGTCGGCTGCTCGACGCGCTGCGGATCGCCACCGCCGGGGAGGTCGGCGACCGCTCCACGCCGGGGCTCGGGCATGACGGGTTGGCGTTCCGGCTCGGGCACGGCAAGGCGGTACTGCTGCTCGCCGCACTGACGCGAGCGTCGAACGCGGAGGCGGCCCGGCGTCTCAGGCTCGGCGCGGCCACCCGTGCACGCACCACCATCGACGGGACGCTGCTGGAACCGTTCCACCCGCTGGTCACCGGGGCTCTGGAAGCCGGGGAGATCGGGGTGGAGGCCGCCGCCCGGATCGTTCGCGCGCTGGATGAGGCGGGCCGGGTGGCGAGCGATGAGGAGATCCGCTGCGCCGAGACCGAGCTGGTCGACGCCGCCCGCAGCGATACCGCGGACGAGATCGGGGTGCAGGCGATCGTCTGGCGGGAGTTCCTCGATCAGGACGGTGCCGAACCCCGTGAGGCCCGCGCGCACCGCAAGCGGTCGTTCCGGTTCGGGGCGGAACGGGACGGACTCGTCCCGTTCTCCGGCCAGATGGAACTGCTCAACGCCGCCCTGCTGAAGGAGGCCTTCGAGGAGGCGTTCCGGGCGACGAAGCCCCGGTTCCTGGCCGCGGCCGACGGGGGCGAGTACGACCCGGCCGGTGCGGGTGGTGCGATGGATGCGGCCGGTGCTACCGGAGCGATGACTTCGGAAGTGGCGGAGCCGGTTCCGCTGATCGAGCTTGCCGAAATCCCCGACCCCGACACCGCCAGCGCCGATCCCGGCTCCGATCCCGATAGCGCTGATCCCCTGGCCATCCACCCGCCCGGCGACCGCCTTGCCGCGTTGGAGGCCGAGATCGCGAAGGACCCCCGCAGCACCGAGCAACGTCAGCACGACGTCCTCACGGGCCTGATCACCGCCGGCATCCGCTCCACCGGCAACGAACCCGGAGGCATGCGCTCCACCGCGACCATCACGGCCGTCATCGGCTTGGACGACCTGAAACAGGGCGCCGGTGTCGGCTGGGTGGAGGGCATCAAGGAACCCGTGTCCGCCACGGCTCTGCAGAAACTGGTCGAGGCCTCCGGTTACGCCACCCTGGTCGAGGGCGACAACGGGGAAATCCTGTACCTCACCCGGCACAAACGCCTGTTCACCGCCCAACAGATCAAAGCCCTCCTCGTGCGCGACGGCGGTTGCGCCTGGCCCGGTTGCGGCGCGAAAGCCGGCGGCTGCGACGCCCACCACATCATCCCCTGGAGCAAGGGCGGGCTCACCGACATCGACAACGGCATCCTGCTGTGTCCCTACCATCACGGCATGCTCCACGACTCCGCCTTCACCCTGAAAATGATCCGGGGCAAACCCCACCTGCTCGCCCCACCCTGGATCGATCCCGACCAGAGATGGATCCCGATCGGCAAATCCCGCATCGCGAGACTCAACGGACTCCACAAAGCCGGGTGAGACGAAGATCGGATGAAACGAAGATCGGATGAAACGAAAGCCCGATAAGACGAAGGCCCGATGAGCCGCGCGCGGGCATAGTCACGCCCCTGGCACTGTTGCAGAGTGCCAGGGGCGTGAGCTCCCGGTCGTGAACTCCGGGTCCTGAGAGCCCGGAGGGGTCTGGCGAACTATGCGGCCCCGGCAGATAACAGAAAGCGAGAGCACAGTGACGAAGACCTGGTTCATCACAGGCGCATCCAAGGGCTTCGGCCGCGAGTGGACGGAGGCAGCACTCGAGCGCGGCGACCGCGTGGCGGCGACTGCCCGCAAGATCGAGACACTCGACGCACTCGTCGAGCAGTACGGCGACGCCGTGCTCCCCATCCAGCTGGATGTCACCGACAAGGACGCCGACTTCGCGGCCGTGCAGCAGGCGGCGGCGCATTTCGGCCGACTCGACGTTGTGGTCAACAACGCCGGCTACGGACACTTCGGAATGATCGAGGAGATCACCGAGGCCGAGGCGCGCGCCCAGATGGAGACGAACCTGTTCGGCGCGCTCTGGGTCACCCAGGCCGCCCTGCCGATCCTGCGCGAGCAGGGTTCCGGCCACATCATCCAGGTGTCCAGCATCGGTGGAATCAGCGCCTTCCCGGGCATCGGCATCTACCACGCGTCGAAGTGGGCGCTCGAGGGCTTCTCGCAGGCTCTCTCGCAGGAGGTCGCCGGCCTCGGCATCAACGTCACCCTGATCGAGCCCGGCGGGTTCACCACCGACTGGTCCGGCCCCTCGGCGACCCGCAGCACCGAGAACCCGGCGTACGCGGCGGTTCGCGAGGCCGCAGACAGGCGTCCGTCGAAGGCGAACCCGGGCAACCCTACCGGCACACGCGCCGCGATCCTCAAGGTCGTGGACGCCGAGACCCCGCCGCTGCGGATCTTCTTCGGCACCTCGCCGCTGTCGATCGCCACGGCCGACTACGAGTCCCGTCTCGCCACCTGGAACGAGTGGCAGCCGGTCTCCGTGGAGGCCGCCGGCAACTGATCCGGACAGGCGACGGCACGCGGCCGCACGCGAGCCGATAGGCGCCGAGGGGGCATCGCGCAAGCCATGCCCCCTCGCTCCGCTCGCGGATAGGCTCGCCGCATTCCCGCTGACCGGAGACGCGCCGTGCCCCTGCGAGGCGCCTCGCGGGCAGCACGCCACGACGGAGGAGCGCCATGCCAGATTCCCAGTCCATCCAGCGCCGACGCCCGCGCATCCTGATCCTCGGCGGCGGATACGTCGGCCTCTACACGGCGTGGGGACTCGAACGGCACAGCGGAATCGACGTCACCGTCGTGGAACCCAACTCCTACATGACGTACTACCCGCTGCTCCCCGAGGTCGCCGGCGGCCACATCGATCCGCGTGCGGTCACGGTCCCGCTCGTGCAGGCGCTGCGCCGCACCGAGGTCGTGCGGGGTTCGGTCGTGAGAGTGAACAGCGTCGACCGGCAGGCACGCATCCGCCACATCGACGGCACGGAGCGCACCATCGTCTTCGACCACATCGTCTACGCGCTCGGCGCGATCACGCGCGCCTTCCCCACACCGGGCCTCGCCGACAACGCGGTCGGCTTCAAGTCGGTGGAGGAGGCCCTCTACCTGCGCAACCGTGTCATCGACAGCGTCGCCCAGGCCGCAGACGCCGGCCTCGCCGACGACAGGGAGAAGTACCTCACCTTCGTCGTCATCGGCGGCGGCTACACGGGCGTCGAGGCGATGACCGAACTCATGGACCTGTCGCGCAGCGCCGTCGCCGCCCACCCGAAGCTCGCCGGCCACGAACCGCGCTGGCACCTCGTGGAGGCCCTCGACCGCGTCGCACCCGAGGTGGGGCCGCAGCTCTCCGCGTGGACGCTCGACAAGCTGCGCGAACGGGGCGTCACCGTGCACCTGAAGACCAACGTCACCTCCTGCGAGAACCACCTCGTGGTACTGAAGAGCGGCGAGCGGATCCCGGCGAACACGATCCTCTGGACGGCCGGCGTCACACCGAACCCGGCCCTCGATGCGACGGATGCCCCGCGCGGGCCCAAGGGACACGTCACCGCGAACGCGTCACTGCAGGTCGTCCGCGACGACGGTTCGGTCGTGCACGGCGCCTGGGCGGCCGGCGACAACGCGCAGGTCCCCGACCTGGAGGCCCGGGCGGGACAGGACGCCGACGCTGCGCCCGCCTACTGCTCGCCGAACGCGCAGAACGCGGTGCGTCAGGCGAAACTGCTCGCCGAGAACATCATCGCCGACCTCCAGGAGCGCCCCGTTGCCGAGTACCGGCACACGTCGCTCGGAACCGTGGCCGAGTACGGACTCGGCCGGGGAGCGGCGAACATTAGGGGAGTGCAGCTGAAGGGGCTGCCGGCCTGGCTGTCGCACCGGCTGTACCACGCGGCAGCCGTGCCGACCCTCTTGCGCAAGTGGTACGTCGTCTCCGACTGGGTCGTCGGTGGTTTCGCGCCCCGCGACCTCTCGTCGCTGACCGCGACGGCGCATCCGACGCGCAACTTCGAGAAGGCGGTGGGTGCCGCGGAGCTCAAGGCGGAGGAGACCGCACAGGCCGCGAACGGCTAGTCGCACCGCTGATCGTTCAG